>Ga0172380_10005887_pt1 | contig 14564 bp, 22 predicted proteins | sample Leawe162metaG_FD_119747 | JGI IMG/M metagenome (GOLD analysis project Ga0172380, IMG submission 119747) | Leachate microbial communities from a municipal landfill in Southern Ontario, Canada - Leachate well 162 metaG | ecosystem: Engineered > Solid waste > Landfill > Unclassified | place...
AGGCTCGCGCTGAGGTGGTCTACACGCCCGCCTTCGAGGAAGTGTGGAACGCCTACCCGCGCCGGGAGGGCAAGGCCGACGCGATGCGGGCCTACACGAAGGCGGTGGGGTCTGTCGCCCACGAAACGATCGTCGAGGCCGTCCGCGCGTTCGCGGCATCCCCGGCGGGCAAGCGGGGCCAGTACGTCGCGCACCTGGCGTCGTGGCTGAACGGGCAGCGGTGGACGGACGACCGATCGGCGTGGCTGATGGCGGGCGGGTCGCCGAAAGACACGGCTCGGGCCGAGGCGACGGCCAAGGCTGCGGACCACTCCGCGATCTATGCCTCGTTCCTGGCGTTGCCGGTTGCCGAGCAGGTGAAGGTGCGAGCCGAGTCTGAGCGTCTGCACCCAGACACAACCGATCGGCGTGCATCGATCGTGTTCGTGATGCGGAGGCGCACCCCATGATCGACTACGCGGCACACAAGGTTTACATGCGGTCCCCCGAGTGGAAGGCTCTGCGGGATCGCCTCATCAGGGAAGTTGGAGGGCGATGCGAGCGGTGCGGCGCGAAGCAGGGCTTGCACGTTCACCACCTGACATACGAACGGGCGGGTAAGGAGAGGCTTGCCGACTTAGAACTTCTGTGCTGGATTTGCCATGCATTCGCTCATGGCAAGCCTCCGCGTCCCCCGTCTCCCACCAAACTCTCGCGTGAAGAACGAAAGCGGAGAGTTGATGGGGCAATGCGGCTTCGTGAAATGAGGCTTGAGAGACACCAGAGTTGTTTAGTCTGGCTTGATAAGGCCGGGTTCTGGATTACCCGAGAGGCGGATGAGGACGGCGACGAAGGCCGCCCAATGGTGTGGGTCTGGATGCGAGACGTATCCAGGGACCGCGATTGGTGGGTTTCAATCGCGTCCAACGAATGGGACGCCGTGGATCGCGCGATGGATTCGCCGGAGTATTGGGATTGGATGCGGTCGCTAGTGGACGGGACAGCAAATGCCGCGATTGTGGCGGTCATGAGGAAGCGGGGGGGTGGGTGATGGGCGCGACGTTGTTCGATGGTGTGACCTTCTCCCCCCAGAAGGACTCCGCGCGTCTCTCCCGCCAGTTGGAGGCGGTCCTGGCGGTGATGCGGGACGGCAAGTGGCGGACGTTCGCGGAGATCGGGGTGGAGATGGCTGAGCGGGGTACGCCCGCGGCGTCGGAGGCTGGCATCTCGGCAAGGCTCAGGGATTTGAGGAAGGTGCGGTTCGGCGGCCATCGTGTGGACCGCAGGAGGCGGGATGGTGGGTTGCATGAGTATCGCGTGGAGATCAAATGAGCCGCATCCCCATCGACTTCGACGACACCCGCTTACTCAACAACCTCCGCGAGCGGCAGGTTGACGACGACGCCGACGCGAACGTGGACGACGAGCCCGAGCGTGACCCGGATGAGAACGACTGGCGCGGGGATATGGAGAGGGATGAGGGGCGATGAGCATGGCACTACCCAGAGTCAGAGGCGAGGTTGTGACGGGTCCGTACTACACGGTGGGGCACGTCGTCTACGGGCCGAACGGATACAAGCGAGAGTTCTTCAGACGGGAGCGTGACGACATTGCGCACAAGACGGTGTGGTACGACGACCACGCCAAGGCCCAACGCAACTGCGACAGCCGGAACGAGATTTGGTTGCAGGGGTTCGAGGAAGGGCGAGCGGCGACGCACCGTGGATGGGACCGTTGCGATCGGTGCGACGGAACCGGAATCGAGCCGTGATCCCCGCAGAGATGTTCCCCACCCCCACCCCGCGAGTGAGAGGCAAGACATGGAAAGCAAGAGTCTCGAAAGCACGATCAAGCGGCTGCTGCTGGACGACCCGGATGGGTGGGAGTTCGGCGAGTTTCGTGCCGTCCACGCCGCGAGCGGGGTTGCGTTGTGGACGGCGAACTGGGTCTTTTTCTTAGACACCGAACCAGTCAGCGGCGGCGTTCGCTGGTGGCGGCGTCCGGGACTTTGGCGGGCGTACCGGAAGTCGCGCCGCCTGCAAATGCAAAATCAAATCGGAAGGACGGTGACCCCATGACGACCCCCAACGACCCGATCCTCAACCTTGCCGAGCGGACTGACCCAGTGAGAGCGATCGAGGAGCGACTTGAGGCCCGCGCGGTGTGGGCGGTCAAGAGCGACCGCAGCCACGACGCCGCCACCATGCGTGAAGCCGCCGCCCACATCGCCCGCCTGACCGCCGACCTGGAATCGGCACGGGCGGAAGTGGACAGGCTGAGGGAAGCCGCCGATGGCGCGATGCGAGAGGACCGCGATCGGTTGCTCGCCATCGTCGATCGGCTGCCCAAGACCATCGACGGCATCCCGATCGTGCCCAACATGCAGCTCTACCGCGTGACCCGCACAACGGGCAAGGTGGAGGAGCATCGAGCCGAGTTGAAGCCCCGCGCCATTCACGACGCCCACGGCATCAACTGGCCCGCCGACGACTGCTACTCCACCCGCACCGCCGCTCTCGCCGCCGCCGCCCAGCCGGGGAGGGGGACGTGAACACCGCCCGGCGGGTCATCCAGTTCTCGTGCGGCGCGGCCAGTGCGGTCGCCGCCAAACTCACGCTCGCGCAGAACGCCGACGCCGTGGTGGTCAACGCCTTCATTGCTGAGGAGCATGAGGACAACCGGCGATTCCTGGCGGACGTGGAGCGGTGGCTTGATCGCACGATCGTTGTGCTGCGAGACGAGAAGTACGGGGCCAGTGCCTACGAAGTGATGCGGCGGGCGAGGTACACGAAGGGCATGTACGGTGCGCCGTGCTCGCGTGCCCTCAAGCGTGACCTTCTCGACGCCTGGGCGCAACCCGGCGACATCCCTGTGATGGGGTACACGGCTGAGGAGTCCGACCGCGCCGAGAAGTTTCTGGACACCCACGCGGGCGTCGGGGAGTTCCCCCTGATCGACGCTGGCCTGGGCAAGGCCGACTGCCTCGCCATCATCGAACGCGCCGGGCTGGTGCTGCCCGAGATGTACCGACTCGGCTACAGCAACGCCAACTGCATCGGATGCGTCAAGGGCGGCGCGGGGTACTGGAACAAGATTCGACGCGACTTCCCCGCCCGGTTCGAGGAAATGTGCAGCATCGAGGAAGCCATCGGCCCCACGGCGTTCCTGATGCGCGACCGCAAGAGCGGAACCAGGTTCCCACTCCGTCAACTCGACCCCGACGCGGGGCGACACAACACCATCCTGCCCGAGTGCGGATTCGCTTGCACGCGAGCAGAGGAGGAGATTTCCAATGCCTGATCCGATCCCCACCCCCCCCGTCCCGCAGCCGACGCAGGAGCAGATCGACGCATACCAGAACTGGTGGATGAAGCGCGGTGGTAAGCCCACTACGAACGCCCAAGATGCCGCCGCCTTCGTCGCCGCCGTCCGCGCCGCCTGCCTGCCCGCCCAGCCGGACGCCACGCTCAACCAAACTCAGGAACGCGCAGATTGCGCGTGTGGCGAACTCCGCCGGCTGGCGGGCGAGTTGGTGGATGCGGTTGCCAAGATGGAGCGGGTGCATGAAAATCCCTGCTCAAGCGCGATGACGTGCATCGACTCCCGATTGGCGACCTATGAGCCGCGCCGCCGCTTGGGTGCCCACCTGTCGCCCAGCGGCACGGGCGGGGAGAGCACCAACGTACACCAACGTGCACCTTTGTCCACCAGCAGCATCGACGCCGATGCTCGCCGATTGATCCACACCCTCTACCTGGCGATCGAGGATTTGTGGATTGAATGGGACCGGAACCCATACTGGCAGGTGTCGCACAAGCAGAGGGCCTTGCGAGTCGCGCTCGACAGTCTGCCGGACGAGTTCACACTCAACTACTCGCCTGCCACCCCACCCGCCTCGCCCCCCGGTGGCACCCACATCTGCAAGGATGGGAAGGTGCGGAACTACCCGGAGGTGGCTTGCTCAATGGGGTGCGCCATGGCACTGCTGTCGCCCCCCGGTGCGGCGGCAGCGGCAGGGACGCCAGATTGCCCACGATGCGGAAAGCCATGCGGTCGATGGGGGCCGCGCGATCCGTGGCGGTGCGGGAACCCCAAGTGCGGGCAGCATCCGGGCCACGCAAAACCGGGCGTGACGGCAACCGCAAGCACGGCAACGACTTACCAAGGCTCTGCGACGAATTTGGACACGAACCGGGCGGGCGTGACCCTGCCCTGCGTGAAGTGTGGCAAGCCATGCACGGGAGACACCGGTATCGGGCGGCCCGTGTGCATGGCGGATGGGTGCGGCGGCGCGTCGGCTCCCCCACCCGCCCCCCCCAAGGCCGACGCACCAGCAGCGGCAGCGGGGGAGCCAGAGTTTGACGCCGCCCGACTCATGGCTGAGATTCGCGGCAACCTTGCCAACATCCCACAGAAGTACCGCGTCAACGCCGCCGAAGGTGACTGTGCATCGCTGGCCGTGTCCATCGTGCGAATGGCTTATGCCCTCGCATCGCCCGCCTCGCCCCCCGCAGCCGCGACAGCAGCACCGGAGCGGGTGGGGTTCACTCTGGAGGAGATCGACCGCCTCCAGGCCCGGTGGGAGGAAAGCGAGCCAGCGAGCGAGATGCAGACCCGCATCACGATCAAACTCAGCGACACCCGCAACGTCCTTCGCAATGCCGCCGCCCGCGTCACGCCCGCATCCCCGACACCGGCAGCGGAGAGGGAGTGGCGTGAGGAGTGCGAGGTGTTGGAAACGGGGTGCCCAACGGGGCTTTGGTACGTCGTGTGGAGAAACAACGAACAGGATTGGCAGCGGCTCACGCCTGACGGCTGGACCACAGGAATAGGGTACATCGACGGCACAACGGGTCGCGGCTACTTCCCCACCGAACGCGCCGCCCGCGACGCCCTGGCCCGGGCTGGCAGGCCGGGGGGTGAGGCGTGAGCAGCAACCCGACACAACGAACCCTCAAGTGGTGCAAGGCTAACGGGATGCTCGCCGCCATCGTCGAGAAGCGGGTTCCATACCGCCGCAACGTCACCATCGACCTGTTTGGTTTCATCGACATCTTGGCACTGGACGGGTCCAAGACCATCGGCATCCAGACCACCAGCGGATCGAACATCAACGCCCGCATCAACAAGATCAAGGCGTGCCCCAAGGCCCACGAATGGCTCGAATCGCCCCATCGGATGGTGGTCGTCCACGGCTGGCGGAAGTTGAAGCCGCGCGGCCAGAAGGTGGCAAAGTGGACTCTGCGGGAGGAATGGATCGGGCTGGCGGACCTGGACCCGCTGCCGCCTCCCGACGCCGCCGCGCTCGCGGGGAAGGGAGGTGCGTGATGGACTGGACGAAGGCAAGCGAGGGCGATATCGCCAAGGCCATTGCTGAACGGCTGGAATGGAAGCAATGCTCTCCCGCGATCTGGGACAAACCCGATGGCGACTGCACGGTGCTTCCGCACTTCGCCACCAGTCTGGACGCCATGTCGCAGGCCGAGGCGACGCTGAGCGGGTCCGAGCGAGAGCGGTATGTGATGGGCCTGCTGCAAGGTCCAGAGCGAGAGACCACCACCATGTCGGGCGAGACAGCTTCGCTCGGCTGGGGCTTCGGCAACCGCGTCGGCGGCACGTTCAAGACCGGCGACCTGTTCTCGCTGCTGTCCGCCCCTGCCCGCACCCGCGCCATCGCCTTCCTGGCCGCCACGCGAGCCTCGACTGACCGCTCCGGGGCCTGAGTGCTGGCCCCAGCCCGTCCGTTCGGTTCCCTGGACGGCGGGCTTTCAAAGTCCACCCGCGGCCCCCGGCCACGCGGGACGGTGGGATAAACAGGCCGGATGATGCGGAATGGAGGGCTTCAACGCGAAAGAAAACCTCCGACTCGTCCGACCCGGCGCTGCCCACAGTCGCGCCGGGTTTTCAAGGAGACTCATATGCCATTCGCCGTGAACGGAAACGCGAGAATCATCGTCGCCGAAACCCTCGACCGCCTCGCCGCCCTGGTCTTCGACGACGGGCGCGGGCTCCGGCCCGTGGACAAGGACGCCGCGTACGAAGCCCTGACCCTGATCCGGCGTGACGGCGGGGCCGCGTACCTGGAGGCGGTGGAGAAGCAGCATCCCACCAAGGCGGTTTGACAAACCTCGGTATCGTGGTATGCTGTGGGAGTCGGAGGCAATCCCACAACAGACCTCAGCCGGAGACTTGGTTGCCTCCGATTCTTCGGCGAGCGATCGATCGATGGTGTAGGCGGCGGTTACTTCTTGCATGAAACGGACCGCCTCCGTTTGTTCCTCGGTCGTTCTTTGGATGATGGGCTTTGGTGGTGTAGACAGCGGTTACTTCTCCTGTTAAGAGGGTGGTCGCGGGTTCAAATCCCGCCGTTCGGCCTAGCCGGGCGTAGCTCAGCTTGGTAGAGCACCTTGTCGCCGCAGTCGCTTGTTCCCCTCGGCCCGCCCTTTGTGATTCGCCCGCGTCACTCGCAGCGAATCGCTTTCGATTCGGAGGCAACCCCAATGGCACAGACGAACGTTCTTCGCTCGGTTCCCGCGCGCACCAACAACGAAGGTGCGCCGGCTCGGCACGCATCCCCGCCGCAGGAACTTCGCCGCACGGTGATGGCGTGCCTGCTCTGGGAACACTCGTTCTACGAGTCTGGCGTGACCATCGTGGATCGGATAAAGGAACTGGTGCAGAGGGTCAAGCCCGAAGACGTGGCGTCGATCGCTGTCGAGGCCCGTTCCGCGATGAAGTTGCGCCACGTCCCGCTCCTGCTCTGCCGGGAGTTGGCTCGCAACCGGACCCTCAAGGCCAAGACGCTCACGGACTGCATCCAGCGGGCCGACGAGATCGCGGAGTTTCTGTCGCTCTACTGGCAGGACGGGAAATGCCCGCTCGCCGCGTCGGTCAAGCGCGGGCTGGGCGACGCCTTCCACAAGTTCGACGAGTACCAGTTGGCGAAGTACGACCGTGCCAAGATTGTCCGACTGCGGGACGCCATGTTTCTCACTCGGCCCAAGCCGAAGGACGAGGCGCAGGCGGCACTGTGGAAGCGGCTCGCCAACAACGAACTGACCACCCCGGATACATGGGAGGTGGCGTTGTCCACTGGGCAGGACAAGCGGGCAACGTGGGAGCGGTTGATCGCGGAGAAGAAGCTGGGTGGTCTGGCCCTGCTCCGCAATCTGCGGAACATGAAGGACGTGGATGTTCCGCGATCGACCATCGCGGCGGCACTGGAGTCGATGCGGACGGACCGGATTCTCCCTTTCCGTTTCATTGCGGCGTCGCGTGCGGTCCCCGGCTTTGAGGACTTGATCGAGCCGGTGATGCTTCGCTCACTGGAGTCGGCCCAGAAGTTGCCGGGCCGAACGGTTTTGCTGGTGGATACTTCACCGTCGATGGCCGCACCCCTGTCGGCCAAGTCGGACCTGACCCGGATGGATGCGGCGTTCGGTCTGGCGATCCTGGCCCGCGAGGTCTGTGCCGAAGTCGAGATCGTCGCCTTCTCGTCAGAGGTCAAGACCGTCCCGACTCGCCGTGGGTTCGCGTTGGGTGACGCGATCAAGGCGGCGGTTCCCTCAAACGGGACGCTGCTCGGGAAGGCAGTGGGGTCCGTGTCGGGCCGCTATGACCGCCTGATCGTGATGACCGACGAGGAATCGCAGGACGCGGTAGGTAAGCCCGACGCCGAGAAGCGGGCCTACATGGTGAACGTCTCGAACTCCCGAAACGGCGTTGGCTACGGGCAGTGGACGAGCATCACGGGTTGGTCAGAGTCGATCGTGGACTACATCGCCCGTTCCGAGTCGTGACCACCATCCAACAGGCTTTGCACTAGCACCCGGCCCGTCGCCGGGTGCTTTTCTTGTGCCAACCCCCACCCCCCAACACAAGGGGCGGTAGTCGGCTATGCTACCCGTAGCCCATATGGACCCGTGGAGGCTACGGACCGATGCCAGTATCCGGACTGACATTGACGGACAGCAAGCCGCCGCCCCACGACATGGGCGAGGAAGCGTGGCGCGTCTACCTCACAGGGGAACTCAGGTCGATCAAGGGACAACTCGGCGTGTTGCCTGAGATCCAATCGGACGTGGCGAATCTCAAAGAGCATCGGACGACCCAGCGGGCTCGCGCCGGCCGCGTCTCTTGGCAGCACGCTCTGCTGGTCGCCGGGTTTGTGATCCCGACCGGCATCGGGTTGTGGAAGTGGGGCATCGAGCCCGAGCGGGTCGCGCGCAAGGCCCAGACCGACCTGCTCAACGCCCGCCTCCAGATCATCGACTATCAGATTCGTTTGCTCAACCGGGCCGCCCCATCCCCCATCGAGTTGCCCGAGTTCACCATCATCCCGGGAGGTTCCCCGTGACCATCACGCAAGCATCCATTCCCGTGTGCGACGCCCAGCACGGCAACATCACATACACCCACACCGGACCCGACTCCGTGGATGCGTGCGGGGAGTACGGGCACGCCACGCTGGATATCCGGTATCGCCAGGTCGGGGCCTCTGGCCTGATCTTCGACCGCACCTGCAAGGTGCAGCGGATCGGAACCGCCATCCAGATCACGACCGACGACGGCTCGGGCGAGTCGGTCACTGGAACGTCGTGTCCGCCGGGCGATGCGTTCAGCATCGACGCGCTGAGCAGCTACATCCCCTACGGCTACGCATGGGACAACTTCCCGTGCCATCCGTTCCTGTCGCCAGGGTACACCTACGCCGGCTACGCGAACGTGGAGATCGAGGCCGACGAGCGGTTCTACTCGGTGTCCAAGGCCGAGGAAGAGGTGGTGATCGACCACCACATTTGCGACCTGTCCTACTCGTGCGTCCCCAATCGGGAGTTGTGCGAGTGAGCGGCACGAACGGCGTCAACCGAGCATCTAGCCTCGCCACGATCGCGGCGGTGGTGTTCGGCGGTGCCATGGGGTTCCTCGCTCTGTGGGCTCAGCCGATCCGCAACGAGGTGCATGGGCACGACTCTCGGATTGCGGCACTCGAGGACGTGATCGCGGGCCTCAAGGCCAAGCACGACGCCCTGCCCGAGACGCTGCGGGAAGTGGAGACGCAGTTCGCCATGCAGAGCAAACTGACGAACACGCGGTACGAGGCGCACGACCGGATGATCCGCATGGTGTGGGAGCGGGTGTACGAGCAGGACATGCCCGGCCTGGACTACTGGCCGGAAGTGGGGGACCAGCAATGAAAGCAACTCTCGCCGTCCTTTGCTTTTGCCTGCTTTGTCTGGCCGGCTGCGCCGTGGGGTTCGACCCCGAGGGGCGACCCGTCGTCGGCATGGGAATCGGCGAGTCCGATGCCGACTCAATCCGCCGCGCCGCAACCGGACTCGCCGGGTTCCTCCCCGAGCCTTGGGGCACCATCGCCGTCACCGGAGTCTCCGCTGCCTTCGGCGTGCTGGGCATTGGTAGCGCCCGGAGCGCCGCCCGGAACAGTCGCAAGGCTGACGACAAGCAGCGCGAGGCCGACACCGCTTACGACGCCCAACTCGCCGCCGAAGTCAAGGCCGCCCGTCTCGCCGGAGCCAACGAGGGATTCGACGAGGGGGCTGCTCGGGCCGCAGCCGTGGCTCCTGTCGCTGCTGCTGCTCGCGTGGCTGATCCTGTTCCCGCGTAGGAGGGTCCAATGAGCCAGACCGAACTCCAAGCCGCGTGCGAAGCACTGGAGCGAGAGCATCCGGGAAGGGTGTTCTGGGGCGACATGGAAGACCCGCTCGACGGCCCGTACCGGGTCGGGAGTGGCGTGGACGGGGCGGACCCCCGGCACAACCGCATGACGGGTTGGTGCCCGAGTGCGAGCGTTGCCGCTGCTGAGATGCGGTTCCTGCTGACGAAGGCGGTGCGGAAGTGAAGCCCGTAATGGACCCGCCCCAAGTGGCGCACCCCGAATCCCGTGATTATCTCTGTCGGGCGTGCAAGCACACCGTCACGGTGAATGGGTCTGTCGGCTCTCGGAAGTGCCCCAAGTGCGGCTCCCAAGGTCGGTGGTCACGGATCAACTACAGCAAGGAAACACACCCATGGGTCAATCCGCCGGAGCAGCACGACAAGCCAACGCGGCCTCGCGGCACGGTTCACGTCTGCCGGGGATGCGGGCAAAGGGACACAACGGCCCTTAGCCAACTCTGCGGCGTTTGCACCCGTGCCCCCGGTTCAGGCTTCGCCCGGCGTGAGTGCCGTACCGGCGTGCGTCCCGTGAATCCGCTTTACGAGGATTACGACGAATGAACTACGCCGCCGTCGCCAACCTCTCGCTCGCCGCATTCCTCCCCCGCGTGCATGTCGCGTGGGGCATGGTGTCGGGCTCGACGCTCGGGTGGGGCGTCCGCGAACGCGGGTACGTCAACGGGTTCTACCCCGAGCAGATCCGCCCGACGCTCGACAAGGGCTGGACCGACACGTTCATACACCGCCCACACGGGGACGACTCGGCGATCACCGGCGAGCCCATGAACGAGGATGCGGCGGTTGAGAACCGCGATCCGATCACGCTCGACTACGACGACATGCTCAAGGCGGGCATGGGGCAGGACGCGCTGTGGTTCAATATCACATACGTCGGGAGCGCCTTCGATCCTGACTATGGGCGGCAGACGACGCGCGGCCAGTGGTCGGCGTGGCGGAACCGCCGCAATACCGCGTTCGGACGGTCGGGGCTGGACTGTGCGAACAACTCCATCGCCTTCGACCATTCGAGCAACCTCTGCGCCGACTACGAGGCGGCCCAGCCCGGCTCGCAGGTCAAGGGCTTCCCGCCCGGGTATTGGCGAGCGGCGTGGGCGGAGATCGAGGCGGTGGCGGCGATCAAGCGGCTGCAAGGGCAAACGGTGTGGCTGGAAGCCCTGCCCTACCGAGGCGCGACGCATCAGCACGCCCACAACTTCGTGTGCCGGACGACGAAGAACGGATCGGAGTGGTTGCGGTCGCGCCCGCAGGACGACGTTCTCGGCTCGCCCCACACGGACAACGCATGGTCAACCCCGTCTCAGTGGCTCACCAGCAAGATCATGGATTGGAACTGCGTTCTCGGGAAAGACCCGCTGGAGTCCTACGCGAAGGCGATCGGGGACGTTCTCGCGCGTGGTCCTCAACACCACTTCGCCGGGTCGGTGTTCTACCTGCCCGAGTCCGCCGCGCAGGTCCACGCCGCCGTCTGTGAGTACGCCGCGATGCGGGCGGGGGGTGAGACGCAATGAGAGAGGGCGTGACCATCGCGGACGTGATTGAGGGGCGGGCGGACTGGGTAGTTTGCACCGGTGACTGTCTGGACCTGCTGCCGAGCATCCCGAGCGGGAGTGTAGACGTTTGCCTTGTCGATCCACCCTACGGATGCGGCAAGGCCGCTTGGGATGCGACGTACCCGACCGAGTGGTATCCGATGGCGCGGGCGGTTGCGGCGGCTGTCGTCATCATCACCGGGTCGATCGGCTTGCGTGACACGATGGCGATGGTCAGAAGCGACGTGGTGGACGTGATCGCAGCCCGCAACATGAACGCCCTGACGCGAGGCCCAATCGGGTTCAGCAACTGGCTTGCGGCGGTCTACGTCGGAGCCAAGCCGAGGCAGGGGCCAAACGCCTTCGACTTCGTGGTGACGGGGGACATGCCGGATCATCCTTCGCCCAAGCCGATCATGTACATGGACAAACTGGTGCGTCGGGTGACGGAGGAAGGCGACTTGGTTCTCGATCCCTACTGCGGCTCGGGAACTACGGGCGTGGCGTGCGTCAAGGCAGGACGCCGCTTCATCGGAATCGAGATCTCGCCTGAGTACGCCGACATCGCCCGCCGCCGCATCCGCGAGGCCGTCCCCACCCTGTTCCAGCCCACCACCAAGGCGGTCCAAGCGGAGATATTCGCATGAGGCCCCCCCGCCAGATCACCGTCGCCGCCCTGAACGCCGCCGTCGTCCTGACCGGACCCGGCGGCATCCCCACGGCGACCAGCGTGATCGAGCCGTTCGGGGGCGTCCCACTTGCATCCCCCGACGTGCTTTGGCCCACCACCTACCCCGCCGGTTGGTATGTGCCGTGGGGCCGCTACGAAGTAGACGGCGTGGCGTACGAGTTCCGGCCCAACGACCTGGCGGGCTTCCTCGCCGCGTACAACGCGAGCCACCCATCGGCGGACCTCACGGGCTCAGCGTCGCCGGGGCTGCCGATGTACGGCGCGCCGGATGGAAGGGTGAGTACGGACGACTTCCTCTATTTCATGGAGTTGTACTCGTGATGCACCGCAACCACCGCCACTTGTTCGTCGGCCTCTGCGTGTTCGCGGCGGTGGCGGCGTGCGTCCAGTGGATCGCCTCGCTACCAGCCGACCAACCACACGCGGATCGCGGCCATCGCGGCGATGCCGCCCACGGCGAGGCCGTAGATCAGCCATATCAGGGCCGGGCTCTCCCCGCTGATGAATCGGTCATACAGCCGCTTCACCGTCGAGCCTCTGTGCGGGCGTCAATGACCGCTTCCAGCGCGGCCCGGCGCTCGGCTCGTGCGGACTCAACCGCGGCGTCCGCCTCGGCCTGTGCCGATCGCCCGAACTGCCCCGCCCGCGCCGCGTTCTCGCGTGCTTCGTGGAGGGCGTCGTCCGCCCGCTCCAACCGTCTGATAACCGCTTCGTAGTCCATAGAGCCTCCAGCCGGAGCATACCCGACCAATGGCAACAGGCGACATCATCGGCGTCGAAATCCTCGGCTCCACCGACCACAACGGTTGGGTGGCCGATATCACCGTCGAAGGGTGGGCTACCGCTACGTCGCTGGCGATGGTCAACGGATTCGGCGCGGGCAACTCGCCCACCGGAGCCAAGGGCACCATCGGGATCACGAGCAAGAGCCTCACGGAAGCAGGGGCGGCCACAACCGTTGCCCGCACCGCGTACCTGACCAAACTGGTGCGGAAGGCCCACCCCGACGATGCCGATCCCGACGTGGTGGTGTCGGGTTCCGACCTCAAGATCAAGGTGGCGATGTCCACCGTCTGCTACGACCTCGACGATGCGGCGGGCTCCGGCACGGCCCCGACGTACTCGATCGCGGCCGGTATGTTCACCGCCGACGTCTCCGGCGCGGTCGCCTCCGCCGCCGGGTCCGGCAACGCGACCAACTCTTCCACCCGCGCCTACGCCACCCCGTTCGGCCAGTGGCTCCGGCACCGGACGTACATGACCCGTTCAGCCGTGAGCGCGTCCTGTCAGGTCGGGTTCCTGCCCCGCTGCATCCACGGGATCACCGCCGTCAAGTTCACGGCCACGGGCGTCACGTCGGCCTTGACCGCCACCGCCACGGTCACAACCGCGAGCAAGGTGCAGTTCGACGAGGGCTCGGACCTCTACGCCACTGGTGCCTATCTCGGCACGCTGGACCTCACGGCGTTCACCCAGGGCGAGCAGGTCACGATCGACTCCGAGGTGTACCAGACGGTCGGTGATACCGCGTTCACCACCTCCACCCATGCCGCCGACGACGTGGCCCGCAACCGCGGCACCCAGCAGGTCACTTGCAACCGCACCGGGGCATTGACCGTCTACGGCGCGGTCGATGGGGTGGGGGGAGGCACCCCGGCCACCAGCACGTCAGAGGCCACTGCCCGCACCACCCCGTACGCCGATATCGGCGCGGCCCTCAACGCCGGAGCGACGGTCGTGGTGCTGGAGGCTGGCACGCACCTTGTCTTCGGAACCAACGTCACCACCTCGGCCAACGAGTTCTGGAAGGTCATCCGGCCCGCTACCGGCGTCACCCGTGCCCAGGCGATCATCCAGTGGACCGCCACGAGCACCAACCACGATTACGACACCACCTACCTCGCCATCCAGAACTGCACGCTCCAGGCGGTCGGGACGACCTCCGCTCCGTGCTACTTCAACGGCGAGGCGGCCCGGAACTTCTGGCTCGATCGTTGCCTCACCGACAAAAACGGCGTCACATCGACAGCCGCCCCGATCCTGCACCGATGCCCGCTGGGTGTCGTGACCGAGTGCGAGTTTGACGACGCCAAGTTCTTTCAACTCGGGCAAACGGTCACGAGCAATGTCGGATGGCAACTCTGGGGCAACAAGTGGGCGTGCCTCACGGCCCTCTCGTCCACCAACGTCTACGCGGCGGTGGCGAACAGCACGATCGGGACCACCGCGAACAACATGTCATTCACCGCCGAGCCCACGTCATCCGGCGCGGTCCAGGCCGGTTGGCTCATCGAGTGCAACAGCCTGCTCAACTACCGCGGCACCGGCCCGGCTGTGAAGTGGTGCGACACCATCGCGGTCGTTGCGGCCTCCATCCAGGGCAACGTCTTCGAGACGGCGGCCACCCTCTCCGCCCCGCTCATTGAGATCTCGGCGGACGGGTCCACTCAGGTCTGCGATCACGTTCTGTTCAATCACAACACCGTGGCGGGCCAGCGGTGCAACTTCGCCTACAACGAGACGGGCTCGACGCGCCTCTCCCGCGACAACTGGGAGATGATCGGCAACTCCCTCAACTCGTGGAACAACAAGGGCGACACCTTCGCCACGGAGGATGCGGCCCGCACCGGCGGATGGCAGGTTCTCTACGGCGTGGACTGCTGGCACAA
>Ga0172380_10005888_pt1 | contig 14562 bp, 18 predicted proteins | sample Leawe162metaG_FD_119747 | JGI IMG/M metagenome (GOLD analysis project Ga0172380, IMG submission 119747) | Leachate microbial communities from a municipal landfill in Southern Ontario, Canada - Leachate well 162 metaG | ecosystem: Engineered > Solid waste > Landfill > Unclassified | place...
CAGGCTGGAGGTCGAGGTGTACGTGCTGACGCTGCCGGGGGCCGCATGAGCATCCGCCAAGCCATCGCAGGGCTTCCGGTGTTCGGGGTGCCGGTGGGAGAGCAGAAGCCCATCCGCAAAGAGCCCACCGTTCCCCGCGTGGACAAGCTGAGGACTTCGGCCAAGCTGTACCCCTGCGTCCTGTGCGGCAAGGATAAGCAGTTCACCGTCCCGGCCCACGGAAACGAGGTGCAGACGAAGGGCATCGGAAAGAAGGCCCCGGGCTACCTCATCGCCTACGTGTGCGGCGATCCCGGGGGATGCCACGACCTGATCGACGGACGGGGCGGAAAGCTGTCGAAGGCGAAGAAACGGGCCATGTGGCGGGAGGCGCACTCGCGGACCGCAGAAATCTGGTTCCGCGATGGATTGGTGGTGCCTGCATGATCATCCAGCCGGCCCGCCACGACTTCGCCGCAATGATCGAGGATTTGCGACGGGCAGGTATCTCCCATTACAAGCTCGGCGTCATGCTCGAGCGCCAGACCGTCCAGGTGCAACGATGGGCTTCAGGCTCTCAGCCGAAGCACTACGAGGGCGAATGCATCATCGCCATTCACGCGACCATCTGCACACAGTTACAAACCGAACTGTCGGCACAGCATAAGCAACGCCAAGCGGCAGAAAATATGGTCTGACTCGCTGCACCTTCTTTGCGTATCTGAAGCGCCCCGCGAGCCGGGGCGTTCTTTTTTTGCGGAGGTCGCATGGCCACACCGGCACAGATCCAGGCAGCCCTCGACCCCGCCGGCACTGGCCAGGTCGCGAACATCACCGTTTCGTCCAAGAGCGTGACCTCGACCAAGGACATGCACTACGTGGTCGGCCTCAACAGCTACGCCGGTCGCTCCCGCTGGATCACGACCAGCGCTGCCGGTACCGCGACTTCCCAGGCCACGGCCATCCTCGCCGGACTGGCTGGCTGATGTCTGATCGTTCGCGCCGCAGCAGTCTGGAGGTGTGGCGCTGGTATGTGTACGAGATTGTGCGCGGCGAACGAGTGATCTACGTCGGCAAGGGCTCGGGCGATCGCTGCCTTGTTTCCGCAAAAGAGAAGTGCGGCGACGCGGTAAAAATTGCCTCATTCAAGCACGAGGAGCACGCCTACGTATTTGAGCGTGCGCGCATCAAAGAGCGTTTGGCAGAAGGCTTCAACCTTCTCAACGTTTCAAATGGGACGAAATTGCCTTGGCAGAAGCGCACCGATACGCGCGCCTACGCCCGCGAAGCCCTTGAGGAAGTCGCGTGGCGCTTTGGCCGATGGATCAAGGCTGGGCGCCTGTCCGAACTGGCATCGCGAATTCGCATGCCCGAGTCGCAGATTCTCTCCGTCTATCAGACGTTTGGGAAATAAACAATGGCAAGGACAAAGGGCGCGAAGAACAAGGTGTCTGGACAGGCGAAAGAGAACATTTCCGCCGTGTTCGTGCGTCTCGGCGGTACGGCAGAGATGGCTCGCTGGGCCAAAGGCAACCCGACCGAGTTCTACAAGCTCTATGCCCGCCTGATTCCCGTCGAACACACGGGCGAAATTGACGTTCATAACACCTTCGCCGTGCCGCTCACCGAGGCGTCCAAGGAGGCCCCCGAGTGGGAGCGCCGGACCGTTCAATAGTCTGGGCGCCGCAACCCGGGCCGCAAACCGAACTGCTGCGTTGGGGCGTCTTCGAGACGTTCTACGGTGGCGCGCGGGGCGGTGGAAAGACGGACGGCGTGCTGGGGGAGTGGGTCCAGCACGCGAACATCTACGGGACTGCGGCCAATGGCCTGATGGTTCGCCGGCAGCGCACGGAGCTGTACGACACGATCGAGAGAAGCCGGCAGCTCTACACGCTGATCGGGGCCAAGTTCAACGAGACCGAAAAGCTTTGGCGCTTCCCGAACGGGGCGCGGCTGCGGTTTGCTTACCTCGAAAACGACTCGGATGCGGAGATGTACCAGGGGCACTCGTACACGCGCCTGTACGTCGAAGAGGTCGGCAACTTCCCCAGCCCAGCGCCGATCATGAAGCTGATCGCCACGCTGCGAAGCGCTGGCGGGGTGCCGTGCCGGATGATCGCTACCGGCAACCCCGGGGGCCCTGGGCATCAATGGGTCAAGGCTCGGTACATCGACCCGGCGCCGCAGGGCCGCGTGATCCTGATGGACGAGCGCACCGGCCTCGAGCGCTGCTACATCCCGGCGCGGGTGTCGGACAACAAGGCGTTAATCGAGTCGGACCCGTCCTACATCGGTAGGCTGAAGGCGGCGGGCTCTCCTGAGCTTGTCCGGGCGTGGCTGGAGGGGGATTGGACGGTCATCGCCGGGGCGTTCTTCGCCGAGTTCTCGATGGCGCGGCATGTGGTGACGCCGAGCCAGATCCCGGAACACTGGCAGCGCTTCAGGGCCTGCGATTGGGGATCGGCCAGGCCGTTCTCGGTCGGCTGGTACGCGGTCAGCGAGGGCGACCTCGATCAGTTCCCCCGCGGCGCGCTTATCAAGTACCGGGAATGGTACGGGATGAAGCCGGGCGAGCCGAACGTAGGCTTGAAGATGACGGCCGAAGAGGTCGCCGAGGGCATCCTCGAGCGCGACGACAAGGGCTACGAATTCAAGTGGCCGCACAGCGTCATCGACCCGGCTGCGTTCGCCCGGGATGGCGGCCCCTCTATTGCCGAGCGCATGGCGGTCCACACGAAGGGCAAGGTTGTCTGGCGTGAAGCGGACAACAAGCGGGTTGGCAAGCTGGGCGCGATTGGTGGCTGGGACCAGATGCGGGCCCGGCTGAAGGGTGACGAGGACGGGCGGGCAATGCTCTACCTGTTCTCGACCTGCGCGCACACGATCCGGACGCTGCCAGCCCTGCAGCACGACGAAGGGCGCCTCGAGGACGTGGACACGGACGGTGAGGATCACGCCCCGGACGAAACGCGGTACGCCTGCATGTCGCGCCCGTACCTGCGCAAGGCGCCACGGCCTGACCTTGAGCCAGACGAGGCCCTCCAAGCTTTCCAGAAAGAGCAATTGCGCATCGGCTCGTTGCGGGAGCAGCACTTCAACGCCCGCCGCCAGAAACGCGAGGATATGCGGACATGACCCAGAGCCTCGGCGCGCTGTCGTTCACGGATTCCGGGCGCCTACAGACGCTCAATGCGAGCGTCCCGGCCGGCGCGGTGTTTGTCGCTGGCCGTGCGGTGGATTCGGTAGGAAAGCCCTACGTGCAGAACATGACCGCGACCGCTGTCCCTGCTGGGGCGGTGTTCGTTGGCGGGAAAGCTTTCGATCCGAGCGGGCGGATGTACATCACGACGCAGCCAGTGACCGCGGCGGACGTAGGGATCGGCGGACAGAAGGTTCGCCAGGATGGGGCGCTGCGGGTCAGTACCTCCGCGGTCGCCTCCGGTGATGTGTTTCTCGGCGGGTGGGCGGTTGCCCAGACCGGCCGTTCAAGGGTGTCGATTACCTGATGGCTACTCAAGCAAAGCCGGAAGCCGTCAAGCCGTCAGCCAAGGTGCGTTACTGGCTGAACGAGATCAACGACGCCAAGAAGCGCGAGAAGGACTACCGCAAGGAAGGCCAGCGGATCCGGGAAATCTACGCCGGGAAGAAGAAGGACAACATCCCGTTCAACATCCTGTTCTCGAACACGGAGACCCTTTCTCCGGCCCTGTACAGCTCCACGCCTAAGCCGGTGGTGCAGCGCAGGTTCAAGGACGACGATCCGGTAGGAAAAGCGGCTTCGGTCGCCGGACAACGGTGCCTGGAGTTCCTGATCGACACGAACCTTGAGGATTACGAGACGTTCGACGGGTCGATGTCGGACGCGACGCTGGACGCTCTTCTGCCCGGCAGGGGGATCACGCGGGTCAAGTACGACGCCGAAGTGGTCAATGTCCCGGACGAAGACCCGGCAGACGACGCGGACGAAGCCGATGCGCAAGCCGAGGCCGCCGGCACGCCTGCAAAGACCTGGGAGATCGTCTGCACCGAAACGGTGGAATGGGATCGGGTGTACTTCGGCTTCGCCAAGCGCTGGTCGAAGATGCCCTGGATCGCGTTTGAGCATTACCTCGACAGGGGGGAGTGCACGCGCCTGTTCGGGCAGGCCATCGCCTCCCGACTCGTGTACACGAAGGGCGAGGACAAGGATTCGGACAGCGAGTGGGACGGCCCGAGAAGGGAGTCGGACAGCGAAGACCAGGGCGACCGCAAGACCTGCCTCGTCTATGAGCTGTGGGACAAGAAGAAAAAGCGGGTGGTGTTCCTGTCGCCTCGCTGGCAGGGCGATTACCTCAAGGAAGAGGAAGACCCGCTGGAGCTTTCGGGGTTCTTCCCCATCCCCAAGCCGATGCAGTTCATTCGGAAGACGGGCGATATGGTTCCCACGGCCCTGTATCTGATCTACGAGAACCAGGCCACCGAGCTGAACCGCATCAGCACCCGCATCAACCGGGTTGTTCAGGCGCTCAAGGTGCGCGGGGCGTATGACGGGTCTCTGGGCGACACGTTCGACAACTTGCTGAAGGCCGACGACAACACGATGGTTCCGACCTCCAATGCCTCCAACATCGCGTTGGAAGGTGGGCTGGAGAAGCGGATCTGGTTCATGCCGCTGGACATCCTGATTAAGGTTCTCCAGCAGCTTCTGGTCGCCCGTGATCAGGCCAAGCAGGTGATCTACGAGATCACCGGGATTGCGGACATCCTCCGAGGCACTTCGGACGCGAACGAGACCCTGGGCGCGCAGCAGATCAAGAACCAGTGGGCCTCGATGCGGATCAAGGTCCAGCAGAACGAGGTGCGCAGGTACGTCCGGGAGACGCTGCGGATCATGCTGGAGATCGCGGCCAAGAAATTCTCGCCGGAGACGTTTGCCCAGATGACGGGGCTGCCGTTTGTCACGGAGCAGGAGAAAGCTCAGGCGGGAGCCTTGCTGGCGGCGCAACAGCAGGCGGGGATGCAGCCGGACCCCCAGGCCCAGAAGGTCATGCAGACGCCGAGCTGGGAACAGGTCATTGCGCTGCTGAATAACGACCTCCAGCGGGCGTACCGCATCGACATTGAGACCAATTCCACCATCGAAGTAAACGAGATGGAGGACAAGCAGAACGTCGCCGAGGCTATGCAGGCGATGGGGTCGTTCGTCGAGTCTGTCGGGCCTCTTGTGGAGCGGGGGGTGATGCCCTTCGAGGCCGCGCAGTCGATCCTCCTGGCGATTGTTCGCCGGTTCCGGTTCGGGACCGAGGTCGAGGAGCAGGTCAAGACGATGAAGGCGCCGCCGCCGAAGCCAGACCCGCGCGCTGCTGAAGCCGAGGCGCAGATGCAGGCGGACCGTGCAAAGGCCGAGATGCAGTCTCAGGCCGACCGTGCCGCAGCGCAGGAAAAGATGGCCGCCGAGGCGCAGCGGGCGGAAGTGGACAGGATGATCGCTCAGGACAAGCTGGCGGCAGACCGGGCGATGGAAGAGATCCGGATGCAGGCCGACGCCATGAAGCGACAGGCCGAGATTGCCTCGGAGGAGCGCTTGGCGCGGGAGCGCATGGCGATGGAAGAGCGGCTGGCGCTGGAAAAGGCCGCAATGGAGGTTGCCGGAAAGGTCCTGGCCGAGACGATCAAGGCCCACGAAGCGCAGGAAACGATGGCCCAGGAGCGCGCCGAGGGAGCTGCGCATGAGGCGGCGGAGATGAACCCGGCCAACATCATGCAGCAGGTTCTGGCGATGCAGGGCGAGATGCTGATGGCGATCAAGGCCACCCGGAAGCGCACCCCGGTGCGTAGCCCGGACGGTGAAATCGAATACACGCTTGAGGAGCCGATGTAATGGCCGCCGGCTACGCCCAGACGCTCGAGGTGCTGGCCGACGTACAGGCCCGCATCGCCATATTCGTCGCCCGGCAGAAGCGCCGCCGCCAGGACGAAGAACTGATGATGGTTCTCTGATGCCCCTGCACACGTTCATCTGCGACCAGAAGCACGTTTCCGAGCTTTACCAGCCGCAGGACGGGCTGCGCGAGTTCGAGCCGTGCCCTACCTGCGGGGCGCAGGCGCAAAAGCACTTCCTGAAGGCGCCGATCGGTCGGGTCGTGAACATTGCATATACCTCGCCGATCGACGGGCGCCCGATCACCACGAAGGCGCAGCGCATTGAGGATCTGGCGCGGAACAACTGCGTCGAGTACGACCCGGAAATGAAGACGGACTACATGCGCAGGAAGGATGAGTCCGAGCGGCGTCTGGATCAAAAGCTGGATGCCACGGTGGAAAGCGAGATTCACAGCATGGGTGCGCGAAAGCGCGAAAAGCTCGAAGCGGAGTTCCGCAATGGTGCGGACATCGACTTCGCGCGTTCAACTTTGGAAGGCTGACAGCCATGGGACAAGCAGCGGAATCGGAAGGTCTGGACATCGACAGCGTGATGGACTCGGTTGCGGCCGGCCTGGGCACGGTTGACGCCGACGACGCGGACAACGACGCGCCCGACGAGTCCGGCCAGGATCTGGAGCAAGGCGCCGCGCCGGAGGCCTCCGAGGTCGAGCCCGACGACATTCCCATGCCGCAGTCCTGGAAGAAAGAATGGGAGCCGGACTGGAAGCTGACGCCGAAGCAGGCCAGACAGAGGTTCCTTGAGCGCGAGAAACAGATGCTCGACGGTCTGGAGGGCTACAAGTCCGACGCCGGCTACGGAAAGACGATCCGGGAGGCGTTCAAGCCTTATTCGGACGTTCTCCGCGCGCAGGGCGTGGACGAGGTGAAGGCGATCACCTTCCTCCTCAACGCGCACAAGGGCCTGTCCAACCCCGCCACCGCCCGGGAGTGGTACGGGCGCATTGCCAAGAGCTACGGCATCGAAGCGGCCCAGGCCGCGGCCGAAGCTGCCGGCGCGACCGGAGCCGCCCAGGGTCAAGACACCCCGCCGGCCGTCATGGCAGCGCTGGAGCGCATCGAGCGCGTCGAGGGGTTCCTCACAGAACAGCAGGAGCGCGAGCATCAGGCTCGCGTGGAAACGACTCAGAAGGAAGTGGACGCTTTTGCGTCCGATCCGGCGCATCCGTATTTCGATGAGGTGAGCGAAGACATCGCGAAGCTGATTCGAGCGGGTTACCCGCTTGCGGATGCGTATGAGAAGGCGGTCTGGGCCAACCCCGTGACCCGCCAGAAAGAACTCGGCCGAATCCAGAAGGAGGAAGCCGAGAAGAACAGGCAGAAGGCTCTCGAAGTCGCTCGACAGGCGAAGAAGGGGGCAGCAGTGAACGTCAAAGGTCGCGACAGCGCACGCGCTTCGACAGAGCCGGCTGGGGACATTGACGAAACCCTTCGTGAAACCCTCGCGAACATCAAGAGCCGTACCTAACGGCATTGTGTTCGCGCTAGCTATAGGAGAAGTCTGAAATGACCTCACCCAATAGCGTCTTCACGGAACTGGTTTCGACCACGTTCCGCAAGATGCGAACTGAGGTGGCGGACAACATCTCGAACCGGAACGCGCTTCTGAAGTACATGAAGAAGCGTGGCAACTACCGGCGCGATGATGGCGGTCTGACCATCGTCACCCCGTTGGAGTACGCCTCCAACGGGACGTATCAGCGCTACTCCGACTGGGACACCCTGAACACCGCGGCTTCGGACGTGATTTCGGCGGCTGAGTACCAATGGCGGCAGATCGCGCTGAACGTCGTCAGCTCCGGCCGTGAACTGCGCATCAACAAGGGCGACAGCCGGATCATCAACCTGGCGAAAGCGAAGTTGAAGAACGCCATCCACACCTACAACAACAACTTCTCGACCGACATCTACTCGGCCGGCACGTTGTCGAACCAGGTGAACGGCCTGCAGGCGATCATCGCCGACACAGGTCTGGGGACGGTCGGCGGAATCTCGGCCAACGCCTACAGCTTCTGGGCGAACAGCGTGCAGAGCGCTGCGGCGCCGATCCAGGGCGGCTCGTCGATCACGGTCGGTCCGACCACGATCGAGGCGGGGATGATGCTGCCCCTGTGGCTGCAGCTCGACCGCGGCCCGGATGACCAGCCGGACCTGATCGTCATGTCGAACGACTACTACAGCTTCTACGAGGCCTCACAGGTCTCCCTGAAGCGGTACGCGGACGCGAACATGGCGAGCGGCGGCTTCGTCGGCCTGAAGTACAAGAACGCGGACGTGCTGTTCGACGGGGGCTCCGGCATCCCGGCGGCGCACGGCTATTTCATCAACACGCGCTATCTCGAGCTGGTCGCTCACGAAGACGCCGATCTGGAAGTCATGGACGAAATCCGTCCGGTCAACCAGGACGGCGCGGTCGTGGTGATCCTCTGGATGGGCAACCTGACGTGTAGCAACCGCTACCGCCAGGGCGTCATGAAGGCGTGAGGAGACCGACATGGCATACCGTTTCGTCGATCCGATGGTGGTCAAGAATCCCTCTGCAATCGTTTCCGCCTCGACCTCGCCGGTCGTTCCCGTGGGAACCGAACGCAAGGCTGTGGACAGCGTGCTGGGCGAAGGTACTTTCAAGTACCTGCCTGGCTGCGGCTCTGCGGCTGCGGGGATCATGGTGTTCTACAAGCAGTCGCTGTCCGGGGTGGCTTCGTCCGGCGCAACGCCGAACGTTGCCAGTACCGGGCGGCCCGTCGCGGTTGCGATGGGTACGGTGCCCTCCGGCACCTACGGCTGGTTCCAGATCACCGGCAACGCCATCATCAAGAAGAACGCCACCAAGGTCAGCCCGCTGTCCAAGGTGTTCCAGTCCTCCACCGCCGGCCGTATCGCCGGCACCGGGGTCGCCAGCGCTGGCAAGCAGATCATCAACGCCATCGCCTCGCCCTCGGCAACTGTCGCTTCGGCGACCAGCACGGCGATCGTCCAGATCAACCGTCCCAGCATGGCCGGGGCGTAAAGCGTGCTGATCCGGTATCCCGACCGGATGGAGATGCTGGGGACCTGCCCGAATACGGCAGATTCCCAGCTCTTCGAGAACACCCTCGCCGCTTTGCGGCGGGGGCTTCCCGAATTGGAGATGGGCGCCGCTCGACCCGAGCCGGCTGTCCTCTGTGGTGGCGGGCCGTCCCTGGTGGACGACCTCGACACCGTTTTGAAGCTGCAATCCCTCGGCGGGAAGGTGTTCGCGTTGAACAACGCGGCGCAGTTCCTCTCGGAACACGGCATTCGGGCTGACTACCAGGTCGTCCTCGATGCCCGCCAGCAGAATGTCGAGTTCGTGCAATTCGACCGAGCGGAGACGCTTTTGCTCGGCAGTCAGTGCCACCCGGATGTGTTCGACGCAGCCATAAGCCGGGGCGCGAACATTCAGGTCTGGAATCACGGCAGCATAGAGTACGGGCAGAAGATCAAGGAGGCGCTGGGGCGTGAGTCTCCGGTCCTGATGATCGGCGGCAGCCATACGGTCGGCCTTTGCGCCATGTGCGCGGCCTGGGCGATGGGGCACTACAGACTGCACCTGTTCGGCTACGACTCCAGCCATCGCGAAGACAAGGGGCACGCCTACCCGCAAAGCCTGAATGCCAATGACGAGCTTTTGCGGGTTGCCGTGGACAACAAGGCATTTACCGCCTCGGTGGCGATGGCCGCCCAGGCGCGGGCGTTCCCGGGGGTTGCTCAAGCGCTGGCAGACCAGGGCGTAGAGATCCATGTGCACGGCCAAGGGCTGCTCCCGCACATCGCGAAGATGATGCAAAACGACGTAGAGAAGAAGGTCATGACTGCCGTCTATGACCTTGCTGTCGCTCCCCCGACGTATGACTTCGTGACTTTTCTTGCTGCGGCAGAAGACTTCCGCAAGCAGCGGGGCTTCGACGCGATAGATGTCATTTTTCAGCCCGGGCCGATTGAGGGCTTCCGGGACGACAATCTTCCGCCGTCAGTGAATGAGCGCAAGGCGATGCTCTGGCGGGTTTGCGTTCAGGCGACTCGTCTGCTGCAGACGGTTCGGAACGTCGAGGTTCTGCGCGAGCGCAGGGAGGTTGCGGCGGATTTCCCTCTCGGCTACCAGGTCGAGGCGCCGATCCCATGCTATGGCGCGACGTTCTTCAAGGGCGCCGATCCCGTCTTTTCGGCGACGCCATCGGCCCGTCAGATCGCTCAGAAAATTACCGGGGATACGCCGTACATGGTGATCCCTGTGAGGCAGGCGGAATACTGGCCGAACCGCAACACCAACATCGAGGCCTGGAAGTACGCAGTGCGCCCCTTTGAGGCGATGGGCTGGAATGTTTTCTGGATCCCCGACACGAACGGGCCGGATGTTCCGCAAGCAAAGAATGTCCGGTCCGCATCTCTGGACATCGACCTTCGAATGGCGCTGTACGAGGGCGCGCGGTTGGTGACCGGGCTAATCGGTGGCGCGGCATGTCTTGCGGTGTTTTCTGAAGCGAAATATCTGTTTTTCCATCACGTAGAGAGCGGCCCGACGACCGAGCGCAGCTATCTCGAGCGGCTGGGCTTGGAGATGAACGAGCAGTGGACGCCGAGGGGGAAAGTCATATACGGCGCGGATGAGCAGTTCGCCGCCCGGAAGGCTCTCTGGGAACACTTCTACGGCGAGAAGTCGCTGATCGAGGAAGTGGCCTTGGCGCATAACGACTAGGAGAAGCACATGGAAATGAAAGAAGACCGTCCGGCATGGGTGCAGTTCGAGGTGCGTTCGATGGAGCGCAGGAACGAGGCGGGTGAGTCGGTGAATATCGACGTCGATTTCGCGATCATCACGCCGCCGTACTCACGGGATTCCGTTGAGCTGGTGGCCGCGGAATGGCTGACGCAGTGCGACCTGGACGTGAAGGGCGGGCGCCTGCCGCCCGTCTGGCGGGATCAGTGGAAGCAGGCCTACAAGTCCTGGAAGGAAGGCCAGGAGGCCCCGGTGGACGGGACTTCGCTCAAGAACTGGTCGATGCTCTCCCCGGCGCAACTGAAGAACCTGCTCCACATGGGCATGCGGTCCGTCGAGGACGTGGCCGGCATGAACGACGAGGGCCTGCGCCGGTACGGGATCGGTGGTCTGGACCTGAAAAACAAGGCTGCGGCGTTCCTGAAGGCCCAGACCGGGCCGGCGAAGGTCGCCTCGGAAAATGCGGCCCTAAAGGTCAAGGTCGATCAGCAGGAGAAGACCATCGAGAGCATGGGCGAGAAGCTGGCCGAGCTTGAGAAGGCGCTTTCGGTGAAGCGGGCGGCCTGATGACCCTTCTCGCGACTGTTCAGCGTTTCTGCGAGCGGACGAACCTGTCCGTTCCGAACACGGTCATCGGCTCGACTGATCCGCAGGTCGTTCAGATCAAGGCGCTGCTCGAGGAAATCGGGATCGACCTGAACAGTCGCTTTACGTGGAACACGACCACGTTCCAGAAGACCCACACGACCACGGCGACCGAGGATCAGGGGCCGATGACGACCATCGTCGGGTCCGGGTGGGAGTACATGAAGAACATGACCATCTGGGACCGATCGCTTCGCCTGCCGGTGCTGGGACCGCTGAACGGGGTGGACTGGCAGGCCCTGAAAGCGGTGGTGGTCAACGGCCCGCAGTATCAGTTCCGGATCCTCAATGACCGATTGCTGGTCAACCCCGCCCCGCCGGCGGGGAACACCTGGGCATTCGAGTACGGGTCGAAGTTCTGGATCCTTGACCCGGACGGCTCGACGCTGAAGGAGTACTTCACCGACGACGACGACACCATGCTGATCTCGGAGGCGCTGTGCCTCATGGGCCTGCGTGCGTGGTGGAAGAAGGAAAAGGGCCTAGAGTACGCCGAGGACATGCGGATGTTCGAGGCGCAGGCCATGGATGCGGCGAACCGGGACGGCGGGAAGCCGGTGCTGCACATGGACGACACGCCCTGGAACGGTCCGAAGCCGGGTATTTGGATACCGAGTGGGAATTGGCCTGTATGACGGAAAGACTTTCCACTCTTCAGCGGTTTGAGAAGAGAGTGTTTCCGGAGCCAATGAGCGGCTGCTGGCTGTGGACTGGCGCTCTCAAAAACGGGTACGGGTCGCTTTCGCTGGGGAAGCGTCGTGAGAGAGAGTACGCGCACAGATTCTCATATGTGACGTTTGTCGGAACGATAGAGGATGGGCTTGTCGTATGCCACCGGTGCGACAACCAGGCGTGCGTAAACCCGGCGCACCTTTTTCTTGGCACGCAGCAAGAAAACATCGAAGACATGCGACGAAAGGGGAGGAATAAGCCCCTTGGAAAGGGCGAAGACCATCGCAGCGCACGCTTGACCGTACAAGATGTTCTTGCGATCAGAAAAGCAGTGCAATCCGGCGAGACGCGCGTTTCGCTCGCAAAGCGGTATGGCGTAACTCCTCAGTCCATCGGCGACGCCGCGGCAGGGCGTCATTGGGCGTTCGTCTGATGCGTCAAGCCCTCCGCTCCAAGCAATCGCAGGCGCGCGCCCAGATCGTCGGCGTGCAGAGCTTCCAAGCCCCGGTTGCGGGCTGGAACGCTCGCGACAGCTTGGCGGACATGAAGCCGAGCTACGCCGTCTCGCTCGTCAACTGGTGGCCGCTGCCGACCTACCTCGAAAGCCGCCCGGGCAATGAGTCCTACGGCACCGGCCTGACCGGGGCTATCGAAACCCTGGCGGTCTACAACGCCTTGGACGGCGGAAAGGAAATGTTCGCGTTCTCGGACTCAGGTTCGTGGGATGTGAGTTCGTCCGGGGCTGGGGTTGCTACAGGGGCGACGGTGACCGAAGGCCGCTGGCAATGGGTCAACTTCGGGGACGGGACGAACAACTACCTGATCCTGTGCAACGGGACGGACAAGCCGCTTTACTACAACGGCACCACCTGGCTATCGGTGGACAGCGGCAGCTCGCCGGCCCTGACCGGGGTGACGTCTTCGGAGTTGATCTACCCGGAGGTCTACAAGGGGCGGCTGTTCTTTATCCAGAAGAACAGCTTGTCGTTCTGGTATCTCGCGGCCGGAGCTGCGGGCGGGGCGTTGACGGAGTTCGACCTCTCGAGCTACGCCAAGCGCGGCGGGTACCTGATGGCGGTCGCCACCTGGTCATTCGATGGCGGCAACGGACCGGATGATTACATCGCCTTCGCGACCAGCGAGGGGGAGATCATCGTCTACTCGGGGACCAACCCGAGCAGCGCCGCGGACTGGGTGCAGAAGGGCGTCTACTACGTCGGGAATCCGCTTGGTCGGCGGTGCTTCGTGAAGTTCGGCGGGGATGTGCTTTTCATCTGCGAAGAGGGGGTTGTCCCGCTCTCGGTCTATCTCCAATCCACCACGGTGGACCGCAAGCGCCCGATCACGGACATCATCACGAACGCCTTCAACGAGGCGCAGCGTGTGTACGGGTCGAATTTCGGCTGGGAGGGGTGCTTCTACCAGAACCAGAACGCGCTGCTCTTCAACATCCCGATTGCCGAAAACCAGCAGGCCGAGCAGTTCTGCATGCAGACGATCACCGGCCCCTGGACGCGATTCACGGCGTGGAATGCGAACACGTTCTGCGTCTACGCCGGGGAGCTTTACTTCGGCGGGGATACGGCCGTTTTCAAGGCCTGGACCGGGCCCGCGGACAACGGGAGCGACATCGAGGTGTACGGGAAGACAGCCTTCGCGTACTTCGGATCAAGGTCACAGGAGACGCAGTTCAAGTTGTTCCGCCCGGTCATCGCGGCGAACGGAAACCTCGCGTTCCTGACAGGACTGGACATCGATTTCAACGACTCGCCGATTCTCGGGAGCGCGACCTATTCGGTCACGTCCGGAGCCGTGTGGGACGTGAGCAGGTGGGACGAATCCTACTGGGCGGCGAATCTTCAGGTGCAGAAGGTCTGGACGAGCCCGCAGCAGAACATGGGGTATGCGGCCGCCGGGAAGATCAAGTTCGCGACCAACGCGCTCACGGTGCAGTGGATGAGCAGCGATTACGTCTATGAGCGCGGGGGCGTACTCGGGTGATCCAGTTCGCCATCGAAAAGCTTCAGCCGATCTGGCCGCAGATCCACGCCATCGCGGCCATGCATTGGCAGGAGACGGAGAACTACCGCCACGGCCAGCCGTTCGAGCCGGATGCGTATCGGTACTTCCAGTTCAACGAGATCCCCGGGCTGGGAGATTTGGCTTTCTACTCGATGTTTACTGCGCGGGATGAAGGCCGGCTGGTCGGGTATGCCGGTATGTACGTCACCCGATCAATGCACACCCAGGTGCCGATCGCCTACGAAGACACCTGGTTCCTGTTGCCGGAGTACCGGAAGGGCAGGAACGCGATCCGGTTCTACCAATACGTCGAATCGGCGTGTCAAAAGGCCGGGATTGAAGAGATCGGAATGACCGCCAAACTGACCAACGGCGCTGGACGAATCCTGGAATATCTGGGATACTCGTTCACGTCCAAGCAGTACACGAAGCACCTAAAGCACCGCGCCGACAGCGCAATCTCGGAACCCGTGGAATCCGGGGCCGCAATGTTGTCGGAGACACGCGATGCTGGACGAAAGAGAATTCAGGCTTAACGGACGACTCAAGTCCCGGCGTGAGCGCAAGGAAGAAGCGCGCTGCCA
>Ga0172380_10005889_pt1 | contig 14557 bp, 13 predicted proteins | sample Leawe162metaG_FD_119747 | JGI IMG/M metagenome (GOLD analysis project Ga0172380, IMG submission 119747) | Leachate microbial communities from a municipal landfill in Southern Ontario, Canada - Leachate well 162 metaG | ecosystem: Engineered > Solid waste > Landfill > Unclassified | place...
AACAAGCGAAGAATCCGCCTCCTACCGAAAATTAGGGATAGGAGCAGGTCTGGTTTTTCCCATTTTTGGAACATGGAACAAGCAGAAAATAAATGCTCTGGAATCACAGATAAGATCGATAGAATCTGAGTACAGACCAAGGATATTAAAACTCCACAACCTCGCAGCACTTCGAAAGGCCTATGTTACTTTATGGTCGGAATGTGAAAAAATTGCGATTGCAGAAAGGTTCCTCAAAACTGAAGAAAACACATCGAAGATACTGATTGAAAGAGAAAAAAAAGGACTCGTGCTTCCCGCGGACAGGATAGAGTTTTTGACTGCTTATGATATGGCAAGAAGGGATATTGCTGTGTCAAACATGAGGAAGACCCAGGCCCTGCAGATAATCAGACTTGCAACAGGGCAATTATGGGAAATGCCTCAGAAAATGGAAATACCTACTCTGCCTGCTTTTAACGGTCTGGAAGCGGACATTGAAAAACACCCAGAGATTTCGATGAGAAAAGAGACACTGAAAAAATATGAAGATCTCATGCGTGAAAAAAGAAGCGTTGACAGGGAAGGATCATTTACTGTCGGTGCGACTGCGGCTAAGGATTTTCCCGGAGAGATAGGAAGCGGGGTCTATGCTTCCGTAACGATAAACGAACCTCTTGGAACTGCGTTCTCCAAAGAAGATAAAATAAAAAAAGCTGCAGAGCATGACCTGAAAAGAGCAAAGCGTGAAGAACTTTTCATGAGGATCAAAGTACAGGGAGAAGCTGAAGAGGCAGCATCCCTCGCGTCTTATGCAGTTGCTAATATAAGGGCACAGGAATCCAGGCTGGCTGCACTTACAGAGGCTGTGAGGGAGAGGATCATGAGACATGCTTCTCTTTCCGGTGATACATTTGAGCAGCTGCAAAAGAGCAGGTACCAGTATTACCGTGGAGTAATGGATCTCCTTGATTCCGAGATGATATTTATGCAGACAGGTGCAGACCTCCTTGGTTATGCATATCCCGACGGGCCATTATCTGAGCCGTCAGAGCGCATACGGCCGATAGCAGATAACCCTCTCAGGTCAAGAATGCTTGATCCTGACTGGCTTGCATCCAAAATAAATGTCCCCGGTGGCAATACCCGAATCCTGGAACTGGAAAAGCCTGTCCCGAAGGACTATCCTGCAGCGGGTTCTTCGGCATCAACTGGCGTTCCTCACACAGCGACCGCTGTCGAGCCCACTAAGGTTGTTTCAACAGTCAGTCAGCCAAAAGAAGCAAAAGAGGGATCGATAAAAACCGATGTCTTAATGCCGAAATCCGTATAAGTGTGGGATGCTTCGTCTTTTCTTGTCCCGGAGACCAGGATCTCTTCACTTGAGGAATTGAAAGCAAAAGGTTTTGATCATTTCCTTATCTCTTTCACAGCGGAACAGGTAAAAAAATTTGATGATTATTACAACAGGATGGAGCTTGAAGATCTTCTTTCAACTTCTAAGAGCATGGGGATAAGGGTGGATCTGCTTCTCGGAGAACCAACATGGCTGTACCCCGAAGAACGAAAAGACCTCATCAGGATTATCGAAAGGATGAAAAAGTTCAAATTCAGTGGCATACATCTTGATATTGAGCCTGATTCACTGCCCGGGGCAGAAGGAAAAAGGAAAGATCTCCTTGCCCATTTAATAGAGACTGTCAAAGAGGTAAAAAATACAACGGATCTTAAATTGTCTGTCTCAGTACACCCAAGGTATCTTGATGGGAGTCTTGGCGCAATTTTGTCAAAAGGATTTGCGGGACTGGGGCTTGAATACCTTGCTGTAATGATATATACGACAAATCAGGATACCGCGATAAAACGAATGAGGGATATCATGCTGATGCATCCCTCTTTGAACTTCCGCCTTGCCCAGAGCATTGAGAGGGTCCTTCCTCCTGAAGAGAGCTATTTCTCATCAGGGATAGATGTTTACAAACAAAGCATGGAAAATATATCCAGTGAGCTCTCAAACATCAGTAAGTTCAATGGTGTGATAATACAGTCATGGGAAGATATCGGAGGGATGTTTAGATGAGGGTGTCTTTTTCACAGACTCAAAAAAATGATCCGGAATTGAGATCAGGAGTAAAGATCCCATATTCCCCCGGAAAAAGGAGTACTTCGAAACTTCTCTGGTGGTCGATACTGGCTCTTGTATTCACGCCGCTGATCGTTCTTTTATGGAACATTTTTATCGACTGGATCTTTGTTTCATCACCAGGGATAATAAGTATGGACAGCTTTGCAATAACAGCACCTGAGAATGGTTTTATCAAAGAAGTCTATGCAAAAAAAGGGTTAGACGCAGATCCCGGCTTCGTGGCAATGAAGCTGGTAAGGGAACCTTCTCCGGAGCTTATTGATCAGATCGCGCTGATGAAAGCCGAAAGGGATTCACTCAGTTCGGCTTTGAGTTCCCCAGCCAAGTTTCCGCTTATTTCTACCAGACTTGTTGATCAAAATATCGAGTTCTACAGGAAAGAAGCAGTTACTGTCAGGCGTCTGATGGAACAGGGAGCTGCGACAAGGGCTGAACTTAACCTTGCAGAATCGAACCTCAGGTCCGCAATGGCAGAACGTGAATCTATATTATCAGTAAGAGCGGATGACACAGCGGAAAAAAACACCAGATCGAGGCTGGATTACTACAACAGGAGTATTGAATACCTTGAAAGCCTTAAAGGTTCTTCTTTTGAGGTGGTAATAAAAAGAGCAGGCAGGATCCAGTCTATAGAGGCCTTTCCGGGCCAGTCAGTAAATGCCGGAGACGATTTGCTTTGGATAGCTGATCCCAGGACTGCCAAGGTAATAGTCTATGTCGCTCCCGAGAATTTCGAAAAGATAAAGATTGATTCGGAAGTGAAAGTTGTTTTACCCGGCAAGTCAAAAGGTATCAAAGCGGTAGTTGAAGAAATGCCGACGACATCACAAAGCACTCCGGGCGGTTTAGGAAGCAGGATGCTTGTTTCCCCCCGAAGCATAAGGGTATATTTGACACTTAAACAACCTTTGCCGGAAGAGCGGATAGTTGACGGGCTTCCCGTGAAAGTCGAGTGGGGACTCAGGTCCTTTTTTTAGGAGGATGAATGATGAAAGAGTATAAAATTTACAGGATCCTTCTTGGTGAAGAGACTGCACATTCTCCCGACGGTAAAATCAGCGATTTCCAGAGTGCAAGGGAATTATTGGAAAAAAAGCCCGAGAGTGGAATAGTCCTGATCGATGGTCTTAAAGGCAAAAAGACATCGGACAAACTTAAAGTATTCTGGGAACTGGTTGAACTTAGAGAATCAGTGGAGTTTTGCTGTGCACCCATTTACTTGTCACGCACTATGCAGCAGGTAGACATTTTAGTAGACGGTATTTCAAGCAATATTGAAGAGAGGCTTCCTGAGGCAGCTTCCATACTTGAAAGAGGCAAAAGGATCAGCAGGGAAAAGCTGCTGGATAACCACAACCTGAGAATGCTTTCCTATATGTATGTCAGGGGCGAGGAATATTCCCTTTCTCCAGTCTGCTCTCCTTTTTCACAATGGATATACTCCTACCCAGAAATGGCTCTCCTGCTTGACAGCTCTACAAAAGCATCGAAGATACTCAGGCCTGAAGATCTCAGTGGACTTGAGAGGCTGAGGTCTTTTCGGTTCGATACAGAGATGATAATGGCCCTGAGGGCAGTTGCATTTCTTGAAGACCATGGATACATAACTCGAAATTTACTGGTGGACAGGGTGAGGAAATGTCCCAAATGTAAAACAGGCCACCTGAACTATGTCGATGTCTGCCCTAACTGCGGAAGCATCGATTTTAATAAAAAACTAATGATACACTGTTTTATCTGCGGACATGTTGCGCCGGACAGCGATTTTAGAAAAAACATGTCATTCGTATGCCCGAAATGCAATACTGTATTAAGACATCTGGGAAGCGATTACGATCACCCTCTCGAGTCTCATGAGTGCAACAACTGCGGATCAAAATTTATAGAGCCTGATGTTAAGGCTGACTGCCTCTTCTGTAGGACAAGGACAGATCCTTCTGATCTGACAGTTGTAAATGTTTACAGCTATAAGCTTTCAGAAAAGGGATCTGCTGCAGTACGGACAGGCAGTATGCAGATGGAGATCCAGCTGTTTGACGGGCAGAATAATCTAAAATTCAGCTATTTCTGCAATATCATTGAATGGATGAGGGAATACCGGAAACGCTACGCTGATGAAGTTTTCACCTTGATAGGGCTTAAATTTTCCAACCTGTACGAAGTTGAAGATTTATTGGGAGAAGATCTATACAAAAAGATAATGGATGAGCTGATATTCCGTATAAGGGCTATGGTAAGGACCACTGACATAACCACTTCTTCAGCGCCTGATACTTTCTGGATACTGCTGCCAAGGACATTGTTTGACAACTCAACGATATTGGCAGAACGTATAGAGCTGCTGAATGACAAGCTTGAGATCAAGTCAGATAAGAAAATTGAGATCACTGCAAAATGTTTCCAGATACCGACTGAAGATAATGAGATTTCTGCGGAGAAATATCTGGAATTGTTTGCTGAAGAACTTTGATCGAAAAACAGGAACTGACATGGAAGTATTCGAAGAGCTTTTGAGTTCAGAATATTTACCCCTTCTTTTTGAAGAAGGGGCAGGTACTCTTTTACTCAAATTCATGCCCTTTGTCCTCTTTTTTGAATTGCCGCTCGCGATCCTGGTCATAATAGGTGTTATCAAATATACAGTCGACAGGAGATATGAAGGGGAACGAAGACCGTATTTCCCCTCTGTTTCCTGCATAATCACATGTTACAGCGAAGGCCGCGATGTACAGAAAACTATAATGTCTCTCACCGAACAGATATATCCGGGCAAAATTGAGATGCTGGCAATGATCGACGGTGCAGCAAAAAACAAATTTACCTACGATTCAGCCCATGAAATGTCCCACTATGTATCGGGCTTTGAAAACAGAAAGCTTCTTGTTGTCCCCAAATGGCAAAGAGGCGGCAGGGTCTCCAGCCTGAACACAGGGCTCAATTTTGCGAGCGGAGAAATAGTAATGGCACTGGATGGAGATACTTCGTTTGACAACAACATGGTAGAGAGGGCCACCAGGCATTTTGAAGATCCAACAGTGGCAGCAGTATCAGGATGCCTCAGGGTAAGAAATGCCGATGAATCTTTGACAGCGTCTCTTCAGGCCATTGAGTATTTTATATCGATCCAGGCATCGAAGACCGGATTGAGTTCCTTTAACATGGTTAACAATATATCTGGAGCATTTGGCGTTTTCAGGAAAAGCGTACTTGACCTTGTAGAAGGGTGGGACGCAGGCACAGCGGAAGATCTTGATTTAACACTTCGGATAAAAAATTATTTTGGAAGATACAAAAAGAAATTCCGAATAATTTTTGATCCGGAAGCTATTGGACATACGGATGCCCCGGCGACATTCAAGGGGTTTCTGAAACAGAGGATAAGATGGGACGGTGATCTTTCCTACCTCTATTTTCGCAAGCACAAGCGCTCATTTAAACCTAAAATTCTCGGCTGGCCGAATTTTCTGATGATAATTTTAACGGGGCTCTTTTCACAGATAGTTATGCCTTTTGTCATCTTTGTATATACCGTATGGCTTTTTATCAGGTATCCGATTGAATATGCTTCTACTTTACTTTTTCTGGTCTATCTCTTTTATTTCTTTTTGCTTCTTGTAATGTATCTCATTTTTACAGCGTGTCTCTCAGAAAGACCTGAAGAGGACCTGTCAAGGCTGTGCTTCCTGCCTCTGATGCCGCTGTTTGCCTTTGCTGCAAGGATGAACAGTCTGGTCGCAACAGTATGGGAGCTGACAGCAAGCGGTCATAAGGATACATCAATGGCTCCGTGGTGGGTAACTCGGAAAAATAAATTCTGATCTCAGCGAGTGAAAAGGTCAAAAGCTATCTTGGCTAGCAGGAATATAAGAACAACGACCATCATGGGGCGGATAAATTTTCCGCCCTTTTTCAGTGCGTAGGCAGAACCGATATAGTTTCCGATAATGTTGCATATCCCGGCAGGGATAGCTATCTGGTAATAGACTGTTCCGGCCAGTGCAAACGTCAGCAGTGACGCGTAATTTGAGGCCAGGTTGACTATTTTTGCGTTGCCGGATGCTGTCTTAAGGTCATACTTCATAATTGAAGAGAAAGCGAATATGGCAAATGTGCCTGCGCCGGGACCAAACATTCCGTCATATCCTCCGACAAGGAATCCTATCAGAAGGGATAAAAAGAAAACAGCTTTCCTGGACAAAGAGTTAGAATGGTCTTCTTCACCCATATCCTTTTTCAGGAAGATGACGACCGCAGCAATCGGGAGGATCAGTAAAAGCATAGTTTTGAGGACATGGTCGGGGATCATCAGAACAATTGATGCGGCTATCCCTGATCCAATGAAAGAGCTGAATGCGGCCAGAAGTGAAGATCTTAGATTGACCGCACCGGCAGACCAGAATTTAAAAACCGACAGAGTAGTGCCGCATGCGCTTGAGAATTTATTGCACCCGTATGCGAAATGTGCAGGCATCCCCGTAAAGACATAAGCAGGAAGGGCGATGATCCCCCCTCCTCCCGCTGATGCATCGACAAAACCCGCAAGCCCCACCAAAAGGCAGACAAAAGAAAATACTGGCAGAGTAACGGTAAAATCAGTCCCCAAAATTATAACCGTTATGGATCATCTCAGATAATTTACTGGCGTTCTGTGCCTATGCTTCTACTTAAGGCAGTCGCATATCTCAGTGTTCATTTTGTCTCCCGGTTCCACCATAAAGCTTTTGATCCTGATCTTACCCTGCCTGTGCAGGGCCAGAGCAAGGGAGATTATGGTTGAACTGCTGACGCCGATCCTCTTAGATATCTCTTCAGGGTCGAGCTCTCCGTTTTCCTCTGCTGCACTGACAACTTCTTCACCCAGGAATGATACCCACTGGTTGAAAAGAGCGTGCATCTCAGGCGTATTTGAACTAGCCATCTGATTAAGTGTTATTACTGATTCGAAAATACGGGCGGAAACCAATTCAAGCGAATGTACCAGCATCTTCATGTCCTGTTGTTCCAGTGTTTTGGAATCTATATTCATAAAAATCACTCCTGTTTCTATGTTTTTCCAAGCCCACTGATTATATAATAGCTGGGAATAATATCAACCAGGATTTTCCCCGTAAAGGATGTGATGACATGTCTGTCTATAATATCCACAGCAAAGTGCTTGGAGTGCTTTCTGATACCCATGGAAGTTACACTGCATGGGTATCAGCGCTCTCCCTATTTAAAAACGCAGATGCGATACTGCATGCCGGAGATGTCCTTTATCACGGGCCTCGAAACGCCATACCGGGAGGATACACCCCGTCAGATCTGGCCGAGGCTATCAACAGCTATAAAGGAACGATACTTATCGCAAGGGGAAATTGTGATGCTGAGGTTGATCAGATGGTACTGCATCCTCTGCTTGCCCCTTATGTCTCGATATGGTGGAACGGAAAAAAAATATTAATGATGCACGGCGACAATTTCCCGCTTTTCAGGCAGATGGCTCTTGATTCCAAAGCAGATCTTGCCATTTCAGGACATACTCACATAGCATCTGTTGTGAGGGAGAAAGATACGATCTTCCTGAACCCCGGATCGACAACTATGCCCAAGGGCAAAGATCCGGCCAGTGCCGCTGGTGTTGATGAAAAAGAAATAAGGATCATGACACTGGAAGGGAGAATTTTGCATAGTGAAAAATGGTGAAGCATACTATGGCCGGGTATTCAGGAAGAGAAGGTTTTGGCCTCAGATATTCTGGCTCATGGTTTTGTCTGCAGGATGCGGTTTTAGCTGCATATTTAATTCCACTCCGCTTTTCATTGCCTCGATATTGGCTGCTTTTCTAGGTCTTACTGAGAGCAGCAGATGGTCTCATAAAACCAACCTTCTGATATGTGCTTCGACGGCTGTCATAGGATCTGTGTGCGGAGTTTTCTCCTGGTTCGATACAGCTTCGATTTTCTTTCTTCTGGTGTCGGTCGGTGGATTCATGCTCTATTACAGGGACACCGGCAAAAAATTCATGGCTGCCTTGGGGAAATTTTCATCGGAAATTTCGAAAGAAAAGGACATGGCAGCCCTGTTGTCTGCAGCTGCTGATAGAATCAGGGAAATGACTTCAGGAGACGAGGTTTTTATAACAGTCGCAGACAGGTCAGGCGCTATGTATATGCCCGGCAGAACAGGAAAGCCGGATTCCTCGATACCGAGGAACGGAGGCGCAGCATGGAAGGTGTTCGCATCAGGGAGAGCATATCTTACCCAAAAGATTGAGAGTGCAAAGGACCTTCCTTTCTACAGGGATGCCAGGTCACTGATGTCAGCTCCGCTTTTTGCTGAAGGAGAAAAAATTGGTGTGCTGCAAATAGAATCCCACGTTGCCGACGCATTTTCGGAGGAGGATCTCCAAAAACTTGAATTGATCGCTTTTGTTCTTTCACATCCTTTGTATGTAAAATTGTCTGCTGAGGGTGGGGAAAAAGAGGAGGCTCAAAGCGACCGATGATCTTGATAGATATGCATGTCCACAGCAACTATTCTGACGGGACGCTAAGCGTAGAGTCAATAGCCAAAGCTGCGAAGAAACGGCACATGGCCTTTGTGAGTCTCACTGACCACGACACAACAGAGGGCCTCGCCCCTTTCATGTCTGCGTGTAAAGAATATGGGGTGGAAGGTCTTACGGGCATAGAACTTTCCGCGGATTCAGATTATACGCTTCACATCCTGGGCTTTCGGATAGACCCATCTAATGGTGCTCTCCAGAAGAGACTTAATGAAATAAGAGACCACAGGAATGCCAGAAACCACAGGATATGTAGAAAATTGCAGGAACTGGGTTTTGATGTACAAATAGAAGATGTTTCCCTCCTCTCAAGGGGGCAGGTCGTTGCAAGGCCTCACATAGCGAGGTTGATGTTGCAGAAGGGATATGTTTCAAGCATAGGGGAAGCTTTTACAAAATATATAGGCTTTGGAGGAAGCGCACATGTGTCAAGGGCAAGACTCGCCGCAGAGGAATGCATTTCTCTCATCACCGATGCAGGCGGGCTCGCAGTACTTGCACATCCGGCCCAGAGTTATCTTGAAGATGAAAAAATGGATCGGCTTCTGCGGCATCTTAAAGACAATGGCCTTTGGGGTATCGAAGCGCTTTATTCCGGACACAGCCCTGAACAGACATACAATTATCTTAAACTGGCCGATAAATTCGATCTTTATGCGACTGCAGGATCAGATTTCCATGGTTCAAACAGTCATGGTGTTGATCTTGGCGTTGCAGTCAGCGAAGATTTTCTTCCCTGGGCCAGGCTAGGGGTTAAAATATAGAGGCTGAAAATGGTTTTAATAAAAGCGATATTGAAGTATGGCTATAGAATATTAAAATAACAGAAAATCGACCAATGGAGGTATTTCAATATGAAAATTATGGATTTTCGCAGTGACACAGTAACGAAGCCCTCGGAAGAAATGCGCACGATCATGGCAAACGCGGAGGTAGGGGACGATATATACGGAGATGATCCATCGTCAAACGCTTTGTCAAAATATGCCGCTGAGCTGACAGGCAAAGAGGCGGCAATCTATACATGTTCAGGAACTATGGGAAACCTTCTTGCTTTTCTCTCCGCCGGACGCCACGGAGAAAGTCTCCTTGCAGGCAAGCGCTCCCATATCTGGAATGCCGAGGTCGGAGGTTTTTCAGCAGTTGCAGGACTTTGTCCATATCCCCTGAATGACGATGAAGGAATTCCAAAAGTCGAAGACATTGCTCCTGCAAACAGGGCGGACAACAACATCCATCACCCGGACACGACCATCCTCTGTCTGGAAAATACTCATAACTATACCGGAGGCATAGCTGTTTCCCCGAAACGATTTGCAGAAGTTGCCAGAGAAGGACACAGGCTAGGGTTCCATGTACATCTTGACGGAGCCAGGATATTCAACGCTTCCGTATGTTACGGAGTTGACGTGACCGAGTTTACAAAAGAAGTGGATTCAGTCCAGTTCTGCCTTTCAAAAGGTCTTGGCGCCCCAATGGGTTCCATGCTCTGCGGATCACATGAATTCATAGAAAGGGCAATGAAAGCCAGAAAGCGCATCGGCGGTGCTCAGCGCCAGGTAGGAATAGCAGCTGCAGCAGGACTTTATGCGCTCAAAAACAACATCCCCAGGCTTTCTGAAGACCATGACAACGCAAAACTTCTGTGTGAGCTCCTGATAAAGGGAGGAGTACATGTAGAGGAAGTGCCTAATATGACTAACATGGTATTTTTCCCGATGCTGCAGAGCTATCCCACAGATGAATATTTTGTAAGCGCCTGTAAAGAACGCGGACTGCTTCTAAACGCTCTTTCTCCGAGAAGGATACGCCTTGTTACACACCTCGATGTCAACAGGGAAGATGTTGAAAGGGCGGCAGGCATAATACTTGAGGTTATCTCTCAGTGACCGAATTCCTTTCCCGCGAAGAAGTTGAATCCATCTCTAATTGGATGCTGGATGAGGCTCTGCGCGGAGGGGCATCCGGAGCCGACGTGCTCTATTCGGAGGGTGCAGGCTCCGGCCTCTCCCTCAAGGATGGGGAGATCGAAGAGTGTGTGACAGGTTTTACGGCAGGCATTGGCGTCAGGACGATCATGTCTGACGGCAGGCAGGGCATATCCTATGGAAACAGGCTTGACAAGCTTTCCCTCCGGGAATTGGTGGAGTGGAGCCTTTTCAACTGCAGGAATTCTGAACCGGAAGAAGGCATTATGCTTTACGAGGGAAAGCTGGTCTCTGATCCCTCGCTTGATCTGGAAGATCTGGAGATCACAGCCGTTACACCTCAGAAGAGGATGGAATTCTGCCGCGTCATGACAGAGAGCGCAATGTCTGCCGACAGCAATATAATCTCTGTGAGGAGCGCATCCTGGAATGACGGATGGGGATCTTCCTTTTACTGTACAAGCACCGGACTTGAAGGCTGGGAGCGCGGAAGCAGCGCAAGCTGCGGAGTGACAGTCATTGCAGGTGACGGAAGAAATACCGAGATGGGCGGTCATGGTGAAGAGTCAAGAAGACTTGATGAACTCGACATAAGGAAGATCGCCCTTAAAGCTGTGGAGAAGACAGTCTCGGCTCTAGGCGGTACTCCTATGAAGACCGGCCCTTACACTATAGTGATCGAACCTGAGACCGCTGCATCGCTGGTTGATGTCATAGGTGACCTGTTCTGCGCCCCGGAGATACATAAGGGGAGGTCCCTGATGGCGGAACGCCTGAATTTAAAGGTGGCATCCTCCTGCGTGACTCTTGTCGATGACGGAAGGATCCCCTGGAAAGCAGGCACAGGTTCATGGGATGCGGAAGGAGTTCCGACAGGCAGGACATTGCTCATCAAAGATGGCATTGCCCGCTCTTACCTGTATAATCTTCAGTACGCATGGAAAGACGGGGTCACATCAACCGGAAATGCATGCAGGGGAATGTCTTCTCTGCCTGATGTCGGTACGTCCAACCTCCTGCTTGAGGCCGGAAGCGAAACGCCGGGATCTCTGATCTCAGGAGTAAGCTCGGGCCTTTTCCTGACAGAATTGATGGGACTTCATACAATAGACCCGATCAGCGGTGATTTCTCGGTAGGAGCAAAGGGACATCTGATCGAGAACGGAATGATCACGAGACCTGTGAGCGGCGTCACGATAGCGTCGAACTTGATGGACTTTTTAAATAATATAGTTGCAGTCGGTTCCGACCTTACCTTCTTCGGATCAACTGCGGCCCCGACATTGGTGGTGGAAAACATTGTTGTTGCAGGTGAATAAAAAAATATCAAAGATACTCTGCTCTGCCTTGCTTCTAATGGTTATTATGGCTGTATCTGCTTCAGCAGAGACCCTCTCCCTTTGGCACAATGATATCAAAAAAGGAGACATATCCGCCAGGACAAACTCCCTTAAGGGCAAGGACATTGCAATCGAAGAGGTAATATCTGCACTGGGACTAGCAAGGTCGGGCAACCTTCAGGGTATAGTAGTTGTCATCGACGGTAAAAAAATGGAGTTTTGGAATAATTCAAGCGTGGTTAGGGTTGACGGAGCGATCATAAGCCTTCCTGATCCCATTGCAGTTGAAGATGGTCATTGGTGGGCGGACTCAAAAGCCATGATAACCGTACTGGACCAGTTTTATACCAAGATAGGCAAAAACCCCGGTATGAAATGGACTGAATCGGGGCAGGAACCTCCTCAGGCTGGACAGATAAAGAAAGAAGAACCTAAAAAAGAACCTCAGAAAGAAATCGCTGCTGAGCTGAAAAAACCTGAAAAAGAGGTAACGGCTGAACCAAATATTCCTATGCTCGAAGAAGAGAAAAAAGAAAGCGAAACATCGGCTGTTCCTCTAAAGGTGACTTACGGCAGCAAAAGACCTGTCGTAGTGCTTGACGCAGGGCATGGCGGTCATGACCCGGGCGCCGTTGCAAACGGCATAAGGGAAAAGGACATAAATCTCAGGGCTGTCCTCCAGCTTGGAGAGATGCTCCAGGCTTACGGCATAGACGTTCGCTATACAAGAAAGACGGATGTATATCTGAAGCTTGCAGAGAGAACTGCCTTTGCAAACGACAACAAAGCCAACGTTTTTGTCAGCATACACTGCAATGCGATGCCTAAAGGGAAGACTGCCGCAGGGCTTGAGTTTTACATAATGGCTCCCCCGTCAGACAAAGACGCAATGCAGCTGGCAATATATGAAAACAAGGAAATAAGCGGAGGGGCAGAGACACCGCAGGACGTCCAGCGCGCAGACCAGAAAACGAGGCTGCTGCTCAAAATACTTGGAGACATGCAGCAAAATGACAAGATAAACGAGAGCACAAGCCTTACAGAGGTGCTCCACAGCTCTGCCAATTCATCAGGGCTTCCTATGCGTAAGGTGAGACAGGCACCTTTCTATGTTCTACGAGGTGCGGGAATGCCATCCGTATTGATCGAAATGGGCTACCTCACAGACAGAGCTGAGGCGCGAAAACTAAACACCGCAGACTACAGAGAAGCCCTTTGCAGAAGCTTTGCGAAGGGGATCTTGACTTATATCAACGAACATCCGGTGACGGTACAGTGATCGTATTACAGGAGGAATAATGCATGAGGGATCCTGAGGAAAGAACCCGCCATTTTATTATCAGAAAGAAAAAAGAAGAAGAAAATTTCGACGAACCCTCAGTAAAGCGTACTTCTGCTCAGCAAAGGGATAACGCTTCGCATGAGGGGAAGAGGGTCAGGGAAGAGGAAAGAGAGAATCTGCGCGAAGGTTTTTTCGCCAGGTACTCAGGAAAAGGCAAGGCAGATGATGATAGATCTGATGATCGTTCGCGGGAGAACCGTGATGATGATTACGAAGATGATGATGAATTCGAAGAAGAAGAGGATGACAGCAAGAAAGCACCTCTGCTTGTAAGAATATTTGCCTGGATAGCTCTTCTTGCCATATTTTTTGTGTGCGGATACCTGGGTGCTAATTATTTCTTTAACTGGGCGGATAAAAAGGGCGGTCCAAGAATTGGAAATGTTGTAGGGAACGGTACCGAAGCAGCAAGAGTAAGCGTAGGAGCAAATTCTTCGAACGGGTCGGGCAACGTGAAGTACAACCTCTACATACCTGATGGAACGACTTTTACTGAGAGAGAGATCGAAATCAAAAAAGGAATGATAGAAGAAGATATCGAAAAGGTAGCCTCTGTTTATATTGATGGGCTCAAAGAGATGAAAATGCTGGACAACAATGTTGGCGTCATCAATGTTTTCAGGAGCGGGGACTGGCTCTATCTTGATATGACCGGCGCTTTCAGCTCGTCTTTGAAGACATTGGGCAAGGACAAAGCTGCGATAGTTATTACCGGACTTGTTCGGACAATGAAAGACAATTTTCCGCCTATTAAGAAGGTCAAATTCTACATAGACGGAAAAGAATCAGGAGAGAAGACACCTGCTGACCTTACAAGACCATGGGAAATCAACTGACGGGATATGAAATAATGAGAATTGACGGAAGAGAACTATTTGAACTCAGACCGATAAAGTTCCAAAGGAATTTCAGCAGATACGCGGAAGGGTCGGTTCTTGTTGAATGGGGCAATACCAAGGTCCTCTGCACTGCTTCTGTAGAAGACAAGGTCCCCCCGTTTATGAGGGGAACCGGCAAAGGCTGGATAAGCGCTGAATATTCAATGCTGCCCAGGTCCACCCACCAGAGGACTCAGAGGGATATAAGCAAAGGGAAACTCAACGGCAGGGGGACTGAGATACAGAGACTGATCGGTCGGTCGCTTCGTGCAGCTGTCGATATGACCAAACTTGGAGAAAAAACCATCTGGATCGACTGCGATGTGCTGCAGGCTGATGGTGGGACAAGGACGGCTTCTATCTCGGCTGGTTTTGTTGCGCTTTTTGATGCGTTAAG
>Ga0172380_10005891_pt1 | contig 14554 bp, 15 predicted proteins | sample Leawe162metaG_FD_119747 | JGI IMG/M metagenome (GOLD analysis project Ga0172380, IMG submission 119747) | Leachate microbial communities from a municipal landfill in Southern Ontario, Canada - Leachate well 162 metaG | ecosystem: Engineered > Solid waste > Landfill > Unclassified | place...
GCGATTGGTGCTGCTAAAGTCACGGGTTTTCCTCAAGTAGTAGTAGTATCGTCTGGCCCCGGTGCCACAAATGTGTTAACGTCTGTCGCTGACGCATATTATGACTCTATTCCTATTTTAGTGCTCACTGGTCAGGTGGGAACTGAAAATATTAATTTCAGTAAAAAAATCCGGCAAACAGGATTTCAGGGAACGGATACGATCAATATATTCAAGCCCGTAACTAAGAAATCTCATATTTTAGCCCTTAATGAAGATATTTCAAAGACAATTTTTGATTTATTTATGTTAACAAAAAAAGGGAGACCAGGACCAGTTCTTATTGATTTGCCAATGGATGTTCAAAGATGTGAAGCAAAACACGAATATTCAAATAAATTTTTAACTAATATTGATAAGAAAAATAACAATCCAAAAGATATGGATGGTATTTTCTTAGAAATTAATGAATTAATCTCTAAATCTAAAAGGCCGTTGATCATAGCGGGTAACGGAATTTATACTTCAGGAGCCGTAAACGAATTACGTTCTTTTATAAAAAAATATAATATTCCAGCGGTATGCAGCATGCCTGGAGTCGGAACTATTTCCTCTAATCATCCATTGTGCTTTAGTTTTATGGGGCATACTGGAGAATACTTTGCAAATTTAGCTGTTTATAATTCAGACCTGCTGATTGTTTTGGGCGCAAGGCTTGACTTGCGACAAACGGGTACCGAAATAAATGATTTCAAAAAAAATAAAACAGTTATAAGGATAGACATTGACAAGAATGAATTAGATTTTGGAAGAATCAAAGGAGATATAAGTATCAATATGGATTTGAAATATTTTTTTACTGAATTTTTATCATCTAATCCAAAAATTTCAAAAAAATATCCTGAATGGATACATAAGATGAATGATTGGAAAAGCAGTTTTCATTCGTCTCAATTTTATCAGAAATCATCTCTTCATATGTATGATGTGATCAAAGCAGTCAATGGGGCTACCCGGGATAAAAAAGTAGTTGTTTCGTCGGGAGTTGGAAGCCACCAACAGATGGTCGCTAGATATTTTACGTTTGATTGCCCAAAGCGCATGTGGCTTACTTCTGCGGGGCATGGGACAATGGGGTTTGACATTCCTGCTGCCATCGGAGCAGTTTTAAACGCAAAAAAAAACACCTTAGGCATTGTATTTGTTGGTGATGGTTCGTTTCAGATGAATGCGCAGGAATTAGCTACGATAAAAGAATATAATTTGCCAATAAAAATATTTGTTCTTGACAACCAAAAATTAGGAATTGTATCCCAATTTCAACTTCTAAACTGGGGGAGCGATCCAAGTACGGGCAATAAAAAGAATCCCTCTTTTTCAAAAATTGGCGAAGCCTATGGTTTAGGAGGGTTTGATATATATAAGAAAAAAGAAATTTCAACTGTACTAACTAAAGTTTTTAAAGATTCGTCGCCTGCGGTTATACATTGCCATATTGATCCTCACGAAGATGTTTTACCAATGTTGTTGCCAAATCAAAAAATGAACGAAATGTATCCTTTCAAAGAAGCCGGCGATTTATTAATAAATTAATGGGAAAAAAATATGAATTTTAAAAGCAGAGTAGCAATTGTCACCGGCGGAAGCAGAGGAATCGGAAAAGCCATAGCAATAGCTTTAGCTAAAGAAGGAATAAGTGTTGCATTGACATACAGAACCAATAAAAAAAAGGCGCTCTCGGTAGTTAAAAAAATAGAGAGTAAAAATAGTAGAGCGATATGTATAAAGCTTGACCAGAGAAGCAGAAAAAATATTCGCAAAGTTATTGAAGAAGTGCATAAAAAATTTGGGGAGATAAATATCCTGATAAACAATGCTGCAATTGCCCAAGAAAAACCATTTAGAACCATCACCGACGAAGATTGGGACGATATGATGGCGGTGAATCTTCGCGGACCATTTATTTTATGCCAGGAAGTGTTGCCGGATATGATAAATCAAAATTGGGGAAGAATTGTTAATATAGGCTCTATAGGTGGCCAGTGGGGAGGAATAAACCAAGTACACTACGCTGCAGCAAAAGCAGGCCTGATCAATTTAACTAAGTCATTAGCCCGTATTTACAGTTGCAAAGGAATCACCTCAAATGCGGTTTCCCCTGGATTAGTTAATACAAAAATGACCATTAAAGAGTTAAATACCCCTAAAGGGAAAGAAAAAGTTAGCAACATCCCCGTGGGCAGAATAGCGACTCCAGAAGAGATAGCTGATATTGTAGCCTTTCTTGCAAGTAATAAAGCCTGTTATATCACAGGGCAAACCATAAACGTAAACGGAGGCATGTATTTTGGTTGATCAATTTAACTGGTTAAAAGCAATATGAAAAAAACAATCCTTATTTTGGGCGCGGGAGAAGAGCAAGCAATAGCTATAAAATTAGCCCAAAACATGGGCATCAGGGTTATAGCTGTAGACGGCAATCCAAAAGCTGTAGGATTAAAAATAGCAGATGTCGGTATCTATGCTGATATAAAAGATACAGATAAGATGCTCTCTATCGCTAAAAAATATAAAGTAAACGGGGTGATGACTCATGCAGTCGAAATCCCCCAAATCGTTGCAAAAATTGCTGAAAATCTTGGTTTGCCCGGAATCCGGCGAGAAGTTGCAGAGAGAGCGACGAATAAATTAAAAAGAATAATATGTTTTAAAAAAAACGGCATACCCCACCCAAACTTTAAAACGGCTAGAACAATAAAGGAAGCCGAGCAAAAATCAGAAAAAATAGGTTTTCCTGTGGTTGTCAAACCCATAGACAATGCTGGGTCAAGAGGCGTGATAAAAGTAAATACCAGAAAAGAGATAAGAAAAGCCTTTAGTGAAGCAAAAAGTTTTTCAAAAAAAAATATTATTCTTATTGAAAAATATTTAGAGGGACCTGAAATTAGCACAGAATCTGTCATATATAAAAAAAAAATATATACCCCCTGCTGGGCAGACAGAAATTACAGCAAAAAAGAATTATACTACCCCTATATGATTGAAGATGGCGGCGATTTGCCTACTGTATTATCTAAAAAAAATAAAGAATTGGTAGAAAAAACGGTAAAAATGGCGATAAAAGCTTTGGGTATAAATTTTGGCGCCGCAAAGGGAGATATATTGATTCACAGGGGCACGCCCTATATTATTGAAATGGCCGCAAGAACTAGCGGCGGACGTTTTTGTGATACAAAAGTTCCGTTAAGCAACGGTGTTAATATTTTAAAACCTCTAATCAATATGCATGTTGGCAATAAAATCAATCCAACCGAATTAAAGCCAAAATACGAGCTTGGCGTTTCTGAAAGAACAATAATTCCCGAACCCGGAAAAATAATCTCAATCAGGGGTATTAAAAAGGCCCAAAAAATGACTGGGGTATATAAAATTTATATGAAACCCGAAATTAAGATTGGCGGTTACGTCAGACCAATAAGAAATCATGCCAATAAAGTTGGGTATATTGTTGCTATTGGAAATACCCAAAAAACTGCCGTCGAAATCGCAGAAAGAGCTGTAAAATTAATAAAAATAAAAACTGTAGATAAAAAACGGCACCAACACAAAAATTGAATATATCAAATTGACGATTTAACATATTTATCAAATATATCCGCGGGTTCTCCTATCTTGTTTATTTTTCCCTCTTCTAGCCAGACGACCCTGTCGCAGTATTTTTTAATTATTTCCTTGTCGTGGCTAACCAAAATAGCAGAACATCCTTCGGTTACTAATTTTTTTATTTTTTCAGCACTTTTTTTTCTAAAATTCTCATCCCCTACCTCAAAGACTTCGTCCAAAAGCAAAATATCTGGATTAGAGTGAACCGCCACGGAAAAAGCAACTCTTTGCAGCATACCGCTTGAAAATTGATATAATTTTGTGTTCAAAAAACTGTTTAACTCAGAAAAACTAACAATGGAATTAAACTTTTTTTTGATTTCGCTATAACTTAAACCGAATAAAGAGCTTACCAAAAAAATATTTTCTTTCATGGTCAGCCTTTCTTTTAAACCTGCCGACAAGTTAATCAAAGAAACCGTTTTCCCTCGGATGATAATTTCCCCTGAATCTGGCTCATAGATACCGGCTATTATTCTTAGAAGAGTACTCTTTCCGGAGCCATTATCTCCTATTATGCCCACAATTTCTCCCGGATTAACCTTGATAGAAACATTTTTTAATACATCTATCGTCCTTTTTGCCTCTTTACCAGAAAAAAAAGAAAGGGTTTTTGCGAGAAAACTGGTGTTTCTGTTACAACCGATCCTAAATTTCTTTGATATATTATTGATAATTATTCTTTCCATTTTTACATAAAAATTATATTTTCTCAGCGAATTTCGTCTTGAGCCTATTAAATATTCTTAATCCTAACAGCAAGAATAACAAACCATAAAAAAAACCCGCGGCGAGCAACCATAATTCCGGCATCTTGCCGTATATAATCAGGCTTCTGGCGATAGTTATAAAATAATACATGGGATTCAATAAGTTAACGTAAAACAATCTCGCCTGCCCCTCTATCGCATAAAATATTGGGGTGCCAAACCACAAAAGCCTTACTGCGAACGTCCATATGCTCTCTATGTCAACAAAAAAAACTGTTAAGGACGCCAAAATAAATGAAATACCTAAGGCAAAAAAACTCAACCATAAAATAACTGGCACATAAAACAGTATATTAAAAATATTTATTTCAAAAAATAATAATGTTAAGCATATCAAAAGTATTTCAAAAAAATGCGAAAAAATATTTTTAATTATTATTGCCAATATCAAAGATTCTTTTGGAAAATTTATTGATTTTATTATCCACCTGTTGTTTGCGACGGACCTTACTGCCTCAAGGGTGCTGCTCTGAAAAAAATTAAACATAACAATACCTGTCAATAAATAAAGAGGATAGTATTTAATTTCGCTGCCCAGCCTATCGTAAAAAATTAAAAATAACAATACAAACATTAAAATTGGGTTTAACAAATACCAAAATATTCCAAGGTAACTTCCTTCGTTTCTCAACTTAAACTCTGCTTTTGCCAAAACCAAACTCAACCCCAATATGCTTTTGGTTTTTTGAAAAGAGTTTTTAATTACTGTAAAAGAAGGCGTTAAATCCACTCTTGGTGCTTTAGATACCATTGAATAGTTTTAGTTAATGACTCCTCAAAATTTTTGGGATACTTAAAACCTACAGACTTTAATTTTGCCCCGTCTAATCCATATCTTAAATCATGCCCGGGCCTAGAACTATGAAAATCAACCATTTCATATTTTAAAGGCTTGCCAATAACACCCGCTATAAATTGCGCCATTTCTAAATTGCTGACCTCCCTTTCCCCTACTACATTATATTTATCTCCTATTTGCCCCTTTTCATTTATGAACTGCAATGCCTTACAAACATTTCTTGCGTGTATCCAAAACCTTGAACCGGATATTATTTTTGCTTTATCGGCATGGATTGTTACGACTCCCCCGTTTAATACTTTTTTAATAGTCATTGGGACAAATTTTTCTGAATGTTGTCTTTCTCCAAAAACATTCATTGTGTGGGTTATTACTATTGGTAATTTATAAGTGTTATAAAAAGAATATGCAATTTCTTCTCCTCCGGCTTTTGAAGCGGCGTATGGATTAGAAGATTTATATCTGTCCCATTCCTTAAAGGGAGCGTTGCCCTCCATCGGACCAAAGACTTCATCGGTTGAAAAATAAATAATTCTATCTGGCTGGATTTTTTTTGCGTATAGAAGCAAGTTGGTGGTTCCAACCACATTATCCATCACAAAACTCATTGGATCAGCAATGCTTCTATCGACATGGCTGGAAGCTGCTAGGTGCCAAATATAATCTACACGGCCTATTTCCTCTTGTATCTGGTCATTAACTGCAGACTTTAAGTCCCACCAAATAAACTTAACCCTATACTTTTCTTTCTCCCAGATTTCTATATCCTTCAAACGTTCTGGATTGCCAGATACATCTAATCTATCCAATATAACTATTTCCCATTCTGTATCCTTAAGTATTCCTTCTACAATATGATGCCCTATAAATCCGGCGCCACCCGTCAGAAGTATTCTTTTCATATTTAAATTAATTTTATTTTTTAATATATATTTTTTATAAAAATTTTAAGGAACTTTATATAAAATCAACCCCTCTTCGCTATTATCTATTTTTTCAAACCCCGGGCAATTAAAATCATCAATATAAACATAATCTAAATTATATTTTTTTGCTATGCTTTTTTTGCCATCGCAGTTTGAGCTTAAGAAAATATCAACTGTTTTTTCATCGCCTACAGATATTGTCCCCTGTTTTGTAGAAACAGGATAGTTTTCCGTGGCAACGCCTATGACTGTCCCCTTCCAGGGGGTGCTTAAAAATTTTTTATTTTTAATATCTTTAAATATTCTTAGGTCGTCTTTTGTCAAATAATTGTTTACCGGAGCTTTCGGATATGATTTTACCCCGTTGAATATGTTTACTAAAGTTATTGTTGCCCAGTTTTCTCTTTGAGTATAAAAAGGCGCTAATCCCAAAAATAAAATAATAGCTGTAATCTCTGCGTATTTTAATGAAATGGGACCGAAATTTTTATATTTTTGCTTTAAATAATCCTCAAGGCGAACTAATCCAAAACCGGAAATTATTGCAACAATTATAGACATAAAAAACACCACTCTCTCATATTCTATCACGAACCTGTTGATAGTGAAAGAATAAAAAAACCAAAAAACAGCCCCGAGTAAAAATGCAGAAAAAAGCCACTTTTTAGTTTTAAAAACTTGCGGCAGGCCGATTAAAGCCAATAAAATTATCGGCCAAGGAATTATATTATAAAAATTTATATTGGTTATATTCGGCCCGTAAAAAGAGGTGTAAAAAACTCTTGAAAAAATATATTTTGTAAAATCAGACAAAGGAGATATCAATAAAATTATATATACCACGGGAAGCGCTAATAATATAACGATTATGGCATAAATTGTTGCTTCAACGTGTTTTTTTATAATTTTCCGGAACCTTGAAATAAAAAAAACTAATAGCGCTAATCCATAAAAAACAAACAAAGGAGGATAAAAGAATATAACGGGCAGAGATGACAAGGCAGCCATTATAAAATTGTCCGAAGCCATAAAACAAAAGCCGATTAAAGAAAATACTATTCCTGAATGGACAGGGATAAGGTGCCATATTCCAGGCAAATTAGCGCCACAAGCAATATAAAGAATTGATAATGAACAAATCGCCGAGACCGGTTTAGAGATATTGTTTATTCTCAAAAATATATAAGCCAAGACTATGATTAGAATATTAATAAGAATTGAAACAAGAATATACTGGGTTAACGGGTTAAGGCCTAAAAGCAACATTGCCTCTGCCGTTAATGAATGAAAAAACATTTCTAAGTTAAGAAAGAAACTATTATCCAGAATATTTATGACCGGCAGAGAATGCGAATTTATAGAATGTTTAATAAGAGAAACAGCATACCATTCATCTGAAAAATAAGGATAAATATATTCCATATTTTTTACTTCGTGATATGAAACAAGTTTGTCTGTTGCCAGGTTGATTTTGCCTGTGTAATTGTAATGAACCTGGCAAAGAGTTAAACAGGCTATTGCCACAACAATCAATAAAATCCAATCTATTTTGGGGAACCTGAATGGCAATTTTTTTTTGTTCCTTGCCCTAAAATAAAACACCAGCAATACTAAATCAGCCAAAGCGCTGATGGCTAACACCAGCCAATAATAAAAAATTCCGGACGCCTGTGTCAAAACAGCTAAAATAGTATGAAACAAAAGTAAAAAAAACAGGACATAAATAAATCCCTTCTTCTTATCAAGAAAAATATCCAATAATATAAAGGGAATGGCTAATAAAATTATTCCTGCAATTAGCTGAATCATTAAGCCATTTTACAACAATTTTTACCTAAATCAAAGCTATTTTTATCAACTAAAAAATCCCGCGTAACGGGATGCTTTAGGGCCCTGAACTCTTATAGATTTCTTATAAAGATATAAGTGGGTGTTCTCATGCCACAGCCACGGCTGAGACAAATTTGAACTCCCTATAAAAAAGCTTGTAAAGAAAATTAAAGAGTTGTCAGAGCTATCTTTATTTTAACTCTTAAAAATTATAGGTCAAGCGCTTTTGCCAGCTGTTTTATTAAAGAGACCACAACTGGAGGCGGCATCAAACTATTTGACAAAATACCTTCATCATCTTTTATTTCCCACGGTTTTTCTATTGTTTCAACTTTGCCCTCTTTTTCGTTCCAGTTGTAACTATACCCTGGAGTAATTTCATAATCATCTGTAAAATCTTTTACCTTATCAACCGGAATAGAATTTCTCAGCAAAACCTTTGGAATTCCCTGCAAATTAAATGCCTCTTTTATTAGCAGTTCGTCTTTATTCAACCTTTCTCTTATCGGCTCAATCCCCAGCTCATCACCCTCCTTTGTAACCATTCTAGCGCCTTTGCAAGAAGAGTTATCGCAAATTAAATGGAATTTTTTGTCGCTTGTATCATATTTAACATTTTTCGTAGTCAATAATTTTAAATTTCTTGACGTCTGGCACAAGGGGCAAATCACTCTAAATTTTACTCTTTCGTCAATAACTGATGTAGGAACGTCAATAAGGACAAAAACGTCGGGGTCGTCTCTATAACCAATAAGATCTCTAAAAAATAAAGAATAAGAAACCTGGTCTAAATCCCTTGGAAATCCGTCAATAAAAATTGCTTTCCTGCCGAGCTTGGCAATTTCTCTTTTTGCTAAAGCCAAGATAAGTTCAGACGGCAATAAGACTTTTGTGCTTCTGCCCTCCAGCGCCTCCATTATTTTATCCAAGGGCATATATCCCCTATAATTTTTTTGCAAAAAATCAACAAGCTCCTTTTTCTTTTCGGGGTTTTTAATTACGCTGTCAAAAGACCTGACCATGTCTCCGATTGAAAAATGGGCTATTCTATCCTTATCAACAACTTCGGCAAACATTTTAGAATATGTTCCCTTGCCCGAAGACTTTTTTCCCAACAAATAAGCTATAAAGGTGTTTTCTTTCAAAAACTCTCTTAATTTTTTGATTTCGGGACCCGCTTTATATTCAAAATACTCCTGGCGAGATTTGACGTCAGTTAAGTCAAATTTTTTATAAGCATCTGATTTGGTTTTGAAGATTGGGAAATCTAAATCTTTCATAAGATTAATTTAATTGTTCTTAATTGTTACATTATTACCGTCAGATAATATTGTTATATCACCTTTTTGGTCGGTTCTCAAGGTCTTTACCCTAAAATTATCTAATTTTTGCAGAACTTCTGGCGTTGGATGGCCATAAGTATTCTTTGCCCCGACAGAGATAACAGCAACTTTTGGCCCAACGGCTGCCAAAAATTCCTCTGAAGTTGAATATTTTGACCCGTGATGCGCTACCTTTAAAACTTCTGAAACCAAATTAATTTTTTTATCAACTAGATTTTTTTCTGCAACTGTTGATATATCGCCTGTAAAAAGAAAGGAATTTTTTCCAAAAACTAAGCGGCAAACGACGCCCTTATCGTTGCTGGTATTTCTCATTTCCTGCCCCGACAAGTTTTCTAACGGATACAATGTATAAATTAGAACGTTTCCGGCTCTTATTTTCTGCCCCAATTCTGCAATTATAATTTTAGCCCCAATTTTTTCCTGTTTCTCTAAAACTTTCATCCATGCTTCGTATTCTGGGTCTGATTTTTTAACTCCTGTCCATAGAATATAATCTATTTTGTATCTTTGAAAAACATCAATAAGGCCTTGCATATGGTCTTTTTCAGGATGGCTAAGAATTACCAAATCAATTGTTCTATCCCAAAAAGGCATATTTTCGGCTAATTTTCTAAGAATAGTTGAGTCTGGCCCGCCGTCAATTAAAACCTGGTGGTTCTCTGGCGTTATAATAAATGCCGAATCGCCCTGGCCAACATCTAAAAAATCTACTTTTAAATTGCTATTCGTTGCTAAAACAAAAACCTCCCTCCAGCAGAATATATTGAGCAGAAGCAAAAATACGGCAAAGAAGATAATAAGTTTTTTATCCATTTATACATTATAACAAAAAATACCGGCAGTAAGCCGGCATTTTTTGAAAACAAATTATATCTATTTTTTTAATCCCATTATCCTAAACATTTTTGTTCCGCACTTTACGCAGGTGCCAGTCATAGCGGCTCTTTTTTTACCGCCTTTTCCATTCATTGACACTTCTTTAGGGTCCTTCATTTCTCTTTTTGCTTTACACTTTACGCAATAACCTTCTGCCATAAACTTTGTGAAATTCGAAATTCGAATATCGAAATTAGAAACGTGTTTTGAACTTTCGCTATTTGAAAATTCGGATTTGTTTCGGATTTCGGATTTCGTGCTTCGGATTTTACTATTATTATCCTATTTTAGCCTAACAAAGGACATTGTCAATGTTTTTTGCGCTCAATTTTCCTTTATCCAGCCACCCATCCGCCATCCACGACCACCACGGAACCGGTCATATAAGAAGACTCATCTGACGCCAAAAATAAAACTGCATTAGAAACTTCTTCGGGCCTGCCTTGCCTTTTCATAGGAATTGGAGCAAGCATTGCTTCCATTGCTTTGGGGTCCATTTTTGTTGTAGATGCTCCCGGAGTATCAATTGCTCCCGGAGCAATGCAATTTACTCTTATTCCTAAAGGAGCTAATTCCAAAGCCATTGCCTCTGACATTGCCACAATTCCGCCTTTAGAAGCGCAATAATGCGTTAATCCTGCAAACCCAACTCCAACCTGGCCCATAGCAATAGAGGCAATATTCACAATTGCTCCGTATTTCTGTTTTGCCATTTCTTTGGCGCAAGCCTGAGCCATTAAAAAATATCCCTTTAAGTTTATATCAATTACTTTCTGAAAATTTTGTTCTGGCATTTCTAAAAACGGCTGGAAAGGGTAAATGCCTGCGTTATTCACCAAAATATCTATCTTTCCAAAAGCTTTAAGTGTTTCTGAAATCAAATTATCAACTTCGGTTTTTTTGCTCACATCGCATTTTAGAGCCAACGCCTCGCCTCCTTGTCCCTTAATCTCATCAGCAACCAATTGGCAGTCCGGCAAAGAAATATCAGAAACCACAACTTTAGCTCCAGCCCCTGCAAGTTTCAACGAATGAGTCCTTCCCATCCCCTTGCCAGCTCCTGTAATAATAGCAATTTTGCCTTCTAAATCACAAAACTTTGGTAACGTTTTATTTGATCCAAACATTTTAAAAAAAATTAATAATATACATATATTATACAATTTTTAAATTATTCCTTGCAACAATCAATTACGTATTGAACCACTTTTCCTAGTTTTGATAAAATGCCTTTTTTGTCGGTATCTTTTTTGTCTATTTGGTTATCGCCAATCTTTTTTACATCCCCCAAATTCACCAGTTTCAAGTTAATGCCCCAGAACAGAGAATAAAGCTCGTATGCCTTTTTAAATAAATCTTCCGCTTCTTGCTTATTCCCTTTTGTTAATGCTTTTGTCCCAACTTCCATCAATCTCATAGAAGCAGACAATAAATGTTTTGAAATGCACCAAACCTCGCCTTCATAATCTTTAATAATCCTTTTCAACAAATCTTTTCTCATCTCTCTGGCAGTGTTTAACAAATCAAAATATCCCGGCTTCCCTGTTTTGGCTCCGGTAAAGAAAAAATGCTCCTCAATTGATATTAGATTCATTATGGCAATTGATAAATCTTCGTCTGAAGACAAATCAAGCTCGCCCTTTTTGCCAGATTGGACTTTTTTAATAAATTCATCTATTTTATCTTTGTTTAAGTTGTCATCCATTTGAGTAATAAATAAAATAACGAGCTAGTTAATATTAAAACTACGACCGGTAAAACGACTTTTTGGTAAGGAAAAAAAGATTTTCCCCCATTTTTTGTTTTCAAAAAATTATGCAGCCGCATTGCCGCCAAAAAAATAGCTGTGCCAAGCGCCGCTCCAAAAATTATTTTATCAATGCCAAAAATCTTATTTAACGGATGCCCTATTATATCTGTAAAATACAACGGGATAAGCGCCAACGCATAATAGGATACCGGGACAATTATGCTGTCATATTTAAAATTCCATTTTCTTGACTTTAACCAAATAAGCGTCCACTCGCTTGAAGCCCAAAGCAAAGCGCCTATCCACATTGAAGATATAATATCATCAACTCCAAGCCACCTTGAGAGGCCGAGCCCGGCTCCAATAGCCACAACGCAAACAGGGCAAACTGCTTTCGCACTGCCCGCAAATAATAGCGCCGAAGAAAAAAGAATGGTAAATATTATTTTTTTATTTTTTTGCATTTTAGTTAATGCCCGCTTTTTGTTTAAAAAAGTTTATTACATCGTCTTGGCCTATATAACATTTTTCGCTATCCCACAAAAACGGTATGCCGACTTGATCTGTTTGCGTGCCGCATTTTTGCACCACTTGGGCTAAAATATTCTGGTTGTCTTTGTTATACCAAACCTCAAGACGGGTAAAGCTAACCTTGTCTTCAATTTTGTTTTGGCTCACAAAGTCATCTACGTTTTCGCAATGCGGACAGCCATCTCCGTAAAACAAAATTATGCCCTCTGGAATAGGAACGGGCTTTGCTGGGCCAGAAAAAACTCCTGATTGCCAAAGCCAAAACAAACCCGCAATAACCACAACTCCTATTATTATAAATATTATTGTTTTATCCATAGATTTACCAATATATTTCCATTAAATCATAAAAAAACTATAAAATCAACCGCTTTTTGAGCAGGGAGTTAATTCAAATCTTTTAATATTTCTTTCAAATTTAACCCATACATCTTACAAGCTTCCCCAATTTGTAATTTATCTATTTCAAAAGAAGCCATAGGACAAGAAATGCACGGCACCCCATGCTTAGCCAAAATTTCTGTTGCCCCTTTTTTCTTTAATATTTTTCCTAGTGTCGTTTTTGAGGTAGTTTTTTCCATAATTTAATTTTATTTTATAAAAACCTTAATTGTTTTAATTTTTTTGCGCACTCTTTAATTTTAAAGGATTCATATATTTTACGCAATATATCTTATAGTATATGCGAAATAGAGATCTAAAAATCAAAAAAAGAGAGGTGTCGAATCCCGATCCTCTCAAAGACGCTGAACGCGCCTTGTTTCGCAAAATTTCAATGAACAGTTTATTTCTAGAGCAACTCTTTCTTGGCACCGATAACGGTGCGAAGCCGCTCGGCCAGCAGAGCAGCGTTAAACGGTTTTATCCAGGTTTCGTTGATACTCGAGCGATCAAAGTTCATCAAACCGCCATCATCGGGCAGCAGGGCGATCAGGATCACGTCGGCGAACTTGGCATTGCGGCGCAGGTTCAGACAGATTTGCAGCGCTTCGGTCCTGCCGATAAAAAAATCCACGATGACGCAGTCCGGATGGAAGCTTTTTGCTTGGATCCCGGCGTCAAAACTGCTCGCAGCCAATGCTACCCTAAATGAACGCCCCACAGGCAATCTTCGTATGAGGTTTTCAATCATGTCCTGGTCTTGGGTTACGATCAGGACCTTTGCAAGCATTTCGTCTTCCAGGTCGCCCAACGGCATTCCGTTTTCTTTCAAAAACTTGATCAAGTATTCAAGGGGAATGCGTCGGTCTTGGCACCCTGGAATACGGTACCCCTTCAGCCGGCCCGAGTCAAACCATTTTGTTACAACTTGCCGGCACATACCGCAAGCCCTGGCAACCTGACTAGTCGTTAAGACCTTCATTTTTCAGCCCTCCTTTACTGTTGTTGGACCATACAAAACGATAGAATTATATTACAAAATCCCTTAACTTATGTCAACTCTTCACCCTAATTTTTAGGATGAAGAGTCAATAATTCCACCTCCAAGCAACTCTTCGCCTTTATAAAAAACAACTGACTGGCCAGGAGTTATTGCTCTTTGAGGTTTTGCAAACTTCAGTTTGTAGTTTGTAGTTTGTAGTTTGTAGATAATGGCTTCTGCTTCTTTTGTTCTGTACCGGATTTTAGCTTTTACTTTTAACGGCGGTTTCGGTTCTTTGCCGGAAACCCAATTAACGTTTTTTGCAATTAATTCCTTTTTTAATAAATCTTTTTGTTTTTTTGAAACAATCAAAATATTTTTTTTAAAATCTTTTCCAACAACATACCAAGGTCCCTGCGAAATCTCTAATCCCCTTCTTTGGCCGATTGTGTAAAACCACAAACCATTGTGCTGTCCAATAATTTTATTTACCCCGTTTTGAGCTTGCTCAATTATGGGGCCCGGTTTTGTTTTTAAATATTTTTTTAGAAATTCATTTGTTGAATTTTGAATAAAACAAACCTCCTGCGACTCTGGAGTTTCTGCCGTGGGTAGTTTAAATTTTTTTGCTAATTTTCTGACTTCTGGTTTTGTATAGCTCCCCACTGGAAACAAAACACGCCTCAATTGTTTTTGATTCAGCTGCCACAAAAAATACGAC
>Ga0172380_10005892_pt1 | contig 14552 bp, 12 predicted proteins | sample Leawe162metaG_FD_119747 | JGI IMG/M metagenome (GOLD analysis project Ga0172380, IMG submission 119747) | Leachate microbial communities from a municipal landfill in Southern Ontario, Canada - Leachate well 162 metaG | ecosystem: Engineered > Solid waste > Landfill > Unclassified | place...
AGAGTAATCAGTCTAAGTTTATCGAAGCCCGCATCTGTTTAAGTGTCATCGCAGTCATTTTCAAGCCAGTCATGATAAGCCTCTCTTTCAGTGCGTTTGCTTAAGTCGCCATCCATGTTAATGGTGTAATACACTGACGCCATTACGTTCTATAATCTAATCATGGTTGGCTAAGGAATGCGCATGAAACAAGTTCGTCAGCTGTGGGTGCGAATTTATTCGCACTGTGCGGATAAATCCTCACCTACACAGGTTTCTTGCATATGATATTCCATGCATATTCCTAAGTTACTGTCTCAGCCTTATATTCCAAGGGCATCGCTTCAGCTTGCATTCCCACGTGAAGCGTAGGAACGATGCCAACTATGACGTTTACTCAATTTAAACCTGACTTTATGCCCATCTCAAACATGAATCCAATTAATACGATCGACGAGGTTTATCGGGTTGCCGCTCGACCGGTGGCGCAGTTGCACAGCCTGGTGACTGAGTTACAACACTGGTATCAGGCATTTTCCAGCCATAATTATCTGCAGCCATGCGTTATTGAAGGCCAGGCCGCTTTGGTGTGCAAAATGCATTTAGGCTCCACAGCACCGCACGCTTTTCGGGCCTTAAAAGCCATTTGCAATCAATACGGTATTTTTTTAAAACAAGATAGCCGTACGGAGATTAGTCCATCACCCATCGTTCAAAATCGTCGCCAGCTGGCGGTAGTGCTAACGTTTTGCTTAACCATGGCGTCGGCTGTTCAGGCTGCCGATGTTAACCATGATGCGCTTACTGCAGCATCATCTGTTGCAAATCAGCCTGTTTCTCTAGTCTTTAACAAGCAATCGCTTGCCGATGTCACTCTTAAGATTTCCAGGGAAACCGGCATAGGTTTTAAATTTAATGCTGCCGTCGAACACGATCTGATTAACATTAAGCTGCATGCGCAAAACTGGAAAGGCGCGTTAGGCCAGTTGCTGGATAACTATAATTACTCGACTATTCAAGAAGGCAATATCATCAAGACTGTGTTTATCACTGGCTATAAAGGCGGTGTAAAACCCACTACCCAGCCGGATGTCAAGCTTGCCGAGGATCAACCTGCTAGTTTTTTGGAAACCCCAGCAATGGTAGACATCATGCTCCCAACTGATGAACTGGCCAACCTGGCGGAAGGCGACGAAATGCTGGTCGATTTGCCGGTGGGTACATTTACTGTCAAACAGGAAAGCATGGTGGCTTTGGAAGACGGCACTTTAAGCTGGGTGGGAACCATGGATGATGAAAATCAGTTTTACAGATTTTATCTTGCCAGCACCCAGGATGGTGAAGTGATTGGTAATGTGTTTACGCCCGACGGTGCTTATAACATCGAAACCATTGATGGTCAGACTGTCATGGTCGAGGTTAACCCAGTCAGCATGCAGGCTATGGCTGAATGAAACGCTGTAATATGGCAATTATTTAGCCCTACATAGTACATAGCGGATAAATCTTTAAAGTGCCTGTTTCAATTTCTGGCTATATATACTTGCACTGCTCTAGCAAAATAAACTGCAATCCCACTCAAATATTATTGTAATTTTTTACCACATTATTAAAGCGGTAATTTTTATTTCAGTAGAATTTGTGGCTAATCCAAAAAATTATTTCTTCTCAGTTATTCTGATAAAACGAAAGCAATCACCCACACCCCATTGGCGATCTCATCATCTTTTTTTAAAAAAATTAAGGCATTGATTTTATTAGAATAACACGTGTTACTTAAGATTTAATTATTGAATTTATGATATTAATCTTAACTTGAAATAATACCAAATAGTTACAAAAATAATTTTCTTTAACCCGGGTTTTTAAAGCTGAATGTGATACGATGAAATGGCTATACAATAGTAAGGTGTTCAGGTTTGAACACTAAAATAATCATACACACGAGGAAAAATCTATCATGGGTTTATTAAAAAAAGTATCTTTAGCTTTGTTCGTTAGCGTTGCAATGCTTGCAACTGCATCAACTGCCATGGCAAAACCAGCGGGTAAAATTGAAAATGCTACTCCTGCTGAAACTGCTATCGCCATTGATGAAACGCTTGCACAGTCAAAAGCTACCTTAGCTGCGATTACTGACGGCACTGATAAAGAAACTGTTATGGCAATGTTTAAAACAACCAAACAGTTGGCTAAAAAAATTGAAAGCACTGTAACTTATATGCTGCGTGAAAAATCACTGGGCAAATTATCAAAAGCTCGCACAGCCTATAACCACGGCGATCTTAAAGAAGCTGAAGCTCAAATGATTGAAGCAGATGAGTCATTTGAACTGCTTAGCAAAACATACAACAACTTCTAAGCTTGGTTGATTCTATTCACTTGGGTTAACTAAAATTAAAACCAGGCGTATTGCTTAGATTGAGTTCGGGGAGCGGCCAACATTGGTTACTCCCCAGACTTCATCACTCCTCTCTGCCGCAAAGCGGCTGCTACAAACTCATTCTTCCGCAGCAAAATAATGCATGGCCCCCAACAAGGGCGTCCTGGCATTTAAAGCTAATTTTACAGATAACTTTCCTAAAATCGCTTGAAAACGGCCTTTTTCCGTAAAAGCTTGCATAAAGCCACCTGATTCCAGGGCAGATCGAATTTTCGGCCCGATGCCTCCACCAATGAACACTCCGCCGGTGGCAAACGATTTCATCACCAGATTACCGGCTTCCGCGCCATAGATTTCCACAAACAACCGAACCACTTCGCTACATAAAACATCTTCGCCATTAATCCCTAAGCGCGAGATAATGGCATTGCGGTCGACATTGTCTTGCTTTGCATTTTGCGCATTCGGCACCGCCGGACAGGCCGCAGCAAACTGACTATCCAGCAAAAAATCGTACAGATTGCTGAAGCCAATGCCCGACAAAACCCGCTCATAACTGACATGCTGAGAATAACGGCCACGCAGAAATTGCAGTAGCTGGTCTTGTTGTTGATTTTGCGGTGCAAACGAACAATGGCCACCTTCTGTGGCAATCGGATGATGCTGCCGACCATCCCAATACAAAATAGCTTCACCCAAGCCGGTGCCTGCTGCGATAACGGCAATATTGCCATCATGCGGTTCGGCATTCGGATTCAGCTCGATAAAATCCTCTGCCTGCAAATGCAACATACCAAGGGCCATGGCCTCCAAATCGTTGAGCAATTTGACTTGTTCAGTACCTAGTTTGGCCTTTAGCAGATCACCTTCTATGGTCCATTTTAGATTGGTGGCATAACAATACTGGTCGACTACTGGACCGGCTATACCAAAACAAGCCGATGCGATTTGGACATTTTTGGGCAAGAATAACTCTAAAATTGCATCAAAACTGTCATATTCGCCGCTGGCATATGTCTGCTCCTGCACAGTTCTTAACACTCCCTCGGTATCGTGCTGCATGAGCGCTAAAACCGTTTTAGTACCGCCAATGTCACCGGCAAGAATCATATTCGTCCCCGATTAAGATTGTTTAAGATTTAGCAAATACACAAGTGCATCCAGTATGCCGTTTGCTACCACATGTGGCGGCAATTGATAAAACGCCTGCCAAGCCAAGGACACATAGTCCTCATAATGGTCACGGTACTCTGGATGAGCCTGCAGCCAACATAACCTGACAGCATGTCCGATTAAAATATCGGTGACTAAGGTGTCTTCGATATATAGATCAGGATTATTTCGCACGAAGGACGCCAAAACGTGCAAAGCTTCTACACACAACTGCCGATAAACCGGCGCCTGAATTTTGTTCAAAATATGATTAATGTGCAGCTTGAAACTTTGCTCACCAGCCGTCATTTGTCCCAGCATGTCTTCACTGTCGATGCGGCGCTTGCTATTGTATTTTTCACCAACCATTAGGCCTTTACAGTGATGCAACACATCCCACACTCCACTAAAAAATGCTTCGTTCTCACGCCCGAAGCTACCTTGTTGTTCACGCCAGGCATACCAATCGTCGGCACCACCAAAATGTTTAGGATCCATGCTATCTGGAAAACGCGCCATTCCAAGGTCCTGATGCTCACCTTGATGATGTAAAACTTCGACTAAACCCAATTGGGTTTCGCTATTACTATAATCTTCCAGGGTTTCTTGTACCAACTGCGACAATTGATGCGGTGGTAACGCCAAAATATCGTTAAATGCTGCATCGAACGAAGTGCTAGTCTGACGTTTTTGCCGAGCAATCATCAGCAATAAAATATGTCCAACACGGATAGTATGCATGTCGGCAAACAATGCCGGATTCAGTTTGATCAACATCCCCAAATAAATGATCAATTCCTGAATAATGATTTGCTGACTGTTGTCATTCGGGTTGAAGTTGCGAATGGCTTCCAAAATCTGCCAGGAATCCGTGGGTCGGTGCAAAGTGGCTTTACCACTATACGCACGACCTACGGTCAAACCGTGCTGACGCACCAGCATTTCAGTCGCACCTTGCTCTAAATTAATATCGTATTTACCCAGCAAGCCTGCACAACGACGCACAATTTGCCAAACATGCAAATCCCCTGCGCTCAAATAAACTTCTTCCAACAAGTCGCATACGCGTCCGGTTTGGCCTGCATCATTGCGTAAGCCGGTATCAAATTCCAAACCTTTTCGCTGCGCGAGTATCGTCAAGACTTCCAGTTGAGCGAATAAGTTAGGGTTATTTTGTATCTCGGCAATCAGCATCTCATCGCTGCCGACCTCCCATTCCATCAACTGATAACTAGTGATAGCCTGTGGAGGTAAATCACTTTTTGGCAACAGACTGGCAAACGGTCTTTCAGGTTCGAGCCAATTGGCTTGTGAGAACTTAAAGTCATGTAAATTGCCGATTTTTTCTTTACAAGCACTGTCCAAAAAGTCTACTAATAAACCTAAGCGTACCGGGACGTTCAGGCTTCCAGCTTGTAATTGCTGTAAAAATTGCAGCAACTCCTGCCCGTCCTGCCCATCCAGCATGTTTGGTTTAAGGTTGATAACCACCAACGGTTGACCTGCTTTATCCCAATGTCGAGCTATATAAACCAGCTCCAGCCGTAAACGCTGAATTAATAACTGGTTATCCATGGCAATATAAAAGCCCTTTTGGTCCATGAATTGGGGCAAAAATAATAACGGTTCGCCGGCTAATACAAAAAATTTGGATGTCGCCAATGAGCGCAGTTGCCTTGATGGACGACCACTTAAGCCAATACGATCGTTGCGCCCGACTTGCATATAGGCAGCCACCAATTCACTGGCTTCTCGCACCTGAATCGGTGCAATTTCGGCGCGCAGCTGACTCGCTATACCGGCTTTACTTAGGTTATCTTTGACATTTTCATCATCGGCCAACAGTGCAATCTGTACGGTAGCCGCAGGATTCAGTTTGCTAGTGCTATAGCGCTGCAAAGGATCGACATCCTCCAGATCGATAAAACCATCCTGTAATAAACAGCCTAAAATAAACAGGCTTTGCGCCCAAACCAAGGGTACATTTTCGTTGGCGACTCTGTCCTGACTATGGGGCTGGGCTTTTTCTGCATCTATGCGATCGGCGGGAACCCTGTAAAGCTCGGGCAGCAATAATTGACCATTTTCTTCGACTCTTAGTGCTTCCAATTTTTGCCGATAATCCCTGGCACCGCTAATATCGCCGCTGAATAAATTGTTCAGTAATAAATAACAGAAAAACAACGGCCATTCGCACTCGATATCGGCAAACTGTTTTAACTCGTGAGGCTCATAATGTAATCGCTGATGGTCTTCCGATTCGGTTTGGTGACCATCCAGTAAAAAGCGTTTGCAACCATAACGGCCCTGCAACTTTTCCACGATCCTTGCTTGAGTTGTTTGGCGTAGCTCAGCATTATCAACCGCAAAAGCCGGAAAACCGGTCACACTAAGTACTGCCGCATCAACTTCCTTGGAAATGGACTCGCGAGGCAATAATGATTCCAGGGTAATTCGGGTACGAGCGATATCGTCACTAACGACGTGAATAATAGAACTTTGACCGCCTTCTTTTCCAAACAAATTAAAATTGGCCATCGCCTCCAAAGCCGCTTTGGCCATGCCAATGGAACTGGCATTAAGTTCGGCTTGGCCGTGGTTCATTTTATTGCCGCGCTCCCAGATGCCGTAATCCGGAGTACGATATGCTCGACTGATGTAATGCACCAGATTTTGCACGAAATTGACTTCGTTGATGGTAAACACGATACGTAAACCGGAAGCCGTCATTTGCGCCAGCATCAGTAAAAACAAGGAGGTGGCATCCAGCTGCAGATGTCCCCATTCATGATCACCGACCACTACTGAACCGGAATGGGTATCGTACTTGGCGTGCAGAGCATCCATAGGATCCTGACTATGCTTGAACTTTTCAACCTTTTCGGCCTGCCGCATCATGGATGTCAACAATCCACGCATCAACTTGACGACGCTTTGCTCCAACTCGTAAGTTCTATCGGTACGCTGGCCACTTTTCCGATAGGCCATCGCCAAACCCCAAGCTGCCAATATGCTATAAACGTTATCCCTTACCCAGGCATCGGTGTAATTGCCGTGCGTAGTCACCGCAGTACTGGCCGGTAACAGGCCGCTGACCCAATCCTGACGCTGGAGAATGATGCCCTGTACTTGGCGATAATAATCTTCCAGCTCATCAGTTGCCGAATGGGGTTGATTACTCGAAGGTTCCGGTGATATCGGCATATTTTGACTGAAGAATTGTTTAAACATAGTTAAGGAATGCCTCATGCTTTAGGTAAAGTAACTCCCACCTGTCCTTGATATTTACCACCTCTATCCTTATAAGATGTTTCGCAGACTTCATCGCCACCGAAAAACAACATCTGCGCCACACCCTCATTAGCATAGATTTTTGCCGGTAACGGTGTGGTATTGGAAAACTCTAAAGTTACATGGCCTTCCCATTCCGGCTCCAGTGGCGTCACGTTGACGATAATGCCGCAGCGGGCATAGGTCGATTTGCCTAGACAAATCACCAACACATCACGCGGAATGCGGAAAAATTCCACTGTGCGTGCCAAAGCAAACGAATTGGGTGGAATAATGCAAATATCGGATTTCACATCCACAAAACTGCCTTCATCAAAATCTTTGGGATCGACGATGGTGGAATTGATATTGGTGAATATTTTAAATTCGTTGGAGCAGCGCACGTCATAGCCGTAACTGGATGTACCATAAGAAATAATGCGTCCTTGTTCTGATTCACGAACCTGTCCGGCTTGGAACGGTTCTATCATGCCGTGCTGTTGGGCCATACGGCGGATCCAATTGTCTGATTTTATGCTCATGGGTCTTGTTGCAATTTAAGATGAAAACAGACTGTCAAAATAGCATATTGGCGAGGAAAAATTCAGCCTTAATCGATGTTTCAGCGCAGTAAAACCCTATCAAGACTATCCCAAACGGATTGTTGTTTGATTACATCCTGAACAGAACCGTTATTTACCAGTTCTACTGCATATTCGCGCTCTGAGGCGGATAGCACTTCATAAGCCGATTTTAGTTTATCCAGCACCGCCACATCCGCTTCCGATGCATCATTTTGCCGCTGATTCAGGCGCTGCCGCTGCAACTTATCCTCAGCGCTAATCGCCAATATTGCAAACGGTATCGCCAGCTGTTCTGCCAGATTTTTAAACAATTCACGCTCTGACTGCTTTAAAAATGCTGCGTCCACAATCACGGAAAAACCGCATTGCAAAATATCCCGCGCCAGCATTAATAACTGTTGATAGACGCGCCGAGTAGTTTCTGGGCTATACATATCGCTGCCTACAGCCGAATTACTGCGTTCGTCAGCCTGCAAACCAAATAGTCGTTTGCGCTCGACATCTGATCGTATGCGAATTAGCGGGTATTTCTGCAAAACCAACTGGGACAACATGGTTTTGCCGCAACCCGGCAAGCCGAAAGTAATTACTAATCCGGGCTGTTGGTCGGTGTAAAACTGTTCGGCCAACCCCAGATAACTTTGACACAAGCCCAAGCCAAACTCTGCTCCCATTTGCCCGGCACGAATGGCACTGACTTTAGCCATCACCATGGCCCGATAGCCCAGATAAAACTTAAGCACCGCCAAACCGGCATAATCACCGCTCGCTTGCAAATAGCTGTCTAAAAAAGCATAAGCCAGATCTGGCCGTCCGCGTTGCTGTAAATCCATCAGCAAAAAAGCGATATCGTTCCTGACATCTATCCAGCGCAAGGCTGGATTAAATTCAATCCCATCAAACGGCATCGGCTGCTTATCGATTAAAACGATATTACCTAAATGCAAATCGCCATGACATTCACGCACTTTGCCGGTTTGCAGACGTTGGGTAAATAACGCCAAACAGCGGCTAAATTCTAATTCGCTGGCAGCCTGTAAACCAGTCAGTTGCTGCGCATAACCTGCATTTAACAACTGCGATAATTGCTGAAAATTTTGCCGTGCCGGCAAGCCAATGGCTTCGGTATCGCCGAAACCGGAATTGATGGCGGCTGGGGGTAAAGCGGCATGAAACTGGGCTAAGGTTTGAGCCAGGCTTTGAAAATGCTGGGCGGTTAATTTATCCTGCAGTAATAGATGATCCAGCAATTGGTCTTCAGCAAATCGCCGCATTTTGACGGCATACTCAAAGGCCGGTTCTGCACCTAATATCGGCTTTTCAGCACTACCACCAATGCCGACCACGTCCAGATAAAACGCAGCCGCCAAACGACGATTCAAGCGCAGCTCTTCATGACAAAAGAACTGTCGCTGAGATAGTTCAGAAAAATTCAGAAAACCAAAATCTACCGGTTTTTTGATTTTGTAGACAAAATCACCTGCCAGTAATAGCCAGGAAATATGCGTTTCTATCTTTTCAACCATTTCCACCGGATGCGGATAACAGGCTGGATTGAGTAAAGAGTCGATTAAGACTTCGTCAACCTCGCGGCTTAACATATTGTTTTTCAGCTTCAATTAGCAGAAGTGTTTTGGATATTTATTTTATGCTGCGCTTTCAACCAAAGCCCAAACCGGATTAAAGCCCAGCCGCGGGTCATGATATCCACGCTCAAACAAAAACAAATAAACCACATAGTGGATGAAAACCATTGTTGCCATAACAAAATACCCATTACAACCGATAGCCCGCCACCCAAGGTTGCAATGCCGGAATTCGAAAAACGCACGGCATTAGCGGCAACTATGCGGAATACGCCTTTAATAATCAGGTAGGCTGCTACCAGTAAAATCAATTTATCCGCAGATTTATTTAGCTCATTAAGCAAAATCATGCCTACCGTCACATCTAAAACCGCAATCTGTAAATTGATAAAAAACTCATTGGAGTGCCGCCAGATATAAGAATCCAGACTAGCAAACAAGCCGGCAATCAAAATGACGAACGTCACCATAGGCAACCAGGAACTGTTTTGGGACATGATGCGGACGTTGGGCTCAACCAGGGTTAAAATGGTTAAAATCAATCCTGTTACCGCCAGTACTAGTCCACGGATAAGCAATGAATTACGTTGAAATAAAAAATCATCGTATTTGGTAGAAGTATCGTTTTGATCCACTGTTTACCCCCTAAAATAACGCCGTTTAATAAGTGCGTCTTAGTACTGTATATTCAACTATTGGCTTAAAGTCAAATCTGATAAGGCAAAACCGCGCGCCAAAAATCCTAGTCAGTGATCTATTTAATACCAGGCAAAGACCGCTAAAACAATACCCTGGCTAAGCTTTAGTCAATGGGCTTATAGGGTCTGTTTACTAATAGAATTAAACCGATAACCTGTGGCTAACTTTATCAGCAAGGCGGATATAGGATAAGATTATAAAAGTGTTTTGTACTGTCTGATTAACTGCTCTCTTGCTGATAACCCGTGGTATTTTTTTCTACCCAGCGATGCTGGCCTGAAACCAATGTTTCTTTCTTCCAGAACGGGGCTCGGCTTTTCAATTGCTCCATAATATATCGGCTGGCATCAAAGGCATCACCCCGATGCGCAGACCATACCGCCACCAGCACCAACACATCTGGCGGATTAACCTCGCCTATTCTATGTATCACCAAGCTGTCCAACAACGACCATTGCAATTGCGCTTGTTCTACGATCTGCTGCAATTGTTTCTCGGTCATACCTGGATAATGTTCCAGATACATACTTGTCACATCATCGCCTTGATTAAAATCGCGCATACTGCCAACAAACACCCCGGTAGCGCCATATTTGCCGGCCAAATGCGTTAAACCGGCTTGATACTGTTCTATTTCTTGCCAGGGATTAAACACCTGTTCGCAAAGCTTGATCTGCATCTTAGCCTCCAGTGACCGGTGGAAAAAAGGCCAGTTCATCGCCGTCCTCAACCATGGCATCATGTTTGACATAATTCATATTCACGGCGATCAATAGGGTCTCGGGCATAGCCAACTCGGGGTTGAGTTGTTGCCAGACGGCTTGCACCGGCATTGGAATTGTTGTGTGACATTCATCTTCACCGCGGCCAACGCTTTCTTTCAAGCTGGCAAAATAACGCACTTTTATCGACATATTGGTTTACCCGAGAATACAATGGATTTTTTTCATCATTAGCCCTAGTCATGTCCCAATCAAACCTGAGCCATTTCAATAACGCCGGCGAAGCCCACATGGTGGACGTTGGCGACAAAGCCATCACCCAGCGCACGGCGATTTGTGAAGGGGCGATTGAAATGCTGCCAAACACATTGGCGTTGATTATGGCAGGCAATCATAAAAAAGGCGATGTATTAGGCATTGCCCGGATTGCCGGCATCATGGCCAGCAAAAAAACCGCTGATTTGATTCCGCTCTGCCATCCGCTACCGCTGACGCATGTCGAAATTCAATTGCAGCCGCAAGTGGACTCCTGCCGAGTGCACTGCCTAACCACTGTCAAAACCAACGGCCAAACCGGAGTGGAAATGGAAGCATTGATGGCCACGCAAATTGCTTTGCTGACGATTTATGACATGTGCAAAGCTGTGGACCGCGGTATGGTGATTCAAGGTGTGCGACTGCTGGAAAAAAGCGGCGGCAAATCCGGCCATTGGCAGCATGTCGAGGGTCAGAATTAGCTGTTAGCCCACATAGCCTCGATTAGCGGGAGCGTCCCCGTCTGAGTTCCCACGCAAAGCATGGAAACCATAAGCGGCAATTAATTTTGGCGCAATCCTTAGGAATGCGCATGAAACAAGTTCGCCATCTGTAGGTGCGAATTCATTCGCACTGTGCGGATAATTCCGCACCTACAGAGGGTACTTGCATAAGATATTTCATGCGCAATCCTTAGTTAATCCTCGCTTTTGTTCTCTTCGCGATTGAGTATTTTTTTATCGATGGTTTTATGCAGCAGACGCACCAGTTTTGCAGAACCATCTTTGCCATCCTCAATTTGATCCGGCTTGCTGAGTACGACATTTACCAGCATCCCGAGGCTGTCCTCTTTTAAGGTAATGGTATAGTCAGCTTCGGCGTAATCGTTATTAAATATCGCATCCAAAATACCTTCTTCTTCACCGTCAGTGTCAGGATCGTAACGCACCTGTATACGGTTTTCTTCCCGATTTTTATCCAATACAGCAATATTGCTGATTTTTAGCGCCACAATCACCATTTCCCACGCTCTATCAGGGCGGGTTTTTAAGGTCAGCTTAGGCTGATTAGTATCATCTGTAAAATCAATCAGGTTAGCTAGTGGCGAGGTTTTTGGCTTAAGATCATCCTGAGACAAGGCCGGCTGTGATTGCGTGTGTTGGATGGGCAATTCTGGCGGCATTTCCAGATGATGCGTATCGCGATATCGGTCGGAGGTGTCTGCGCAACCGAGCAACAATAGAGCCGGCAAACCGTAAATCAGGCGTTTCGTCATAAACTTTACTCGCAAAAAAAGCGTCGGTGTTCCAGTACGGGAAAAGCACTGCGCATTTTATCCAGCCTGCTTTTATCGACCTCAGCCGACACAAAACCAGGACCGGTTTTATAGCAATCCAGCACCACACCCCAAGGGTCGACTATCATGCTATGACCAAAAGTTTGCCTTCCGTTGACATGAAAACCGCCTTGATTAGGCGCGATAACGTAACAGAGATTTTCGATGGCACGTGCACGAAGTAATATTTCCCAATGTGCAGCGCCCGTTTTGGCAGTAAAGGCCGACGGAATCACGATGATATCCAGACCTTTTTTTGTCATCGGACGGAAAAACTCCGGAAAACGTAAATCATAGCAAACCGAAATCCCCATGCGACCAAATGGGGTGTCGATTACGCAGGACTCTTCGCCGGCTTCCACTGAATCCGACTCGCGATATTGCTCTGCACTATCCGGTACGCTGACATCGAACAAGTGCACTTTGTCGTAACGCGCTACCCGCTCACCTTTTTCGTTGTAAACCAAACAGGTGGCACGCACTTTATTATCGGCTTTAGCGGCCATGGGTATGGTACCGCCCACCATCCAAACCTGGTATTTTTGAGCGACCATCGCCAGGAAGTCTTGAATCGGACCTGCGCCATCGACTTCGCGAACCTGAACCTTGTCATACTCGTTCATGCCCATAATGGCGAAATTTTCCGGCAAAGCCACCAACTTGGCACCGGCTTTTGCAGCATCGGCGATTTGCTTTTCAGCCTCCAATAAGTTGGCGTTGACTTGCGGTCCTGATGCCATCTGAATCGCTGCGCAGATTGTCATAAATTTTCCTATGGTTTTTATTGTTTTAATAATTGCACGGAATGGGCTAGGCAATATCGGCCGAACTACTCCGTATTAGAATCAAGCCAGCCAAAATCGGTCAGGCCGCGCCAGGTTTTTTTGATCAAGCCATCTTCATCATGTAGAGGCGTCACTTCGATATTTCCCCAGGCGCCTTTAAGTTGATATTGCGAGCCGAAAAAATAGCCTTCTTTATAATCATCGGTAACAACCTGGGTAATCATACTGGCGATACCGCCGACGATTGTACCAGCAATGGGCACGGCGTCGGAACCCTTCGGCACTACAGACACCCGTTGATCCAAAGTCTTTTTGGCTAGATCTGCATAGCCAACCAAATAGAAATTGGCCGCTACCGCATTTACCGTCAAGTCATCGGTATAGGCCAATCCATCTTTGATTTTGATATGACCTTTAATGTCGTCAAATGCCAGGCCTTGTCGATAGACGTCGCTAAAATCCAGACTTAAGCGTTTTACCCATTGCTCCATGGCAACCAGACCTAATAAGCGGCCGAAACCTGGCTCGATGCTGGAAATGCGACCATCCTTGAGTACAAGTTGTACTTGACCATTTAATCTATCCATTGAAAATTGATGCGGCCCACCACGCCAACCGCCAATAAAAGAAATATTAGCCGTTGTTTCTTTAAAGTCATCGGTAAAAGCCAGACGAGAGAGAAACTCACTAAAGTTATCTGATTTAACATTGCCTTTGATTTGAGTGGTAGTGCCTGTAGCTTGTTTTAACCAATCAGCCGTCAGATCAAGCTTGGTTTTTTCACTCTGTAGTTGGATTTTTTTAAAATGTATGCCATTGCTTAATCGCTCGGTTTGCAGTTTTAACAGCCCTAAATCCACCGAACGCCACCATAAATGCTTGCTTTCGATATCAATCAGGGGTAAATCCGTTACCACCTCTTCTGCACTATCGACGCTTAATTTTTCCAAAGCCGATAGGTTTAGATAATCCATTTGTAACGCAATGCGGTTATTGCCGCCAAGTTGATCAGGAATACGAACCATGCCCTTGGCCATTGCGGTATCAATTGTGCCCTGCCAACCTTGATTGTCGTGTTGTAATTCGCAGCGCATGTCTCCCAGGTCCTGGTCTTGCCAGATCAATTGCCTGGTATCGATCACTACTTCTTTTATCTGAGGCCCCTGGGTTTGCTCTGCACCTTTGAAAGCCGATAAACTCTCCGATAAATTAAAGCGGGGTTGTCTGACTTCCAGTTTCAAACCTGGCTTATCATAACGACTGGCTTGGCCTTGTCCCAAAACGACATGTCCGGAATAAAGGGTTTCCTGGGTTTTATCGATTAATAATAGTGCCCGTAATTGATTGCCATACTGCACTGCCAAAGGCATTTTGCTGTTTTGATCCCATTGAAAATCTAGTGTCAATGGCTTCTCTTCATTCGCTGATTTGCCAAGTACTGTCTGACTATTGATACCGACACCTACCAGCGAAGTATCAATTTTCAATGAATTCGCTTGTGTGGTTTCGTAGGGTATTGCCAATTTAGCCGTATAGCTTAATGCGCCATCAACAATATCGGTTTGCAAAAAACTAAATTGTTTTTCCAGATTATTGATATTGGTTTTACCTTCGACATCCAGATAAGTGGCCTGTTCGTCGCTACTCAAGCGTGCCTGTATCGGATAACCCAACGCTCGCGCATCCATGCGATTACTACTGATACGATCTTCTGTAAAATTCAAAACGCCCTTGATACCGTCAACTTTAAGGTTGACCGGTTTTAGAATAAGTTTTGCCCCATTAAGATAAGCATTGACAT
>Ga0172380_10005893_pt1 | contig 14551 bp, 13 predicted proteins | sample Leawe162metaG_FD_119747 | JGI IMG/M metagenome (GOLD analysis project Ga0172380, IMG submission 119747) | Leachate microbial communities from a municipal landfill in Southern Ontario, Canada - Leachate well 162 metaG | ecosystem: Engineered > Solid waste > Landfill > Unclassified | place...
CCATTCACAACCTCCGTTAGGGGCGGAAAGGAGTATGTGTATCCCAAATTGTATATCTAAACAGACCGCTAAGGTTTATGCAGCTATTTATTAAGAATATGGTTAGTTTGAGGTGTAAAAGGGTCGTCCAAATAGAATTGGATTCAGCCGGAATTGCCTACAGACAAATTGAACTCGGACGTGTTGAACTCGCAGTTCCAATTACACAAGAGCAAACTGCCCTTTTGCAAACAACATTGCAGGAGTGTGGCCTGGAACTCATCCAGGACAGATTAAGTATTTTGGTAGAAAGTATCAAAAATGCCATCATTCAGATGGTGCACTATGAGAAGGAGCTACCCAGAGAGAACTTTTCGTACTATCTCAGCCAAAAGCTGGACTACGATTATACCTATCTGTCGAACGTTTTTTCGAGATCGCAGGGTATGAGTATTCAACAATACATCATCAACCAACGTATCGAAAAAGTAAAATTACTGCTGAGCTATCAGGAGCTGAATTTGACTGAAATCGCTTATCAATTGGAATACAGCAGTGTAGCGCATTTGTCAACCCAGTTCAAAAAAGTTACGGGTTTGTCACCTCGTGCGTACAAAGGAGATGTAAACCAAGACCGAAGAATGCTTGAAAATATATAAAGGTTATCCTGCACGGGGATAAATACTGGGATTGATTTTGACCTGGTGTTTATTCCCAGCCAAGGGTTGTGCTTTCTGATGCCCACTTTTTAAGTCTGGGGTGCACTATCGCAAACCATAGCGGGGGGAGTAGGACAGGGAATATCATGCTGGCATATCCTCCGGGCAGCTCAGGGCTGTTGTCGTGGTGTTTGAGCAAATGGTAGGGACGTCCGCCGTAGAGGTGGTGGTCGGCATGTCGGCTGAGATCGTAGAGTAGGAAACGGCTGAAAAAGCGATCGCTTTGCCAGCTGAGGCCGGCATGTACGCGTTCGTTTTCGGCACGACTGAGTCCATAGTGTTCAATGTAATTGGTGTATTCGAGCAATACATTGGCTATGAAGGCCTGTGTAAGCCACGCCAAAGCACATAATGGGTGAACAAGCGTGAGTACGGCAATTAACAATAGGTGTCCAGTAGTCGTGCGCACAACAAAATTGTGTAATCCGTATGCTGAATGACCCTTTTTCGTGGCTTCTTTGGCCGAAATGTGCAATGCTGCATTAAACTGACCAGCAATGCTCCGAATGAGAAATCGGTAGAAATGTTCGCCATAACGGGCGGTGGCATGGTCGTTTGGGGTGCCGATGTGGCGATGGTGCACCCGAAGGTGGTCGATATAGAAGTAGGCATTGAATACGGTGAACAACTGCAGGTTGCCGAACCATACCCAACTTTTGCCGGGTCGGTGAATCATTTCATGGGCACTCACAATGGCGAGGGCGCCTGAATTTAAGCCTGTGCCGATTACTGCCCAAAATAGCCAGCTTCCATAAAGGTGGCCTTCGTAAATACCATAAAGCAGACTTCCCAAACTCAACAATTGGGCAACGATGGTGAGTCGCAGCCAGAAATCGGGTAAAAGCGCACTGGCGGTATCGTCGTTTTTCTCCAGATTGGGCAAAAACCACTCTATAAATGCCAAAATACCAAGCACAAATACGGGATTAAGCAGGGTATAATAACCCCCTAACAAATTGCCGGTGATAACGAATACAGCGGGTAAAAAACTGATGCCGTAGCGGAGGTTGCGGAACATAGGAGGAAGATGCTACCAAAATAATAAATTTTTGGTTTAGGCAGCCTGCGGCCTGGGTTTAGACAGCCTTCGGCTTAGGTTTAGATGGCCTTCGGCCAAGTTTAGCTGCCTTCGGCTGGTTTAGCTGGGATTACGCCCCTTCAGGGCTAGCATTATCTTAGCCCTGAAGGGGCGCAATCCCGAAGCACAGGGAGTAGCCCTGTGCTTGATACGGAGGCCGCACAAACGCTAGCCCTGAAGGGGCGTAATCTCCGAACGCAGGGTGCAGCCCTGTGATACAGCGGAGGCCGCACAAACGCAGCCCTGAAGGGGCGTAATCCCTGAACACAGGGTGAGGCCCTGTGTTTGCGCGAAGCCTAAACCAGTCCGTCAGCTGACGGACGCTAAACCTAATCTTCAATTTGCCAGGACAGGTTTCTGGCTATCGATGATGTAAATTTTGGCGTCCTTGCCTTTTTCTATTACGAGAAAAGAACGCCATTGAATGCTGCCACTTTTGTATTTGAGATTGTGTTTTTTGAATGCCGCCTCTAATTTTTGATTGTCGGGGATTAATAGGGTATGTACCGGAAGATTTAAATGCCTGCGGAGCAAATCGAGTTCTTTGGCCCTGGTTTTTCGGGTAATCAGGCTGATCTGGTAGTTATGTAAATCAGCTGGCAAGGTTTGTTTCACCATTTCGGGGATGTAACGATTACATTCCAGGCAATTGTCGAGATTATAAACGATAGTTATACGTGCCGGCACCCCTTTTGGCTGAGCTGGCAAAATGAATAAGCTCAATATCAGTAGGAATGGTACCATAAGAATAGCGAGTCGTTTTTGGAAAGGATAAATTTTGTTCCAGTGAAGTGGTTATTTTTTTGATCGATAGCCTTTTTTATTTTGTAGCCTACAGGTGGGGTAATCGCTATACTGTCTTCTTTTGCAAGACTGGAAGCAGTGAAATAGCGTCGATACGACTTATCATTGGCCTGATAATCTAAAAACAATAATTGGTCTGGTCTGCTTTTGTGTCTTACACTTTGAATAAGTATTGAATTCGGGTGTATAGAGAGGGGCTTCCCACTGCTCAAATCCTCTCCCAAGCCCTCTTGTGAAATCGCCAGTAGCTGAGTTTTGTTATGTTGATTCAATGAAGCCACATTGGCCATAAAAACGGAACCATTTTCACTCTCTGTGAGCTGTTTTGCCGACAAAAAATTGCTGGTTTTACCAAGGGGTTGCCGGGTTTTGATGCGCGTTAGATCGGTAATATCCCAGACAGAAAAAGCAGGTAATTTTTGAAATTGTTGATGAACATCCAGATAATAATTTGGTATATATAAGCTGTTATTGATGATATCTCCATTAAAATAAGCATTGGGATAATAGGCAATAGCAGGGGGTGGAGAAAGAATTTGTACGGAAGCCGGAAAAAGCAGACTGCCAGATGTGGGTTGTAATTCCTGATCGAGCGCCAAAAGTATATTGGCAGTACCTTCTTCTTCACCGAATTCTGTCTCAGGTCGACGCAAATATTGCCCATAACCCACAAAAATAATATTACCGTGGTGGCTGGTAAACCAACCCGGGGTTATACTTAATAGACTGACAAACTGAGGGTCGGCCTTTTGAAGCTCTGCATTTAAGGATGTCAAATTTGTCGATACGTTTGGGTTAAACAGTTCGGTATAGGACTGTTCACTCAATTTTTTCCCGCTTTTTGCATCCAACAGCACAAATTTACCTTGGTTGGGGAGGTCGATGATCAACTGACTGTCGAGTTCATATGCCGCAAAAGGATCGGTAATCAAAAAATCATCTTCCTGAATAAGGATAGGGGGGTAAATTTTCCTGTCGTGACCTGATTGACAGGCCACGAGCAGGATAAACATACAATAGTAGAACCGCATGACTATTCAATTGGCGTTACAGCAAAACTTTCGTTGCCCTCCTCATCTGTTCCTAAACTTGTAACAGCTGAAAAGTATACAGTTTCGGTATCCAGTTCTGAGGCCCATTGGACAAGGCCATTGTCAAATTCAATACGAATTATACAACATCTCGTATAATTCGTCATACAACCCAATCTGTCAAATTTTTTGTTGTAAATCGGGATACCTTTTTTTTCACAACTTACTTTGGGAGCAAGCGGAATTTCAGTTGGGTTTGCCTGAACGGCGGCAAAAAGCAGGGTCATCAAACAAATGATGACGCTGCGAAGCAAAATTAGTTTCATGATAAAAGTGGATTAAAACGTTCGAAACCAGTCGACACCACTGAAAAGGCCTTTCAATGACAAGTTTAGGTACTAATGCATTGACAGACAAGGCATTCGTCGAAAAATAACATTACAAAAAATGCACCAATATTGAAAACTGTCTTCTGTGAAACAGGTTTAGGCGGCTTCGCCTTGGTTTAGACAGCCTTCGGCTTGGGTTTAGCTGGCCTTCGGCCGGGTTTAGCTGGGATTTTCTGAGTAGAATGAAGCTGCCATAGCTAGACTTGAGGCGGAGCCGAATATAAACTTGAGCGTAGCGAATCTCAACAGGAGGCGAAGCCGACGCTAAACAGATGCTGACTTGGATAGGTGATTGTTAAGGGATTTCGCCCCTTCAGGGCTTATGGGGGTTGGCTTGTTTTTTATCGATGGGCTGCACCCATTGATGGGGGCTTGCGCCCTCTTTGCGTAGGGCTATACCCTACGCTGGCAGATTACGCCCCTTCAGGGCTAGCATTATCTCAGCCCTGAAGGGGCGTAATCCCGAAGCACAGGGTGTAGCCCTGTGCTTGATACGGAGGCCGCACATACGCCAGCCCTGAAGGGGCGTAATCTCTCAACACAGGGTGTAGCCCTGTGTTTGCGCGAAGCCTAAATATGTCCGTCAGCTGACGGAAGCTCAACCTCGCGCTTCAGCGCGTCTAAACAAGCGCTTTAGCGCCGCTAAACCTACTCGTCGAAGTACAAGCGTACCACAATCCTGCGGTTTTGGTCTTGTAGCTCGGGGAGGTAGCGGCCGGTGCTGTCGCGGTCGGCGACGACGGGAAAGGTATCTGCGTAACCCGACGCCTTGAGTTTTTTGGGCGATATACCCCCACGCAGAAAATAACTGAGCACATTGGCAGCGCGTGCCGTGGAGAGCTCCCAGTTGTCGTTAAAACGGGCGGTTTTGATGGGAGCACTGTCGGTATGACCTTCAATATCGACCTTAAAGTCCTGAGGCGTGAGTTGTGCGACCTCAGCTACGGTACGTTTGATGATGTCGTGGCCCTGGGGAAGGAGATTGGATTCGCCGAGTTTAAAAAAGCCGTCGCCGGTGAAGTTGATTCTGATCTCGTAAAACCGCTTATCCAGGGTAATCATACCATTGGCGACTTCTGGGGCCAAGGCCTGATTAATTTGCCGGCTCAACGCTTCTATGGGGAAGAATAGGCGTTTTTCTTTGGAAGCATCCCGCTGCTGGTGGGTTTCGGGATTCCGGGTACCTACCACGGTGATAATATCTACATTCGCCAAACTCGCCAGGATCACAAAAAATGCCAGGAGAATGGTGACCGTATCCATATAGGTAGTCTGCCAGTCGTTGGTGTTTTCGTCTCCCAAATCATCCAACTCATCGGGAGCGGTATGGCGGGGCATGTGCGGCCTGCTCATGCGCCTATGTTAGATGCACCTTCGCGGGCTTGCAGCATAGACGAAAGCTGGTCGATGATATACAATTCCGGCTTGTTCTCCATGGTGAGCAGTATGGCCTCGAGCTCCATTTCGCGCTTCAGCTGGTTGCTGAAAATATTCTGGGAGATCTTTTTGCTGACGGGCTGCCATACAAATTGGGTCAGTAACAAGCCGTAAAAGGTGGTCATGAGCGCCAAGGCCAGACCGCTGGCCAAACCCGCTGCATTTTCAAAGTTGCCTAACATCACGATAAGTCCCATGAGGGTACCCAACATGCCGTAAGCAGGCGACGAGCTCGACAATACATTCACGGCTTTCAACGGGCCCATTTCGGACTGACGCATGGTGTGAATTTTATGGTAACCCAATACGCGGATTTCTTCTGCGCCATAATTGGTCGATAACAATTCGGCGAGGTATAAACGAAATCCTTTGGAGCTGCCATCCATGAGTTTGTTGATGGTTTCGTGGCGGTCGGTACGCAAACCACGGGCCAGGTTCATGGTATAACCAATCTGCGCTTCTTCCCGCTTATTGTCACTTTTTAGGGTGAGGGTAGGAACAAGCTGTTTGATGGCTTCGGTAACATGGGGAGCCGGAAAACCGGCATAGGCCTGGAAGAAGGAGCCACCGAGTATACAAAACAGACTGGGCAAGTTAACAATTCCCTGTAAAAATTCAATTCGATAGATACCGAATGCATCCGCTGCACCAATTAAGAATAATAACATGGAGAAGGCCATGTATAAATAATTCCAGATCGTCCTTTTCATCCTTATAGGTTACTGCCCATCGGGTTTGACGGGGGGGGTAGGTTTGGGTTCTTCCTGACGTGGAAACTCGGTAATGCGGCTATCGGCATTCGGATCGAGCCTGCGGGCTTCCTGCCAGCATGAATCGGCCGAACGGGCCTTGCCTTGTACCTCGTACACACTCCCCAACAACATCAAGGCGCCGGGGGTGGTGTGCCACTTCAATGCTTGTAAAAGTAACTTTTCTGCTTCAGAAAAACGACCATCATACGCAGCCTGCTGTGCACGCACCATATTGTTGATAATCAGGTTGGTGAGGAAATTATAATGTTCAGCTTTCAACTCCTGCACTTCTTTGCTCACTGTATCTACCGGTGCTGGTTTAGCCACGGTGTCTTTGGCCGCTTCCTTGAGGTTCTCCATGCGGTCTTTGTCTTTGCCAGCCGTACGTATTCGCATGCTCGAGCGCGACCGGCAAGCAACCGCCAACCAAAGGAGGGCGACAACAACGATTATCCAACGTGCGTAACGCATGATTTAGGCGCTTTTCTCCAGTTCAGTGGCAGTGGTAGCGGTAGCGGCGGAGATGCGACGGGCCTGCTGCAAGAAACGTTTCCGCTCTTCTTCCGTTTTTTCCGGATTGAGGGTGCCCTGGGTAACGAGGTTGCGGATGAGCACCTGCTCCCTTGCCGGACGTAAGGGCAACACCCGGTCCTGCAAGGTTTTGTCGTCGCCAATGAGGGCAGCCATGGCCTCGCTGTCGAAGCCCGAAACTGCATCGCGGAGGATGTCATCGGGGAGCTCGGCTACATCCGACCACAACATGATGCGCTCGCGGACATAATTAAACATGGCTTCGTTTGAAGTGCGGAGATTTTCGATCATCTCCTCCTGCTGCGCCATTGGCTGTTGTTCGATGGTATTTAATACGGCCTCGTAAGCTTTGTCGTGGTTTTCGCCCGACTCCCGGATCTTTTTGAGTTTGGCAAACAATTCGGTAGAGAGATTGGCATATTGTTCAAAACGCAGGCGAGAGAGTTCAGAGTAAGAGGACAAAATCTGAGCGGTTTTTTCAGTGCCAAACATATTCAACAAACCCGATTTCCGGTTGGATGCCAGTCCGTCGAGGACCATCAGACAACGCAGCGGCTCCTCGTCATGGAGCAGCTCTACAATTTCTTTGTCCTTGAGGTAGATGATAAAAGGGAAATTACCAAACTGTTCCTGGTTGCGAACAGCCAGGGTGAGTTCATCGAGGGCACGTTGACGTGTGCCCTGATCTACCGTTTCCGGATTCCAGCTCTCCCAGATTTTGTTTACCTGCTCCATGGTGTTCGGCTCGAGTAATTCCGACAACATATCAATGAAGTTCTGCCCATAAGGCTGCAACAACATCACCATCTTCTGCACACCCCGACCACCCTGATCGCGTATCCAGCGTTCGAAGGCAAAGGCCAGAATTTCTCTTTCGTTGATGAGCCAGTTTAATAACGGGTCGCTTTCTTTCAACTGCGCCTGCTGCGGGTCGTTGTGCATCACCATCTCGGTGTGGATCTGCATACGCTGCTGTGGCTGATTATTCCCGTTATCGTAAGAATTATTCCCGGAATCGCGGGCCGGTGCTGCGGCTTGTTGTACTACAGGTTCGGGCGCTTTGCGGCCACGGAGGGTGAGACCAATAAAGATGAGTATGCCTAAACCGGCCAAACCACCACCCAATATCCAGGCGAATTCTTTGCCGAGCTGACTCACCACATTCACCATACTGCTTTCGCCGGGCAAAGGTGGCGCCTGCTCCATACGGGCCTGTACCGTGATATTTTGATTGGTACCTCCGGCCATAGCTTCGGCTTGCGGTGGGAAAGCGGCCTGACTGACCACAATTTCATCTCCCCTTTTGGGATCGAGCCGCAGTGCTGTGCTGATGAGGCCTTTGTAGAAAGAAGTAGCCGTACCATCGATGGCGGTATCGACTACAAAATAAACACGTATACGATCAATATATGGACCGGTAGCCTGCTGGGCTACAGCCGAAACTTCATCCGCAGCCGGATTGGCACTTTCGGTGGCTTCTACATTTACAGGCGCACGCAAACGGGAACTGAAAAAGGGGAGGGCAGGTAACATTTCCAGCACCTTGTCTTCTTCGAGTTTATCCATCTGCCGACCTTTCACCTCGAGCGAACGACCACCGCCCACAGCACCTACCCCGGCACCGCTCACCATACGACCATCTACCTGCACACTGATGTGGAAGATAGATGGGTTGAGGTAACGACTCATCAGGTTCTGCAACTGGTTGGAAATCGCCGTTTCGTAGCTAAAACGTTCGTAAGTATTAAAAGGCTTTTCGGTAGGCGCAGCCGGTTTGGCAACTTCCTCGGCCGGTGCGTTTACTTCTGCAGTTTCTTCTTCATTTGTTTGGGCATACGTTTGGCTGTTTGCCCCGACTAACAGGGCAAAAAGCAGGACTACAAGACGTAAACCCCGCCAGTACTCGGTATAATTAATTCGTTGCTGGCTGTTTTCGGGCATTACGTTGTGATGTTTCGGTAATAGGTTTGATCATTCGGTCTAGTATTTCAGTATCAGGTAGCGTAATCAACGGATTACGGTAGCGGGCCTCTTCCCAGAGCCTGCGTGCTTCGGCCTTTTTGCCGGTTATATATGCTATAGAGCCTTTTAAGGCCAGTCCATGGTCGGTTACAAATAAATTCAGGGAGCTGTCAACGGTCAGCTCGGCTTCTACAAACTGACGCCGGTAGAAGTATTCCTGGGCCTCGACAAACAAACTCACCGATTGGGCGAGTTTATCCGACAATTGATTTTCCAATCGGGCAAGGAAATCTGCCTTTACTTGTTCTGCACTATCCAGTACAAGGGGTAAGGGGAGATCAACCAACTGCTGGTTGGGCGTAAATACACTGTCTTTGCGCGGACGTATGCTGGTAGAATCGGGTATGATGATGAAAGGATTTTTTTCGCGGGCCATTTGCCAGTAGCGGCGGCCTTCGGTTTTATTACCCAATACAAAAACAATCGATCCTTTGAGTGCCAACCCAAAGTCGGATTCAAATATGTTCAACGAACTATCTACCCGACGTAATGATTCGCGGTATTTGCCTTGATAGAAATTTTCCTGGGCGCTCACAAAGGCACCTACCGATGCTTTAAGCTGTTCGCCCAACATATATTCTAATTCGGCGAGAGTCATGCCTTCGTCCTTTTTGGATGAGTCTAGTTTAACTGGAATGAGCCGCAATTCGATATTTTCTACATAATCCCCTTCGGCCAGTGCTCTAATTTCGAAATGAAAAGTATCAGGTACCATCTGAACACGCATATACGCCATTTGACCTGAGTCGACGAGTAAGGTGTATTTTCCTGGCAATAAGCCAAAAGCGTAAAAACCACCATCTGAGAAAGTACGAATAACTGGCAATGGCGCTTCATCGCCTTTACGCTGTAAAAATAATCTCAAACCAGGCTGCAATACTACTTGACCCGATTTGTGCTCCCTGGTTACAAATCCATCTATACTTCCTGTTCGGTAGAGTGGAATATCAATTTGTTTAAACCGGTTGGGATCAGCAACAAAAGAGAATTTGGTCTGAAGTGGCGACAAATTCGGGTCTGGGAGTGCGTTGATGTCAATGGTTAGCCTATACGTCCAATAACTTTGTAATTGAGAAATACGTAACATACCATCGCTGCCTAAAAGCATATTCGAAGATTGGTCAAGCCGTATAGCTTTCGCCGGTATGACTTCTTCTCCTTTATCAAATGTGCCATTGGCGTTTTCATCGATGAACATTCGAACTGTTACCCCAGCACGCCCTACTTGATCGCGGTTGGTAGGAATAATGGTTTTGTTATGTAAATCAGCAGCTAAAGAACCGCTAAACGATTGATTAAAACTTGGATTGAGCTGTTTGCCTCTTTGCCGTACTGTAGCTTGACTACTTGAACGAAAAGCATTAAAGTCGTAAAGAAAACCTACTTGAAATTGATTTATGTTTTGTAAAAAATCGTGTTCAAAAGCCAATGTTATCCGTCCTCGCTTCAGTACCGATTGTGAAAACTGAAGATTTCCCAAGGCGGATGCATCAAAAGTTTTCATATCGTGCTTCAACTGAGCTCTAAAAAACATTCCTCTTACAAACACCGGAATGCCTGGTGTACGTGGAATGGTATAGGTAAATGAGCCAGTCAAAAGTCTTTTTGGGGTTGCTACCGAATCTGCCCTTTTACTGAGTTCTTCACGGTAGTTAATCCTGGAGATGATTTGCCCAATCCTTGTATTGGCATCGATTTGATATCGTATTGAATTCCCATTTTGGTACCAAATTTGGTCTAATCCAAGCCTTATTCCAGATGGCCGCTTAAAAATCAATACTGGGAAAAAGAAATTGAGATTGGCCTCACTTGTTTGGGTAAGCGGATTTAAGATGCTAATACCCGTATATTTTGTGTATTGTGTACTTATACTGCTATTGTTCGCATAAAACACACTTGCACTTCCTCTGTAGAAACGGTCAGGGGAAACATCAAAATTTATCAGATATTGTTCGAAAAACCGAGTAGAGATGCTTGCATAGGGTTGTATACCAACACCAGTACTATCGAGGCCGCGACTTGCGCCTAAACGCATAGTGACATTATTGGTTAAACCATAGGCTATATCAGCGTGGCCTACTGGCATAGCTCCAATACTATCGGCACTAAATTCTAAATAACCTGCTTGAACATTATAGTTGAGCAGACCTCTAGGCACAAAGGTGAATGGAATTTGTAATTGTCTGTCCTCAACGATAATCTCACCTTGTGGTGTGTATATGCGAAGTCCAATCCGGACAGTTCCGAAGGTCAATGGTATTGAAAAGCGGTAATAGCCGAGTTCATCAGCCCGAACAAAATCAACTAGCTGGCCACCGATCAAAAGTTCAACTTCTGAATCTGGTATGGTTGTGCCTTCGATTGCGAATACATCAAGTACACGCCGAGGAATAAGTGGGGTATTACTGATTGACAATCCTCGTATTCGCCCTCCTAATGGACCACCTAATCTAATTTGACCAACATTTAATTCACTTATTTTAGGATTAGATAAGGGGTCAAGGCCCTGTTGAAAAACATAGCGCCACCGGATTCCTGTTAAGCTATAATTAGAAATGTCTTGATTTTTGAAGCCACTCAATCCTGCTTGCAGATCACCGCCAAGGAATTCAATACCTGAATTCAGCGCATAAGTGTACTGTGTGTTTCCAACTGACGTGCTAGTGCCGAGATTATAGTCAAGCATACCGGGCGCTAAAAGGGCACGTTTGCGTGGGTACAACATCGGATAAGATTTTAACACGTTTTCAGGAGCTTGTTGTTTGAGTTGTTCGCGTAAATTGTTTCGTTTTTGTTTTTCTTCTACAGGCAATATCCGCTCACTACGTAAACTGAGCATCAGTCCGTAAGTATTTACAGTAAGTTCTATATCAAATATTTGTAAAAACAATTCGGGTGATAGGTATAAATCGGTTTCTCCTAAGTAAAACTGTTGGGCGTTCAGGGCAATTTTTTCGCCTTTTCTAATCAAAATAAGTTTTGCAGGGTCTATTTCCCAGAGGTCTTGGTTTGTTGGATAAGCTCCCTTTAAACCAAATCCGTTAGCTGTTCTTTGATAGGGGATAAAAAGAAGACTTAGAATTTCACCGGCTGCAAGTAAGGGTTGGTCGCCTCTGAATACTGCAGTCACATATACTTGACCAATTGCTGGAAAGCCGAAGGTTAAGGTTACTTCGTCAACTTCCTGGGCCCGACTTGGTGTATTACTGGCCATTAATAGCACAAGTGCAGTAAATATGGCCGTAAGGCACCGTAATAACATGATAATAATGGGGCTAACCGCGAATGCAGTGAAGGATTTTATGTAGGGTATTAAGTGCTTCCTAAGCTAGTTTTGTATATGTTAAGGTAGTTGTAGGTAAGTTTTGTAGACGTAAGGTGGGGCTTGAACTAGATCCTCGGGTGTTATGTCCGATCTCTGGGTTTCAAAACGCATTTCAAGCTCATAACGTCCTTGTTTTGGTATTTCAGGTAAACGGAAATTTATTTGACGCATGCCGTTATAATACAAGGCAACTGTTTGTGAATTTTCTGCGATAACAGTGCCATCGGCCTTGCGGATAATGGTTTTAACCTTACCTAAATAGGGTGAGTTTCCGCCAGATTTATAATTGTATTTGAGCGCTAAAAAGTTGGAATCGGTAAACGTTTCAATACCCTCTACTACTACGGAAGTACTAACGGCTCCATATTTGTAAAATGCGGCGATTACTTGTTCAAACCTGATGTTAACACGGGTATTTACACCTTCACCTTGTGTTCCAATATCAGGAAGTTGTGAAGTTGACCCTACTTTTAGTCGGGTAAAATACGTTCCTGGCGTTAATCCTTTAGGCGTTCTTGCTTGGATTCGTACCAATTGTTGTTGTTTCGGCGGGAGTATAAATGTTCTTGGAAATGCCTTTATCATGCCCTGCAAGCCGTTTGCTCTTGCTTTCGCACTATCATCATACACCATAATCAAAATTCCTTTGCTGTCCTGGGATGAATAACCGAATTGAAAATTGACGGTTATTTCCTGTGGGGTTTCAGAGTTATTTGTAATGTATAATGACCCAATACCATTCTTATCCAAAAACACCGCCGTAGGTGCTAAGGAAACTTGTGCAAGAACCTGCAGTCCTGTAATAGTAAATAACAGGAATAGAAGCAGTTTTTTCATGGAGTAGATTTAAAAATTGGCCGGTGACCCAATGCCACCGGCCTGAGTTCATCTTACCAAATACTATTGGTAAATCACGTTAAAATTAAGTGTACCTACGTAAGTACCAGTGCTGGTGTTGCCAGATCCGATAGTTGAAGTACCATCTTTCGCGAACAATGTACCACCGATAAACAAAGTTGTTTGATCGATGTTTGCCAGAGCAGTATCGGTATAAATGATTGCAAACGGACCACGGCCAAGACCGCCCGGCTCAGTAGCTACCATACCACCTGTTTTAACAACATTGTTTACAAGCACAGAAGTTGCTTGGTCAGCATGTCCAACAGTTCTTGTCCCGAATGTAGCCGACAAATAAGGCACATACATAATTGAGTCAAATGCTGGCGTAGTATGAACCAATTTTACAATTGAGTCAAAAGTTACACGAATAGGCTCATCACTAGTGGCGTCAATTACTAAACGACCTTGTGATGCTGTAAATCCCACGTTTACTTCGCTAACACCGGTTGGTGTAAGATCAGTTGGCTGGCCACCTGAAGCGATTGTACCAAAATTTACGTTCTCTGGAGTCAATGTAATTTGCTTCAAAATTTTAGCCGAGGCTTGAACTGAAGAAACTGCACCTAACTGTGCGAATGCAGTTGTTCCGAATGCTGTGAACAACACAGCTGCGAAAAGGGTTTTCATTGTTGTTTTCATCTTTTACTTTTTAGTTTTTTGTTGTTTGTACTATTAATAATGCGAATTTAAGCTATTCATTTATATTTTTTTGGACTAGCTATTGCTCGCAATTGGCTTCTGTTTAAATGGGTTGTTGGGGCGAACCGGGGCGCTAAAATGGATTGGCTACCAGAATTTTCCGGCACTTACCGTTTATCTGTTTCTTTTTTTGGTCATGGTGCTTGCAGATTTAGGTTTAAGATTATGGATAAACAATTGTTAATGTTCCTTCATTGCGGCTTGGTAAGCCAAGCCAGGCGCTGATGTATTTTAACTTGCCAGGGGTTTCGGTGATGGTTCTATTGCCATTGTGCATCAATACTGTATTTTCTCCTCTGGCCAATTTTTGTGCATTGCTAAAATTTGAACTGCCATCATTAAGGAAAAATACATTCATAGAACTGCTGAAGTTTTGGCTTTTAAAGTGCATTTCTACGATAAGATTAACATTTTCAGTTGTACGTATTTCCACCCAACGTAAACCTGCCATTTCGTTTGCTAGGCGGTTTTCCGATATAGGCTCAATGATTTGTGGTGGGTCTGGTTGGTCTTTGAGTTCAAAAGATGGCGGTAAAGTAAGCGTAAACCGAATAAACTGTGCATTTGCAGTTATGACTGTGAGAACCAACAGACATATCATAGTTAATCGTAATATGTAGAAACCTTTAGTTAGCATTGTCTGAATAGTTCACGTTTACATTTATCTCAGATGAATAATTACCTGCACTCGTATTTGAAGGTATTGGACCTATAGTTCCGTAAATATAGAAATATACTTTACCTCTAGGGCGTACATATCCTTCATGATCAGGAGTTGGTGGTGGTGGTGGTGGTCCTCCAAGTGTCCGTCTATATACGGGTAGCGTAACTGTATGGAAAGTTGCGGGTACTTCAACTGCATTTGCTCTTCGTTCTACATCTGTC
>Ga0172380_10005894_pt1 | contig 14550 bp, 15 predicted proteins | sample Leawe162metaG_FD_119747 | JGI IMG/M metagenome (GOLD analysis project Ga0172380, IMG submission 119747) | Leachate microbial communities from a municipal landfill in Southern Ontario, Canada - Leachate well 162 metaG | ecosystem: Engineered > Solid waste > Landfill > Unclassified | place...
GCGAATTGCTCATACGCTATCAAAAGCTCATATCGTGATTTATGTTAAAAAAAGCAACAGCTAAAAAAGTGCCAGCTTCAAAAAAGGTGGCGTCTCCTGCGCGCAAGGTCGCGCCAAAGCCAGCTGTAAAAAAACCAGCTCCGCGCCCTGCTCCAAAAGCACCGGTTAAAAAATTTATTCGACCAGCGCCAGCGCCGGTTCAAAAAAATAAAGTACTACCAAAGAAAAGTGTAGCGCCGATTAAGAGCGCTCCTGTTGAAGCTGAGGTTTTTAATTTGACGCCGCCAACGCCTGAGCGTTTGGAGGAACTTGTTGCAAAGGGACGCAAGCGCGGATTTATAACAGAAACCGAAATTTTGTTTGCATTTCCGCATGTTGAACAATACATGGAAATGTATGAGACATTTTTGACAACGCTCGATCGCGCGAGTATCACCGTTGTTGAAATGAAAGAGGGAATGCTCGGCCAGCGCGAATCGCAGAAAGAAATTTTGGGCAAGTTTCACTCGAATGGGCCTGAGAAAAAAGCGAAGTTCACGATCGATCCGATGGAGCTCACGAGTGATTCGATTCAGATGTATCTCCGCGAAATCGGAAAAATTCCGCTTTTGACCGCCGATGAAGAAATCTCGCTCGCGAAACGCAAAGACCGTGGTGACAAAGAAGCAGAACGCGCGCTCATCGAAGCCAACTTACGTTTGGTTGTTTCAATCGCGAAAAAGTTTGTTGGAAAACAGTTGTCGCTTCTCGATTTGATTCAGGAAGGAAACATTGGTTTGTTTCGAGCGGTTAAAAAGTTTGAATACAAACGCGGCTACAAATTCTCGACATACGCAACGTGGTGGATTCGCCAGGCAATCACGCGTGCGCTCGCTGATCAGTCGCGTACGATTCGTATTCCGGTTCATATGGTTGAAACGATCAATCGTTTTCAACAGGTTGAACGCCGCCTTCTCCAGGATTTGGGTCGCGATCCAACGCCGGAGGAAGTTGCAGCTGAAATGGGTGAGGATGTTGAGAAAGTTCGCCACATCATCAAAATTTCACAGGAAACAGTTTCGCTTGAAACATCGGTTGGTGATGACGACGACGATTCACAGCTCGGAGATTTCATTGAAGATGTCAAAAATATTTCGCCTGATCGCGCGTCAGCACTCCAACTTCTTCGCGACTATGTTCATGGATCGATTAAGGACTTGCAGCCACGCGAACAGAAAATTCTCGAAATGCGTTTCGGTTTGATCGATGGTGTGTCACACACACTCGAAGAAGTGGGTAAGGAATTCGATGTGACCCGCGAACGTATTCGTCAGATTGAAGCAAAGGCGCTCGAGAAGATTCAGAACATGCCAGACATCGAAAAGCTCCGCGATTACTACACCTTCCTTTAAAATGACAGAACACGTAAAACGATTCGGAAAAATGATTGCTGGCGGGGTGCTTATCATAGTGGGCCTCGTCGGTTTAGTTTTACCTGTGCTGCCGGGGTTGATTCTCATCTATCTTGGGCTTGAGCTCCTCGGATTCGGGCTGGTTATTCGCGAACTTGTAAAAAAATATCGAAAGAAATATTGGAAAGAATAATATGAATCACGGAGACGTAATTTTGCGCTTTGCAAATGTAACATTTGAATACGTAGAGGACCGACCGCTGCTGGAAGATGCGAGTTTTGGCGTACGCGAGCGCGCGAAGGTGACTATCATGGGTCAAAACGGCGCGGGTAAGTCGACGATTTTTAAAATGATCACCGGCGAGCTCAAACCAAAAACAGGGTCGGTGAATATTCGTCCAGGCGCGAAAGTTGCGATTGCCCAGCAGGTGATGCCTGAGGAAATGATGGACAAGAGCGTTTCTGATTATTTTGCGGAGGCGTTTGAGGATCGAAAATACGATTTGGACAAACGCGTCGATGAAATTTTGGATGTGGTGAATTTGAAGGTTCCTCACGAAAAGTTGGTCCGCGATCTCTCGGGTGGCCAGCGCGCGCGCTTGCTTCTCGCATTTGCGCTCATTCAGAATCCTGATATTTTGCTGCTCGATGAGCCGACGAACAATTTGGATGCAGAGGGAATTTTCCACCTGACATATTTTTTGCAGTCATACGAAAAGACAGTGATCGTGATTTCTCATGACACGGACTTTTTGAATTCATTTACCGACAGTGTGTTGCATCTCGATGTGTTCACACAGAAGGTGAATCAGTATGTGGGCGACTACTACGCGGTGGTTGAACAAATTGCAGCGCAGATTGAGCGCGACCGCATGAAAAATGCGCGTTTGCAGAAAGAAATTATCGATCGAAAAGAGAAGGTGAACTTCTTTGCGAACAAGGGAGGTAAGATGCGTAAGCTTGCGTCGAAACTTCGTGACGAAATTGAGGAGGCTGAGGATAATAAAGTTGATACCTTGCGCGAGGATAAGACGTTGCGTGGATTTACGATTGAGCCGCAAGAGTGGAAAGAAGATGTGGTGAAAATTACACGAATCACCGCAATCAAAAATCATGAGCCGGTTGAGAAAGAGGTTGATATTAAACTCCGCCGCGGTCAGAAGTTACTTATTACAGGGCCAAATGGAATTGGAAAGTCGACATTCATTCGCGGGCTTGCATCAGGAATGAATCCGGGTGCGCAAATTATGCCGGGTGTGAAGGTGGGATACTATCGTCAGGATTTTTCAGGACTCGATTACAATCAATCAGGCTACGAAGCGCTCAAAAGCGTGATGGAAGTGGGGGATAACGAAACGATTTATGCGGTTGGTGCGCATTTCTTTTTGACGTCGGCGCTTTTGAAGCAGCCGATTCGAACATATTCGGAAGGTCAGAAAGGTTTGCTCTGCTACGCGCAGTTCGTGTTGCAGGAGCCTGCACTTCTCATTTTGGATGAGCCAACCAACCACATTAATTTCCGCCACATTCCCGTGATCGCTGAGGCGCTTGCGGAATACGAGGGAACGATGATTATGGTGAGCCACGTTCAGGATTTTGTGGATAAGATTAAGTTCACGGATGAGCTTGATTTGTCGAGGTAATTTTTGTCTTGACAACAGGTTTGCGTTTGGTATACTCGCGGCATAATAAAGTTAACCTAAACTTTCTTTCTATGGAGGGGACAAAGTCTGTAAAGCGACCAGTTGCGACATCGGCGTTCGAAGAATATGTGATGAATAAGATTGACATGATCGATAAAATTGTTGAAAAACAAGAAGTTCATGACACGAAGTTTGAAGCGATTTTTTTCTGTTTCGATAGTCATGAGAAATCGATCGAAGAGCTCAAAAAGCAGGGCAAAAAAATTTTGGCTCGCATTGAAGAGCTTCGGGCAGATAATAAAGTTACGCAGTCGTACTACGATGTTTTGAAGGCGCGGATCGAACGAATGGAGCTTGGAAGAGCTGCGATATAAAACCGTTGACAACTCTGTCCGACATCTGCTATATTATGTCGGCATTCCGAGGTAGCTCAGTGGTAGAGCAGTGAGCTGTTAACTCATTGGTCCAGGGTTCGAATCCCTGCCTCGGAGCCAAATGATACCATCAGTAGAAATACCGATGGTATTATTTTGTATATTGGCTAGTTCGAGCACGTAATTCATTGGTTTTCGCAGCTCAAAAACTAGTTCGCGATCGTGCATTTTTGGGTTCTGAACGAGAAAATTAATTAACTTACGTTTTTCTTGTGGTTCAGAACGCTCAAAGATTTCCAAAGCTCGACGGGCCACTGAAAGTACCATACTTATTGTTGTTTTGTAATCATGGTCAGCTTGTGTGTGTTCTTCAAGCTCAATAGCAAGAGTTTGGAGTCGGTCAAAAATCTCTTGCAACTTTTTGTCGTAATCTTCTTTAGTAATACTCTTATCTAAGTACATGTCGAGTAGTCGGCCCTTTCGTTCAGTCAGCTTGTTGTGTTCTTCTTGGATACGGGCAACCTGTGTTTTGTGGAATATTAATTCAGCCTCAGATGTCTTACGGAGCTCATCTACGAGCATTTGTTGGGTTTCGTCCGTAATCTTAGCAAATCGTTCTAGAATGCTGTATACGGGCTTCAAGAGGTCGTTTTCATTGACGTAGCGGCGCTTGCATATACCTTTTGAGTTAGTGCAACTATAAAGGCGGTAAGTGTTTCCACTTTTTTTGCGCTTAAATTCAGGAGTGATCGTGCAACCACATTCAGCGCACGTAAGTAGACCTGCGAGAATAAAGTCGCCTGTGGTGCTTTTATTTGGAGCACGTTTACGTTTACTTTTTACGCTTTGGCATTTATCAAATAGCGCTCTATCGATAAGGCATTTATAAGTATGTGGGTAATGAGCGTTGTATTTTTTCGAGAAAGCTACGCCGTAGTAGAAAGTTTCGTTCAGGATTCGCTCAGTCATGCTGATAGTTACTTTCTTATCAGCTCTGGTGCGCAAGCCTAATGTTGTTATTTGATTATTAATTGATTTTATGGAATGCAGTCCTGTAGAATACAGCTCGAAAATTTTTACAATAAGGTGTGCACGTTGCGGATCTGGTTCAACCGTTTTGTTCCCATTAATATTCGTGGTATTTATATAACCCAAAACGCATTGTCCAGCGATTTCCCCCTTGCGTCTTTTTTGCTCAAATGCACGGCGTACATTATCGCTAATGGCATCGGAATAATATTTTGCTAATCCCAAACTCATACCGAACTGAAACTTTTCTACGGCAGACATTTGGTTATTTATAACTTGGCCATCAGATACAAAATGAAGTTCGATTTTATCTGAGACGGCCATTTCGTATAGTTCGGCAACGCGTTTATCAAACACATTGCGGGAAAGCCGATCTACCTTGTCGAAGCAGACAGCAATTTTGTTCGTACTTGCCCTCAAGATGCCTAAGATTTTATCGAACTCGTCGCGTTTTGTCTTATATGCACTCTCATCAAAACTAAACGTCTCGATGACGTTTAGTTTTCTCTCGCCTGTATATTTCTGCATTCGAGTAACTTGTGCAGGAAGCGAATTGTTCGCTTCACGCTGTTCTTCAGTCGAAACTCGAGCGATAATCATCGCATCCATATCAAGTCTGGGTACGCTTCAGGAAATCATCAAAAGATTTCTTGTCGATCCGAAATTCCTTTCCTATTTTGTGTGCATGAAGCTTACCCGACTTAATGTATCGGTAAATTGTCATGATGTTTACCTGCAATAGGGTTGCCAAATCATTGGCTTTATAAAAAAGTGAATCGGATTTGTTCATATTCATTGTTATCATACTTTACTATTCTTTACAGATCAAGTCAGGAAACAGATTTACGCCATTCGAAAAATCTCTGTCTATTTCGTCCCATCGAGCGTCTTTGTTATCCATTGCGTCTTCTCCAGCCGAGTACATCATGTCCATCAATGCAAACTGTGCACGTTCGTTCTCAAGTAGAGCCAGCTTAATTCGATTTAACTCGATTGGTGTAAGATTTCGACCTACGTTTGCCTCAAGGAAAGACTGTACATTTTCCTCATAAAGATGAAATAAACAGCTCATAATTTTGTAATTCTTAGTGGTGAATAATGGTGGATTTGATATTCTATGTCTTTAACCCATGATCGAATCTTGCCTTCAGCAAGTGAGTCGCTGATTTCACGATATTCTTTTATGATTCTGCCCCACGTGCGGTCATGTCCCGATTGCGCGAGAACTGATCGTAATTCGCGTAGCCCATTTCCCGATTGCGCCAACAATATCAAACCTGCATATGTCAGTAGTTGTTTAGGCTTTGCTTCAGGATATACGAGCCTGAGGCGTTTTAGGAGATCGATAGGCTGGCTTCCGATCATCAGAGCGCCTTGATTCTTAGATTTAACGGTTTCTTCCCAGTAGAGCATTACAACCTCTTTACTAACACTGTTGTTAAATACTTGTCGGAAAGTTGGATTGGCATTAAGGCCCACTTTGCGCAATACAGCATTCATTTTTTGTTTTTGTGATAATCGTACTTCCATACGTAATACTTCAAATGGATCGCCTCTAATGCGTACATCATCGAAGAGGCCTAACTGGTAGGATGTTTGATCTCGGTCGATTGATCGTTTTTTTCCTTTGTTCAAGTCGGCGATTTTGTCATAGAAGATCAATTCGTGTACGGACGTATGACAGCATAGGCTTTCCCCATCATTTGTATACTTAGATCGAGCAAAGTCGAAGGTCTTTCGGATGTCAATTTTTTGCAATTGAGAAATAATATTTGTAGCAGTCTGTCCATCTCGGAAAATAAAGTTTCTTCCAAAGTGAACTGATGTGACCGATGCTCCTTCAAGGAGGTTTCGGAATACGCGAATACCCATGCGTTTCAGGCGATCTTGCAAAGCATCTATTACATCTGAAAATTGTGTATCCGTCAGTTCTTCAAGGTTATTTTGATAGATTAACTTAGGAGCAGAAAACTCTATTTTGATTTGCTGTTCTCGTTGATACCGTCGATCGTATGCTGTGACACGGGGGAAGTACAGGCCAGAGCGTTTTTCATTGGCTGATGGATTACGAACATATTTTTTGTAGTTATCGGTAACCGATTGTAAATTCCAGCCCGAAATCTCATTTCCGTGTTCATCCAATAAAATTATGTGACTTTTTGGTAAAACTAAACAGACAGTATCAATCATAAAGTTCTGGATTTAATCGTCGGTCCACGACTATTAGGAGCTCAAAGAATCCAACTAGTACTTCCTTTTCAGGAAGCTCATAGAGCGTTTGTATTTGTTGCGCCTCTATCGTTTGTTGAATCTCTTGACCATCAAACATAAAAAACTGAGAGCTTATACTCCCAGTTTAAATGTTGAGATCCTTAAGTTTTCTTAACTTCTATTTACGTATTTTGTGTTTAGCCGCGCAGAGCTATGATTATATTCGAATAGACGCTGCACTTCAGGAAGGCTTCGCTGAACCTTTAAATTGAACTGATAAATTGCATTCGCTACTGCTTTCACACTCACATCCTCTGATCCTAAAATCTCGCTTATATCGTACAAACTCCAATCGTCAAATGCGCGATTTGCGTTTTTAAAGATGACCCGTAAAACTTCTTTTTGGACCTGACCTTGCACATTGATTTTTATTTCTTTTCCATCTGTTGATGTTAGGGTTAGATGGCAGGGCTGGGTTGAAAAACTTAAGTTGTACTTAATTTTATCATTTGGAGCTAAACTCTTCTTACTGTCGTCGACTAATCCCAGCAATGATTGTGGAGTGATTGGGGTTGAACCAAAGGAGACCGACCAATGATCATTCTTTGTCCAATCAAAATCAATCTGACCCTGATTCTTTAGATAACTAAGTATTTTTACCGCTTCAAATGATTCATCGCGAAGTATCGAAAATGGAATATTGATCGTGGTGCCTATTAAGTTTAGCTTATCTAAATAGGCACAAAAATTTTCGATCTGCTTTGCAAATTCTACACGCTTTTCTTGGAATTGTGGTAGATTCTTAATCTGCACATTTTGCGAAAACCCTGTAAGAAATTTTCCTATTTTTTGAGTTAATTCCTTTATTTTTTTACTGTTGAGTGTGAAAGAAATTTCCACTAATTCTGGCACTTCAACAATCAAGTCCATTAACGGAGATCGAATCACGTTCATTCGAGATTCCTCGATTCGCTCAGCTTTCTGTCGAGCTTCTTGCCAATCAGCCACGTTATTACCTGCTTTAAATATCTCATCCTGCTGTTTATTGTAGGGTATTCTCAACAGTGTAAGGTTATTAATCATTGCATTATATCGCATTGCTAGCTCTTGGATTTCAAAACGAACCTCGTTATTCGAACTTTGTAAGTTGAATCCAGCCTTGATCGCGTTTTCAGCAACACGTTCCATGGCATCGCTGTAGTGCGTAAGTGTGACATTCTCGATTCGACCAAGACGAAGATCTTCGATAATAAAGAAAAATGTTTCTAGAACCATGGATTCAATGCTCCAGTGGTCGTTTGTATCCGTAATTTCATCACGGATGTAGTGCGTATCCCAGTGATTCATTTTTATCAAGTTGCCTATCGCAAATGTATTTTTTCCAGCCGAATGAGCTTCTAGTATTAGTTGAATAATTAAGAATTCAAAATCTCGGCTTAAGTAGTCCTCAGCCTCGTAGAGCTGTTCCTCTTCATATTCAAATGTATTTTGACCGTCCGATAATGTTTCCATGACAACACTTTACTAATCATGTAAATAATAGTAAAGTGTTACCGCGACGTTAGTCGTCACAATTTAATTGCCTAACCCCTGTGAAGTATCACAGGATATGGCAAAAAATACCTACCAAAGTACTGACCCCGTTGTCAGCGAGCTTTGGTAGGTCGTATCTCGAAAGGGATGCGTTGCCTCGAAAGGGGCACGAGCTGGCAGCGGGTTTTGTGTTTCTCGCGCTAGCCAAAAAATCCTACCAAAGCGTTATGACAATTAAAGACTACGACTCTTGGGATAAGAGTCGTCTTATTGAAGAACTTAAGCGTCTCTCGGCGCGAAAAAAGTACGGTTTAGTGTGGGAAGAAAAACCCGAAGAAGTTGTCGAGCGATGTAAAACTGAATTACCAGTTCTTGAGGAAGTTGAAAACCGAGCTTTGGAGGTCGATCAGGCACTTCCAATAAATTTTATCCTTGAGGGTGACAACTATCATGCATTATCCGTTTTGAATTGTACGCATGCTGGGAAAATAGACGCAATTTATATAGACCCCCCTTATAATACAGGTGCAAAAAATTGGATTTACAATAACAATTACGTTGACGGAAATGACTCATTTCGACATAGCAAATGGCTCAGTTTCATGGAACGTCGACTAAAGCTTGCAAAAAATTTACTTAAAAATGATGGAGTTATTGTCGTAACCATTGATGATTACGAAATTGCAACACTAACTCTTTTAATGAACGAGATCTTCGGCGAAGAAAATCAATTAGGCACAGTTGTCATCAAAAATAATCCTCAAGGGAGATCGAGCGTTTCTGGATTTCAAGTTTCACATGAGTATGCTCTTTTTTATGGTGGAGGACGCGAAGCTAAGATTGGTAGATTAGCACGTACTCAAGACCAGATTAACCGATACAAAGAGAACGATGACCTCGGTCCATTTGAATGGCGCAATTTTCGAGCACAATACAGTACTGAATCTCCGAAAATGAAATACCCAATTTTTGTAAAAAAAGATTGCTCAGATTTTAGGTTACCAAAAATGAAGTGGAGTGAGGAGCACCAAAGTTATGAGTTGCTAGAGAGACCAGACACATCCGAAATCATTTCATTACCAATAGACCCAAATGGCAGAGAAAGGACTTGGAAGTGGTCAAAAGAAACAGCAAAACTGGTAAAGGATACCGAAATGGGGGTTCGGCTGGATCAGAATAAACAACCGTCGGTCTACTACAAGGGTCGTATGAAGGATGATGGTATGTTGCCATATACCATCTGGGATAAACCCGAATATTCTGCCTCAACAATGGGGTCGAACTTGTTAGCGTCGATGATAGGTGTTAAGAAGTTTGATTATCCGAAATCGCTTCATGCCGTGATGGATTGCCTGAGAGTTTTAACGAATAAGAGGAACGCCTTAATACTTGATTTCTTTGCAGGTTCGGGTACCACAGGACATGCAGTCATGGAATTGAACAAGGAAGATGGTGGTAATCGTCATTTTATTCTCTGTACAAATAATGAAAATGGTATCGCTGAAAACGTAACGTATGAGCGCATTCGAAAGGCTGTATACGGCTACAATGATGCAAAAGGTATTCCCGCGAATGTTCGCTACTTCAAAACTACCTTTGTTCCTAAGTCGGATGTTTCGGACGATACACGCCGCGCATTAATTCAGAAATCAACCGAGATTCTTTGTGTAAAGGAATCAACCTTTAAAAAAATGTATGACAATAAGAGATTTAAGATTTATCGCAGCAACAACAGAGTGACTGGTATTTTGTTTGATCTTGATGCACTCGATGAGTTTAAGGAACGATTAGAGTCTATAGAGCTGCCAACGAATATCTACGTGTTTTCGCTAACCAGCGATAATTTCTCAGAGGACTTTGCTGATCTTGAAATCAAGCACCACATCCGCCCCATTCCCGAGGGCATTCTTGAGGTGTATAGAAAAATATTTGCCTAGTATGGAATTAAGAATTTATCAAAAAAGAGCCGTTGATAGCTTGCTATTGCAAACCAAAAAGTTGCTGGTTAAAGGTGGGGAAATGGTGTGCGTATTAAAGGCCCCAACGGGTTCTGGGAAAACCATCATGGTCGCAGATTTCTTTAAACAAATTGCCAATGAAAACGTGCAAGATTTAGCATTTATTTGGATCAGCTCAAATGATTTACATACACAAAGTAAAGAAAAATTAGAACATTATCTCGCAGATACGGTCTATACACTCTCATCTCTCGAGGATGTGCAAGATCCTGCATTCAAGCAAAATCAGATTGTTTTTGTTAACTGGCATAGTCTGACCAAGAAGAGTCGCGACGGCGAGTGGTCGAACGTACTTATGCGGGACAATGAGAGCAATCGCAATTTACCAGCATTTATTCGCAATACCAAACAAGAGGGTCGCGAAATTATACTGATCGTGGACGAGAGCCACTATCATTATTGGTCTAAACAGTCACAGGAGCTTGTACATGATGTAATTGGACCAAAGCTGACCATTGAGGTGTCAGCTACACCAACCATCGAACCAGAGGCCTCTGACGTGGCTACAGGTAATGCTGGTTACGTGGTTGTTGATTATGCCGATGTTGTGAATGAAGGGATGATCAAAACCGATATCGTGGTAAACAAGGAAATTGGTGATTATCGGGATTTACAGAATACGGTCGATGAAGCAATCATTGATGCAGCCATTGCGCAACAACATGCGTTATTGACCCTTTACGAGCGCGAAAGCACTACTATACGGCCCTTAGTATTAATACAGCTGCCAAGCGAGTCTGCATCCACAAGTTCCCTCGATCAGTCAAAGCTTGAAGTAATTGAAGCCCATATTTTCAATAAGCATGGCATTACCATTGAAAATGGTCGGCTTGCTGTCTGGCTTTCAGATCGTAAAGATAATCTTGAAAATATTACCCTCAATGATAGCCAAGTTGACGTGTTGATTTTCAAGCAAGCGATCGCGATCGGTTGGGATTGCCCGCGTGCACAAATTCTTATCATGTTTCGCGAAATTAAGAATCCAACATTTGAAATTCAAACCGTTGGTCGCATCCTACGCATGCCAGAGGCGCGGCATTACGAAAATCCAGAGCTGAACCAAGCTTTTGTATATACGAATTTGGGTCAAATTAAGATCTCACAGGATGACGATAGTCAACGATTTTTCAGTGTACATCTCGCACATCGTATGGCTTCCTATGTACCCCTAGTTTTACCATCTGTTTATCTGACTCGTTTGGATTATGGGGATCTAACTCTTTCATTTCGAAGGTTGTTTTTTGAGGAATCTAATAAGCGCTTCGGTATTACATCGGACGATCTTGGTGATGTGGGATACAAAAAAGCTGACAAGTCGCTCGAGTTATATTTCGAGGAACTGACAAAACCGATCATCTCAAATGCGATTATCAACAATATTGACGGAGCAAAGGATATTATTGGCGAAACAGTTGAATTTATAGTTCCAGAAGCTGACTTGAAGCAGAAATTTGAGCAGTTTGCGAAAATTATGTCCTTGCCATTTGCGCCTATTCGTTCGCATACGAAGATTCAACAGGCGATTTATGATTGGTTTGATAACTACTTAGGGTACAGTGGAAAAAGCCGTGCTGAAATTCAGCGCGTCATTGTCTGTTCCGAAAAGAATCAACAAATTTTTACTGAGATTATCAACCTCGCAAAGGAACGATTCGAAGCTTTGCGTAAACAGCAATTAAGCGGGAAGCAACGTATAAAAAAATACGCTTGGGAACTGCCCGCGGTGGATTACTTCAACGAAAATTACGAGCAGATTGATATCGAAAAATGTGTGATGGCTCCCTGTTATCTCGGCAAGAAACGGTCTCGGCCAGAACAAGTATTTGAAAAGCTACTAAGCGGAAGCGATATTATTTCATGGTGGTATAAGAATCGTGAGGCAAAAGAGACTTATTTCGCAATCCCTTACAACGATCCTGTTTCTAGCTCAACTCGCTCATTCTATCCTGACTATATTGTACAGTTCAAAGATGGTTCAGTCGGCATTTACGATACAAAGTCAGGTATGACTGCAATAAGCGCGGAAACTGCAGCTAAATCCGATGCGTTGCAAGCCTATATTGGAGCCGATAGAAATCGCTTGCACGGCGGCATCGTTGTATTCGATAAGACGGGCAGCTTTGTGTATACGGGGGAGGGATACGATTTTGACTTACATGCGAAGGGCTGGCAAAGATTGGAATTGTGAAGTAAAGTAAAGTCAATAAAGATGTGCTGATATGCGTAAACTCGATGAAACACAAAAGCGCTATCAGCGTATTAGGGCGAAACATCAGGAAAAACGACGATCTGCTAAATGGAAGGGTCGTAAGAAACGACAGCGTTTTATTGTTGAAACAAAAAAGATAAAGAAGAGAAAACAGGCTAAAAAGAAGTCGATTCCACTTTCTTCACCGACAAACTTTTCGCTTATCCAAAATACTGATGAGGTGTTAGGTTATTTTGAGTTAGCAAAAAAACATTTGAATAATGATGAAAACGTTACTCTCGATATTTCTGATGTTGAAAATTTGAGTCCAGAATCTGTAACTCTGATGGTGGCCAGCATCAATAATGAGCAGTTTATTAAAAATGGAATTGTTACGGGTAACGCACCTAGTAAATCAAAGTTGAATAAATTGTTTACGGAGTCTGGTTTCTATGAACATGTATCGGCTAACAGGAAATTCAAAAAAGATGCGAATGGACTATTGCATAAGGAGACTCATCAAAAGGTTGAACCAAACGTGGCAAAACTCGCGCTTCTCCGTGGCTCGAAACATGTTTTTGCCACAAAGAAAGTTGATCTGGGTATTATGTATGAAATCCTCATTGAGTGTATGTCAAACACAAATAGTCACGCCGATTTGAAACGTGAGGGAACATATTATTGGTGGTTATACGTGTACAATGATCCCGAGACGAATATAACCATATACACTTTCTTGGATCTGGGTATAGGAATTTTCAAAAGCGCAACTGTTCAGGGTTTCATCAATAAGACCCGAAAATCCCTTGGCATGTATCCGCATATCAACATTGTCGATGACCTGCTTGCTGGGAATATCAAATCTCGAGTAAAAAAAGATGGAGATATTCGAGGAAAAGGCATTCCACAAATTGTGGCGAATGCAAAATCGGACTATTTTCGGTCATTTTATATCATAGCAAATGATATAAAGATCAATTTAAAAACAGGAGAAAGACAGCAGTTGCAGCATTCTTTAAACGGTACTATGCTGTATTGGGAACTTGAAGCTAAATAAATATGGAAATTGTTGAAAAGATAGTTATTGCAAAAGATTTTACAGATGCACTGGGCGCACGGTACAGAACAGACGGGCCGTGGTCAGGTGAGCAATTTTTAGAAGATATTCTTCAGAATAAGTTTGATAAAGCCGTCCAGACTGGCGGTATTCTTTTCATTGATTTAGATGGCGTTTTCGGTTACCCATCATCTTTCGTTTCGGGCTCCTTTGGCAAGCTTTCGTTGGATAAAGGAGCAGACCTGCTTCTCAAGCACATTCAGTTCAAGTCGGATGATAGCCCTGTCCGTCTGTATGAAGTTATGTTTGAAATTAAGAATCCTAAAAAGAAAGAAAAACCTGTCGTGTGAAAAATTGGTTTTTTACTACTGTAACCTACGTCGGCATCCTGATTGCGGGGATTGTCATTGGCTGTATATGGAACAATGTCCCTTTTTTTACCCTTGATCCGCAGATTAATATTGCGGACTTGGTAAATCTATTCGTTACGATCTTTATTGCAGTTGTCGTTGCGAAAATTTTTCAATATTCTTTGGCGATAAAGACATACATGATAGAGGAGCTTGGAGAATTAGTTGATTTGGTAAAACTGACACACAAAGTGATTGCTGACGCTTACTCAGCGGGGAGCTTTTCTTCAACTGATCGCGACAAACTCATGTTTGCATTTCACAGCGTAGAATTGAAATTGGGATCGATAGAGACGCAGATGTCGGCCGCTTTCCCAAAAAGGTCTATACCTATCATGCAGTCGCTCATGAGTTCCTACCTCGATTATAAAAATCATCTGACTGGTGGAGAGATAATGTTTTCATCTTTTACACAGGTTTCGAACACCTGCTATAGGGATTGTTCTACCCAGCATTCAAAAATTGAGACCGCAATTAAAACAACCCTTCAAAAAGTCCATAAGTTATAAGGCGATCGGCGCCATTGCCATATTCCACTCCTTCCAATTGGTGGTTCTGAACCCGTCCAATATGCGGAGCCAAAGTAAAATACTCACCCTTGTGGTGAGTATTTTACTTTAGTTTCAAGACGGAGGGATTCGAAGGGCGCGAGAGACCTGCCGGGGGCAGGTCGGTGCGCAGCGCCCCGGTGCGCGA
>Ga0172380_10005895_pt1 | contig 14548 bp, 14 predicted proteins | sample Leawe162metaG_FD_119747 | JGI IMG/M metagenome (GOLD analysis project Ga0172380, IMG submission 119747) | Leachate microbial communities from a municipal landfill in Southern Ontario, Canada - Leachate well 162 metaG | ecosystem: Engineered > Solid waste > Landfill > Unclassified | place...
AGCTACCTGCATCGACTGCGTGAAGCCGCATGGCAGGAAGAACGTGGCGAAGCCGAGGATGAGCGGGGTGAACGTCTTGTGCTCAATCTTCCTGAAGAAGTTGAACAATCCCGAAGGGAGCGAAACTTTATTCTTCGCGAGCACACCGACCAGATTCAGTCCGAGCAGCAGCATCACAACGGAAGCTAGGATGCCGAGTACCGCCGTGAGTGTGAAGTTGATGCCGATTGCCCCGCCGAGCGCGCCAAGGACACCGCCGAGCACGGCGAAACTCACGAGCCTTCCGGCATGAAAGAGCGTGAACGTCTTCGTGTCGCTTACATTGTCCTGCGATATCTTTGCCGAGAGCGACAGCACCAATCCTCCCACAATCGCGAGGCAGCTCGAGACTGACGCGATGAGGCCGATGATGAGACTCGTGACGGGGGTCGTCTGTCCGCCGATACCGAGATTGAGGATCCCGGATTTCTGCAGAAGAAAGAAGAGCGCCAGGAGCCCGAGCCCGATCGGAATGGCTTTCCAGAGGACGCCGCTTTCCTGCTTCAATGTGGCCGGCTTCTCTATGGATAGGACATAGCCGTTTGCCTGGACCGTGCTGGTCAGTAGCTTCGCGAGCTCTTCAGGGTTCTGGTCGCTCTCAGTCTCGACCTCTACGGTCTCTTTCGCCAGATCAACGCGTGCGCTACGTATGCCGTCCTGCTCATTTAGTGCGTCTTCGATGAAGATCTTGCAGGACGCGCAGTGGGTGCCTGAAACGTGGAATGTATATGTGCTCATACCTTAAAGGCTCTTAGTTTTGATGCGAAGCGAATTCGATACCACGGAGACCGACGACATCGCCATGGCAAACCCGGCAAAAACGGGATTCAAGAGCCAGCCGAAGACCGGATAGAAGATGCCCGCGGCAAGCGGTATACCAATAATGTTGTAGATGAACGCCCAGAAGAGATTCTGCTTGATTCCTAGCATCGTTATCTTCGAGAGCTTGATCGCCTTTACGAGCTTTGAGATGTCGCCCCCGAGCAAGGTGATACCTGCCGACTCGATCGCTACGTCCGTACCTGTTCCCATAGCGATGCCTACATCAGCTTGAGCGAGCGCGGGCGCATCGTTCACGCCGTCGCCCGCCATGGCAACGATGCGCCCTCGCGCCTGTAGTTCCTGTATCTTCTTGAGCTTGTCTTGCGGCAAGACATGCGCGATTACCTCATCAATGCCGACAAGTGATGCCATATGTTTTGCAGCCTTCTCATCGTCACCCGTAAGCATCACGACCGTGATGCCGAGATTATGCAGGTCAGTGATTGCCTGCTTAGATTCTTGCTTAATCTCATCAGCAACCATGACGAAGCCGAGCACCATGTCCTTCGTCGCAAGGATGACCGGCGTCTTCCCCTGCGAGGTAAACACATCTAACTTCGTAGCATCAAACTGAATTGCAAGGTCGCTCACGAGCTTTATATTGCCGACAAAGTATTCGGCGCCCTTGATCGTGCCCTTCAGACCCTTGCCTTGGATGCTCTCGAATCCTGAGATGTCTGACACATCGATGCCCTTCTCCGTGGCATAGCCTACGATCGCATGCGCAATCGGGTGCTCGGACTTCTTTTCAAGCGACGCGAGTATCGAGATGAACTCCTCATCAGGTAACGTCGAGTAATTCTGTATATCAACGAGAGTCGGCTTTCCTTTGGTGATCGTGCCCGTCTTATCGACCACGACCGTATTCACCTTGTGGAGCTTCTCGAGCGTGGCAGCGTCCTTGATGAGGATGCCTTCCTTGGCGCCTTTGCCGACCCCGACGATAATCGCGGTCGGTGTCGCAAGGCCGAGCGCGCATGGGCAGGCGATGACGAGAATCCCGACGAATGAGACCAGGCCGAATGAAAGCGCTTGAGGAAATCCTAGATACTGCGATCCAACGATGAGCCACGTGCCGAGCGTGAGGAACGCAATTACAAGCACGATAGGAACGAATATCGCCGATATCTTATCTGCCAGCGCCTGAATGGGAGCCTTGCTGCCCTGAGCGTCCTCAACCATCTTTATTATCTGGGCCAGGAGCGTCTCAGAGCCTACTTTCGTCGCCTTGAACGTAAACGAGCCGCTCGTGTTGATCGTTCCGGCCACGACGCTATCGCCGGCCTTCTTCTGCACCGGCATCGGCTCTCCGGTCACCATGGACTCGTCAATGAAAGATTCGCCCTCGGTGAGGACGCCGTCTACCGGGACCTTCGTTCCTGGCTTAACGATGATCAGATCTCCATGCGTTACGTCATTGACCGAGATCTCTACTTCGTTCCCATCACGGATCACGAGTGCGGCTTTTGCTTGGAGATTGAGAAGCTTCTCGATAGCATCGCCAGTCCTAATCTTTGATCGAGCTTCGAGATACTTGCCGAGCGCAATGAAAGTAATAACGACAATCGTCACGTCGTAGTACTGGTAGTCGACGTTTATGAACGGGCGCAGCACATCCTCGAACGCGCTGACGGCGAAGCTGTATACGAATGCGGCAACCGTACCGATACCGATGAGGGTGTCCATGTTCGCCTTGCCGTATCGGAGGAATCTATAGAAACCGAGAAGATACGGCTTCCCCACGACGAACAGGATGTATGTCGCGAAGATCGGCAAGAGATGGTGGAAGAACTCCTTAAGCGTATAGCTCATGGCGGGCGCGATGCCGTACTCAGCGAGAATGTCCCAACCCATAACGAGAGCTGCGAAGCTGGCCAGAGGAACTGCTGAAATCACTTTCGTACGCATATCCGCGACTTCTGCGAGCTTCTCCTTCTTGGACTGATTCAACCCGAGATGCGCCGCGTGCTCGCTTTCAGACATGCCCATCTCCTCAGCTGTGGCAGGGATTTCTAGCGTATAGCCGAGCGGCTCAATCTGCTTTGAGAGCTCATGGGGGTTGGTCTTTGAAGTATCAAAAGAGACCTTCGCCTTCTCAGTGCCATAGTTCACCTCAGCAGCATGCACGCCATCGACCTTCTTGAATGTCTTTTCGATAACGGAGGAGCATGAAGCGCAATGCATTCCTTTCACCTGGTACGTTTGCGTGTGCATATTACTTTCTCTTGAGCTTATACACCTTGAGGATCTCTTGCTTCGCTTTGTCCGTCTGACCTGCCTTCACCTGATTCAAGATGCAGCCGCTCAAGTGATTCTCGAGCAGCAGATCCTCAACACCTGAAAGGCCCTGCTTCACCGCAGACGTCTGGGTAATCACGTCTATGCAATACGTATCGTTCTCAATCATCTTCTGAAGGCCGCGGACCTGGCCCTCGATAAGCTTGAGACGGCGGACAAGCTTGGCCTTGTTTTTATCTTCGAAGTATTTCATGTTTGCATGGTATACCCCCTAGGGGTATACGGCAAGTCGAACAAGAGCCACCAGTGAAGGTGGCTCTTGTTCTGGGTGGAACCTCTCTACGGATCTAGCGGGATTCTCCTTCGAAATCAGGCTCAACGATTCCCCACATCATGCTTGTAGTATCGAGCTTCAGATAGGCGCTCTTGCCGACTGACGGCTGTGCTGTCATCGGTTCATCAGTCATACGATCTGCATAGTTCGCGACTATCACGTTCTTGTGCCGCGGGTTGGGACTCGCTCCTATCGTCTGGGGAGCGATCCTATCTCCCAGCAGATACCCGTCGGAACCTACATAGCCGCGTTCAGTGTTGAGGGCTGCGACGACATAATAAAAGGTTCCGCTTCCGCCTGTCTCTTGCGTTACGAGAAAGACGATATCTTCCCGCCCATCGTTATCAAGATCAGTTGCAAACTCATTCCCGAAATAGCGGGTTGTTATCTTTGAAGCTGATCCTGGCGCGGCCTCAACTTCGGCGACTCCGTCTTTGAGCTGCACTGCTGAGCCGTCAATGCGGTATTCCGCGTCTTTAAAATCGGCGGCTGCGGGTGCCTGCTTCTCGTTATAGATATATGCATTGAATGCGTAGAAGGCTGCTACGAGAAATGCGATGGCAATTATCAGGCCGAGAAGAATCTTTTTCATGCGCTCAGTCTAACCTAGAAATTAATGGTTTCAGCTACACACGAACACGGCTAGTTTAGAATTCTAATTTTCTTGAAATTCTTTCCCTCAAGGCCTTGTAGGCTGATCGCTTCCCATGCAGATGTGGAGGTAGTGATCTGTTCAGGCGATAGGACAGTTTCAATATAGCTGTCCCCTCTGATCTTGAGGGCGCCTACCCCTGCCCAGAACTTCGCTATCGATGTTTTCGTAGTCCCGACAGCGATTCCCTTTGGGAGAGCCTTGGTGAAGGCAAGAATCTTGTCTTCAGTTCTTGTATACGGACGGCGCTTGCTCATGGTCATATACACGTCGTGAATCATCTTATTCTTTGCATGCCAAAGAGGGTCTGCCTTCTGTTCTTCTGTAGGTTTTGCGTTCAGATTGATCATAGCTATCTCGGCTTCAGAGAGTGACGGGAGCTGGCCATTATTCTGATCGAGGAACTCCTGTATCTTCTGCTCAAGCTCAGCATTGAATTCTTCCTCTGTATAGCGAGAACCGACAGGCGTAAAAGAGAACTTCAGATTCTCGGGGATGTAATTCTCTAGAAAGGAAATGGTTCTGTTGAAACTATCCTTGTAAGCTTCGGTGTCTGCTTTGGGTGTGTTGTTAAGGCGTTCGACGATTACATCGTCAGAAGAGAAATCGAACCAGACACTCGGCTCATACGCTTCAGCTATCGGCTTGAGCCACGCTGCATAGAACATCATGCTGAAAAGTTCGGCCCAATCCGCTTCCGGCGCTTCGTCCAGTCGCCAGAGCTTATAGCCTCCGAACGGCATAACGAACTTGATAGGTTCCTTCTTTGCGAAGCTGATCTTGATGGCGTTCTCAAGGTGCGCATGCAGCTCATCATCAACTGCCCACTTCCTAAACTTCTTGGAAAGGACTGCCTTGGCGATATGTGCACGCAACTCGTCTTCATTCTTGAATGACAGTGTTTCAGCTCCCTGCTTTAAACGCTGGAGCTTTTCTTCGATATAGGCCTTTGGGCTTTGCATATTGAGATGCGGGCAGGACCTGAACCTGCGTCTCTTACCTTGCGGGTAAGCACCTGAACCAACTCGGCGACCGCATCAGGACCAGTATAGCTAAGAAGTTAAAAACTACGAGCTACGGTATCGAGCAGCGTTAGAATAAACCTTAGTTCACTCGATACTCGTCTGAGCCCGTTTCTAGCAGGGCTAGTAAGGATTTAATAGCCATATCACTCGCGGTTCTATTGGCTTCGTGGGTGTTGTATGCGGTGTGCGAGTTTGAGCTGAACCATACTGAAAGCGGAAGTGTCTTAAATCGGTCATCTACGGGATCGTCCTGGGCAGCGCGAATTCGGCCGGTCTGTAGTTCGGCATAGAGCGAATCGGCATCAACACCTCCTGTAAAACCACAGTTCACGAGAACTGAGCCGTCCTTCATCTTTGCAAGTTGGTTCTTACCGATGAATCCAGTACCAGCTTCTTTCGATGCATGGAGTGTGACGATGTCGCTCTGCTCAAGGAGCTCTTCCATGGTTACAAAGCGTGCACTTGTCTCCTTCTCTACTTGGGGCTTTTGCTCACGGCTGTAGTAAAGGATTTCTTTCGCCCCGAGCGCTTTCAAGATACAGGCCACGCGTGAGCCAATAGTTCCCATACCAATGATTCCGACTGTGAGTTGGTTTAGAGAGTTTGTGGTCTGGAACTTTGTCTGACCAGTGCGGTCCAGCTCGAAAATGTTCCAGACCATGGCAAGGATAAGCGTGGCCGTATACTCGGCTACAGCGTAAGCGTTTGCACCAGGTGTATTTGCGATAGCAATGCCGCGTTCTGTGGCACGCTCATGGCCCGGAATGAAGTTACGCCAATCTGCCCCAGTAAAGATAATCGCCTTCAGTTGATCAGCAGCATCTACTGCTCTGTCGGTAACCTTTTCTATGCCACCAAGGATGTAGCCGACCTTGCCCGGCAAATGCTCTATCAGCTGTTCTTCGGTAGCTGTTGGTGTATCGAGACGTTCAATCTCGTAGCCTGCGTCCGTAAGCTGCTTTTCGTGCTCCGGAAGTATAAAGAGGCTGTCGGTCACTAGGATTTTCCCTTTCATATGGAAATGATAGCAGGTTCTAACGTCGAAAACCCTTCGCCTTAAGACCTCTTATCTAAGAGCCAGCTTCGTTGCTGGCCGACCCGAATTCGAATAATTCCTCACCATGCCCCATACAGGTTTTGGGCGACCTTCTGAATCTGAAAATAATGCGTCTCGGACTAGAGGTTTATGCGAAGAAGCATTTAACATACTCCCTGCTCCTATCTCACTTTCGTCGAGTGATCGAGCCTCCAGAAAAGATAGGATAGGAGACTCAGAGCATCAAGGCAGTCGGTCTCGGAGAAAAGCCCTGTCGCCTTCAGCTCGACTATTTCTTCATGATCAACTACGTTCCGACCACCACATACCACACCTACAGAAAGCATCTTTTGTGCCTCACGGATATTACTTAGGGTCGTTTCCTTAAAATCAGAACCGTCGGTTTTCTTATATCCTTCTGTGACTGACAAGATCGGACCAGGCGCATCGAATTTGAAAGCCTGTTCCATCGCTGGCCTATCATGATCCTGAGCAATTCCTGATTTAGCTCGCACAGCATCTGCGTACCTCTTTGCCGCTTCAAGAAAAGCCGTGTAGTAGTTCGCATCTTCGTAATACTGCCTGGAAGCTGCCTGAACTTCTGGGTGGAGATGACGGAAATGATACATAGGATATTCTGGCATCATCTCGTGAAGTTTTACCGCCGCCGCGTTCATTGTTTCTTCTGGAAGTTCTGAGTCTTTCACTATCGCCTGAAGAACAGGTGCGAGTTGTTCGCGTATGTCAGCAGGAACCTTGCTGAACCAGTCAGGCACGTTGATTCCCGTCTTTTCTGCAAGACCCTTCTCACGATTCTCTCCGCGTCTCTTGCGCCAGTCCCGCTCCATCCAGTTGAGTACGACACGCAACTTATCTCGGAGCTCCGCCATATCTGGATGACCCCAGTTCAAAGACTGACGGTCAGTGGCGATAACATCCTCAGAAAGATCGTCGACGAAATCGACTTCCAGCCAGCCAGTTAGGTACGAGTAGAAGTGGCTGGACGTGCTGTCCGAGAAGTATTCGGGATTATTCACGAGCTTCTTTCTCGAGAAAAGCGTAATACCACGCATGTTAGTGTTCGGAGGAATAGGCTTCTTAGCCGCTATCAAATGACCGGTTATTCCTTTTGCTTTCAGATATTCAACTGCATCACCAATATCCGCTGGCACGTCCCACTCGACTTCCTTCTCGAGACTCTCGTATTTTTGAGAATTTTCAACAGTCACCGGCGTATCGCCATTGTGCTGAACGGTTATGGAGAACTTTGGGTCAACAATAAATATCTTAGAAAGACTGACTGCTAGACTAGCAGGCGTGAAGTCCCCTGCTCGCTGTATACCGCGCAAGGTGATGGTTGTGCCGTGTGAATTTGGATCACACACCATCTCCTCCCGAAGTGCCGCCGGTTCGTACTCCTTCTTCGCTTCGCCAGCAGATTTAATGTCTTCCCAACGCATCACGAACGCGTTCTCAAGACCACCTTTGCGGGTTACTACTTCTATCTCACTCGCTATCCCGAAGAACGACAACTTGCCGAGTCCTTTCTTCCCGATTACCTTTCGACCCTTTGGGGTCACATCTTTCTTTTCCTCTTCGCGTCTGTTTCTTCCGATACGAAGGAATTTATCGTTAAGGTCAGCATGGGACATACCCTCACCGTTATCTTCCACGACGATTTCCTTTTGATCGCTCGCATCGTTCAAGTGGATATTCGCATGCGACGCATCGGCATCGGCCGAGTTAGCTATGAGCTCCGAAAGAACTGGGGGAAGCGTCGAATACATCCGGACACCCAGATGCTCAATCGTCATCGGGTCGAACGTCATCCGTAGCTGGTCAGCCATTACCGGTCAGAATGCGCTTTTACGATGGTTTCTGCAAGCCGTCGAGCGAAATGGGGCGGGACGGCATTCCCTATGATTTTTGCTGAGATGCCGAGGCTTGAACCAGGGAAGATGTAATCAGTCGGGAAGGTCTGAAGTGTTGCACCTTCGCGTATGGAAAGTCCCCGATTCTCTTCGGGATGGGCAAAACGCCCATTGGATATGCTAACGAACTTGGTCGTAATGGTTGGTGCGGGCTTGTCCCAGCTAAGACGGCCATAGTTGTCCACGAACTCGCGTCCGTGATATTTTTTCCGCTTCAGTTTCTTATCGTTCGCCCAATCGAGCCACGAGCCACCATTCTTCGTGGTCTTCTCCAAGCGTTGAAGATTTTTCTCACTGAGGTTCGCAGTTGAATGATGGAACGTAGTCGAATCGCGATGTCCCGCAGGAATCTTCTTGAAACCTTTGCCTATAGCGCCACGAACCGTCGGACGCGTTCCAGTATCTTTGACCGGAAATACTTTCCTGTCGTGAAGACGAGTCGCGAGCAAGGAGAAGCGGCGACGTGACTGTGGCACGCCGTAGTCGCTCATATTAACGATTTCGTAATGAACCTTGTATCCCTTCTTTTCAAGATCGGCCACAAAGGTATCGAGTCCGCTTTTATCTTTTTTTCCAAGGATGCCCGGTACGTTTTCGACGAGGACGTATCCAGGCTGAAGGTAATCAACAAATCGCTTGAATTCCATCAGGAGGTTCTTTGATTTTTGTGACTTCGTTTTGTCAGTCTGGATGATGGACCAATACTGGCACGGACTGCACCCGATAAGCACGAGGTCGTCGTCCTTCTTTTTTAGCGAGAGCTGACGAGCAAGTTCGGCTTCCTTGAGATCGAATACGTCTGCAAGAATGAACTTTGAGTTCGGGTTGTTCTTAACGTACGTCTCCTTGCATGCCGGATCGTTGTCGATACCAGCAATGACATTGATGCCACCTTGCACAAGACCACACGTCATCCCGCCACCCGAGCAGAAGAAGTCTACGGCCTTTATCTTCTGTTTCATCATGTGACTTAAGTATACGGTATGTTGCTAGTGTATTAGCGCGTGATTTGAACTTACCAACAAAACGACTACCTTAGGAACGCGTCTCGGGCACTGAACCCATCTCAACTTGGCTGGCGGACTGGGATGGGAATCGAACCGGGGTACTTTGCGCACTCGTTGAGGCCATGGATCAGATGCCGAAGCGAGACGAGTTCCTGCGTCTTCTACGGAGCGTGTGTGCGCACTTCGAGGACGACGTAATAGGCGTAAACGATGTCCCCAAAGTCCCTGACGTTCCCGACTTTCCGTAACGGCAGACTACATAAAGAAGATGACCTCCGGGTTTCCCCAGAGGCCATGTTGGTCGATACGCCGGTTCGGTTACCAGCCGAGAGTGAACCGTGGATTTTTTTGCTCTGACAGCGGAGGCTTCGGCCGCCAGAGTATCAAATCGATCGTTGCGGGGATCACAAAGAATCCGAGCACCACGAGCGGGAAGACTCCTGTGTGCTCGAGCCCCACACCGTAGAGCGCTGTGCCATAGGTAAGGACACCCAGAGCGCCGATCACAAATCCGACCACGATGCACCGGAGCGGTCGCACGATCATGTGACTCCAGTCGAACAAAACGCGACGCGAGATTGGTGCCGCCGCAATGAAGAGGAGCGCGCCCACAGCTCCTGGAAGGGTGGTCCAGGAAAGGGCGAGAACCCCAAAAAACGCTTCTTGAAAGGTCATTTCTTATCTCCTGCGGTTTCCTCCTGTTGATGTCGCAATGACACAGGAAAACCTTGAAGACAGAGTGCCATAGCGCAAATATCTGTCAATATTATCAATATGTTAGTCGGCCGCCGAGACTCTTATTTCCGATGGATGAGTCTCGGAAGCACAAAGTGCCACCGTGCGCTCCCCTCTCCCCACGCGCATGATGAAATCCTGGCTGCGCAACCAGTTATCAGTTCACACCCTTCCTTTATGGAAAACCCATCACACGGAGCCATCCCTACCCCGGAGCAGTTGAACGCAGAGGCGTTCATGGACCTGATCCTGGACGGCATGGACTTCGTTGCCATCCTCGGTGACCTCATCTCAACGACCGCCCGCTTCCAGCTGACGATCGTTGAGACCCTCGGCCTAACCGGAGCGCTTGATCGCCGGTTCAAGATCGAGGTCTAGGACATCTAGTTTTGAGTCTTAGGACCTCAGTTGCCTCGACGAGAGTCGAAAATTTCGTAGCTGGCCGTCTCGAGTTAGAACCGTGGTTTGCTAAGCCCTGCTTAGTCCGTTTGGTGAGTTTTCAAAATCCAAAACGACCCGTCTCGTGCGCTTCAAAAAGTGACAAAAGTGACAAACCTAAGAAATAGAATACGAGACGGCCGAGAAACTCACGAATCTGTGACTTAGATCGATATAGTATTGACCAATGACCCGTTCTTAACGTTAGGTTAACGGTTCCAATATGGAAATCTAAATCTAGCCCTTGGGTGGAAATGGATCACGGCCATAAGTATTTGCCTGTGATATCTTTCCATCCTTATTCTGAACCCTCAACTCTGCTGCGTTTCGCTTCGCAATATCGACAGCTCGCTTTACCGCTTCAGCCTTGTTATCGACGTGAACGCTATCACGCTTCGTATCAGTCTGATGTACACGCCAACCACCACCCTGCTTTGGCGATACCCACACCTGCTTTCTTGGAGATTGTTTAGACATTGTCCTGCTCGTTCATTCTATTAAAGGCCTCGATTACCTCGAGCTTAAATGGCTGGTCAGGCGCTTCGTAAGCCTGTTCAACATATTCCACAGCCAATGCCAAATCTTCTATGCTGTTCTCCTGAAGCCCCTTTTCGTAATAACAGTGTGCCAGGTAGAAGTTGCATGTATTAATTTTTCTATCATCCCTCAACACAGCTGGTGAATCTCTCAGAGCTTTTAGAGCATCAACTGCTTTCCTGAATTCCTTTGAGAGAATAAAGGACATTGCGTACTGCAATTGATTTGTATACTCGAGTAAATCCTCATTGATTTTCTTCTCTGCTGTATGGATTCTTTTCTCAGCATCATTTATCTGATCTCTCGATGAGTCAATTTTAAAGCCTGAGTAGACAAAGAACACTGCAAACAACGTAGAGAATATGGTGGTGAAAAAAATCCAATAATCGCTATTGTCAGTCTGTTCTGTCACAAGGTAAAAGCCACGGTGCCTGTCATGGTTCTGAAAATGTTCCTGTGTTGAACTGTATAGGAAAAAGTGAATTGCTACACTAGCAACCAGGATGATACAGGCCTTAAGTATAAAGTCTTTTGAGACGCTCATCGGAATAATTATACGCTCATAAATAGCCCCTCACAACAAATATGACAGGAACGCAAACTTACGCACACCTTGAGAAGTTGCTGTCTCTAGTATTTCCCTGGACCGACACCCATCTTGTCCATAAGAAATCCTGACACCCAATAGCAGATTGGATATAGAACAACCGTACAAGCAAACTTAAGCAAGTCTCCTGCAAACACCTCTGGCCCCCAAATTAAGCCAATGATGAAAAGCGTACCGAAATAGAAGAAATTATAGAGAAAGCTACCTAATGCACCCCACCGACCCATGAAAGCCTTAATGCTCACATAGGTGAAAGCGACAAAGAGTGTCAGGAGTACCCAGCCCCAGTTCGCAGCAAGGACTGGCATCACCGCATCCCAAATCATTCGATACGCCTTAGGGAAAGCTTCTCCGAAAGTCTTAACAAGCCAAGGACCCATCTCGGCTGCTACTAGCATTGGTGTATTTGTTGCGCTCATTTTTTCTGTACCAGCTTAAGCAAGTCTTCTTCCCTTTCATAGCCATGAAGCCGACCTTCAAGCATACCTAAACGATAACTAACTCCGTCGGTCATAAGTCGCCAATTGGTATCAAGAAGGGTCTTTTTGATCACCTTCTCCAGGTCCTTACTGCTGGAATAGCCTTCCCTGTCTGGTCGCTTCTCGTACACCACAAACGGAACTATCACATCCTTGGATATCTCAGGGTTCTTGAACTGGAGCTTTATGTAGTCAGCCCTCTCTAGAACCGGAGTCAGGAGCTCTTCAAGCTCGACAATTTTCAGCTTCTTTAGTTTCGCTACTTTTTCATATGACTCTTTGTTCTTCTCCTTTTCCTTCATCTCGTCCATGAGGCGCGATATCCCTTCCAGGTTTGCCTTGGCTGAGATAAATTCCTGTCCCTCCTTCTCACTCAAGCAGAAGCGTGCTCTGTCCTTTTCAAAGTCTGGGTCTGGCTTGCTGGCGGTGCGTTCAATCTCTGAGGTGTCGGTATAAGCACAACTCGGGCAGGTAATCACCGTGACCCATTTCTCCTCAGTCGTCTTATCCTCCTCTACCACCTCGGCATTGCACTTCGGACAAGTTGGCTTCTCTCGTCTAAACTCTTCACCGTCATCATAGAACGCGCGGCGAGGCACATGCTCTTGAGCGCAATCGTAGAAGAATAGTACGCGGTCCTTACCCTCTATTCCTGATGAGTGGTGGTGCTTGGAGCTTACGAACATGAGTCTCCCACAAGTAAGGCAGTTAATGTCTTCTGGTGCTGTAGCGGACTCGAAGAACTTATCGCTACGCTCATCTCTCTGCATCCACTCTCTAATGGTTTCTTCTTTCTTAAGATATCGCTCTCCCTTTACGAAATAGAGACTCATGCGAGTAACCGCATTTACAGTACGCAAAAGCTCCTGCTCGTCAGGCTCCTTGTCCGGATGCTTCCCTTTAAAGGAGCTTCTCAGCTCCTCAACATCTGGTGTATGCGTATCCCACCAGCGGCACTGCTCGACCGTATGCTTGTCGTACAGGTCAGAATAGTACTGGTGGGATTTAAGGCGACCCTCCTCCATAGGGCTAATTATAGTGCCAGGTATTCACGAATCAGAACCTCGCAATAGTTGGTGCCGTGCGAACGGATAATCTTCTTGCCGAAGAGCAGGACGAGTGCGTAGAACACGAAGAGGGCCAGCGAGACACCAGCGGCAGTTGTGTTCGGGTAGAGGTTTAGGAACAGGATGCTGCCAATAACCGATACCAACACCGCTACGACCGAACCTCCGACAAGATTCCTCACGAAGCCGTATTCAATGTTGTGCTGATGCAGCAACTTCCCTTTGCCCAAGCGCGTTCGTATTAAGGAAGTAGAATCAGCTACTAACCTTCGCGACCGCCCCTCATCCTCCCCTTCCTCACGCGCAGAGGGAATCGTAATCCCGAAATCACTCTGTATCTTGTCGTGCACACGCTGCTTCAGTTCAGGCGACAGAGTAGTATCTGAATGCAGTAGGTAGCAGGTGGTTGGTAGATGCTGTCCATTCTTGAACATGCGCTTTTCGTACAGCTCCTTCGAGATGAACCGGTTGAGGTGCATCGCAAGGTACAGAAGCGCCACAGCTACCGTTACGTCGGATATCACCTTCAGCGAGAGTAGCGACTGGAAGAAGGTTCCTAGGACTGGACTAACAAGGAAGAAGTAGAGGACATAGAACGGTATGCCTGTCAGCACGGCCGGGACTACACGAGCGAAGATGTCGTAGGTGTCGAAGCGCATATCTAGGCTTCGACAAGCTCATGGAACGGCTGTTCCTCTAATGCACCCCAACCGCGGTCCGGACCATTATGGCGGTGACAGATGGTACCGCCGTTTGTCTTGAATACGCGCGCACCTGACTTCTTGAGCGCATTCACCACCTTCTTCGATGGATGCTTTGAGCTTCCAGGAGAGGCAGAGATGTAGGCCGTGGTGCCATTTATGCGCGACAGCACTGATGTGCTGAGATTGCGACGACTGCCGTGGTGCGGCACATCGAGAAACTTAAGACCAGTCAAGGATACTCCGATACCATCAGCATAGTCCGCGGCGGCATGAAGGGCTGTTTTGCCTGCGTCTCCAGTAAACAAGAGACGGTGGCCGTCTAGGTCGAAGAGAACTATTGCGCTCGAGTTGTTCTCGGCACTGGTCGTATCCTCATCATCACTAAGAAGGTCGATGTCAAAGCTGTCTGCTATCCACTCGATACCTTCCTTGACCTTGTCCGCGAAGGTACCAAAGACGCTTGCTGTCTTAGGGGTTGGGGTTGAGCGGAAGTCGGGAAGAAGTGTCTGGTAGTAGTCGCGCGATGGACCGAGTACTCGGATAGCCCCTTCATCCGTCCCAACTCCCTGGAACGGCTCGACGATTCGAACTCCCTTCGCTTCGGCGATAGACCTAAGGTCTGCAGCAAAGCGGATTGAACGTTCGAAAACCTCGCCGAGTCCCCGTTCGGTCCAGCGGCCATCGGCAAATGCTTCCTTGATATCTCCGACATGGTCCCAAGGTTGGTGCATGAGCAGAGTTCCGACCTTCATCTTCTCAAGGATGGTGCGGAGGCCACATGTGTGGTCGCCATCCGGGTGCGTGGAGATGACGTAATCAACGGTATCGGTACCGTAGTATTCCGTGATGTGTTCAACCATCTCGTTGCCAGTGTCTGTCGTACCGCCGTCTATTACA
>Ga0172380_10005896_pt1 | contig 14548 bp, 19 predicted proteins | sample Leawe162metaG_FD_119747 | JGI IMG/M metagenome (GOLD analysis project Ga0172380, IMG submission 119747) | Leachate microbial communities from a municipal landfill in Southern Ontario, Canada - Leachate well 162 metaG | ecosystem: Engineered > Solid waste > Landfill > Unclassified | place...
ATTACACCCAGGGGTAAACACGATGGCCGCGATTACCCCTGGATAATCCAGCAGACTCATTTTCTGAATTCCGCTGATTAACATAATTTAGCAGACAGCTTCTGAATATTGCGCTGCGAATTCGTGATTCGATGCGACGCATTCCTGGTAGTGCTTGCGCGAGTAGTGCTCTGACTTTTTTCCGATGTTGAAGTGAGAAACCGGGCGATGGTAGCCCATTACGCGTGTCCAAACTTCACAGCGAGTGCGGCCGGCATTTTGTGTCTCTTGTGTGTTTTCCATAGAAGAGCGAAAGAAAAGTGATTATTATTTTGCTGGATGTGCGCTGATGTACTTGGTGCGCGATGGCATGTCGATGTGCGACTCGGGGTTGATGCCATTTTCTTTGTCGCACGTTGGGCACCAGTCCCACTCGCCTGCCAAGTAGCCGTGCTTAGGGCAGATCGAGAATGTTGGCGTGATGGTGATGTATGGCAAGCGGTAGTTCGAGAGAATTTTGCGAACTAAGTTGCGACATGCGGCCGCGTCGGTCACCTTCTCTGTCATGTAGCAGTGCAAAACCGTTCCGCCGGTGTACTTTGTCTGCAACCGGTCCTGGAGGTCGAGCGCTTCGAACACGTCGTCGGTGTATCCAACTGGAAGCTGCGACGAATTCGTGTAATATGGACTTTCTTCGGTTCCTGCCTGGAGAATTGATGGGAAACGCTTTTGATCTTCCTTCGCAAAGCGATACGTCGTTCCCTCGGCTGGCGTTGCTTCGAGGTTGTAGAGGTTCTTTGTCTCTTCCTGGAACTGTGTGAGTTTGTCACGCATGTAATCGAGAATCTCAATCGCGAATTCCTGGCCCGCGGGCGTTGTGATATTTTCCTTGTCATCCGTGAAGTTGCGAATCGCTTCGTTGATTCCGTTCACACCAATCGTCGAGAAATGGTTGCGGAGCGAACGCAAATAGCGGTAGGTGTAGGGGAAAAGCCCCGCGTCGATCCATTTCTGAATTTCCTTGCGCTTCATTTCAAGCGAGGTCTTTGCAAGTTCCATCAAGTAGTCGATGCGCGCAAATAACGCGTCCTTGTCGCCCTTGTGCATGTAGCCGATGCGCGCGCTGTTGATGGTGACCACACCGATCGAGCCCGTCATTTCAGCTGAACCAAACAAACCGCCACCACGCTTTTTGAGCTCTTTAAGGTCGAGCTGCAAGCGGCAGCACATCGAACGAACGTCGCTTGGGTTCAAATCTGAGTTCAAGAAGTTTTGGAAGTATGGCGTTCCATATTTTGCCGTCATTTCGAACAAAGGCAAATTCTTTGGATCGTCCCACGCGAAATCCTTAACGATGTTGTAGGTTGGAATTGGGAATGTGAACGTGCGGCCGTGCGCGTCGCCCTTGATCATCACTTCGATAAACGCGCGGTTGATGATGTCCATTTCCTTTTGGAGCTCGCCGTATGTGAAGTCGAATGGCTTGCCGCCGAGTAGCAACCGCTTTTCTTTGAGGTCGTCTGGGCAGACCCAATCGAACGTCACATTCGTAAACGGTGTCTGCGTTCCCCAGCGAGATGGGATGTTCAGGTTGAACACGAGCGACTGCATGTTCTGGTAGGCGTATTTGTAGACGTTTTTATCGATGTACGCTTCTTTTTCTGCGTCCGATGGAAACGAAATGTGTGATCGCTCCATGTCGGCGCGCATCTCCATTTCCTTCTTTTTTACGTATGGCGCAAGCAAGGTGTCCACACTGGAGAACGCTTGTGCTCCTGCCCATTCATTCTGCAAAGTTCCAAGGAAATTGATCATCTGTGCAACGGCTGAGCTCAAATGCTCTGGCGGGCCAGACTCGATTTTGTTCGAAACGCCGTTAAAACCTTCTTCGAGCAGCGCGCGCAAACTCCATCCCGCGCAGTATCCCGAAAACATATCGAGGTCGTGGATGTGCATGTCTGCGTTGCGATGCGCGTCGCCCACCTGCTTTGGGTACACGTGCGAGAGCCAATAGTTCGCAATCACCTTTCCGGCCGTGTTCAAAATCATGCCACCGAGCGAAAAACCCTGATTCGAGTTCGCGTTCACACGCCAATCTGCGCGGTTCAAATATTCTTCGATGGTTTTTTCCACTTCAACGACCACACCGCGCTGTTCACGAACCTCCGTTCGCTTTTCGCGGTATAAAATGTATGCCTTCGCCGCGTCCGCGTAGTCGAACATGATGAGCGTTTTCTCAATCACATCCTGGACCTGCTCAACCGATGGAATTACATCGACAAAACTATTCTCTACCCGATTGAGTACCTCCTGCGCGAGAAGATCGGCAGTCGTGAGGTCGGGCAACGTATCCGTTGCAAGCAATGCGTTTAAAATCGCATTTTTGATCTTGTCGATCTTGAAATCGACAATCGCTCCGTTGCGCTTTTGGATCTTGTAAATTGGCATAAGCGAAATTAGTAAATCTGTGGCCTGTACAATCTATTAAATGCGGCGGCCGGCAAAAGGTGTCAGAGGTTGAGCGCCGGGGCGCGGAGTGCTACTATACAGGCATTATGCCTCCACAGATTTCCGCGTCCGAATCGACGAAGCACGCAATCGACATCGCGCCGATGGGTTTAGTTATTACCGACCGTCGCGGGGTCATTGTATATGCCAACCAGAGCTCGTCAGATGCGTCAGGATACGCGCTCGGAGAGATTGTGGGAAAAGCTCCGGGCAAGCTCTGGGGCGGCCATATGGCGCCCGAATATTACGATCGGTTCTGGGGAGTTTTAGTCGGCGATCGGCGGCCATTTGTTGGGGTGGCGACAAATCTCAAGAAAAACGGAGAGGCGGTGACCGACCATCTCCATGTTGCGCCGATTTTAGATGCTGCTCAAATCCCCGAGTACTTTTTAAAGATTTCCCCACCGCGCGGAGACTGGATGTACAAAAACGAATTCACTCAGTCATTTCGTGCGCGATTTTCGAATCAAAATTCCGCGACGTTTGATTTTTTTGCGCGACTGTTTGGCTTTTCTCCGCTTGGAACATTCAGGTCTTTGTTCGAAGATGTGCTCATTCGTCCAACCCGCGAAAAATATGCTGCCCGCGCTCAGGATGCGGTTTTAATTGCGGCTGCGCAAAACAATTCCGAACAGTTCGAGGCGCTGTATCAAAAATACTTTGCCGAAATCTATCGGCATTTATTACATCGAACGTCGTATAACGCCGAGCTGTCGGCTGACCTCACGCAAGACACGTTTCTGCAGGCGCTACGCTATTTGCCGAAGTTCACAATTTCTAACGCGTCATATGGAACGTATTTGACGAAAATTGCGCAGAACGTTTTGTCGGCGCACTTTCGGTCAAAGCAGAATGGCACGAGCGAAGCGATCGGCAACATCGAGCATTTGCCAGCGCCCGAAATTGAAGCTGCCGATATGTTTGATGTGGCACAACTCAAGAAAATTTTGCTACAACTCTCCCCTATTGAGCAGCAGATTTTGATTATGAAGTATGAGAAGAATTTGTCGGTTCATGAGATCGCGGAGGCGCTGGCGAAAACCGAGAACGCCGTTAAGTTGCATTTGTCGCGGGCACGGGAGAAGATGCGGAGGAGTTTAAAAGTGTAGTTATAATTACTAACCAATTTAATTTATATACGATTTTACGAAAAAATATTTGTGGATTACTTATTCAAAAGCTCTTTCAACTTATCTTTCGAAACTGCTATCCCCATGTGAATAAGTTCTCCAAAAACTATCTGCGTATATTGATCAATATTAACAGGGTTTCCAATCATTGGGTCAAATGCTACATTTTCACAACAGCAAACTAAATGAGATCCCCAAGAAACGTTCCCATTATAGATTAAAGGTTCCAAATCTTTGGTATACACAAAACCATTTTTGTGAACATCCTCTGTTACTAACATAATATACGGCTCCTTTCCTGCCTCAATTAAAAGCTTAGCCAATGCGTTAGCTATTAAGCCACAATGTTCGCTATGCTGTCCACTAGGGGTTTTATAGTCATTTAGAATGGTTACTTTTTTGCTAGCTAAATATTCTAATACCGTTTTCGGTATCTCCATCTCTTCTGCAGATTTACTAGAAGATTCAAATAAGTTATTCATAATAAGTGCCATAAGATATATTAGAGTATAAATCTCAAATAAATCACGTTCCAGTAGAATCTAAGACTTAGCTGGTGTCCACTCTACCCCAGAAGCGAAAACGTTTGCCGCCTCCTTCATTTGAGATTCAGTAGCCCGGATTGCAAATGTCCATTTTCCACCCTGAGGCTCACTTTCTAAGAGTGTCTTCAAAAACTTTGCATGATCTAATGTTGTGTAATCCAGGGTGAGATTAAGAAACTGAATTTCCGCGATATCCCTGCGGAGTGCTATGCGCTCCTTCATTGCTTCTCGCTGATTAGGATTATCGAATACAGCTCTTACGCGATCAGAGATATCAATTGGTACTGGTTCGGCTTCTAGGGGTGACACTGGATTTTCCATGCTCATAATATTTGTTTATTTAATAAGTTTATTTAATGCTGCTGTATTTCTAGCCTCACCTGGTTTTAACTAACCAACATCTTTATAGTTCCAGATGGGGTGACTCGTTCATGATTAAATTTAATGGATTTTTTTTCAATAGAGGGAATTATTTTAGCTCAGATAATGTTTTTCGATAGCAAATGTATTCCCTAGTTTTGCGAAGTGAGCTGATATCAACTATCAGACATAGTTTTATCTCATTTCAAGTCAGATTCCATGTCGAAAAGTAAAAGTAATATGTCCGTGAAATTTAAAATACTTTCAATTGGTTTGTCTTGCTGCGATGTGGAAATAACTACCCCCTTCCAATCAATCGAAGGCGTTGTCAAATTCTTGAAATACACTTTACCGTTATGCGACAATGCATTCCTGACAACCCATCCCATTCTCCATGAAGCCGGCCATTTTAAGAAATCTTTACCAAACTTTTGTCTAGCTTCTGAATAATTATTCTCATAAAAAATAACAAAGTACGGGGAAAAAATATAATTTATAGTTTTTTGTAAAGCGGACGTCCAAACTTGAAAAGTTTGTATGGACGGCTTCTTATCCTCAATTGTTATTTCAATCAAATCTGGCTTTAAATCATTCAGTGCAGTCTCAACAGGTCCATACAAAGGTAATCTTACTATTTTACTTGAAGATAATCCTTCAAGAGCAGCGTAGTCTCCGGGATTATAAACTGCAAACCCGTTTAGTTTGTATTCAAAAGAAATCGCTAATGAAGCAACTACAATTATTAAGCTATCAATTTCTGAAAAACACTTACTATTTTTTGTTATTTTTATTATATCCATAAGGCATCAGTTTCTGAAAAATTACACCTCATTGGTTTTTATCCGAACTTCCTCGACAATTCTAGCATATTCCTGCAGATATACGAACCTACACAAAAAACACGGACCTCTCGGCCCGTGCTTTGATTTTGTATTTTCGTGCAATTAACGCTTCGACCACTGTGGTGCGCGACGCGCCTTGCGCAGACCCGGTTTCTTACGTTCCTTTGCGCGAGGGTCGCGGGTGAGGAATCCGATAGCCTTGAGAACTTTGCGGAACTCAGGGTTGAGGAGGACGAGTGCACGAGCGATGCCGTGACGAACTGCGCCTGCCTGACCTGAGATATCTCCACACCGATAGCCAAACAATAAATAAGGGGCTGCAACAGTGTGTCGCAGCCCCCGGTGTTTCGTTCTCCCGCCAGTCGATGCCCTTGCACATCACTCGATGACGTTCGTCTGTCCGTGCCCTCGCTTGCCATGGTCCCATCCGCCGCCACCGATTTCTACAACGGAATGGAGGTGAACTGTTAGCAACTCCTTGCAAACAAAATTGGACCGACTTCGTTTCCGTAATTGGTACGTAAGCCTCATGGGCTGTCCGGCAGGCACGTCATGAGTGAACTCGGGAGTATTAATCCCACAAGCCACGCCGAATTGGTGCACTTCTACTTTTCCACCCGGCAATTCCACGAAAATCGTATACCTCTCATACTCATGGAACAAAATTCGCATGTTCCCTTTCAGATGTTTGATCTCGGAAATCTCGTCCTTTTGCTCCCCGCAGCCAAGAAGACACACAAGCGCAACAACCAATAGAAGAAGAGCCGACAAGATACGTGCCATTGATCCCCCTTGCCATGTTCGTCTATTTTAGTAAGACTCATGGAATTTCAAACTCTCGACGTTCATGTGCGCACTCTGCAGCACCGGAATTGTCGAGTTATTATATCTCCCTGCGCATCAGTACAGAGAAACACAAAACTCGACAATATATGTAACGAGATACTATAAGCAAAAACAAGGCTTTTGTCAAGCATTCCACACCCCCAGTCTAAACAGGATTCCTAAAACCGCATTCCCTGGCCCCGGCGGTTTTAGGAATCCTGTTTAGACGCCCCCGTGCCCGAGATTGACAAAAACAGATATCTATAGTAGCTTATTTTCATGTAAATGATGGGCTCCTCCGCTGAGTAAGCGGAAAGTAATACGAAGTTTGGTTAAACAAACAGTAGGAGAAAACAGATGGACATATTCGCAGGAATTTCGCAGGCTGACCAGGAATTGCTCCGAGACGCTAAAGTTCTGAGAATGACACCCTCTCTCCCGAATTACAAGATGGTGGGCGGCGTAACGGCAGGGATGTTCCCTGAAATTGAGCGAATACTCACCGAAAACCCATTTCAACGTGATGCAATGCTCTACGCTGTCAGCGTGAAGAATCTGAGCAAGTTCGGATCCGTGATCGACTTTTTGCTTTATGATTTCTTTCCGACGTGGAGGCCGCGCATTCGGCAAGTCAGAGGTGGACGACTCCCAAATTTGGCTTGCGTTTCTATCACGATCAGCGAGTACGCAGCAATCGTTAGCTGTCTCAAGAAGGCTGCTGACGAAGCGTACACACAACGCCTCAACAGGACCGTACATCCTCGAAGCTGGAAAGCCTTTCGCAATCTCGTATTAGCGAAATAGCGATCCGGGCCAGGCTGATGGGTGCGATTGCAAACTTCCCGTATCAAAAAGTTCTCCGGAACAATTTGATATGGGAGTTTTTATTTTGGTGTTACAAATTAAAAAACAGACAGCAAAATATCTTTTACTATGATATCAAAATTCATATTCGTTGTATCAAACTCCTTATATTTTAATGTCGTTTTTTTGAGAAGATCGAGCAGAAGTCTTTGTTGATTTATATAATATTGATTAACCTCTTCATCATTTCCTTTTTTACTCACGTATTCATCCCATGATTTTTCTCTATGTTCACGCGCATACTTAATCCTTTCTGAAATTTTAGATTCATTAATTTTAAGGAAAACTAATAAGGACTGGTTTTGAACCATCTCCTCAATCTCTCTAAAATCCTCAATCGAACTATTTGTTCTAAATATGTGTGTGAAAAATAGTCTGTCAAAAATAATAAAATAATTTTCCTCTTCCACGGCTTTAATTATCACATTTTTAAGTAAACCAATACTTGTTTGCCTATCTGTATTATTAAGAATTGGCATTAAAGTTTCATCTTCCTCGATAATAGAGAACTTTATTCCCTTTTCAACAAAGACTTCTGCTAATTTATTTTTGACGGAAGTTTTTCCACTAGTAGCAATTCCTTCTAATATTATAATTTTCATAACTCATGAATCCCCAAACTTTCTTTTAATCAAAAGTCAATATTGAAAAAAATAAAAAGATAGTCTTTACGATATTGTTCAAGTATTTTTTCCATATAAAACAAATCGATTTCCTTAGTTAACCACGTTCCGTCAGGTAAAAAAATATTTTCATGACAATACTCTATCGGAATACGTTGAGAAAAATGCAGGCTTTCATCAGGATTTAACAGAGAGAAAAAATCGTCCGACATGATAGCATCATCTATACTCCAACCAATATCATCCTTATCTGGATTATCAGCCAAATAATCAGCAACATTATAAGCGATTTTTTTCTCTGCCCAAATCAGAATATTTTCTTTTTGAATTTTATCTTGAAGCATTTCCCTGACTTTAGAAACAATTTCTGGCTGTAGGCCACAAATATGCAAAAAATATGTGCGCATAATCGAGACAATATTATATCAAATTCTACAATGATTCTATCACATTTATACAAATACACGAACTTATAAAATTAAAAAAACACCCTCTCCCAATCGCGAAAATCTGCGATCAAAGAAGAGGATGTGGCAACGAAACGCGCAGAAATTCTAGCTCTACAATCGTTTCAGCATGAGCCGAGTCGAGTCTTTCCTAACGTGGCCGAGCATATCCTGGATCTCTTTTGTTGTGCGACCTTCCTGTGACAGACGCGTAGCGCAGGTGTTGCGTAGCGACTGCGCACACAGAACCTGCGCATGACCTGCCCGTTTCCCGCAGTTAGCGATCATCCGCGAGATGGACCGTTCAGTCAGCCGGGTCGAACGATACCCAAGAAAAAGGACGCCTCGCACATTCGCGCTACTGGACGTCGTCAGAAATTCGTGTCGAACCGTTAGCCAGTCAGTAATCGAAGCGCATGTTTTCGAGCTGAGTGGAACAACTCGCTTAAGCCGACCGGCGTCACATATTCGCAGACATCCGTGCGCGGCGTCAAATGAGCTGAGCGACAACTGAGCGCATTCGCTCGCCAAAAGTCCGACATCACTCAGAACACGAATTATCGCTACGTCCCTCAGATGCAGGCCGCTGTCCCCGTCCGCTGCCGCGTCCAGTAATTGCTCAAGCTCAGACCCCGTTAAAGGTGGTCGACTTTCCTCCAACTCTCTATATGGCGGCGCAACAACGTCTGCCAATGGACAAGACGTAGCGCAGCCTTGCTCAATAAGGAATTGATAGAAGTAGCGCAGCACCGATATACGACGCCTCAACGAACTCGGCTTCAGACACTCACTCAGGGACTGAACATAAACCCGCGTGTCCGCTTGCGTTGGCTTTCGTACATCAACCTTTTTTGCGGTGCAATCGGCTTTGTAGTGCTCCAGATCTGCTCGATAGGAGCGCAACGTACTTGTTGAGTACCTGCCCGTTTTTAGCAGGTGCTGGAGATAACTTTCAACGGCGTCTCGGGGCGGCGTCTGCATGTGATCCTCCGATCATCAAAAGGTGTGACGTTGATAAGGTCGAATGAAGACTAGCAGCTAAAACTAGAAAATGTCAAGAAACGATGAATTAAAAAGAAAGCCTTAAGCCGCCCGCATTTGTCGCGCGGGCGGCTTAAGGGAAAGAGAAACTCCGGACGATTCAGCGATCAATAGTTTCAGGCAAGAAATGCCCGAAAAGTTCAATCGCTCCCCAAGCGACAACAATCGCAAGAGAAACAGGAATGGTGAGTACACCGATGAAAATCAAGATATTCATCTGCGAGTTCCTTTGTGAGATATTTGGGAGTTAACCCAAACTACATAGTAGTTTCGTGAACTTTTTTTGTCAATAATTTTTTTTAGACAATTGAACAGTGTGCGCACACAAAACAAAGAACAGTCCAAAAAACGTCAGTAAAGCGAAAACTTCCCAGTAAACTCCCTTAATTCTTGAGTTGATCCGAACATAACTATAGCCAGATACTCTAGTTCATTCTCGGATACTTGCTGCGTCGCAGTTTGCTGTTGCGTCGATGTTCCAATTGTCATGGTACTTGTAAAATCGGAGAATGGAATTCCACGCGCCAAACATTCATTACGAACAGCGCGAATTTTATTTGAATTATCCGCCTTCAATACAATAAATGGGTAGTGTGAAATATTTGGATGCAGTCCCCCATCTTTATCTGCATATTGTAAAAAACACATTTCATCTACTTTATTAAAACCACCAACAAGGCCGGCCGTTATATGCCCAAGAGCATTCATAATTCGCCCTACCTCAATTTTTTTGTTGAGTACAGCAACGAAACGTTTTGAGTTTTCATCGGGCAATTCTGTCATATAATATAAACGATTATAATTCATTTTCAAAAAAACTTTTTAATAAACGTTGCGGTCAAGTCAATAACCTCAGTTTGCTCATACTCGAAACAATGATCCGCACCCTTGATAATGTGTATCTCCTTTGGAGCATGCGCAATTTGATAAGCTCTCTCCGACTGACGGCTTGGCACATCGGTATCAGCGTCACCATGGAGAAACAGGACGGGACATGTGATTTCGCCGACTTTAGAATACAGATCAACGTTCGGAATCTCGTCGACAAATCGCTTACCAACTTTAAAGTCATCCGAAAGAAGATAACCTCTTTCTGCGAGGGTTTGCTGGGATTCAGTGGTGAGAAAGTCCTTGAACAAACAGTCGGCGAAATCAAATGCTGGATACCAGAAAATCACCGCTTTCACCTGCGAGTCATACGCTTTCCCGACAATAGCCCCACCCATACTCTCGCCGAGTAAAGCTATGTCGGAATACCCGAGTGAGCGGGCATATTCGACTACCTTACGAAGGTCAGCAACCTGCTCGTCAACTGTCATGTCGATATAGTCACCCCCGCTGGGAGGCGCCCCGCGGAAACTAAAGCGCATGACCGCATAATCTAATTGCTGCATTTTGTCAGAGAGCTTTTCAAATATGTTATTGGGGCCGCGCAGGTCACCTGTAAATCCATGAACAAGGATGACTAATTTTCTACTACCGGGGTTTTCTAGAATGCCTTTAACTGAGAAATTATTGACTGAAATCGAAAAAGTTTTTTGCATATTTATTTACGTCGTATTATACCTAACTTCTCATAATATCAGACATCCTTCGGATGAAATTAATTTATGCCAAGACTACCTAACTCCAACTCATCAACAAAGTTTAACATATTTGGAGATAGTTTGTATTCTTTTAATTTGTCGAGCTCAATATATTTTAAATCATCAAACTTTTCTGGTTCACCGATTACAGGTTGCCGATCGTTTAATAAGTAAGCCTGGAACCAGGTATATGACATGGAATAGTCATTTTCGATAAAATCCTTTTTTCCGAGCTCGCTCAGTATTTTTATATCAACACACAGTTCTTCCTTAATTTCACGTATGGCTGCTGATTCCGCGGTCTCCTCATTTTCAATTTTACCGCCTGGCAACTCGTACCAGCCAGTTTTAATTCGATGAAGCAAAAGGATTTTACGGTCTTTGATTATAGCGCAACCTGCTAATGATATTTTATCCATACTCAACAAATTAAGAGTCCTAAAATTTATGTTCACTTACGTTTTCCGATGATCCGAAAAGAAGAAGTCCGGCGCCGAGGAATTGTTTCCTGGGCACCGGTGTTTCCTTACAGTCCGAAGAGTAGTTGTTGAACAGACATACTGTTTGGTGAGGCGATGTTCACAATCAACCATACAGATGCCGGTATTAGCACCCACTTCCACGCCGATTTGAATCTTCGTGCAAATAGGCCACCGAGTGTGACCATCAAGGGGTCGCCAATGAATCGGTTGCCCCAATGTTCAAAGCCGTGTTTCCAGTTTGCAATCGCCTGACCGAATAGTCCAGATTCCATAGCAAGTTCTGCTGTTTCCCAGCCCAGTGCGAGTACGAGTATGATAAGTACGAATTTTTGCCACGTTGCTTTGGGGGCGATCCCGATATGGACGAGTAATGACCCGATGAGTATTCCAGAACAGAAATGCTGAAACGACCACAAATCGAATATCGCTTCGCTTCGGTCCCCAATAAGCATAGGTAGGTCAGAGCGGTGCGAAACCAAGATATGACAGACCAGAAGGATCGTGGGCAGGATGAACGTGGCGAGAGTAAGACCAAACCCAGTTTTCGAGGAATTCCTCTGCGAGATGAACTGTTTCATTTCTACATCTCCCTTGGTTAGGTTGGTCTCCGTAATACGAAGGCAAAAATAATATATTTCACTTAACGTATCGGCATCATCTGAAGTTGCGCCCATCTTGAAAGGCTAAAACCTCAAATATCCACCAATACTAATTATATCACTAATCATAAAATATGGTCAGCGCAATTTGGAAGAGACATTTTTGCTTTCCTTACTAATTCTATACCCAAACAACATCCGCTATGCAACAATTTTATGTTGTTCGGGCGACCATTTTGGAGCATTTACCAACGCCAACAATAATTTACGTCCTTCAGTCCAGTAAATCTCACCTTTTTCAAAAAAATAAAGGTCGCCTTCATTAATTTCAAAATCTCCTTTCTCCGAATGAATAATGCCAGAGCCAGACAATACAAAATATACCTCTTCGCACCGTAGGTTAGTCACTCTTTTTTCTTCTGGATATCGACCATCAATCATAGCTTTAGCAAAACTAAACAGCTCACTTGTGTAGTCATACTCCCAAACAGTGCAATCCTTGGAGTTTTTTATTTCAGTTGCGCTTGATTTTTTTACTAACATAGTTTGGAAGGATTTTGAAATTAACGATGGTATGCTGATTTTTATTCGATTAAATTTTTAAGTTCTTCAGCTCTTTCTAATCCAATTTTTCCTTCCATCTCTTTTAGAATAACCTCATCTCCAGTTAATGCTTGATTGGCAGATTCCGCAAGGGGACCTCTTAGTTGGGTTTTATTATCAAGATTTCTTATTAATTTAAGACAATATTCAACCTCATCATCAGTTAGGTCGTTTAAGTGAGGAAAAAGTGAACTTTCAATTTTACTTGATTTTTGCCAATCAAGCATTAAATTTACAGCTTTTTTTAATTTTGTTTTTTTAGCTGCCAAATTTTCTTCAGGAGACTTTGGCAATTCAGGTTGTTTTTCCATAGCATTAGTGATGTTTTGCCGACCTTCTACACCTCAACTTCTTTCCACACTAGTTCGAGTGTGCCAAAAAACATTCTGGTAAATTCGGCGGCTTTCTCGCAGGAGAACGGTTTGCATGTATAACAATCTACCGTGAACAGCGATGGGTTTGTTGGGTAAGAATAAAAAGCGGCCCCTGATGATTTCCAGTGAATCCATCCACCATAACCCATGTCGTGAGCACTATAGGCGTATGGACCAGAAAGTTTTTCCATGCCAGTAACTTTTGCAAGTTCATCTAAGTAAAGCTTGATTTGTTCCGGCTCTACTATTTTTTCAGTAGTGCCTTCGATGATGATTCTTTGACGCACGAGATTCGGCGCGAGATTCTTCCATTTCATAATGATTAAAATAAAATAGCTAAATGTTGGTGAGGACGGGTCAAATTTCACTATTAATCAGGCAGGCTTCCCTCATTCGGAATAGCTATCATTGTTCCTGATATTTTAAAATCAATTTTTAGTTTTTTCATCATAGTTTTTTAGCGGTAAAATAAGTTATATCGATATTGTTTAGGTATTTTCCCCAAAATTTCGCACCATGTCTTTTTATTCCAACCTTAGATATGATTGGTTCGTGCCATTTTATGTCCGTAAATCCAGCTCGCCTGAGTAAGTCTTCTATTGTTTCTTTTGTATGATAAAAGGCGTTTAGTGAAACAATTTTTTCATTATCATACAAATCAATCTTTAATTTAGTTCCCTCCTTGAGAGATTCTATTGTTTTTACAGAGCCAAACATTTTATTATCATGAACACTTGATTTTGGGGCATCAATAATACCTATAATTTTCCCATTTTTATTTAGCGAAGAATAAAATTTTTGAAACAATTTTAGAATCGTTTTTGTTGATTTTATATAACCCAAAACAAAAGGAGTGTTTATTATATCTGATTTAGGGTAATTAAAATCCAACATGTCTGAAAAAATAAATCGCGTGTTTTGTGTGGTGTATTTTTTTGCTTCATCAATTTGTTTTTTTGAATTATCGATTCCGTAAACCTTTTTTGCCTTTTTAGCAAAACCAAATAAGAAAAAACCATCTCCGCAACCAACATCAACAACTATTTTGTTGTTCAATGGCATAGCCAATTTTAATACCGTCGGCAACATGCTATATTGTTTATCGGGTTTTGTATGAGTTTTTTGATATTCCCGAAATAGTTTGTCGTAATTATTTGCCATATTTAAAATAAATGTACGATCAGAAGCTTCTAATCTCAGTTGTTTACAAATTATAGATAACTGAAATCCATCTTCATTTTTTACTTAAGTCTTTATAGTACTCCAATAAACTCTTTATTTGAATATACATTATCAGTTCAAGAAGCCTATTTCAAGATGACTGCGATAAAGTCAAAAAAAAACACGGACCTCTTGGCCCGTGCTTCCAATTTTGTATGTAAGTAGCAATTAACGCTTTGACCACTGTGGTGCGCGGCGAGCTTTGCGCAGACCCGGCTTCTTACGTTCCTTTGCGCGAGGGTCGCGGGTGAGGAATCCGATAGCCTTAAGGACTTTGCGGAACTCAGGGTTGAGGAGGACGAGTGCACGAGCGATGCCGTGGCGAACTGCGCCTGCCTGACCTGAGGTACCTCCGCCTTCTGCTTTGATTGAAACACCGAATGTTCCGTCGAGACCAACCATCTTAAGTGGTTCCTGGATCAAAGCCTGGTGAAGTTTGTATGGGAAATACACTTCGAGTGGCTTGCCGTTAACAACATAACCCTTTTCGCCAGATGTCAAACGAACACGTGCTGTTGCC
>Ga0172380_10005897_pt1 | contig 14548 bp, 14 predicted proteins | sample Leawe162metaG_FD_119747 | JGI IMG/M metagenome (GOLD analysis project Ga0172380, IMG submission 119747) | Leachate microbial communities from a municipal landfill in Southern Ontario, Canada - Leachate well 162 metaG | ecosystem: Engineered > Solid waste > Landfill > Unclassified | place...
AGCTCGCCAGGCCCTGATCTGGAACGAAGCCGAAGTCGCCATCAGAGAAAAGAAGGCTCTTGATCTGCCGGTCAAGGAAGCCAACAAGGGCGGTTTACTCATCGAATGGCAAGGGATCGTCGGCTTCCTGCCGGCCTCCCAATTGAAGGCCGACCACTACCCGCGCATTGCCGACGGTGACAAGGACAAGATACTGGAGGAATTGAAAAAGCTCGTCGGCACTCGTCTCCAGGTCTCGATCATCGCCGCCGACCCCAAGGAAGGCAAACTTATCTTCTCCGAGAAGGGTTCTGAAACCAAGGAAAAGGAAAAGATCGTCAGCAAATACGAGATCGGCGACGAAGTCGAAGGCACCATCACTGGCATCGTCGACTTTGGTCTCTTCGTCAAACTCGAGGAAGGTCTCGAGGGTCTGGTTCACATTTCCGAGATCGACTGGGGCCTGGTCGATGATCCGCGCAACTTCGTCAAGGTCGGACAGACCATCAAAGCCAAGATCATCGAGATCAAGGACGGCAAGATCTCCCTTTCTATCAAACAGCTCAAGCCCAACCCTTGGACCGAAGCTTCCAAGAAGTACAAGAAAGACCAGGTCGTCTCCGGCGTCATTATCAAGTTCAACAAGCACGGCGCCCTGGCCTCGATCGAAGAAGGCGTGGCCGGCCTAGTCCATGTTTCGGAGTTCGGTTCGGAAGAAAAGCTCCGCAAGACCCTGGAATTGGGCAAGACTTACGACTTCAAGATCACCCTTTTCGATCCCAAGGATCAAAAGATGGCCCTTTCCTACACGGGAGAAAAGAAGGTCTAGTTCACTTAATTTTAAGCGAGATTCTAATTATGCAAAAACACTCCAATGGCGACATGTGAGTGTTTTTGTTGTGAGTCTGGCATATCAATGGGTGACTCTAATCTCCGTTATCCCATTATCTAATTACTAATATCTAATTTCAAAATCTCTATCCGGCATTAAAAACACTCATCGCCTTCTCCCTTCCCTCCTTAATTATGACCTGAACCGCCTCGGTAACGGTCTTTGAAATCTTCTTTAAAGTCTTGAGCTCGTCTTCCTTGAAGGGACCCAGGATAAACTTCTCGATCTTCTCTTCCCCATGGAGAAGTTTGGCGTTGCCCTTGGCATTCTCCGGAGCAGTGCCGATCCGGATGCGGAGAAAAGCTTCGGTCTTGACGGCTTTGATGATTGACTCGAGTCCGTTGTGACCGCCGGAACTTCTGTTGTAAGAGATCCGTAGACGGCCAAGCGGCAAACTGAAATCGTCGTAAATAACAATCAGTTTTTGAGCGGCTTTGGGGCTTTTGACCAGAGGTCCGATAGCTTTGCCGGAATTATTCATGAAAGTGTCCGGAGCAACCAAGGTAACTTTCTCCTTACCAACCTTGCCTTCGGAAACTTGGGCATTGAGTTTTTTATTAAAAGAAAAATCAGAACCGTATTCTTTGGCCAGGGCTTCAAGAACAATCCGCCCGGTATTGTGGCGTGTCATGTTGTATTCTTCACCTGGATTGCCCAGACCGGCGATAATGTAAGGCATGGAGATATATTACAGTGAAAAATGAAAAGTGCAAAATGCAAAGTTTAAGTGTAAAGTTATTAAACCTCTCTCATTTCTTCTTATCTCTTAGCTCCTAGCTCTTTTTACTCTCCTTGTTATTCATCATTTTTTGTGCTAATATAGGGACATGGAAAACGGAAATACCCCTAAAGACAGCCATGATATCCCGACATTATCCGTTCCTACTCCACCGGCGCATAGTTTCCGAGCGACCGTTTATGAGTGGGTCAAGGTTTTCTTTTTTGCTTTGCTCATAGCCTTGCCCATCCGCTATTTTATCGCCGAACCTTTCATCGTGAACGGCGCTTCGATGGACCCCACTTTCTCGACCAACCAATTCCTCATAGTCGACCGCCTGACCTACCGCTTCCAGGAACCGCAGCGTGGCGATGTTATAGTTTTCAAATTTCCCAATAATCCGAGCATATATTATATCAAGCGCGTTATCGGCTTGCCTGGCGAGACTGTCAGTCTGACCAACGGCAAAGTCAGCAGTCAAGACACAGGCGCCTCATCGACGGCAATTGTTCTAGACGAATCGTATCTGGATCCGGCTCGCCTTTCTCACGACAGTTTTCGTATAACCCTCGACGAAGGACAGTATTTCGTAATGGGAGACAACCGTCTCGAAAGCTCCGACTCCAGAACCTGGGGACCATTATCAACCGATCTTATCATCGGACGGCCGATCATCAGGCTTTTCCCCGTGACTGCCTTGTCGGTTTTCCCGGGACAAAATAAAAAATAACATGAAAGACCGCAACAAAGGCAAAAAAGGCGACAATAAGTTTATACTTTACGAAAATCTGGATAAGATCGGCGAAGTTGCCCTCTATTACGGCTTTACTCCCTGCAAAAGCCCGACAATAGCAAAGTCCGACCAGGAGGCCGTCAAAGACATCCTGGAAAGCGATCACATCGATGACGAAACCGATAGTCACGACAAGCTTCTTCTTCATGCCGAAGAAAAGATCGCTTATGTCCGGCTTTACAATGAGGAGAACATGCATGTTCTGCCGCAACCGGTCCTGCTTTATTTCAAGGATTCCTGCCGGGGTTCCAATGCCCACCATTATGCCGACCTGGAGATACTCGGACCTTCCGGTCCCATCGCCGAAGCCATTCTCATCCAGACCACTCGAGCGATGCTTTCCGAAGAAGGCTACGAGGGAACATCGGTCGAGATCAACTCGATCGGCGACCGCGATTCCCTGACCCGTTTTACCAGGGAATTGACGACCTACTACAGAAAGAAAATCAACGAAATGAGTCCAAGCTGCCGCGAACTTCTCAAAAAAGACCCATTTGAGCTTCTGGCCTGCCGAGACAAAGATTGTCTGGAAATCAACGAGAAAGCCCCTCGAACCCTCGATTTCCTGACCGAGAACGCCCGGAGGCATCTCGAGGAAACCCTCGAATATCTGGAAGCTCTCGAAATACCCTATATCGTCAACAACAGCCTCATCGGCAATCGCAAATATTGCGCCGAGACTATATTCACCATCGTCGACGGCGAAAGATCCAGCAAGAATCGCCGAATCTTGGCCTATGGTATGCGCTACAACAATCTGGCCAAGAGATTGGCCATGAAGCGCGACATCCAAGGTATCGGCATCTCGCTTCTCATCAAAAACCGCAAAAAAGGCCTGCGTGAGTCGATCAAGAAATCCAAAAGGCCGATCGCCTCTTTTGTCCAACTCGGTCTCCAGTCCAAGCTCCTTTCTCTTTCCATCATCGAAAATCTCCGCAAAAACAAAATCCCCCTTCAGATCTCCCTGGCCAAAGACCGCCTCGGCGCCCAGGTTTCCTCGGTCGAGAAATTCCATACCCCCTATGTGATCGTTATGGGCAAAAAGGAGGCCGTCGAACGCACGGTCATCATCCGCCGCAACGACACCCATTCCCAGGAAGTGATACCCCTTGACGATCTTCCCAAATACATGAAAAAGATCGAGGAACAAGCATACAAAAAATAGGAGCGGCGGAAACAGACGGTCACCTTGTGAAGTTTGATTCCTTGTGCTATCCTCCTTCCATGGCCACAAATGTTCAGATCACCCGCAATTCCGGCGAAAACGCCTTAGGTGTGTTGCGCCGTTTTAGCCGCAAAATGCAAGGTTCCGGAGTCATCCCCCGCGTTCGAAGCCTCCGCTCCAGCACCCGCGTCCAATCCCATTACAAAGTCAAACAGCGCACTCTGACCCTCATCAAGCGCCGAGCCGATATGGCCGAACTCGTGAAGCTCGGCAAGGCCCCCGTCAAACCAGAGAGGCCGGGCCGCAAATAAAATCTCCCGTCCATCGGCACGCCCCTTGAAAAAGGCGGATTCAAATGATATGTCGTCTAGCTTTTCACTGATAAATGAAACGGCGGAAAAACTGCCGTTTATCGATTTTACCGGAATCAAGAAAGCCGTCTTGGGCCAAGATTATAGCCTTAACCTGATTATTGCTCTGCCCGAAAGCCTCAAAAAACTTAATACCATTTATCGTGACAAGGAGGAGGCCACCGATATTTTAAGTTTCCCTCTATCAGAGACCGAGGGAGAGATATACATCTGCCCTGAAGAAGCCCGTAAAGAGGCGGTCAAATTTGGCCGAACCTATGAGAACTTCCTGGCCTTTCTTTTCATCCACGGCTGTGTCCACCTCAAAGGTTACGACCATGGAAAAGAAATGGAAAAAGAGGAGGAGAAAATAAGAATGATATTCGGAATTTGACTATGGCCATATTTGAGCCGATTCGACTTTGCCGACCTACCATATGAAATTTGATAATACCTTAAGAGCATTCAACCCGACAGCCGTTAACCAATCATTTTTTTGAATTGAAGCACTCGGACTTCCCGACGGACTTGGAGAATACGATGGGGACGGACTCGAGCAAGCCAGCGTCGGAAATGTTCCGTCGGATGAATATCCCGTCCCGCCGCTGTTTGTTGCATAAGCCCGGTAATGATAGGTACTGCCGCAATTTAGGGTAACTGCAGTAGGTTGATTGTAATAGGCCGGCGAATAATATGTGCCGTCGACATGAACATCGTAGCCATATGAAGCCGTCGGTCCGTATTGAAAGCCGAATCTAGTAACCGGCGCGCCTCCAATGCTGGAAACCTGACCGTAGAGAACGGCACTTGTTTGGGCCTGAACATAACCGTCACGGAGAGCTGTTGGTATAGTTATGGATGGAGTAGGAGTGGCGCTAGCTGTAGGCATAAGAGTAGGTGTTGGAGTCGGATAATATGTCCGACTAGGAGTGGGCGAGGTAGAGTGCGTGGCGGAAGGAGTAGGGCTTTGAGTAGGTGCGACTGTCGGAACCGGCGTGGGTATATTGGTTTGGTAAGGCGTTGGCGAATACCACGGAGTATAAGCCGGACTAGGGGTCGGAGAGTGGGTTATGATCGGTGTTGGAGTCGGAAAATATGTCGGAGTTGCTTGTGGTGAAGCGGTTGGAGCCGCCGGGGAGGAAGGTGTAGCGGTTTGATATGGATACGGTGTCGGGGTTGGAGTCTGGTAGTAATAAGGCGTTGGTATCGGAGCGGTCGTCTGAACGGGATAAGCGGTTGGATAAGTTATATTCTGCGGGTTAGGAACATAAAGCGGGGTAAAAGTCGGAGATTGGTTCGGAATCTGACTATTACTTAACGGTTTCGGAGAGACGGGCACGGAAACAACCGGTATACTCGAAATACTTGGCGAAGGAGTAATCTCGGTAACCGGCGTTGGCACTGGTTTGTATATAACCGAAGAGACGGTTGTAACAACATCAACCACGCCGGAGAAAACCGACTGAACACCACTCGTGACTTGCGCGAAAAACCGGGATACACCCGATCTGACGAAAGAACTTGTGGAAAGAGGCTTAACTGAAGAATTGGCGGGCGTCTCCTGTACGGATGGACTCGGAGAAAGAGGCGATTCGATTACAGGGACCGCAACCGGAGGCTTTGAGCTCGAAGTCTGACCGGTATCGATGATACTTTTGGCAATCGGTTCGCTATAAAAATATCTATTTTCCCCTATAACCGTTGGGGTGATATCATAAACTCCCCCGGCTTGGGCCAATATATCCACTCTGCAACTTTTATCTAGGTTGACCCCGGCAATCTTAATTTTGGTACAATCTACATTTTCTTCAATGAAATCCTGAGGGTCGGGATCTTCGCCGGACTTCATGTCGCTCATTTTGGCCAACCGCCACTTGCGCGCACTCGTAGTCAGACTTACTTTATATATTTTATTCGCGCCACCATTAACGACCATGTAAGTTAGGGAATCAAGGTCGATTGAATAACTTTCCTTCGATCCCAACGAATTATAGATGCCAAATGAACTATCGCTGCCTTTTCCGCGACTTGGCAGCCCGGAGAGATGCTCGGTCTTGAAATCTATAATCGTGTACTCGGGTGGCCAAACTATCGTGTCCACGGATGTTTTTCCCCTTAAACCCGTAATCGTAGTCGTTATTTTGCCGGTCGAATCGACACCTTTCCCTCCGTCAAAATATCCTTCAACTGATCTTGAATCCACTCCATAGCTTTTTGCGACGGCTTTTGTGTAGATCTGACTGGAGGAGAATTTGATATCTGGAATACCATGATAGACATAGGCGGCGTTTTTGTACGATTGGACCGTGGTGTGGGGCGGCTTAATATCCTGAATCCAGGTATGCTTGAATGAACTGTTACTGATATCCGGTGAGCATTTTGTCGTGTCAACACACTCAAAACCACCCGCGTCGGAGACCTTGTAGTGCCTATCTATAATACGGACGCTCGGATCGACGCCGACAATCTGGGCGGAAGCGTTCAGGCTTGTAATAAACATAACCGTTAACGAAGCAACGAGAATTTTATTTTTCATCTATTTTTATGGCAAAAATAAATTTACTTTGATAAATGTTCATGGATATTTACATTATTATTGCACTGATGGTTACAATGCACAATCAGAGTTGTTAATTTAAGACCAAACGCCATACTTCTGCAAAAAATAACTCAACAATCAACCGCAAACCCCATTATCCACGCCTTTTTCCTTTTGAAAGGTCTTCGTCATGTAGTACAATGACTGCAAGAAAATCTCATGGCCAGAAACATCATCACCGGAATAGATATTGGCACCTACTACATCAAAGTCGTGGTGTCGAGCATCAAGGAGCGCAGTGAAAAAGGCTTGCCCAAGATCATAGCCACCGGCATGGCCGAATCGAAGGGTCTTCGTCATGGCTATGTCACCAATGTCCGCGATGTCGCCCAAAGCATTGCCAAAGCCGTGGCCCAGGCCGAAGAGAAAGCCGGTATCAAGATCAAAAAAGCCTTTGTCGGCATTTCCGGCATCGGACTTTCCGGTATTACCGTGACTAGTACGGTCATGACCTCGCGAGCCGACGCCGAGATTACCCCCCTCGACCTCAAGAACTTGAGCGAGCAGTGCGAAAAAGACATCCCCAAAGCGGCCATCGCCAACCGCCGGATCATTTACGACATTCCCATTCAGTATAAGATAGACGGCAACGCCGCCCTCGGCAAACCGGAGGGACTCAAAGGCAACAAGCTCGAGCAGAAGACTCTCTTCATCACCTGCCTCGACCACCATGTGGCCGACCTCATCGCCGCGATCAACGAAGCCGGATTGGCCGTCGAGGACATGATGGCCGCGCCCTTGGCGGCCGGTTTCGTCATACTCAACAAATCCCAGAAGATCGCCGGTTGCGTCCTGGCCAACATCGGAGCCGAAACCGTCTCGATCGCCGTTTTTGAAAACAACATTCCCACTTCCCTCGAAGTCTTCCCCATCGGCTCGACCGACATTACGAACGACATCGCTTTGGGTCTCAAGGTTCCCCTCGAGGAAGCCGAGCAGATCAAGATCGGAGCCATCACTGGCAGTTCTTTTCCCCGGAAGAAACTAGAGGAAATCATCGCCGCCCGCCTTTCCGATATTTTCGAATTGATCGAAGCCCATCTCAAAAAGATCGGCCGCAACGGACTTCTCCCCGCCGGCATTATCATCACCGGCGGCGGTTCCGGCTTGAACTCCATCGATACCCTAGCCAAAGTCTCCCTCAAGCTTCCCGCCCGGATCGGCACCATCGCCCTGAACGGCAAATCTTCCTTCAAAGACGCCACCTGGGCGGTGGCTTACGGGCTCTGCATATGGGGCCTTCAGACTGAGGAAAGTCCGGAGATCGACACCTCGGCCGCCTTATTGAAAAATATTTGGAAGAAGGTGGTGAGGGGGGTAAAGCAATTTTTGCCCTAGGTAAGTAGAAAGGTAAAAATCAAAAGGCAAAAGTGAAAGTTAAAAGTTTTTAAGTAACAAAGTATCTGCGATTAACTTTCTCCTTTTTACTTTCACTTTTGCCTTTTGATTTTTGACTTATCTGCTACTTCTACCAAATGACAAAACCACTGATTTTTGATTAAATACCATCCATGGTCTTACCAGGACATCTTGCCGGCGGATACTTATTTACAACGGGATTACTTTCACTCAGTCCGGTGGTTTTTTCGACACAAGAAGCGACCGCTCTTCTGATCATCGGCACGATACTCGGTGAAGCACCGGACATCGATCTCTTCCGCTATTATTTCCAGAATAAGCCCGGTCATCACACCAAAGTTTCCAACCATAGAGAATATTTGACTCACGCTCCTTTCCTTTGGTTCGGTTTGGGAATGCTCGTAGCAGCTCTCGGTCTCCTATTCAGCTCGGCCTTCGTGATCACTCTCGGCTTCGTGATCTGGACAGCTTCCTGGAGCCATTTCTTATTCGACTCGATCGAGATCGGCGTTCCTTGGCTCTGGCCTTTCTCGCGCCGATTCTACGCTTTGAAACAGCTGCGCATTGTAAATGTGGCGGGTCAGAAAGGAACCTTTTCTTTTTACTGGAAGATCATTATCCGCCAATATGTCAAACAATGGACTTTCTATGCGGAGATTATTGTGGTAGCGGTGGCGATGTGGGTTTTTTTGAGATGATTTCCCGAGGCGAGGCCTCGGGGAACAAAATTCTCAAAAATACGGCTTACTTTGGTGTCATATGAATACCTTAACCCCGAGGCCTCGCCTCGGGAATCCACAGCTTGTCCCCATAAACAAAAACCCCGACCATATTTCAGATCGGGGGCTAAATTGTGGAAGTGAACTCTCTCACCGCTCTTCACGCGGGGTGGGTGTACCACCATAAATAGCCAGTAGCTATTTTCTTATCACTGCTGACAACAGCGGCAATTCCGTTTTTTCATTTAAGTACCTCAGACCCAATCGCCAATCCACTCCTAATTCATCTGTATACGGATCCAGATTTGTTAAGGCGACAACGAAATCATCATGAATTGGATGAGTGAAGACTGTCCCATCGAAACAGATCGTTTCCGGTTCGTCCGCATCGCTTTGTATCTCCCAATCTCCGCGTACTTCATTGATGTGCTCAAACAAGGCAAACGCGACTGCTGCATCCAGTCGAACAAACTGGCGGCTCCGTCTCGTGAAATAATCCACGCGCCCGTGACCTGACTTTCCCGCCTTCTCGCCCGCTGCTGCAAAGACGATATTGCTTGAATCAACCTCGGCAAAATCCAGTGCCTTCGGATCCTGTCTGACGATTCTGCACTCCTCAAAATCTTCGAGAAGCCCAATCCTGCACAGCCTAGCAATCAGATCTTTTGATCGATCAATTCTAATAATCATAAGTTCCTCACTTTCAACAGTTAAGCTTTCAAGTTACAAGTTGTTTTAAGTCCACTTCAAATGACAACTCAATCATTTTTACTGGATCATGAAATTCCTGATTGTTTATAACATGAAACACAGCCATAAGTCAACCAATTTGACGCTCGCTTTTACAAGTGTCCTACTATGGCTTAACCAAGCCCCATTTACTTGTATTCAGGAAAGCCTGTGGTAATATACAGCTCATGCCCAACATTACTCCCGACATCGAAGCTTTCGCCCGGATCAAGGTCCTCGGCGTGGGCGGTTCCGGCGGCAACGCCGTCAATCACATGATCGCTTCCAAAGTCCGGGGCGTCGACTTCATCGCCATCAACACCGACTCCCAGGATCTCCACCGTTCCCTGGCCAAGAAGCGCATCAACATCGGCAAGAACCTGACTCGCGGCCTCGGCACCGGCATGAATTCCGATCTCGGTAGGCGAGCCGTCGAAGAGACCAAGGAAGACGTCCAGGAAATCGTTAAGGGCGCCGACATGGTCTTCGTCACCTGTGGCTTGGGCGGCGGCACCGGTTCGGGCGCCAGTCCCATCGTCGCGCGTACCGCCAAGGAGCTCGGCTGTCTAACCGTGGCCGTCGTCACCAAGCCTTTCTATTTCGAAGGTCGCCAGAGAGCCCGAATCGCCGAAGCCGCCCTCGAGGAACTTCGCAAAGAGGTCGACGCCATCATCGTCATCCCCAACGACCGCCTCCTCTCGGCCATCGGCAAAGAAACAACCGTCAAGAACGCCTTCTCGATGTGCGACGAGATCCTCCGCCAGGCCGTCGAGGGCATTTCCGACCTCATCACCACCCCCGGACTCATCAACATCGACTTCGCCGACATTAGAACGGTCATGGAAAACGCCGGCTCAGCCCTCATGGGCATCGGCTCCGGTTCCGGCGAGAACCGCGCCATCGAAGCCGCCAAGGCCGCCATCAATTCTCCCCTGCTCGATGTCTCCATCGCCGGCGCCAAGGGCGTTCTCTTCTCCATCGCCGGCGGCGAAGACCTGACGATGTTCGAGATCCAGGACGCCGCCAAGGTCATCACCGAATCCATCGACCCCGAAGCCAAGATCATCTTCGGTACCGTCCGCGACGACAAGCTCAAGAAGAACGAGATCAAGATCACCGTCATCGCAACCGGCTTCCCCGAGACCAATGTCTCGGGCGCCACCAAGATGGTCACCGGCACGCCGGCTTCTTCGGCCAATAACGTGGTCGAATCCCCCCTCAACAATCTCTTGAAGAGAACCGAGAAAGGTAAAATCTACAATCCTTCCCCCGACTCGGCCAAGTCGCCGCAGACTCCTGAAAAATTGGAGGTTAAAAAGGAGCCTGAGAAAGAAACTAAAGACGATGATGATGATTGGGGCGCGATACCGGCATTCTTGAGGAGATCGAGGTTAAAATAAAGAAGCAGGAAGCCCGCCTACGCCCTGATGGGCTTCGGCGAGGCGAGGTAAGGAGTAGGAAGTAAGAATATAGAAAAGAAATGTTTGGATAAAAAAGGTCCCCGCCAGAACAGCGGGGATTCGCGCGGAAACAAAACAGTTAGACAGTTGCCTGTCGACGCTTCGCCGCCTGGGTCAATAGAATTTGAGCAGCGACAGACCTTTTTACCACTGACTCAACGAGATCTTCTGGATTAAAATAGCGATCACTCGTATCGTAATTTATAGGCAAATTAACCCCATCCAGGTATGCCAATTCCCGAAGAGCTTTTCGCGATCCTTGATCGAGGTCCAGACCGTAAAGATTGCTAAGATCATTAATGGCCGCCATAATCCAAATAAAGATTGGTCGGACGGAGACCATCATATCCCGCGTCGCTGAGATTTTATCGAGATAGTTATCTCGGCAGAATTTGTCATAAGTCCAGCCGAGAGAACAAAGACGGCTTAAAAATGAGCGAATCACTTCATCTTGAATCTTTTCTGATGTCGTATGCGCTGAGCCATCGGAGCGGACATTTTTGGCGCAGTCCTTCTCGCCATCGACCCGGGTGAAAAACCGGAGCACGGCTGGGAAGAGCCGATCGTGACCGAGCATCCACAACCACCCGTAGTCTCGTCCTCCAGAACCGTCGAGCCGATTATAGAAGAATACCGTGCAGAGAACTGACATAGCCTTCTTGGCGATGAACCATCGGCATTCACTTGGAGATGGAAGATTTGCGATCCTATGATTTCCCTGCTTGAAGTTTTTCAGACTAAGGTACCCATCGGCAATGTCCAATAGAAACAATATTAGTTCCGGATTTTGACAAGACCATTCCGGAACGATTATACTTCCATCTCTGTGACCTGGTTTCCCCTGAATGAGATGGAGAAGACCGCAGACAGTCGCAGGATTTCGAGCATCATACATCGCTTGAAGCCATTCCGCGTAGGAGTCCGGCTCAGTCAAACCACCGTTGATATTCTCTAGCGCCACGCCTGCAAGTGACTTGGTCGCAATTTCATTTTCTTTCATACGAACTCACCTTTCATTTATGGCCAGTTATTTAGGCCGGTTTTTGTGGAGATCTCTCCACCTTCCAGATTACTCTTTTATGTTCTACTGTCAATTGCAGAGGTGCAACCTAGGTCGCACCTCGAAGATCTTCCGGATGTCCGACATCCGGGATCTGCTATAATTCCCTCATGCGCCTCCTTTCCAAACTGGGAAAACTTCTCTTTTACCTTCTAGTAATCGCCGTTCTTTCCGGCATTATCTATTACAACCGCGCCAATTATGAGAATGCTTACGAGAAAATTCGACTGGCGGTCGGCCTCGACCAGCCCTGCAGCCGCCCGCTTGGTTATTCCATAAAGCAGGTCGATAGTCAGTTCGGGATAAGTTCAGAAAGATTGACGGAAATAGTAGGGCGTTCGGCTGATCTCTGGAATGATGCTTTGGGGGAAAAACTTCTGGTAATTTCCGCAGATGGAAAGCTAGATATTAACCTTATTTATGACAGCCGCCAAGAAACGACCGTTATCCAAAATGACATCGGCTCCACTATCGAGAGCGGCAAAGAAAGCTTTGACCGTCTCAAGTCTTCTTACGATACGCTAAAATCGCAATACCAGACTCAAAAAGCCAAGGTTGAATCTCTGATCGTCGCCTACCAGATCCATAAGGAAGACTACGAGGAAGCCGTGGCCTATTGGAACAGTCAGGGCGGCGCGCCTAAGAAGGAATTTGCTAACCTCGAGAGCCAGCGGCAGGCCCTCAATACCGAAGTCCGTGAGATCAACGATCTCAACGCATCTCTCAATCAGACCGTGGTCAATCTCAATGCCACTGCCGATCGGCTGAATATTCAGGGCAAAAGCATCAATGAGAATGTTTCAGCCTACAACCGCGTCGGCCAAGCCAACGGTCCGGAGTTTCAGGAAGGCGAATACATCTCGGACAAAGACGGCGTTCGGATCAACATTTATCAATACAAAGACTACGACAAACTCTATCGCGTCCTAGCCCACGAATTCGGCCACGCCCTCGGCCTCGATCATGTGAGCGATCCAAAGGCTATTATGTACACCTACAATTCCGGGAATAATAGTGAACTGACCTCGGCCGATCTAGTTGAATTAAAGAGAGTCTGCAAGCTGTAATTAAGAAAAAGACAAACTTCCCGCAGGTAAATCTGCTTTTCATAAAATTATCCGCGACTGGTAAAGCGGGGTAGCCGGCATCCTTTCCGAAGGCTCCGCAGGCAATTTTGAGCACAAAATTGCCGAGGATTAGGGAAAAATCCTGCAGGATTTTTTCCGTGCCTTCGGAAAGGATGCCGGCTACCCCGCTCAAGTCAACTTAAGATATGCTAGAATAACTCAATCATGACTTACGACTTAGCAATCATCGGCGGAGGACCGGCGGGAGCGGCTGCGGCCGTTTATGCCGCCCGAAAGCGCCTGAGAACCGTCCTTATTACCAAAGATTGGCTGGGTCAAAGCAATGTCTCTGAGAAGATCGAGAATTGGATTGGCGAAGTCGGTATTTCCGGACTGGAATTGTCGAAGAGGTTGGAAAATCATGTCAAAGCTTATGCGGCTGATGTTGTGGATGTGAGAGAGGGAGAGAGTTGTAGGAACATAGGAGCTAAGAGTTTGGAGCTAGGAGCTAGGAAGATAAACGCAAAAGAGAAATATGAACCAATCTTTGAAATAAAAACAGATAAAAACAGCTACGAGGCCAGAGCAATACTCATCGCTTCGGGAAGTCATAGACGGAGACTGGAAATTCCGGGAGCTGATACCTATGAGCACAAGGGTCTTACCTATTGCGCCACCTGCGACGGACCGATGTATGCCGATCAGGATGTGGTTGTCGTGGGCGGAGGCAATGCCGCTTTCGAGAGCGCCGCCCAGCTTCTCGCCTATTGCAAGAGTGTCACTATCATGAATAGAAGCGACCGCTTCAAAGCCGATCCGGGGACCATCGAGAAAGTGAGCTCCGATCCCAAAGCCAAAGTGTTGACCTTCGCTATTCCCAAAGAAGTGCGAGGTTCCAAATTCCTAGAATCCATCATCTACACGGACGGTAAGACAAATAAAGACATCGAGCTCAAAGTATCCGGAGCTTTTATCGAGATCGGTTCCCTACCCAATACCGACTTCGCCAAAGAAGTCGTGAAGCTCGACGAATTCAACCGCATCCCCATTGATTTCAAAACCCAAGCCACGGAAACTTCCGGCATCTGGGCGGCCGGCGACTGCACCACCGGTCTCTATCACCAGAACAATATCGCCGCCGGCGACGCGGTCAAAGCTATTGAGGATATTTATATGCATTTGAGAGCGAGGTAATGGTTGTAGAGGTTAAACCGCTGTATATTAAAAAGCATAAGAAACGCCCCAGCTAGTTCGAAGACTGCTGGGGCGAAAAATTGGGATCTAAGTCTGTGGCTTTATAAACCGTTCTCTCATAACCAACTCATATGACTATGGTCTGGAGAAGGGTTTCAAGCTTTTTAAGTAACTTCGACTATCACCATTTCGGGACCATTAGAACATTCACTCAAAACCGATTGACTTCGGTTCGGGAACGGACTTCTGGATCCCTGACATCAAAGATCTCCGCACTAGGATCTGTGGCATTCCACCTCGATCCTTACCTCGATAGTATAGCATACCCACACTTTTTGTCAAGCACTTTTGCAACATTATCACATCAATAGTGATTATATGGCTTAAAATAAGGGTATTTTGGGAGGTGATTTGAAAGATTGTGGGGGATGAAATGGGCTTGGTCAGGCGAGGCCTTGTTTGCA
>Ga0172380_10005898_pt1 | contig 14548 bp, 10 predicted proteins | sample Leawe162metaG_FD_119747 | JGI IMG/M metagenome (GOLD analysis project Ga0172380, IMG submission 119747) | Leachate microbial communities from a municipal landfill in Southern Ontario, Canada - Leachate well 162 metaG | ecosystem: Engineered > Solid waste > Landfill > Unclassified | place...
AAGGTCGAAGGTTCAAATTTAACATAAACAAGAAACTTGGAAACAAAAAATACTTGCAACTGCAAATGCGACCTCTCGGAAATCGACTTGGATATGACCGTCAGGCAATGTTTGGAAAAGATGGGTGTCAACCCCGAAGAAGCGCAAAAGTGCCTCAAAAACTGCTGTAAATAGCCCGCAAGCCGACAAAACCGCCGCCCGTACACCGGCGATTTTGTTTTCTCTCCCCTCTTCAAACCGGCAAGTAGTAATCAACTACACGGCAGCTTATCGTACGAAAAAACGGCTTTAAGCCGTTTTTCTTCGATGAGCGGGTGAAGGGAGTCGGACCCTCGTTTCAACCTTGGGAAGGTTGCATAATAGCCGTTATACGACACCCGCGGATCCCGCCTGCGGCGGGATAGTTAATAGTTATTAGTTGACAGTTGATAGAAAAATTCCATTCGCAATTTAATGATTAAATGATTTTATGGTTTGATCCCTTTGATTTTCTCCCACAGGGTGAGCCAGAAGTTGTCGGCGGGGTTTACATCTTGTTTTGTAGCATTTGGCGCCTTGTCCTGCAAGACCGCGATCACTTCTTCCCCGGGCTTTTTATAGCCCTGGTCGCGCAACTTTTCTTCCTGAAAATCCTCGCCCTGCGCGGCGTTCAAACCGGCCTTGAGCGCCTCGCGGCGCTCCTCCAGAACCTGAATCTGCTCCTGCAATTTGTTGATCTGGCCGGCCATCTCTTGGCGATTATTGAATATCCGCCAATTGGAAACCGCCAAAAACGCGATCACGGCCAGCGCCAGCAACCCCACAACCACCGAAACAAATTTTGTTTTCAGCGAAGGTCTTTTCTTGATCTTGCGAATTCTGATGGCCATAACCTTTGGGAGAAATGTTCGAAATCCGAATATCGAAATCCGAAATAATATTAAATATCGAAGAAATTAAAATGTTTAAAACCGAATTCCGTTTCAGTCATTTATTAATTTGAAAATTCGGATTTGTTTCGGATTTCAATATTCGGATTTTACCTTTGGCTTGACTTAGGGCTTGAAATATCCGATAAATAATACATCGGAATGTAAATATACAATTCATTTTACCTCAAAAAATATGAAAACCAAAAAACTTTTCCAAAATATCTGGAAAGTCCTGATTATTTTCGTAGCCTTGAGCACTGTCCTATCCTTGGTTGCCATCGGTTTTTAACTATTCTTTCTGATTTATAACCAAAAACCGGCAAGTAAAATCGGCCGGTTTTTGTTTTTGATTCAGGGTTTGCGGCGTTTAACCGTTTTTGAACATATCCATAAAAACCTTGGGAGGGATGTGGACTTGGCCGCGCGCTTGAAGTTTTTTCTTGCCTTCCTTTTGTTTTTTCAAAAGCTTGTTCTTGCGCGTCACATCGCCGCCGTACAACGGCGCGGTTACATCGCGGCGCTTGGCACCCAGAGTTTCGCGAGCCACCACTTTGCCGCCCAATACCGCCTGGATGGGCAAAGCAAACATCTGCGTCGGCAATTTGTCTTTGAGTTTGGCGGCAACCTTGCGGCCCTCGGCCATGGCCTCTTCTTCGGGTACGATCTTGGCAAACGCCTCTTCTTTTTCGCCATTGATCAATATCTCCAGCTTAACCAGATTCGCCGGCCGGTAGCCGGTCAATTCATAGTTCATCGACGCGTAGCCCTGGCTGACGCCCTTGAGGCTGTCATAGAAACCGCTCACGATCTTGCGCATCGGAATTTCATAGACAAGCAGCAATTTCTCGTTGCCCACATAATCGGTGTTAACATAGACGGCGTTATATTCCTTGGCCATATCCGAAATCGGCCCCAGATAATCAATGGGCGTAACTATCTCCAGTTTGACCCACGGCTCGAAAGTCTCCTTGATTGCCGATTGATCCGGCCAGTCGCTGCTCGTATAGATTATTTGTTCATCACCCCGGTTATCCTTGATTTTGTAAACCACCGACGGCGATGAAATTATCAAATCCAAATCGAATTCGCGGAACAGACGCTCGCAAACAATTTCGGCATGCAGAGTGCCCAAAAATCCGCAACGGTAGCCCCGGCCCAAAAATTCTTTCATCTCCGGCTCGAAAACAAACGACGGATCGCTCAATTTCAATTTTGTCAGCGCCACTTTCAAATCATCGAAATCATCGGCGTTTGCCGGATACACCGACGCGAAGATCATGGGCTTGGGCTCGTCATAACCGGGCAGCGCTTGGACCAGGAAAGTTTTGGTCTTTTCGTTATACGCCGATGCCAAAGTAATCGTCTCGCCCACTCTCACCTTTTCCGGATCCTTGACTCCCGTGGCAACATAGCCGATCTCGCCGCACGCAATCCCTGCGGATTTTTCAAATTGCGGCTTGAAATATCCGGTTTCCTTAACGATGCCCTCAACTTTATTTTGAATCAAATATAATTTGTCGTTAAAAGCCACCCGGCCGTCGATCATCCGCACATAAGCGATGACTCCCTGATAAAGGTCGTATTTCGAATCGAAAACCAGCGCGCGCAGCGGATTATCCGGACTGCCCTGGGGCGCGGGAACCTTCTTGATCACCTCGTCCAATAACTGCTCCACATTAAGGCCGCTCCGGGCCGAAACCGCAAAAATATCTTCGGGCTTTAAACCTAAAAGCGCGGCCAGATCGGCTTTCGCTTCATCCACCAAAGCGCACGGCAAATCAATCTTGTTGATCGCCGGAATGATCACCAGATTTTGTTTGCGCGCCAGTTCAAGGTTGGCCAGCGTCTGCGCCTGTATCCCCTGCGCCACATCCACCAAAAGAATCGCGCCCTCGACCGCCTCCAAACTGCGGGAAACTTCGTATCCGAAATCCACATGGCCGGGCGTATCGATCAGGTTGAGGATATGGCCCTTATAAGACATCCTTACCGGCGTCATCTTGATGGTAATGCCCCTTTCCTTTTCCAGATCCATTCCGTCCAGATATTGCGCCCCAAGCTTGTCTTTTTTTACCGTGCCGGTCAATTCCAAAAAACGGTCGGCCAAAGTCGACTTGCCATGGTCAACATGGCTGATGATCACAAAATTCCTCATTTTTGACTGGTCGTATTTGTTTTGCGGGATTGGTTCCATTTTTTGCTCAAAATTTCTTTAACAATGATAATTTCCGGCGATCCCAACAATGACGATATCGCCAAGTAAACCGCGCCGCCCGTTGCCGAAGCCAGAGCCAAAGCAAACAATTCCTGAAAAATCCCGCTCCGGGGCAATGCGCCAATTACCAAATATACCGCAACCGCCATAAAAATTCCAGCGACAGCCGACTTTAACAGCGAAACCGCGATCTCGCGCGTCATTACCAAGCGGCTGTCTTTTTTGTAAATAAAAAATACCAGCAGCGCGAACTGCAAAGCGTTCGCCGCGCTATAAGCCAAAGACAATCCCAGGACGCCGATATTGCCGGCTCCCGGCAATCCAAATGCCTGCCGCGCAAAATCCGCCGGCAAACCGCCGGCAAATGCCGCCACGAACAAATAATTCAGAGCCACATTCGCAGCCACGGAAACCACCGTGGTTATTGTAGGCGTGGCCGTGTCCCGCAAAGAAAAAAACAAGCGGAACAGCACCGGTGTCAGCGCCGCGAAGTATATCCCAAAACAGAAAAACGCCAAACTTGCGGACACCAGCAACGCCGCATCGTAAGTAAATTGGCCGTGGTAATACAAAATATCAACAACCGGCTGGCGCAAGATAAAAAGCAAAATCGTTGCCGGAATCACCAAATAACCGATTTGGCGGTAAGCCGCGGAAAATTTTTTGGCCAGCCCGGCCCTGTCTCCTTCGGAAAAAGATTTTGAAAATGAGGCGAACGCCGCGGTCGCATAAGAAATGCCGATGATCCCCACCGGTATCGCATAGATATTGTTGGCCAGGCTGAAAACCGTGATCGAGCCGGCCGCCAGGGTCGAACCGATAATTGTGGGCGCAATCAGATTTATCTGGTTGGCGGCAATGCCTGCGGTGCGCGGCAGCATTAAATTAAAAACTTTTTTCAGCGATTGCGCGCGCAAATCAAAAACCGGGGCATAATGGAACCCGCAGCCGAACGCCGGCGCGATTTGAATCGCCAAGTAAAGCAGCGCGCCCAAGATCACGCCCAGCCCGACGCCCGCAATTCCCATGGATGGCGCAAAAAATAAAATCCCGAAAATTATTCCCAGATTATAAAGCGGCGCGGCAAAACTGTAGGCCAAAAATTTCTTGAAATATTGCAATATGCCGGAAAATATGGACGCAATCCCGAAAATAATGGGGCTGGCAAACATCAACCGGCTCAAAAACGCGGTCTGCGCCAATTGCTCCGGTGAAAACCCGGGCGCCACCAAACGAACGAGCGGCGCGGCAAAAACAAAAAAAATCGCGCAAAGCGCCGCCAGAAACGCAAAAAACACATTCAAAGTGTTGTTGGCAAAACGCCACGCCTCGTCTTTGTTTTTTGCGAAATAATCCGAAAAAAGCGGCAAAAACGCCACGGTGATGCCGCCAAAAACCAAAATATTGTAAATGAAATCCGGAATCCGGAACGCCGCGTAATAAACATCAAGTTGCGGTCCCGCGCCGAACCGTTCGGCCAGCAGCCAGTCGCGCGCGATCCCCAGCAAACGGCTGCCGATGGAAGCCGCCGCCAATATCAGCGCCGGCACCGCAATTCCCCGGCTTTCAATATTCAGCAACCCCCCGTTGAAAAAATGATTGGACATATCCGATAAATTTCAAAATTCCCAATTTCCAATGCCAAAAAGAATGCAGAATTTATTCCTCCTTTTTTAAAGGAGGTGTCCCGAGGCTTTGCGAGGGACGGAGGATTTTCGTTTTTAAAATATACATCACTCCTTCTAAATTATATCTTATATCCGCATCCGTAAACCTAATAATTTTTACTCCCAATAATTCAAGCTCTCTTTGCCTTATTTTATCCTGCTCCATTTTACAATCATGGCTTGCGGCACCATCAATTTCAATTGCTAAATTCAATAACGAACAATAAAAATCAACAATATACCGGCCGATTGGTCTTTGCCTCAAAAATCGATAACCTAATTTATCTTTTTTTAATTCATTCCAAAGAATAGCCTCTGAAAGATTCCCCGCCTTGCGTAATTTTTTTGCAAAATGATTGAGATTTTCTTTGTAATATAATTTCATAAATCCCTACCCTTTCGGGTATCCGTGCGTCAAAACATCGCAAGACAAGCTTCCCTTTAAAAAAGGGAGAATAAAATACGGAATTTATTCCTCCTTTCCTAAAGGAGGTGGCGCGTAATCGCGTCGGAGGATTTGTTCCAATTTATAAAATACAAATCCCTCCCCCTGCGGGTACTCCCTTTAAAAAAGGGAGAATAAATACAAGAATGAAATTTGGACGAAAAACCCAAGCCGGCAATAAGCCGAATTCTGTTTTACCTCGCCGGAGCTTTAGCGAAAGCGGGTACCGCCCTTGCCTAAGCTTTGGTTTAGCGTGGTCAGGCCGCCTTCGTCCCTCGCTTACGCTCGGGACTACGGCGTGCCGCAGCAACCATTTATCTGGGCCGCAAATTACTCTGCGGCCTCAAGCGGTTTACTTTTCAAAAACTTTCTCATATATTCAGAAAGTTTTTGTTTAACCTTGCACCCGAGTAAGGATTTAGCCGTTTCACCCCTATGTCGCCATAGGAATATTCCCTCGCCTTTCGGCTTGGGACGCCGCACCTTTCGGCTTGGCCGTCACTGTTCGCACCTCTTCCTCGCGGACGAAGGGAATTACCCTCTACTTTTAATCCCGCTTGCGCGAAACTGGGTGTTCGGACTTTCCTCTCCCAAAGATTTTAACCTCCGGGAGCGGTTGCATACCGGCTTGGGTTTTCCGTCCAACTGTTATATTTTAACACTTAAATTTGACTTTTGTCAAATTAAATTTATGGCAATTTGAGGGTAACGGTGGAAATTATTTTTTCAAAAAGGTCGATGTCGGCTTGCTTGGTCAGGTTGTCATCTTTGGCATAGAACAGAAAAAACCGGTAGCAAACGCCGCTAACCTGGCCCACATACCCGATGTAATGGGTTGTCAAATCGCCTTGGGCCTTCCCTTCCTGCCCGGTTTCGATGCGGGTGAAATTCGCGCCCGAAATTTGTTTGTCGGCAAGTTTTATGTTTTTATCCGTGCGGTACGAGTCGAGCACTTTGCATCCATCTTTTATGAGCATTGTGGAAGTCGCCGATTTGTCCGGATTGGCCACGAATTTATCCGCGCCGAACACCATTGCTTCGGCCTTGGTATCGTTTGGGGCGGCGCTTTTGAAAATTGTGAATCCGATTCCGCCCTGTGTGCCGTCGCCCGGATCGGCAGTATTCTCTTTTCCGGCCAATTCCGCCGGATATTTCAATTCAAATCCGTATTCGCTGTTTTTGTAAGTCTTCCATCCTGAAAAATCTCCGCCCCCATAATCGTTTTGTTTGAACATCGAATAAAAAACTATACCAACAACCGCAACAACGATCGCGATAACCGCAACCAATTTCCATTTTATTCTGCCCTTTTGGTTAAACATATTTTATTGTTTGTTAAGTTTTTCGATCAAGCAGGCTTTGAATTTTTCCAAATTTTCGTTTTTTACGCGGAATCCCGAAGCCTTGGGATGGCCGCCGAAAGTGATTAACAAATCTTTGCAATTTTTCATCAGCGCCACGCTGTCGATTTCGTTGGTACTCCGCACCGTACCTTGGCTCTCGCCGTCGAGTTTTTTGTAAATGAAAACCGGAGTTTTGTAATCGATATTCAAAATCGATGCCACGGTTCCCAAAAGATTCAAATCCCAATCGGCGCTGCCTTCAAAAATCAGCGAATAGCCATTTCCGGATCGCGGGCCGGCGGAGCTCGCCTTTCGGGCGCTAATGCGGTTTTTTATTTCCTCCACCACCCCGTCGATTTTTTGGCGCCGCAATTTGTTGATTTCCAAAAATTCCTTGATCAATTCTTCCGATCTCTCCAGCGAATCGGTAGTGAGCAATTCAAACGCCGCGGGCGCGCCGCCGCGCATATCGCGCACATTCAGCACCGCGATGATCTTGTTGAGGCGGTTGTTGAAATTGCGCGAATCATTTTCAAAAAAAGCGTCGGTTTCAAAAAATGCCCGCAGGCCCGGCCGGAACGATTTCGTAACCGTCATCAGGCCTTCATCGATAATATCAACATTGCCCGCTTCGCGGGGCATCATATCGGCGATTGTGGCCAGCGCAGCCAATTCGGCGAAGCTTTGGCGCAAACTGCCGCAAAACGCGGCTCCGAAAAATTCTTCCGCCAATTTAAACACCAACCCGGCCGCAGAAAAAAACTTGAACGGATATTCATCTTCCGGCTGTTTGGGATCAACGATGATGTCGGCCTCGGGAACGCCGTCCAATATTTCATGGTGATCGATGATCAATGTTGAAAATCCCGCGGCGCGCGCCAGCCTCACCTCTTTGAAATTGCCGATCCCCAGATCAACCGCGACCAAGAGCGCCGGAGCCAGCGGCGCCAGTTTTGCCAAAGCGGTCGGCGTGATCCCATAACCTTCGTTTTCGCGGTTGGGAAAATAATAGGCCGCCACATTGCCGCCGGCATTCTTGACGATCTCGCCGGCCATGATCGAAGCGCTAACGCCATCCAGATCGGCATCGCCGTAAATAATAATCCTTTCCTTGTTTTTCACGGCTTGCCTGATCCGGTCGGCCGCCGCTTTTAGATTTTTTATTTGATCAACCATCAAAATAATATCAAAATCAAAAGTTCAAATGTCAAACAAAATCCAAAGTTCAAAGCCTAAATCTTAATTCATTTTGACATTTTGATTTTAGACATTTATTTGACATTGGAAATTTGACATTGGACATTTTACCCGAGGGCTTTGATGCCCGGCAGTTTGTTGCCGGCCAGATATTCCAGCATGGCGCCGCCGCCGGTCGACAGAAAATCAAAACTGTTTTGGGCTTTATATTTATGGATCGCTTCCAGCGTCTGGCCGCCGCCGGCCACCCGGTAGGCGCCGCGCGCCTGCGCAATCGCTTCAACAACCGCGCTTGTCCCCGCCGAGAATTCCCGCTTTTCAAACAATCCCATCGGCCCGTTGAAAAAAATCATTTTGGCGCTTTTAATGATTTCGGCAAAAAATTTCGCGGTTTCCGGCCCGATATCGTAAATATCCTCTTCGCCGCGCATCGTCCCGACAGCCGCTGTCCTCAAATATCCCTCGGATAAATCCTTTAACGCCAAGACTCCGTCAATGGGAAAATGCAATTTGGGCGAGGTCAAATCGATCGCCCCGACCGCCGGCTCTTTTTGGGCATTTCCCCGGCCGGCCGATTGCTGTTTTTGCGCCAGAATCATCGCGCCGATCTTCGACCCCATCAGAATATGGTCGGCAATTTTGGCAACATTGGCGATGACAGGACTCTTGGTCTCAACTTTCACGCCGCCGATAACAACCACAAAAGGATGGCGCGGTTTTTTCAATATCTTTTGCAGATTGGCAATCTCTTCGGCCAGCAGCAGCCCCGCGTAAGAAGGCAGATATTGGGGAATGCCGCTGATCGACGCGTGCGCCCGGTGCGAACAGGAAAACGCTTCATTGACATAGCAATCGCCCATCGATGCGATCTGGCGGGCAAATTCCGGGTCATTCCCCTTTTCTTCTTTGTGAAAACGCAAATTTTCGAGCAGGATTATCCGGCCGGGCAAAGCTTGCGAAACCGCTTTTCTCGTTTTATCGCCCACGCAATCGTTTAATAATTTAACCGGCCGCGCCAGCAGCTTTTCCAAATGCTTAGCCGCCGGCCGCAAACTCACCGGCTTGCCCTGGTTTTCCAAATGGCTCATCAAAACCACGACCGCGTTTTTTTTCGCCAAAAACTTGATCGTGGGTATTGTCCGGACAATGCGAAAATCGTCGGCAATTCTGCCGTCCGGACCGATGGCAACATTAAAATCGCATCGCACCAGCACCCTTTTATTTTTGAAATTCCCTTCTTTTAAAAATTTCATAATTCGGATTTATTCTTTTGGTTTTTCATCTTTTGCGGCATCGCTCAACGCGTCGCTCAGCGCTTTTTTGAGCTCGCCAATTTGGACCTCGCGCTTGGGATGAACTTTGGGAGCGTCGTTTTTCTGGCCGGCGAACCGCACCGGGCTTGCCTGCGCCAGATCGGAAAGCGATATTCGCGGCGCACTCTGGCTGTCCGCGGTTCTCGCCGCCCCGCCGCAAACAAAATTATCCGCCCCTGGCAAAGCGTCCCTCTGTCTTTCCGGCCCCGCGGCCCCCGGCGCCCGCTCCAAAGGCGCGGGTCGGGATGACGCCGGTGCCGAATCCGCAATGTCCGGGCCGGCAACCGAACGGGCCGCCTGGAGCTTTTTTAAACAAGGCTTGCAATAAACCTTGCGCCCGGGTTCGGGCTCGAAAATAACTTTGGTGGTCTTGCCGCACATCGAGCAAACGATTTCGTGCATTTTGGACTGGCTCTGGCCCTGGTTTTGGCTTTGCGCCATTGCCGGAATTTTGGCCGCCGCTTCGTTCATTTCGCCGCTCCACTTGGCGATTTTTTCTTCGATGATCTCGCGGCGCACGCTATAGCGTTCGCGCGAAGCGTGAATGATCTTTTCCTTTTCCGAAACCGCCGCCTTTTCCATCGGTGGCAAAGTGACAGCCGAAAACGGCGCGCTGGTGATGCCATCGATCATCAGTTTTAAATAAATGTGGTATTTGCCCAGATTGACAAAATCTTCGATGGTGATTTCGGGCGTAAATTCCGGCTCCAAAAATTCGGCATCCTCGGCGCCCACGCGAAATGTGATGATCGTGCCCACATTGCCGAACACCGCATCTTTCACCCGCGAGCTCTTGCCGTTGGCGCTCATTTCTTCCAGCTGGCCCAGATATTGGTTGGCCAAGATCAGCGACAGGCGGTACTTGCGCGCTTCCGAAAGGATGTTTACGAACGAATCCGTGGCAAAATTCTGAAACTCGTCCACATAGCAATAAAAATCCGTGCGCTGTTCCTCGGAAATGTTCTGGCGCGACATCGCCGCCAATTGCAGTTTGGTGATCACCATCGCCCCGAAAAGCCGCGACGCATCCTCGCCTACCATCCCCTTGGAAATGTTGACGATCAGGATTTTTTTCTCGTCCATTATTTTGCGCATGTCGATGCTGGACTTGACCTGGCCGATGATATTGCGCATCAGCGGATTGGCGATGAACTGGCCAATCTTGTTCTGGATGGCCGCAGTTGATTCCTGCTCGTATTTCTGGTTATATTTGGCGTATTCGTTGACCCAGAACGCTTTAATGATCGGATCGGTAACCTTTTCCACCACTTTATTGCGGAAATCCGGGTCGGAAAACATCCGGTTGATCCCCAGCAAAGTTGAATTGGGATACTCCAAAAGCGCCAAAATGGTATTGTTTAAAATGTATTCCATCCGCGCCGACCACACATCGGGCCATATCTTTTTGAACACTGCCATCAGGCCCGCGGCAATCAAGTTGCGTTGTTCGGGGTTGGTGATCTCCATTACATTGAAAGCCGTGGGATAAGCCACATCGCCCGGATTGAAATAGATCACATCGTTAACCCGCCAGGAAGGAATGTAATCCAAAAGCTTTTCGGCCGCTTCGCCATGGGGATCAATGAATGCGATGCCATTGCCCGCCTGGATGTCCTGGATGGCCATATTTTCCAGCAAATTGGACTTGCCCATGCCGGTCTTCCCCACCAGGTACATATGCCGCCGCCGGTCATCGGTCTTGATGCCGAACTTGGTCTTTTGGTGGCGCCAATTCACTTCGCCGATATAAATTATTTTTTCCTTTGAAATCATAAAAACCTGCACTCATTATTTTTTTCTCCGGTTTATTTATAATACCTTTTTTGTAAAAATTAACCAACAACATTCATAAGCCAATTTTCAATTTCAATAAATGATTCGATTATCAATGAATCAAACGGGATATCGCGTATTTGTTTGAAAATTGGTTCATTGATAATTCAATGAAAATTGAAAATTGTTAATTGAAAATTTTGGAACTTGTAAGCAAAATTCTCCCGCTTCAAACGAGAGAATAAATCGGGTTCTTGCGTCGGGGTATTAACCCCGTCGCAACCAGAGGATGTTTCCTCTGGACTCCTCATTCTTTTTGTTCCCCGCAGCAAGCTGACGGGGTATAAAAAGAATTAAAAGACTGGTTATGCTGCAGCCTATATGGGAAGGTTGCCCGGCGCCACGGTTTCCTTGGATTCGGTGCGGGTAATGCCCGGCGTGGGCGCCACGATCTGCGACGGGAAATGGAAAAGCGTTGCCAACTCTTCCACATTCAAATACATTTGGGATCCCACATCGCCCTGGCCGCCGCCCCACGGACTGTAATAATTCAAACGGTCGCGGTAAACCCGCAAAAGCCGGCGTTTTTTTATAAAAGCGCGGCGCGGCGCCAAAGCATTCACAAAAGGAAACGGCGAAAGCTTGACGCGCGTGAGCGTTTTTGACCAAACCCAGATCGAATTGATATCCGGACTGCTGAAGTGATTAAAATAATTCAGCAGCAGCCGCCAGTTGGGAGTGAACCACGCCGCGCGCCGGCCCACATAGATATTGCGGATATAGCAGGAAAAAAACGGTTTGCCGATCTTTTTTTCCACCGCCTCCACCACTTCCCGCTCGCCGGCGGTCAGGCGCATTTCGGCCGGAAAAAGCTCTTGCGGCTTTTCCGCTTCGGGCTTGGCGCCTTCAAAGATGAAATCAAGCAATTCTTTCCACAGCGGTTTGAGCTCGGCTTTCTTGACATCGATGCGCTTGGCCAGAATATCGCGGATGCGTTCGCCTTTTTTGACAAAACCTTCCCCGTCTTTTTTATCGGAAAAATATATCGGCTTGGCGCTGATCTGGATCCACAGCTGTTCGCCGGGCTTTAATTTTGCCATGCCCTCCATCAGCGAAGTAAACGGATCGACAATTTCTTCTTCTTCGACTCCCGCCTCCACATATCTTTCATAGGTCGGAATCGGATACTGCGGATCTTTGGTCATCTTGTAATCCCAGCCGAAAAGCTCCCAGTCTTTATTGGGAATATCGGCCGGCACGGCGCGCGAATAATCCGGCGCCGCTTCGATCTCGGCCTCGGGAAACTGGGAATAGACCGCCGCCTCCACCGCTTCGCGATAATCGGCAAAACAGCGGATGTAGAAATGTATCTTGCCGTCAATGGAAGCAATCTCGAATTTATAGCTGGTCTGCGGTTCGCCGCTCTGGTATTTTTCCCACCAATCCGGATCGTTGTATATCGCGCCGTGGAGCGCCACCATCATCGCCTCCATGGCCTTGATCGGCTTGGGCAGCAGCTTGGGAATTTTTATTTCCAGCAGCAGCGGCTTCCACACCGTACCAAACCACAACTCGGTGCGCCACCAGCGCCAATAATCGTCAAATTTTTTTGACAGCACAAAAAACGCCGGCAGCCACCACCAGTATAAAACCAGCCTCCAAACAAGATCGATGAATTGTAAGATATCTTCAAGCACCGCCAATTAAAATTCGAATTTCGAACATTCGAATATTCGGACTTAAACCAAAAAGAAACATGTTAATGTTTTTATTATAACCCGGGTTGCTTATAAATTAAAGGATCACGCCTCCTGGATATTGGCGTGCCAATATTTGCCTTCGCTGTCGCGCAAAAAAAATTTTTTGTTGCTCAAATTCATCAGCACCGTGTTTTCTTTGATGCGGCGCTGTTTCAGCACGCGGTCAAGAATTTCGGATTTGGTCAAGGGCCGGTTTTCGTTGCTGAAAATATTCAAAATAACATCCTTGACATCGCCCTCCACATAACCCCATTCCTTCAGCGCGTAAATGCCGCGGCCGATCAAAACAAACCTCTTGTCGCGGATGAGCTCGTTGTGCACCGTTTGCACCAAACTGCCGCTGATCTTTCTGGCCACATCGGTAAAATGGAGCGGATTGCGGTTTTTTTTGAACAAGAGATAAATTTTATCTTTGATCCCTTTGGGATTGACCTCGGGCCATTCGCGCAAACCGTAAAGACCTTCCCTGTTTTTCTGCACCCGCTTGGAAATTCCCAAATAAGATTCGGACACTGCTTTTTTCAATTCCGAAGATGCAGCCAGCTCCCGGCTTGACGCCAGTTGTTTTTTTTCTTCCAGTTTGGCGGCTGCTTCCGAAACGAAATTTTTTGCCGCCGCCGCCGACTGCGGATCCTGCGCCCAGAAACAATTAAAATCATCACTCTCGCCGAAACGGATAAATTCGCCCGAAAGCGACAGCAGAAAAAACGCCGCCGATTTGGATGAAAATGATCCGCCCAGCTCTTCCAGCAGAATATTTTCTTCGCGCACGCCGCCGAAGTTTTTCAAATGCTTGGCAAACAGCCTCGAAGCTTCCTTGTACGCCGAAGCGTTCTTTTTCATTTTCGCCAGGCTCACTTTTTCAACCTGGCGCACGCGCTCGCGGCATATCTTATAGCTTTTTCCGATTGCCTCCAAAGTTTCCCGCTTCCCGGTTTTCAAACCAAACCGGCGCTCGATAACCTCGCGCTGTTTTAAAGGCAATTGGCCAAGCAATTCCTCGCAAATTTGTTTGTAATCAATGTTGACCATACATAATTGAATATTGAACCCTTGCGGCAACGCAAGTATTACATAGCATATCGTATGTTTCAGTTTTTGTCAAACAAATGCCCGGCAACCGCTCACTGGGGATTTGCATCTTCCGGGATCGTTCCCCTGTGCGGCGCAGCAAAACAAGGGCGCGACCCCTAAATTAAAAAATCCGAATGCCTTTGAAGGGTCTAACCCTTTTGATTACAAAGGGGATAGACCCCAAAAAACCAAGCAACAAATTCACTCCCCGGTGAACGGTTGCAATTGCAAAATGCCGGCGCAAGCCTGTCAATTAAAACAAAACAGAGGGTTTTGCCCTCTGCGCGAATTGCCGGTTTTAATTCTATTTTTTAATTTTTCCGCCTTTTCTATCCATCCAAACCGCCAGGATTTGGGCCGCCAAAAATACCGACGAATAAGTGCCGGTGGCAATTCCCAATATCAATGCCAGCGCAAAATATTTCAGGCTCTCCCCGGCCCAAAAATAAATCGCGAACACCGGCAAAAGCGTGGCCACCGATGTGTTGATCTGGCGGCTCAAGGTCTGGTTGACCGCGCGATCGGAAATTTCGGCAAAATCCGCTTTATGGTCGCGGACAAGATTTTCGCGGATGCGGTCGTAAACCACAATCACATTGTTGATGGCGTAGCCCACCACCGTCAGCAGCGCGGCAATGATCGGAATGGTAATCTGCACGCCGTAGAAAGCGCCCAGCAATGCGAACACTCCCAGCGGCACCAGCACATCGTGGCACAAAATCAAAAACGATGCCGCGCCGTATTGCCACGAACTGACCGGCCCGGGAACATTGCGAAAGGCCACCGCGATATAAACTAACATCGCCAGCAAGGAGATCAGCACCAAAACCGCCATCTTGTTCGCCAGCTC
>Ga0172380_10005899_pt1 | contig 14548 bp, 22 predicted proteins | sample Leawe162metaG_FD_119747 | JGI IMG/M metagenome (GOLD analysis project Ga0172380, IMG submission 119747) | Leachate microbial communities from a municipal landfill in Southern Ontario, Canada - Leachate well 162 metaG | ecosystem: Engineered > Solid waste > Landfill > Unclassified | place...
GAGACCTGCCTGTGTACAGGCATCTCCACCCAGCACACTCGAAGAGAGGCCCTGGAATCCACCCGTTCTCGTACCAAATAGTACGGCTCAACCGAGTACTGCTATGACAGAGAGTGCACCAATGATTTTTTTGTTCATAAAAGAGGGATTATTTTTTATTCAGACTTTAATTATTTTCTGTGAAATGGTTTTGGTCCATCCATGTTATAAATCTTCTGAATTCTACTACCTGAGGTTTGAACACAGATAATTTTCCATTTGATGCAGCGAGATTATTTCTCTTTTGTTTCTCTATGTTCCACCACTGGAGACATTCTACAGGGGCTGGATTGGCAGAGGTATTGTCCTGAGATTCATAGCGAGATAATTCATTTTCTAAATCCCCCAATACATTTTTTATTTCATCATAAGCTTCCTCTGCTTTTGGCACAAGAGAGCTACTGATAGGTTTCTTTGCGGTCAGGTGCTCTAGATTTGTTCTTCCTGGTGCAAATTTGTTGAGCATTGCCTTGCTACGCTCCACAAGGGTATTATCAAGGGGTTTCCAATCTGAGTGTATAGCACAGGTTTTTTCATTATCCTTTCCTGTTCTGAAGGATTGGACTAGAGGGCCGACTTTGCTGAGATACATCTCTATTTGTGCAATCTGAGTGGCCGATTCCTTTATGATTTTTTCTCTTTCTGCTGCAGATTTTTTTTGTGCTGCCTGCTCATTAATTGCTCGTTGGATTTCAGTATTGATTGCTCCGAGCTGTTGATTTTTCTGAGCCAGTATTTCTTCTTGATCTTTTATGAGATTATTCACTCGAGGGATATCATTATCATTATTAATTTTTATGAGTCCTAATCATTCGATTCTCGTTGATGTCTCTACAGAAGTAGCATTTTTTGATTTCTTCTTCAGAGCCTTATAGTTATTTATGAGAGAGTTTAATTGTTGTTTTCTTAGTATTGTTTCTTCAACTGGTTCGATACTATTGCGTTGTGCGTAGAGAGAATTTAGGATATTATCCCAATCAGTAGAGGCTGTATTTCATCATTTAGATGCTTCTTCTTTTAGTGCAAAGAGAGTCGCACTCAGTATATCAAATCTCCCTGCAATCTCTTTCAGTTTATCTTCCGTAAACACTGTATTCAGATTATAGCTAGTCGACAGTTTGCCACTTTCCACACGGAGCTTATCAAAAGTATCAATTGTTGCATCTACCAGAATAGTGTCGGTCATAGGAGTACTCGTGGTTGCTGGTGGTGGGGTATTGGTCGGAGTATCAGTCGCCGGAGGCAGATCTCATCCTGTTTCCGGGACATATGGTGGTAAGTCTCCACCTGTCTCTGGGGTGTTTCTGTCATTTCACGAGAGAATGTTCTGGCAAGTAGCATAGTCTTCTACAAATGCTCTTAGAGCAGATAAATTTTTTGTTATTTCTCGCTTCTTTTGCGTTCCAGTTGTTATTTTCTTTTTTATTTCCGTACTTGTATTTTTCATCTCTACGAGACTTGCTTGGAGAGACTTTATATTCTCCTGTATTACCTGGAGTTCACTTTGTTTCTCCGGGCAATCCTCTGGAAGCGCAGTAGATACACCATTTCTTCCTGCAGTTTTCCCTGGTTTGATACATGATTTTTGCACATAGATTTCTAGTTGTCGAGAGTCTTTTTTGATTTGTTTTACTTCAGCTGTTACCCTTCCTGTTCTCTTTTTTATTTCTACTAGGTCTTTTTCCCATCCTTTTATCTCATTTGGTAGTGATTTGAGTTCATTTTCGAGTTCTGTGATTTGGGTAGAACTCTCATTATACTTCGCAGTATTCGCCCCCAGAGATTCTGTCGTACAGACAAAATCAGGACTATTGATAGCCTCAGATCTGAGACCAGAGATTCCTCCTGTACCGACGAGAGCCATTGCGACGAGAGCTCCGAGAGTACCCAGTGTGAGTACTATTTTTTTCTTCTGTGAGATTTGAGAAAGTGACATAGACGATTTGGTTAAGAAGTCTGTCAATATCTTACTTTATGTTTTTTTTGGTGTCAAATATTTTAGTATATTTTAATAACCCCTCCAAATTTGGAGGGGTTATTATGGTTTTTTGTTTATGCTTCTTCCGGCACAACTTCGGTTATTTCAATATCTTCTTCTGCAGATTCTGCTTCCTGCACAGCGTTGGTAGATATTTCAGCATATTTTTTACCCTCATGCTTTACCAATATATTACAATAGTGTATTGCTTCAATTTCATTTTTTGGATTCGATCGACAATTTACTAATTCGTGAGACAGGTTAAAAAGAGTTGGTAATTTTGTATATACATAATTATTCACATTATTGAAGATTTTTTCAGACTCTTGCTGTACCGCTTTTATGTTTGCCTCACTCATGACAATAGAGGAGAGTGCCTGATTTGATATGTTCAATTCTTTTTTGAGCATTACTAGATATTTTTTTGTGGATTTTAGGTCTTTTTCTACTTTCTTAACTTCATTTTTGTTTACTTTTCTTTTACCGCATGCACCTGATTTTGAATGCTCGGTACATTTTCATTTTTTTGCTTCTTTGTGCTTATTTTGGAGGTCTTTTTCGGCTTTTGTATATGCAGTGATTTGTTTATTGAGATCAGCAATTCGAATTTTATGGTCCAGAACGGTTTTATTGACAGTATTTTGGTTTTTAATTGTGTAGAATCATTTTATCACTTCTCCATAAAGTTCTTTTGCTTTCAGGAGATATATTTCTTTTTCTTCATCGGAAACACTATTTTTATTTTTTTCCAAATCATTCACTAGTGTTATCATGTTTTGTAGTGCTGGTGTGATTTTCGGGACCTTTGGTGTTGATACTAAAATACCACTATTTACTGATCATACACCTGCTATGATACTAGATTGAATACTATTGCTGCTCCCTGTTCCTATATATGTCATTCATCCGAGTACAGCTATGACTGAGAGAATACCAATAATTTTTTTGTTTCGATTCGTTGTTTTCATAAAATAAAATTAGAAAGATTAATTAATAACATCTGTTCAGAACCCTTCAGGACTGCTCATTTTCTCTAGGAATATGTTGATTTGTGCCATATTATTGTTATTTACCGCCATATTTTTTGACAGTGATGTTTTATCAATGCCTCTTACCTGTGCTGATTTTGTATTTATCTGTGCTCTGATATTATCAATGCTCTGGAGAGCACTCTTTACCTCATTGTCATACTGTTTCAGTGTTTTTTTATCAGGAGATCCATATTTCGCACATTTTCCTTTTCAGCCGCCTGTTTTTCCTGAAGGCAGATATGATATGCATGTAGCTTTTGTTTTTTTGGTATATTCCTTTTTAGCATTTTTTTTAGAGCTGATTAAGTATTGTAGGGATGAAATTTGTGAAAAATGATTATTTATACCAGAAAATATTGCGCTGATTTGTGTGATCTCGTCTTGATGTTGTTTGATTTGATCATGTTTTATCCTGAGTGCCTGGTATGCCTCGCGTCATCCCTGAAGTGCTAGCGCTTTTTCTTCTTCACTGAGTCTATTCTCGGCATTTAAATACGAAATAAGTGCGAATCTGGCATTCGCCAACTCTGTTTCTGCGTTTATGGTTGGCGGTATCTGAATAGCACTCGAGGAGAGACCACCTATTGATACGAGCTTATCACCCATGCCTGTATAGACGACTCATCCGAGTACGGCTATGACAGAGAGAACACCAATAATCTTTTTGTACATAAAAATAGTTATTATAAAATGTAAGTACATACATATATAACTATACTTTGTAATAGAAGTCAAAAATTTTATTATTTTCCTTAAATACCCTGTATCAATGGTATGAGTTCTATTATTCGTGAATGATAAGTCTTGTTTGGGGAGATGCCGTCGGCGACGATAACAGCATTGAGATCGGGTATTTCTGTGGAGACAGAAAAAGATACTGGTATCATTGTTGATGCAGTGTCAGTGAGACTGACCTTGAGTGAGCAGGTCGCAGAAAAGCAATTACTTGTACCTACGATATCTCCAAGTGTCTCGCTACTATTGTTTTGGATACCTGCAATGTTTAGTCCATCGACAGAGTTTGTGGGACTACTATTCCCGAAAAAAGGCGTCACACCACCAGTATCATCATTGTGTACAAATTCAATTCCCACCGTCTTTGATGCCGCATCTTCTCCATCAGTAGTCATTTCCATACTAAATGGTGGTGTCACTGTATCTCTCTTTGTCAGGTCAAATAAGAGTCCACTAAAGGTAGTCAATATATGGAAATCGGGATTTCTCTGGCTGAGACCAAATCTGCGAGGTTCTGCGTCCTCACTGAAGAGTTTTATTTTGAGAGGGAGATGTGTGCTTTCGGAAACAACGACATGAGTACCAGGATCAATCGTTATATCTGGTAGCGTGAGCGAGAGAGTTCCATCACTACCCGTCTCTATCCGCTCATCCATATCTACATTTTTGCGGTCGATAGGGAAATATTTTTTTGCCAGCTCTATCTGACTCTTGGCTGTGTAGTAGGATTGAACCGAATCCTGGAGACCTCGTATCTGGCGTGAATACGGTATGATTCGCTCGAGGAGAATCATCGCGAAGAGGAGCACGACACTTGTAATCATAATTGTCACCAGTAGTGCTGACCCTCGTTCTCGATGTAAAATATTTTTGTCCATAGTTTAGAGGGTACCGAGGTCAAAAGATGTCGTGAGAAACCGTGGTGTGTTTTCTGATTCTTGTAGTAATCCTCGCGCGAGTGTGCCCTGCGAGAGCTGTACTTCGAGATGAATTTGCACCATTGGAGAGAGAGCTTCTTCTCCTGCGCCTGCCATCAGTCCAGGGATTTTGAGTGGTCGAGGCAGGAACCCAGCACGCACGATATTCATCTCTGGAGAGCTGATATCTGCCCAGACGAGCGTATCTGTCGCAGTGGCTATTGCGTTGACATCATCGATGACACTACAGGCATCTTCTTCTCATCCGAAATCTGCATGTGGTACCCATGCATCTACTCTACCATCTCCACCTGCCGTCGGGAGCGTATCACAGCTCTTCATACGAGTCATCTGAATCTTTCCGAGACATCCTGTGAGCGCTGCCGTTGCTGGATCGCAGACTGGTGTAGTGCTTTCGGGATTTTGGACATAGATGTGGCGGAAATAGATCCTCTCAAAACTGTTATCAGGGAGTTTTTTTATGAGATAGAGATCGCTGATTCATTTTTCTCTGATGTCTGTATCACTTATCGGGAAAATTGGCGGGAGCTTCATAGGAGTTGGAAATCCCGCCGCAGATCCGTAATTGAGACCAAGACTAGAGTACTGCCCATAGGCCATGTGTTTATCTGTGAGTGACTGGTCAAAGGTGGGACTCGTTCCTGCAACGCCTACGCTCGTTCCATTCAGACACGCCTCACCATCGTCACCACTATCGACACCGCAGACATAGCGCTCGGGTGCGTCATTTGCATTATCTCCGTTTCCATAGCGGGATTCAGTCGAATAAGTCCAGCTATTGTCTGCGAATGATTTCTCATAACCTAGTATTCGTCGATTGAAATATTCTTCATAATCAATAGTTCCTCCTTGGCGTATGAGCGAGGAGAGTTTCTCGTTGAGATAAAATAGATTTCTCTGAATATTGATTGATCCAGAGAGCCGTACCTGACTCTTGAGTATCCCCTGAAATGCAGCAAATGCTGAGCTCAAGAGAATTCCAGAAAGTACCACAGAAACGAGGACTTCTATGAGGGTAAAACCAGCATCTTTGGATGTATGTTTTGGATGTTCTATCACTTATTTTTTGGGATAAAATACAACCTGTATCAGTGTGGCGAGACTTCTGCCTATCTGAATAGAACGTGGAAATTTCCAAAATCTCCGAGGTCCACTCACCGCTATCCAGTGGCCTATACGTATCAGCCTGGAGGATTTGAGAGGCTGCATGCGGCCAGTCAAGAGCGAAGAGATTCATGCTATCGTTCCTCTGCACAGCAGAGATACTCCCTGCCACAATAAGAGGAGGAGTATTATGAGAGTATTTGGTCGCTTATTTCACATCTTTCATAAGTATACGCTCAAACTTTTTGGTAGTCAATGTATTCCTCTTTACACTTAGAACCTTATCAGTATAAATTCGCCCATATATGTCACCCTACACTCCTTTTCGTTCTCGTCGGTGAATCCATCATTTTTTGCCTATCCGCCTCCTAGAAAATGTGTGGTTCTTTTTCTCTAAATCTTCTTGGGGTATGAAGATCGTTCTCACGGGCGTTGTGAGCATCATTGCTGGGCTTTCTTTCCCATGGATTCAGATCGGAGAGACGACGAGCATGGGTGCGTTTTCTCTCTTGTGTGGAGGTGTTGGCTGGTGGATTAGTTTCCTGATGTTGGGTGTTTTGATACAACTTTTTTCATATGACATGAGTCATAAAATCCAGAAATCCTGGCATATAAATCTCGATCCAAAGGTTCTCTATGTGCGTGTTGGATCGCTCATTGTCATCATGACGCTCATCGTGAGCATATCTCTCACTGGTGCTGCGAGGACCGTGAATCAGGATATCAGCATGACTCTCGATATTTCTGGTCTCGTACTGACACTCATGGGTGCGATTCTTCTCAGTCTTGGTGGCGTCGTTGTTCGTAGAAAAGAAGAAAAGGATGCCTACAAACATGTTTTTGTCCAGGGCGTGGAAAATGAAGATACCGACAGCTATAAAAAAATTCTCTGAGAAACCGAAGAAGGAAATATGAAATTGCCCATATAATTGCGCAAATCACTTTGACTTTCCATACTTTTTTTATACTCTATGCCCTATAATTTTATAGGGCTTTTTTATGGTGCAACCAACCTCGGGAGATGATTATTATGCAAAGATTGGACCCAGTACGACCCAGTCGGATACTGGTACTGAGAAAAAAAAGATTAAGATCGTTGCAAAAAAAGTAGTTTCTCAACAGCCAGAAAAGGTACAAACACCTGCGCCTGAGCCAGTAGTAGAGGAGTATGATACACGGCAGGCTGTCCTCGATAACAATGATCCTCCGTATGCTCCTCGATCTGCTCAACTTCCTGAAAGTGGCAAGCTCGATCTCGGATCAAAATTTGTCAGCCGCCCAGCAGTTGTTTTTCATTCTCACCAGAATCGTTCAGTTCTCCCAGGGCAGAGATCTTCTTCGACGGGAACGCCGGGGACACGACCAGCATTTAATAGGCCATCAGGTGGTGCTCCTCGCCCTGCGTGAGCTGGTTGATTATCTCGTCCTGGGCAACCAGCACGACCAGGAGCTCCAAAAGGAAATTTCCGCAAACCAGATGCACCTAAAAAGAATTTCAAGACTACCAAACGAGGTGCGAAACACAAACTCACCTTCCTCTCTACAGAAAAAGATGATGATACATTTCGACGTCAAAAAAGTATCGGAGGTGAAAAACAAGAAAAGAATGTCGATGATATCAGACAGACGCTCGTGGATCGATCTGGTCAAGAAGTGGAAATTGGAGACTTTCTCACGGTCAAAGAATTTTCTGATAAAATCGGTATCTCTCTCGCGAGAATCATCGGAGAACTCATGAAAAATGGTATTATCGTGAATATTAACTCTCAGATAGATTTTGATACGTGTTTCCTGATTGCCGAAGGATTTGATATCAAAATCAAAAAAACTCATTCAACTGATTCGAGCATTACCGATCTCCTCGATGGAAATATCGATGCACTTCTCGCAACTGATGACGCGGCTGACATGGTCACACGTCCGCCTATTATCTCGGTTATGGGACATGTCGATCATGGTAAAACATCTATCCTCGACTCTATTCGCAAGACTGAAGTCGCTGCAGGAGAAGCGGGCGGAATCACACAAAAAATTGGCGCGTATCAAATCACAAAAAATGGTCGCCAGATTACTTTTCTCGATACTCCTGGTCATGAAGCGTTTGCTCTCATGCGTTCTCGTGGTGCGAGACTCACTGATATCATCATTCTCGTCGTCGCTGCTGATGAAGGACTCAAACCCCAGACTATCGAATCTATCGACCTTGCTAAAGAAACAGGAGTTCCTGTTGTCGTTGCTATCAATAAGATGGACAAGCCAGGTGCTGATGTCGACATGGTCAAGCGAGCTCTTGCTGAACACGAGCTCACTCCAGATGATTGGGGTGGAGATACTATCTGTGTCCCATGTTCTGCGAAAACAGGGGAAGGAATCGATACGCTCCTCGAGATGGTCCTCCTCGTCTCTGACATGAAACAATTCAAATCACATCCTACTCGACCAGGTGTCGGTACCGTCATCGAGTCACATCTCGATCCAGGACAGGGCGTCATCGCAAATATCCTCGTCAATGCAGGTGTATTTAGCCGTGGCGATGCTGTCTTTTGTGGCTCTGCATGTGGTAAAATCCGCACAATGAAAGATTCTACTGGTAAAAATATCTCTGAGGCAACCTCGAGTATGCCAGTGCAGATAACAGGTCTGGATGTAGTTCCAGAAGGTGGACAAATCATGCAGGTCTTCCCAACACTCGAAGGCGCTCGTGAGAAATCACAAGCATTCAAACTCGCCTATGGGAGTAAGAGTGTCAATAAATTTGAAAATGCATCGCTCATGAATCTGATGGGGAAGCTCAAAACCGGAACACTTCAGCATGTGAAGGTCGTCCTCAAATCTGACTCAAATGGTTCTCTCGAGGCCCTCAAAGCATCTCTCCAGAAAATCACTGCCAAGGATGTCGCTGTCAAAATCATCCACGCTGGCGTGGGCGCTGTCAGTGAATCTGATGTACTCATGGCTGGTACGAGTGGAGCATTGCTTGTTGCATTTAGTGTCCCAGTGGTGAGCAGCGCTACTGATCTCCTCTCAAAATCAGAAATTGAATTTATCTCTGACAAGGTCATCTACCGCATCATTGAAAAAGTCGAAAGTATCGCGACAGGTATGATTGATATCAAGTACGATCAGGTATTGGTTGGTGAAGGAAAAGCTCTCAAAATATTCTATACTGGTGAGAAAATGCAGATTGTTGGTCTCTCTGTAACGATGGGAAACATTCAGAAAAATGCACAACTCAAAATCATCCGTAACGAGCGTGTCGCAGGATCCGGGAAAGTCGAAACTCTCAAAGAAGGTGTCTATGAAGTCAATCAGGTCGAGGAAGGCAAGGAGTGTGGTATCCAGTACAAGGGCGATGTCCGTGTCGAAGTAGGTGATGCTCTCGAGTTCTACATGACGGTAGAGAGGAAGTAAGTTTATTTTCTTTTATGAAATATTTCAAATTAGGTATTGTTTTCTTTTTTAGTATTTCTTTATTTGCTTCTTGAGAAATTGATTTTGGTAACCAAAGAATAGATTCAGGATTTGATACTTCTCATTGCTCTGAACAAGAAGATGTGTTTTTTGAATTACAATGTATTCATGGCTTGAGCGCTTTTGGTCCAGAATGATATTCTGAGTGTGCGGAATATGCTTGTTCTGTAGATGAAATGGACACTTTTTTGTTGGTTGCATGAAGCCTACTTTTTGTTCTACTTTTACTGGTATGAATTTCGATGCGCAATAAATGGCTTCAAAATTATTTTCTAGGCTTGAATGCTTTCTCCTTCATCCCAGCATACTGGATATATAATCAATCCTGGACAGAATCTAATATTTTTCAAAATGTACTTTTGATGCTTTATGCTTGCGGTGTCTTTTTTATGCTTATTTTTATAATGAAGTTTTTCAGATCCGATGATAAAAATAGATACTTATTACTATTTTTGGCTATTTTTGGCGTAGGGTTTTTCTACTCATTTGTCGTACACATTACTAAATTCTATTTGTTATAAATTTATGAATCTGTCTTTTATTTGGATTATTTTTGCGGGTATTGTTTGGGGACTTGATGGTCTTCTTCGTTCACAAATTACTGGTGTTTCACCGCTCACTATCGTCACTGTTGAACATGCGATAGGATTTGTGATATTGGCGGTTATCGGGATGAATCACTTCCGATTTCCAAAATTGACTCCAAAAGCTTGGTTCGCACTTCTCGGTGTGGCACTTTTCTCAGGACTTATTGGTACCTACGCCTTTACCTGGGCGATGGCCAATGTGCATTTTAGTTCGTTTTGAGTGCTTTTCCTCCTCTTGAAATTACAACCACTTTTTGCTATAACAGCGGCGCTTATATTCCTCGGAGAGCGACCAAAAAAGAGCTTTTATCCGCTCGCTGTACTGGCCATTATTTCAGCGTATTTCCTCAGCTTTGGTAAAAGTGGTCTCTCGCTCCCTGCCCTCGGTGATGACACGACTCGCGCGGTTCTCGCAGGTCTCATCGCAGCACTGTGCTGGTGATCGGCGACTGTTTTCTCGAAATACCTCTCAGGACAGTGATACAAGGCCCGTACTATGACTGCCTTCCGTCTCGGTCTCGTCGCTATTCTCGGTGTTATCGCTCTCGGTATTATGACTTTGCTCGGTGTTGATGGCGCTCTTTCTCTGCCTGCTGATCCTTCATCGTTCCTCCTTATCGTCACAGGCGTCGCTCTCTTGTCTGGTGTTCTCGGCACGACGATGTACTATCGCGGAATTAAGCATACTCATGCGACACGCGCAAGCATCTTTGAACTCGCATTCCCTATCACAGGCTTTATCATCGACATATTTGTACAGCATAAAACTCCCGATACTTTCCAAATTGCCGGTGGTGCATTTCTCATCATAGTGATGATATTTGTAGCGAGGACAAAGAAAGACTAGCGTTTCTTCCTAAACAGTCGTCCAATCCAGCTATCTTTCGGTGCTTTAGGTAATCCACTTACCACTTCTCTCACTCATGCTCATGCTTGTCGGGCTTTTACACCAGACTCATATCTCTGCAGGAGGTTTGTAATTATTTTCTGATCGCCATAGTAAGCGAGATAGAGATTTTCTTTTCAATTTGAATGTAGTCTACGAAATATCAGTGCTGGTTTTCCGTTGAGCTCTGTTTGTACAGGAGGCGTTGTATCATCCTTTTGTGTTAGAGGATTGAGAACATGTTCTTCAAAGTCTTCTACACTGTCTCCATCAGGGCAAAATATATTATGTATACGACCTTGCATGCCTGTTTTATCATAACATTCAATAGTATGAACCTCTTGATGATTGTTGATTGTCTGCTGTATTTCCCTTACAAAGAGCTTACCTCAGTGAATGTAGGGGATAAAGTAATGGTTGTTCACAAAAACATCGCCATCTTTTTCAGATATAACACTTTCATAACTATTTTCTGTTTCTGACATGATAGGCTCTGCTCCGTCTGGGAGAATTCGTGCTTCTCTGAGGGTTTTAACTTCCTTAGGCTGGCTTCCTGGTTTCGCTGAAGAATCCTTTAGGGGGATAGTTGTGGACCTTTCGGCGAGATTTCCTGCTTGAGATGAAGAATCCTGTAGAGAGATGGTTGTCATATAAAATAGAATTAATTAATAACACTCACATTATATACTATATTTTATATTATGTCAAGTTTTGCATTTTTCTGTATTTCTATACTCTCTGTACATGTCACTCATAGCCCCAGATAAACTCGCTAGCATTCAACATGCTCTCAAAAGAAGTGCTTCTTGAGAGAGGAAATTTCATATTCAGACTTTTGGTTGTCAGATGAATCATGCTGACAGTGAAAAAATTCATATGCTTCTCACGCAGGCTGGACTGTCGAAGGTCGACACGTGGGAAGAGGCTGATATTGTTATTTTCAACACCTGTTCTGTCCGTCAGAAAGGGGAAGACAGGGTATTTGGTTTTGTTGAAGAAATAGACAGGCTTCGACATTCGACCGGTCGAGATATAAAAGTCGGATTGACTGGGTGTATGACTCGTAAGACATGAATAAATAAGAAATATTATGACTATCAGGGGAGGAAAAATACCACGAAAATTGAGTTATTGGAGTTAGATAAAAATAATTCAACTAAACCCCCCTTCTTGAAGGGGGAGAATAACTCAGAAGAAAATAAGGGGGATTTTATTAATAATAAATCCTCAGTCATTCCTTCGTCATGACAGCTCCTTCAAAAAGGAGCTAATAATTCCATCTTCAATTCTGATGATGAGCTCTTCAATCGCACAGATAATATTGATTTCGTGGTGCGCATCGAGGATATAGGGGCTCTGACGACACTTCTCTCGATTATGTACGGCGAGGACATAGGGCAGGATGATGCATTTCAATCGTACCTCCGTGTGCGTCAGGAATGAAATAATTCGAAGAGTGCGAATGTGATTATTCAGACGGGCTGTGACAACTATTGCACCTTTTGTATCGTGCCGTATACGCGAGGGCATGAGGTTTCTCGGCCTCTTGGCGACATCGTTGGCGAGGTTGTCGAAAGTGTCGAACATCAGGGCACGAAAGAGGTGACTTTACTGGGTCAGAACGTGAATAGTTACGGAAAAGAAACTCGGAAAAATCTGTGGAATGCGGAGGAGCTGACCTGGTCCGCTTCAACTGTTCGGACACCATTTCGAGAACTGCTTGAAAAATTAAATGAGATTCCCGGGCTCGATAGAATTCGTTTCACTTCATCCAATCCGCACGATATGACACGAGATATCCTCGATGCTCATTTCGACCTCGAGAAGTGTTGCCATTATCTTCACTTTGCTCTTCAATCGGGGGACAATGATTTATTGAAGAAGATGAATCGCCGGCATTCGTATGAAGACTTCAAATCCCAGGTCGATTACCTCCGTTCGCGAGATCCACTTTTTGGTATTTCTACAGATATCATCGTCGGTTTCCCGGGGGAGACAGAGGAACAATTTGAGAATACCATGAAAGCATTTCGAGAGTGTCAGTTTGATTACGCTTATATAGCCCGTTATTCTCCCCGTAAACAGACCTATGCTGCCCAGATGCCTGTTCATGTACCTGCTGAGGTCAAAGCACAGCGCTGGGACAGATTAAACGCTCTTATGTACGAAATCATTCAACAGCGGAATCAGATGATGATAGGCCGTGAAGAAGTCATTCTGGTCTCAAAAATTGATGAAGAAGAGGGGACAATTTCTGGTCGAACAAGAAACTTTAAAGAGGTATTCTTGCCAAAAAATGAGAAAATAAAATTGGGAGATTTCGTACCCCTGAAGATAATGGAGCTGGATAGGTGGGTCCTCAGAGGGCAAGCCCTTTAATGAAAAATTAAAAATTAAAAAAGAAAAATGGAGGATTTTTCCTTTCGACATCGTCTCATGCTTCGTCTGCTGGAATTATTTCCACAGATTCTTCTCGTTGCTCTCTGTAATTCTCGAGCAATGGGCGAGGCAGATGCAAATTCGGATATAGATCTCTTCATCATCGCCAAAAAAGGCAATCTCTGGACTGTGCGGTTTATTGTGACCGCTCTTACTTCCATGCTTGGTGTAAGGAGGCGCAATACCCATGGCCTGCAGAAATGAACTCCTGAGTACATCAAAAGAACGAAAGATAGATTTTGTCTCTCATTTTTTATCACCGAAGAGGCGATGAATTTCGAGAATATTCGTCTCCAGCCACACGATCCGTATCTGGATAAGTGGATTGCCACACTTATACCGCTCGTGAATAAGAGAGACACTTTTGAGCGATTTATTGAGACTAATGAGTCTCGAGTACAGAAAACAGAAGACAAAGGACAAAAGAGAGGGTTTTCATTATTTGAACGACTCATCAAAAAACTCTGGCTTCCTCGAACACTCCAAACTTACGAAAGACTCGGAAAACCATGGGGTGTCATTATCTCCGATACGATGCTGAAATTTCACAATCAGGATGTGCGAAGGGAATATGCAGACACCCAATTGTAATATTGACAAAATATTAAATATATTATCATATATTTATGAAGTATCCATCTTTATCTCAATTAGAATCAGAACAGCTACAGGCTATAAATGCCGCAAAGGTTCAAGGTAAGGCGCTTTTTCATAGAGATCAAATCACATATATTATTGATGAGAATCCAAGAGGATCTGTTGTTATGGCACAAAATCAGGAAGGGAAAGAGGCTGGTTATATTGCCACTAGTCCTCATTGAAAACATTACGCAATAGAAGTCCCCCCTCAATTTAGAAATATGTGAATAGGTAAAATCCTTTTATTAACCAAGCAAGCTTTGGATGGTATATTAATGTTTGATTGGACAGACTTGCATTCTCATATTTTTTTCCTTATGAGAAGGGGGTATATCCCTGTATCTAAAATGATGGACTATAATACTTTTTCAGAGCTTGAGGTAGAAGAATTACAGCTTTTAATAGAGAAATTAAAACTATTCCGGATGCAGGGTTTTCCACATGGGCTTCCAGAAGATATATCACCTACTGTAGTCCAGTTAAAATACTCTCCAGCCAAAGCTAAGAAGCTTATCCGAGAATATGGCTTGCAATAAATATTTTATTTCCCCTCTTCCTCTTCTTCTCTTTCTCTCACGATACTCATAGAGGTGACTGCATCATCGTCACGAAGTTTTGTGAGGATGACTCCTTGTGCGACACGACCAGTGAGTCTGACGGCTTTGAGAGGGCTTCGTACGGTTTGTCCTGACTTCGTAACA
>Ga0172380_10005900_pt1 | contig 14547 bp, 22 predicted proteins | sample Leawe162metaG_FD_119747 | JGI IMG/M metagenome (GOLD analysis project Ga0172380, IMG submission 119747) | Leachate microbial communities from a municipal landfill in Southern Ontario, Canada - Leachate well 162 metaG | ecosystem: Engineered > Solid waste > Landfill > Unclassified | place...
AAGAAGAGAAGGAAACTAACATTACTAATGGAAAGAAAGAAGGAGCAAGTTATGAGATCCTCTAGCCTTAAGTTAGCAATTGAGCATGGAATAGCATCTCCTAAACTCTACCGAGATAGTCTAATTCATGACTGGTTTCTAGATGATATCTCAAGAAATACTCTTGAAGTATTCTTCCAAGCTAAAGAGTATTCTTCAGAACTCCAAGATCATATTAAGAATGGAGCATTCTGGGTAGATAATAAGGAATACCATATTACTTGGATTCACCGCCCGGAAACTATATTTAAAGCAGAATTTGCTCTAATGAGTTTCCGCTATTGCAGGCATCTTAATTGTGGCTATGTTCTGATTAAAGAACTAGATGCAAAGGATGCCCATAATTTTGATTTTGTGGAGTATCAGAAATGAACCCTAAGCTAGAAGCAATGATAGCTGCTGCTAAAGCAAGAACAGAAAGAATACTTGCAGAACAAAGCCAGCGGAAAGAAGGAGAACAGAGAACTAGTAGTGAATTGGTATCCGGTATTTCAGGACTTCCAAGCTCCATTACTATCTCACAATCGGGTGCCCCAATAGCGGAAGTTGATCCACAACAGGATAATATTATTTCCGCTAGTAGCATATTTGATCCTTTCACTATGGATAATGGAGTAACTTTAAATGACAAACAAAGAGAAGCAGTTACTAGATTCGGTCTTAATGGAGAGAGTGGTTGCCTTATTGGTCCAGCTGGTAGCGGAAAAACAACAACTATGCAAGCTATCATACGAGCAGCAATTCATTGTGGAAGAATTTCTATCATTCCAGATGATGAAGAACATAAATATATTAAAGCAGGAACTCCCGGGATTTGGGGAGGAAGCTTTACCAGAATTGCAACGCGTAATCTTAGAGATAATTTCCCCTCAGACTTAAAAGGTAACGTACATACTATTCATCGCCTATTGGAATATGAACCCGAAGTAAGAAGTGTTATTGATGAAGAAGGAAAAGAAAAGAAGATAAGGATATTTAAACCTACTCGGAATAGATATAGAGGACTAGCAGAAGCCATGTCTGCATTCTTTGTAGATGAAACTTCAATGGTAGGAACTATCCTAGAAGGGAATCTCCGGAATGCAGTTAGAAATAAGAATGCTCAATTTGTTTATATTGGGGATATAGCTCAGCTTCCTCCAGTAATGGATGATAGCATCCTTGGATATAAGCTCCTAGAACTTCCAGTTGTGGAACTAACAGAAGTCTATCGACATGCTGGAGTAATTGTAGAGCTAGCGAATCATATCCGGGTAGGTAAGACTATTCCCAATGCTAAAGCCATTCTTCCCTATTATTCTAATCTTCGAAAGCTCCCAAGGAAACTTGCTGAAGAAGCAATAGGAGAATGGAATAGGACAGAGCATGGAAGCAAGGTTACTATTCACTTCTGGAAGAATAGATTAGAAGGGGAAGTTAATCATCTCAGGGCGCTCCAAGCATTAGATTACTTCTTTGTTAAGGAAGTCGCTTCTGGAGCTTATGACCCTATGAAGCATATGATCCTTATGCCCTATAACAAGAGTGTTGGAACTATAGAACTTAATAAGTTCATTGCTAATAGGCTAGGGAAATTTGCCAACAATGGGGAACCAGCAGAAGTTCATGAAGTAGTTGCGGGATTCCTTAAGCATTATTTCGCTGTAGGAGATAAAGTATTCTTTGAACGAGAAGAAGCAGTAATAACTAAGATCAATAAGAATGGACTGTATTCAGGTAAGATTCCTCAGCCCGCTAGTGTTACTCTAGACAGATGGGGCCATAACTTAGCCGGTAAGGAAGAAACAGCAGATGATGATGAATTTGATTCTATTGACGCTCTTCTTAATATTAACATTGATGAAGATGAAGAGAAGAGAAAGAATCAAGGTAGCCATACTATTCACTTAAGGAAACTTCGAGATGAAGATAATGAAGAATACACAATCAGTACAGCACAGGAAATTAATAACCTCATCTTCGGTTATGCCCTCACTATTCACAAGTCACAAGGTAGTCAATGGGAGAAAGTATATTGCATTTTCCACAACTCCCATAACAGAAACTTGCAGCGAGAACTTCTTTATACTGCAATTACGCGTGCCCAAAAAGAACTATATGTTATCTGCGAACCAGAAACGTTTATCCAAGGAGTTCTTAGCCAGCACATTGTGGGAAATACTTTGGCTCAGAAAGCTGAATATTTCAAAGGTAAGAAAGCTGAGAAAGATAAGCAGCGGGACTTATTGGCCAAGCTTGAAGCTGAAGATGGAGAGATAACAGAAGATCAAGAAGGTAGTATTCAAGCAGATTAACTAAATAGAAAAGGAATCCATATCATGAAAACAACTCAAGACCTAGCTATCTTCCTTCGTAAATTCTCTGAAGAAAGAGGAAAACAAACAGCAGTAATGATTCATGCAGATAAATCTTTTGTTCTTTATGAAGAAGATGGGGGTGCAATGATGGTTCCTATCTATTCTTCTACAGAAATAGCAGATGGGTTAGATATTAATGATTTACCTTATGAAGATGCTACCTATTTTTCTGCACATATAGAGGAGTTGGCATCCGTGAAACAGGTACTAGAGGAAGCTGCTATCCTCCAGAACAAAGATAAGTTTGCAGATCTTTAACTAAATCAACTTGTAATCTAAGGCCCTGAGGGGGTTGTTACCTTTCGGGGTCTGTGTTAAACTGTTTATTCACTTGCGAAAGATGTCTGCAAACTCCAGAGCAAGTTTCTTGTAGCACCCTTCGTTAATTAACTAAAGGAAAGACCAACATGAACGCAGCTACTCAACCCGTTATCCAAACCTCCCCGCTTGCTGAAGATATCCAAGTGCAAGTTACCAAGAACTTGGTTGCAATGACCAAGGTTAGTTTCTCCTTCCGTACTTCCGATGTTGTGGATGCTGAAGGTAAAAAAGTTCTTAATCCGGATGGTTCTGCTAAGAAGTTCAAGCGTCCTACGGTAGATACGCAACTTCCCCTGCTTACTGTTGCTGGCCTGATGGCAGCTCTGCAAGCTGGAGATAAGACTACTGAACTGGTTCTTGATGCAGTTAATTCCGTCATCATTGATCGCCAACGCGGTCTGATTAATGACAAGATTGACAGTGATCCTTCTGTTGTTCTGGATGAATCTGTTGTTAATCCGAATGATCTGCAACTCTTCGCAATTGCTAACCTGCCCAAGAGCGAACGCGGTGCTGGTATTAGCAAGGAAGCTTGGGGTGCATTTGTTGCTGATTACAAGCTGGTCATGGCAACTGATGAAGCTACTCAAGCAATGCCGGATAAGAAAGCGCGTTCCCCTGAGATTCTGGAAAAGCAAGGCATTCTGTTGCTTGGCAAGCTGAATCAAGTTCGCAGCCGTAAGGATGTTGTGGAAAAGATGGATATTTATCTGGATATCTGGGTGCAACTTAGCCCGAATGCAGAAGAGCACCAGTCTTGCTATGAGTTCCTGAAAGGCAAGGCCAAGATTATTCTCCAAGGCGAGGATTACAACGACCTGTAATAAGCAGGGAGTTAGTAAATTGAAAGGGGTTAGGGTCACAAGCTCTAGCCCCTTTTGATTTAAGTTAACTTATGGCCCCGTAATTCTGCTACTAGCTGAGTGCGCATTAAACTAGATGCGGAATGATACAAATGCTGGTAACCAATCCCGCCGGGGCTTCCCCCATTTAATAACAGGAGAAAAGATAATGAAAAAACTTTTAGTTCTCGTTCTCGTTACTATCTTAACAGGCTGCGCCAACCATCGTGCAGTTCTCACTAATAAGGATGGAACGCAATCTCTCTGTCATGCTGAAGGATATGGAATCTTTCCTGCTATGTGGGCTAAGGAAGATTTTGATAATTGTGTTAAGGAAGCCAATGCTAGGGGGTTCAAGTAATGGAAACTCCAAATCTAGGATTATCTATTAAAGAAATGGTTCTTCTGTTGCTAGACGGCAAGAAGATTACCTTGAAATTTGAGACAATAAAAGAACTTGATAGGTTTATGGGAAATCTTAATACTGAGAAGAGCAGAAGCAAGAAAGCGCATGAAGATTTTGGAATGGACTTCAACAATAAGATTATTAAAACAGACCCCCAAATAATTCTATATGAAGATGATGGTAGATTGAAATACAAGAAGATTACTTTCTATTGTACTGATCCAATCCCCCCAAAGAAATATGCTGTTTTTTCTATTTCAGATTAACACTTAGAGAGCATAGACTTATATGAACAAGGCACAAGTTTCTTCTTCTGGAAATAGAAAATACACTGCTATTTGGCAGAGGCTAAAGAATTCCCCCCATAGGTGTGAAGTAAGAACTAATCACAAGGATAGCGCAACAGTTATCAATGGGGTTAAGAAAGAGAAAGCAAAGGATAAGAATAAACTCCCCCATAAGAGGCTAGATATTTCCAGTGAGGAAATTCCGGCAACAGTAGCGGGCGCCCCATCTACGATACTTATAGTTTTTAAACTCGTGGATGAAGTTAGTATCAACACAATCTAATTAAGGAGAAATAAGATGCTAGTTAAAGAACTAATACAGATCCTTCAAGAGCAATGCAATCCAGAACTAGAAATAGAAATTCTTTATGATGGAGAGGGATTTACTCCTGAATTTGAAGTTATTGATTTTCATCATATGGAGGGGTATGCACTCTTTCCAGTTATGTTGAAAGATGAAGAACTATATCCACATACAGTTCTAGCCAATCTCCCAGAAGAAGAGAAAGAATAATCATGGCCATAGGAGATAGTTCTCTTCCAATCATTGGAGTTCCAAGAGTTCTCCAAGAAGAAGATAAGAGCAAGATAATTAAATTTGGTACATGGACTGGTGTTCTCTTTCCAGAAATCTATTTCCAATTTATTAGTAAGCTCAACAAAGAGCATCCTGATCTGCTTGCAGCATTAGCGTTAGCGCAAGTATCTTTCCAAGATGGAACTGCTGTTGCTTTCCTAAAAGAAATCTTTAATATCCCTAATGAAGAACTATCTCCAGATATGCCAATGGAAAAAGGATACGCTATTCTATATGCGCATCTTGAGAAGCGGCAAGGAAGTAGATATCTAGATAAGGTAGCTCAAGAGAATGCAGAACTAACTCTTGAAAGTAAACTTAATGATGGAGCGTATCGCCCTGCGGAAGAAGCAGGAACTCCATTGTTCCCTAGCTTTGAAGAACTGAAAGATAAAGAGCTTCATGAAAAGAAATACGGGAGGAAAGAATAGGAATATTTTTAGGAGAGAACTAATGAGATTCTTCTATAAGTTTCTTCTTGCTTGGACTCGCTTAGATTTGAAGATAGCGCAAGCTGTTAGTAATAACAACCAACACATAGAACAACTCCAACGAGAAAAATCTAATTGGGAACACGAACTTCTTTTACTCGATATCAATAATCTTTAAGGAAAAGAAATGAGCATCCTTGATCTACAAGCAGAACAGCAGCCACTAGAAGTGCAAGCCCTTCATGCACGCATGAGTCAAGTACAAGAGCAATTACTAGCGCAGACTCCCCAACTCCCTGATGCACTAGTTGCTATTCACAAGATGCTTATTGAGCATGAGGAACTTGTTCATCTTCTTGATGATGATGATATCCAGAAACTCCATAAGGCGCATGAGATTCATAAACAATTCCATCTGGTGAATAAGGAAGTAAAGAAAGTAGGAAAGAATAAGAAGCTTTCTAATGATGATCTAAATAATATCTAATAGGAGAATAGATAATGTCTCCATTAGAAATGCTAGCTCTCTGGCCAGAGCTTGGGGAAACAGAACTTCATGTAGAAGAATCTACTACTCATGTTAGTAGCCTTATTCCCATAGTAGTGCAAGAAAAGAAAGAGAACAAGCCCCTACTTTGTGTAGATTGCCATTGGATTTCTATGCCTTATAATAGGAATCCAGATGAAGCTAGATGCTTTGCACAAGAGAATTATGCTGGAATCAATGTAGTAGATGGGAGCAGAGTTTATTTCTATCCTCTCTGCAAAGATTACCGGAGTGTAGAAAACCGCCATCCTTCTGCTTGCGGAATTCAAGGTAAATGGTGGAAGCAAAGAGAACTCCCTCCTGTTGAGAATGTAACTATTGGGGGCCAAGGCGGTACTAACTTAGAGCTTGTGGTAGGTAAGAAGGAACCTAAGTTTAAAGTTCCAGTACTTAAGAGACTCTCTAAATCTGATCTGGATGATATTTAAAATGGCCATCGAAACCAACTCGCTACTAGCTCAAATGCTTGGGGAAGAAACTATTTCCTCTGGTATCTTTGATGTTCTGGAGAAAAAGAAATCCAAGCAAGATAGATACCGAGACTTAATGAGGGGTGGGAATATGTATTCTTATTCCACCTTTCAACTTCTTCATGCTTGTGAAAGAAAGCTGCAACTAAAGAAACTAGAAATGTCCATAGAAGGGCAGACTAGAGGAATTACTAGACAGGAAGATAATATAGATTTCGCTTTTGGTAAGGCAGTTGAAAGCGGAGTTCATGCTGTACTTATGGAGAAACAATCTCATGAAATTTGGTGGGATATGTTCCGTGCTTGGGATGTTCCACTACTAATGCAGCATCCTAAGGGAAAAGCTAAAACTTTCATTGATGCTTGGGTAGCAGTAGAGAAGTTTGCTTGGATCAAAGATAATATGTTCCAAGGCTGGGAGATTGCTTACTTCAATGGTAAACCCGCAATAGAATTATCTCTTTGCATAGATATTCAGAATGGCTATTACTATTGTGGCCACGTAGATGTGGTTATGTGGAATCCTCTTGAGAATAGATACCGAATTCTGGAAATAAAAACCACAGGACTTAAGTGGTCACATGAAGCAATGTATAAGAATTCAGATCAGGCGAATGGATATAGTATTGTTCTTGATTCCATTGTAGAAGATATAGAAGCAACAAATACCTATGAAGTTTTCTATCTTCAATTCTCTACTGAAACAGATCAATGGACAAGATATGATTTTACATACTCTAGAAGCAACAGGGCTAGTTGGATTAATACTATTCTTATTGATATTAATAGAGTTGATACTTATCGTAGTATTAACTTCTACCCAAAACGTGGGGGTAGTTGCCTTGACTATGGTAGGCCTTGCGCTTACTTCGGTACTTGCGATCTTTCTGCTGAATATTTTAACGGAACCGGAGAATTCGATACCATCACAGAAGAGGATTTGGAAAAACAAGACTTCGATTTCCGCTTCACTCTCCAACAAATAATAGAAACTCAACAAGGACTGATCTAACATGAAAACATTTCAGTGGATATTAGAAACTGGGGGAGAGATAGAAACCCCAGAAGATATAACAGAGGAAGAGGCAAAAAAATTAATTCGAGAATCATTGCTACAAGAATTGACCTCTTTTAATGATAGTATTATTGTTTGGGAAAAATGATTATGCCCTCTCTTGCAGAAATTCAAGCAGCAGCAAAACTTAAGAATCAGCAACTTAAGGCAGAAGCTCTTATTAAGAGTGGGCACTTAGTTGTTGGGCAAGAAGATAGTAGTGAGCAGGGCGCCCCTTCAGTAGATAGCTCTCCTCTTGTAACTCCCATTACTTCTAACTTCCTCGCCCAGCTTACTCAAATCCCCAATCTAATAGAAGCTACAGATAATGAGCAAGAACATGTACTCCTTTACGGCCCACCTAAAGTAGGGAAAACATTAGCAGCAGCAATGCTTAGTGAGTTCTATAATATCCTCTGGTTCGATGGAGATAAAGGGCTTAAGAGTGCAATGAACTTGTTGCCCCCAGAAATGCAGAAACGCATTCATGTTATCAAGACCCCAGATAATACCTATGCTCCTATGTATTGGAACACAATGCTTAAGGTAGTTACTGGGAGAAAGGTAAATGTTTGTATTGAGCATGGATATGTAGAATGTGCTATCTGCAAGACTCAGAAGAAAACAATAGTAGAAATCTGTCTCAATGAATTGCCAGCAGGATGGATAGTAGTTGAAGATTCCATTACTCAATTCGTCTCTTCTGCTATTGCTGCAATTAATAGAAAGGTATTCAAACCCAAGGATGGGGATACCAATGATGAAGTTAAATTCACCTTTGATGAATGGGGCAACCTTCGTCAGATAACAGAGAAGCATGGTAATTACATCAAGGATCTCAAGCCGAAATTCATTGGCATCTCTCATGAGATGATGACAGCGCAAGAAGATAACACCAAGAAGATAGTAGCTGTTGGTGGCTCTGAAGCAGGGAGTGCCCAATATGCTAGATACTTCTCTACCTGTGTCTACTGCAAGGTAGTTAATAATAGGCATACTTACATTACTGGTTCTACCTATTCTAGTCAAGTGCAAACAGGCACTCGTTCTGGAATTGCCTTGGAGAAAGAGGCAACCCCAAGTCTTATTCATATCTTTGACCCTAAGAATGCTAAGGAATTACTCAAAGGAAGTTGGAATGAGTGGTTCCTTAAGAAGGAAGAAGAGAAGAATAAGGTTCCGCAACCTAAAGTAAAGGAGCTTTTGTAATGCTATATAACATGTCATTCGGGAATGCCCTGTTGCACATAAAGAGTGGAGAGCATGTAGCTAGGGAAGGGTGGAATGGGAAAGGAATGTTTATCTTTCTAGTTCCAGGAAGTACTTTCAAAGTTAATAGGCCCCCTCTTTTGGGAATTTATCCTGAAGGAACTGAAATTAAATATCTTCCGCACATAGATATGAAAACAGCTACCGGAGAAATTGTTCCTTGGCTCGCTTCCCAATCTGATGTACTGGCAGAGGACTGGATGATAGTTCCATAAGTGCTAAACTAAAATCGCAACCTAAAGTAAAGGAGTTAATTGATGGCTAAACCGTCTGGGAATACCAAACCCACATTGTTGCAGGAGCGCCAAAGTATTTATGGGCGCTTTGACCAACAAGCTACAACAGCGCAAGAACTGAAAGATGTGCTAAAAGCTGCACCGCGGTATGAAGAACTTACGCAACCGCAAAAGGAATCTCTTGATCTGATAGCTACTAAGCTCAGTAGGATTGTGCATGGTAGCGCAGAGCATCGAGATAGCTGGGTAGATATTGCAGGGTACTCGAACTTGATTGTTCATATCCTTGATGGAAACCCAGTGTAGGTTGTAGCACCTTGAAGTGAGAGTTAGCATTTAGTTATCTCTATCTTGTAGTTATCTCTATCTCTATCTTTATAAAGGAAATTGCAATGAACCAAGCAACTGAAGGTAAGTTCGGCCTACTCGCAGGTATGTTGGCAATGTCACTGGATGACATTCCTGATCTGCCCAGTTACAAAGCTCCGCCTCCCGGAGTTTACAAGCTGCTGATTAAGGAAATTGCTCAAAAGGATATCAATGGCAAGGTAGCTCTAGAAGTTAAGTATGTTGTTGTTGATATCGTTGAACTGGCAGAACCGGAAACTCCCGAAGAGGATAAGGTAGCTCCCGGCGGAGAGTTCTCGGAAGCCTTCTGGTTCAATGATGCAGAGAAAGTTGAGATGACTCTTTCTGTATTGAAGGCTAAGTTCGGTGGCCTGTCTGAATTGCTGGGAACTAATAACCTGCTAGAGATTCTGGAGAAAGCAGAAGGCCTGCAAGTTCAAGCAATCATTACTAACCGCACGGATAAGAATGATAAGACGAAAGTCTATGCCTCTACGAGGGATATCATTCCGGCTGTGTAAAAAAGGAGAGTAGAGAGTAGTTAAGTGGCGCCCCTGTTTCCATAACTTGTGCGCCACTCTAGTATTTTCTGCTAACAACCAAAAGAGACTGGAGAAACTAATATGGCTTGGGAATCTTTCAACAAACTATCTCCTGCAGAATTAGAAAGGCTAGCATGTCTTTCAGAGGAATGTGGAGAATGTATCCAGATAATAGGAAAGATTATTCGTCATGGGTATAACTTAAAAGATCCCACTAAGACTAACTCTCCTGATAATAGAACTCTTTTGGAAAAAGAAATAGGAGATATTCAAGGAGCTGTTTTCCGAATGATTGCTAGAAATGATATTGATGAAAAAAGAATTAAGGCGAGAGCAATAAAAAGACTAGAATCACAGCAATATCTCCATCACAATTAACTTAAAGAGGCAATAACATGTATGAAGAATTCCGTATCAAGATCCTAGCCAAATGCTATGACTTCCTTATTGCTTCTGCCATGATTGCAGGGAGTAGCCTGCTTATTACTCTTGCCATTACTCTACCCTTCATGGCATTTGGGCAACTTCATGCTGGCTTTTGTGGGAAGTAACTAAGTGAAGGATCAATCTCCTATCCTCTTGATGTTTACTGAGGATGATACCAATTACATTCCTTATTTCAAACCTTTCCTCAAGAATAGGAAAGCATATCTTATTACTGGGAACCCAGAAACTTTCGCGGAGATAGCGCACTATGCTAAGTCCAAAGGTATTAAGTATATTATTAGTACTAATTCCGTTGTGCTCAATAAGGTCGTCGAAGGGGGAAAGAATAATAGCATCAATAACTGGAATGGATCTCTCTACGAACGACAAGGAATTACTTTCCTCTTTATCAATAGACTTGCTCAGTTCTTCACAGTTCCTTACGGTAAGTTTCTCGCAGAACGATTTGTTAGTAAAATTATCGAACCTGAAAAATGGCCAAGAACTCCCGAATTTACTTGGGAAATTGCAACCCCAGACACAATTGATAGGTTATACAATACATTCCGATCTGCTCTTCTAATTGCAGAGGATATAGAAACCAAGAATTACGTTGATCCTCATGATGATACCTATGTTCTCATTCGTTGCATCTGTTACACAGGGCTTTGGATTAAGAATGGGGAAACCCTGATCCATACTATTGTTCTTCCTATTTGTGAGGCTCCAGAGAATGAGCAACTATACTGGGTTACTTGGATGCGTAAGTTTGATTCTCTTCGTATTCCTAAGGTTTTCCAGAACGGGCTATATGATACTGGCCATCTCCTTACTTATAATTCCCCTGTTAGCCACTATCTATGGGATACTCAATCACTCTTCCATAGCTGGTATTCTGAGCTACCTAAAGACCTTGGTTTTATTACTGCTTTTTGTTGCCACAATGTTTTCTATTGGAAAGATATGGCTGAAGGTAGTTCTGATATCCGTACTCTATATGAGTATAATGCTCGTGATGGTTGGGGTACTTTAGTCTCACTACTTGGGATGATGAGAGAGATACCAGAGTATGTAGTTAGGAACCATCTTATTAAGTTCCCACTTTGGCCAGCCTGTGCTTACATGAATCTGGAAGGACTTAAAGTAAATGAAACAACTAGACAGAAATACATTGAAGAATATAAAGATTCCTTTAAAGCTTCTCGTGCTAGACTCGAACATTGGTTCGGCGTGGGCTTCAATCCCAATTCTCCTCCCCAGGTTATCAAACTCCTATCCTTCTATGGAAGTTACGATATCACCAGCTCCGATGCTAAATCCCTCGCTAAATTTGCATTGCGTCATCCTCTCAATGCGAGATTTGCTGGAGAGATCAAGAGAGCTAGAGAAACCGCTAAGGCAATTAGTACTTATCTCAAACCCAAAGATTTTAGTGTCGCCGTTAAATCAACCAAGAAACAATCTCCCCTACTTAAAAATGGGAGAATCTTCTATGCTCTCAATCCTGATGGCACGGATACTGGAAGGCTAGCTTGTAGGGAAGGGATCTATTGGACTGGTAGCCAGATCCAGAATCAGCCAGAAGAACTAAAAGGGATGTATGAAGCTGATGAAGGATTCATGTTGTTTGAAATGGATAATACTTGTTCAGAAAGCTTTTGTACTGGGTACTTAAGTGGCGACCTTAATCTCATAAACACCTTGCTTTCTGGTAAGGACTTTCATGGAGTTAATGCAGAGAGATTCTTTGGCGTTCCTTATGACCAGATCATTGCATATAAGGATGGAATAAAGAAAACAATCAACAAGAAGATAAGAGACCTTGCTAAGAGAACCAATCATGGAGCTAGCTATGATATGCAATGGTTTACTCTCCTAGAAACTATGGGAGAGCAATTAGTAGATGAAGCTAAAGTTCTTCTGAAACTTAATAAACTTTGGACTAGAAGGAGAGTTTGTGAATACCTTCTTGAATGTTTCGATAAGGCATATCCAACTGTCCAACATGGTTGGTATGATGCTATAGTAGAGATTGTTGCTAGCACTAAAATGTTGGTATCTCCACTAGGATGGACTCGTTATTGTTTCTCTAATCCTAAGAAGAGTAAGAGGGAAAAAGATGGATACATTGCCCACTGCCCCCAGAATTTGTCAGTTGGAATTATTAACGAAGGACTTAAGAAAGTCTTCTGGGAAATCCAAGTTCCTAATTATAAGCACTTTAGACTTAAAGCACAAATCCATGACAGTGTCTTTGGGCAATATAGGGTTGGCTATCAACATCTTGTATTCAGAGCACGAGAACTACTTACAATGTCACTCCCAATTACAGACATGGTTAAGAGAGAACAAAGAATTATGACTATCCCAGTTACTATTAAAGTAGGTAAGAACTGGGGAGATATGAATGAACCAATTGAGGGTAGAGAACTAACGAAAGGGATAGCAGCATGAAAGCCAGGGAGAAAGTACCAGAGCATTTCAAAGAGAAATGCAGACAACAATCGCTAGATAATACCTTGCGTCGCTATTATGTAAATGGAGGGTTCCAGAGTAATATTTTCTGGGTATCTCCTATTGAAGATAGTATGCGAAACATTATGTGCTACGATAGAGGAGTTTGTATCTGGAATAAGGAAGAGGATAAACCTGTTGGACTAGAATAAAATGTAAGTTCTTAAACCTCTTACTGGTTCCAACTCTTTTTCAATGGCAAACCTAATAGAAGAATATCTAGATTTTTATTCAGAGACAGAGCCTCCAACTCTCTTTCACCGTTGGAGTATCATATCTGGAATTGGAGCATTACTTGGGAGACAGGCGTGGGTAACTCACGGGCATAATAAAATATTCCCTAACCAATATGTTATGATAGTAGGAGAAGCGGGATGCCGCAAGAGTACAGCAATCAAGAATGCCAAGAAACTCATTGCACAAACAGGATATAAAACCTTTGTTGCAGATAAAACTACTAAAGAGAAGTTACTTCTAGATTTGGAAGATGGACTTGATTCTATTCATGATGAAAATGCTCACATGAATGTCAAGAAAACAAATGCTAAACCCACAATGATTGCTCTATTTGGAGAGGAACTAAGTGATGATCCCAAAGAATGTTATATTGTTGCTGATGAATTCAATGCATTTCTTGGCCATAGTAATCTTGAGTTTATCGATCTTCTTACTAATATGTGGGATTATGACGGTATTTATGAAAACAGAATCAAGACTGGTAAAAGTGTTAGAATTCCCTATCCAACTTTTAGCCTACTCGGTGGTAATACTAACACCGGTATTTCTCAATCTTTTCCAACTGAAGTAATTGGGCAAGGATTCTTTTCCCGCATGATGCTTATTTACAGCGAACCAAGTGGCAAGAGAATTCCTTTCCCTCCTCCTCCAGATGAAGTTAAGTACATAGAACTTGTTCAACAAGTTAAGAACATCAAGAATACTATTATAGGAGAAATACAAATTGAACCTGAAGCTAGAAAAGCCCTCTCTGCAATCTATCATGAATGGATTGATCTTGAAGATACTAGATTCCGTTCATACTCAACGAGAAGGTTTACACACCTCCTTAAATTGTCAATGGTATGTGCCGCGACTAAATTGGAAACAACAATTACAAGTGATACTGTTCTCTATGCCAATTCTATTCTTCATTACTCTGAGTCGCTTATGCCTAAAGCGCTTGGGGAATTTGGTAAAGCAAGGAACAGCGATGTTACCGCTAAAATCCTAAGTATGCTCGACAAAGCAGAAGCTCCCTTAGACCCAGTTAAGGGAATATGGAAGCATGTGCAAAGAGATTTAGATTCAAGAAAACAACTTGGGGATATTCTCCAAGGACTCCAAGCAGCAGGAAAGATACAGATTACCAGTGTTGGAATTACCGCTAAGAAGCTGCCACCTAGATTCGACTTTCCCTACTGTCAGGTGGAGCTTCTTAGGGAATGGAGAGCAAGTAGAATAGGAGAAGGGATTTAATCTGCAGAAGCATTCATGAAGTCTGGAAGCGGAGTTCCTCCCATAACTGCCATGAGTTGCTTGTTAATAGGATTTTGAAGATTCTGTGCCATTGCATTCACTTGGCTCCTATTAGCAGTAAGACTAGCATTCACAAAGAACTTCTGGAAGTTATCTATCTTCCCTCCCCTCTTTGCATATTCCATTGCAAAAGAAGTTACTTCCTCAGGGGAGGGGTTTCCTCCGGCAATTAGTGTACTCTTGATAGCACTTCCAAGGGTTGCCCTAGAATTGATATCCTTAGCTTTATAGGCATTTATTCTATATAGGGTGTCTAGCGCAATAGCCTCGTTAAATGGCTTTCCTCCTCCTAACCTTGTGAGAGTTGCTATATCAAAGAAATCTTGGCTTCCTGTCAAGAGACTA
>Ga0172380_10005901_pt1 | contig 14543 bp, 26 predicted proteins | sample Leawe162metaG_FD_119747 | JGI IMG/M metagenome (GOLD analysis project Ga0172380, IMG submission 119747) | Leachate microbial communities from a municipal landfill in Southern Ontario, Canada - Leachate well 162 metaG | ecosystem: Engineered > Solid waste > Landfill > Unclassified | place...
GCACTCGACCCGGAGATGGTCAATGAAGTGCTCGATGTGATGGTGGACCTTGCCCTAGGCGGCATGACCATGATGGTCGTCACCCACGAGATGGGCTTTGCCAGAAAGGTCGCGCACCGGGTCATCTTCATGGATCAGGGCCGCATCGTCGAGGATGCCCCCAAGGAAGACTTCTTCGGAACGCCGCGCTCCGAGCGTGCGCAGCAGTTCCTGTCGAAAATTCTGCAGCATTGAAAGATAAAAACATGGCCGCACAAAACGACATCACCAACATGGCGCTGTTCTGCGACTTCGAGAACGTCGCCTTGGGTGTGCGCGACGCCAAGTACGCGCAGTTCGACATCCGAAAAGTGCTTGAACGCCTGCTCCTCAAGGGCAGCATCGTGGTCAAGAAGGCCTACTGCGACTGGGATCGCTACAAGGATTTCAAATCCGGCATGCACGAGGCCGCTTTCGAGTTGATCGAAATACCCCACGTCCGCCAGTCCGGCAAGAACTCGGCGGACATCCGCATGGTGGTCGACGCCCTCGATCTTTGCTACACGAAATCCCATGTCGACACCTTCGTCATCATCAGCGGCGACTCCGACTTTTCGCCGCTGGTCTCCAAATTGCGCGAAAACAACAAGCTGGTGATCGGCGTCGGCGTCAAGAACTCCACCTCGGATCTCTTGATCGCCAATTGCGACGAGTTCATCTTTTACGACGACTTGGTGCGCGAGGAAGAAACCAAGAAGCGCACCGCGAAGAAGCGCCCGCTGAAGGCCGAACAGGCTGCCTCAAGCAAACCGAAGGAGAAGGGCGACGACGAGGACAAGAAGCAGGAAGCGCTCGACCTGACGCTGGAAACTATCGAGGCGCTGGTCGCGGAGCGCGGGGCCGGCGAACAAGTATGGGGCTCCATGGTCAAGCAGGCCTTGAAGCGCCGCCAGCCCGGCTTCACCGAGTCCTACTACGGCTTCCGCTCCTTCAGCGAGTTGCTCGAGGAAGCGGAAAAGCGCCATCTGCTCAAGCTGAAGCGCGACGAGAAATCGGGCGGCTATATCCTGAATATTCTCTAGGGGAGGTCAAATATCCATGTCGCCATTCCCGCAAATACCCGCTAGGGCATAAAAGCGGGAATCCGGGATTTCAACAGCTTACCGGATCCCCGCCTTCGTGGGGATGACTTAACTTGAAAAATTTCTGGATTTTCCGTTGTCGGATGATGCAAAATTGTTGGCGCATTCCGGGACATTCAGGCTGGCACGGGTCCCAGTCGATCAAGCGCATGTCACCCGGCAAGACGACTCCTATCAATCCTGCCTCTGCTGAGGACTCAGACAATGCCAACCATTTTAAATCGCCGTGACGGCAAGCCCACCATGGAAGTTTTCTTGGCCAAGGGCTTTACCCTGATCGGCAAGAGTGTCAGCGCTGACATCCGGATTGACGATATTGACGCTATTGAAGAACGCGCGTCGATCGTGAAGGTCGGAGAAGACTACATCATCAATGACCTGAGTGCAGCCGGCGGCATGCTGGTCAATGGAAAACCCGTCAAGAAGCAGGTCTTGCATGACCGCGACCTGATCACCATCGGCGAATACAGGATGACTTTCCAGGACAAACGGGAAAAAGATGAACCCGTTGGCATCGAGAGTGAAGCGGCTGAAATAAGGCTGAAGGCCGAAATGGCCAAGCGGCCGTTGGAATTTGACGACCCGTTTCGCAAGGGATCGGGCGGGAAATCGACCGTGGTGGTTTTCGCTGTACTTGGCGCAATCATTCTCGGCATCGGTTACTCAAGCTATCGCTCTTACGGAGAAAGAAAAGCCGCCGACGCGAAGGCCGCGTCGGCCAGCAAGGCCTACGATGAGAAAAAAAGGAAAGAGGCGGATACGATTCGGGAGAGTGCCCGGGCAATAGGGTCGTCGATCAACGGCAATGCGGCGACAACCGAAGCGCCGGCTACGAAGTAAGCATTGCAGCAGTTAGCCCGCCTTACTGCCTCCCCCAGTAAGGCGGGGCAATCCCCGTTCCGAGGTCGGTTTCGACCAGGCGGCGGCGAACCTCGAGTAGTTGCTCGATCAGCGCCGGCTCAATGCGGCGATCGCGCACCATCTTTACCGGCTTCAGGAAGTCGTTGCCGTGGCCAAGCGCCTTGCGGTAGAGCAACAGCCCTTCCGGGTATTCCAGCAGTCCGTTGTTGAGAACCGGTCGTTAGGATTCTCGGCGCTGTTGAAGAACTCTTTCGGCTTCATCCCCTCCGGAACATCGAGCGGAATCGGACGATACGGGGTGACAATTACTCTTCGGCCAGATGGCAAGGAGTAGCGCCTTGGTCTGCACGATATCTTTGCTGCGTTTGATCTCCACGCTAAACCACTTTTCTCGGTTGCGAAAATTGATTGTGTGGGTGAATCAATAGTATTTACCGCCATTGCGGACTACTGCGCGGCTGCAGCGCTACGTCATCCGCGTGGTTTGCGACGGAACACGTAAACGGCCGCGCCCAATTCGGGCGGCAGCACCAATGCACCGAGTTCTTTATCTTCGGCAATAGCAAAATCGGATTGCGACTGGTAGTCCTTCCAGTTGCCGAAGGCCACCTGGTGGCGGCTGCCGATGACGATATAAAGCTGCACGCTGGACGTTCTAAAAACCATTCGTTCAAAATCGTTCAGCGCCGGTGGCCACGAACATATGACGACTTCAGGGGCATAGGTCTTCAGAGCCACGGCGGCATCGCACTTGATCACCCATTCGGGGTAGGCCACGGCATTGCTCCAGCCATGATTGTCCGTCGCCGTGACGGCAACACCCCTATCCATCAGGAAGCGCGACAGGGTCCCGTCTCCCGCCGCAATTTCCAAACAGCTTCTCGATGCAACCCTATCCGCCAGGGCAACGATCAACTCGCGCGAATAGAAGCAATAAATACCTTTGGACTGCACCAGAGGCATGAGCCGCTTTCTCTGCCAGACAAGCGGCCAGAACAGGCGAAACCAGAACAGCGAAACCGGCTTGCGCGTCAGTTCCTGAGAAAACAGCAGTCGCTGCGCCACGAAGCCGTTGAACAGATTGAAGCGCAACTTTCCTTTCGCGACGCCGGCATCTGCTGCCAGCACACCAAGACAAAGTTTCTTCACGGACTCATGCGCCATGCGGCTCCTGACCAGCTTTCCGAGAACGGCTTCGCTGTTCTGCTGCCGCTTCCCGGAAGCCGGTCTGACCATGGCCGCCTCGCTGGAGAGGCGCGCCAGATAAGTCTGCAATTCCTGAGCGATGCCGCGCCCGACAATGGCGGAAACGTCGTCCTGCACCGCTGACCAGTCCTCCGGGTATCTCGAACAAAGCTCATCCAGAGAGGGGCTGGTGTTCAACCACTGCAGGATTTCTGTGAAGGTTTCTTGCTTCATGTACACGTATTGAAGTCTGAAGTGCTGCGGCGTTTTGCCGCGAGTATAGCTGTTTCATGAACACCCCGCCGCATAGGCCGAGTGGCGCAAGCCTGGAAAGCGGCCTTGCTTTGGCCTCCGTTCGAAAAATTAGTAAAATCGTTGGAATCTTTACTTTTCAGCCTAGCTCACCATCTTCGTCCTCGATGAAGCTAGCAATATCACTATCGGGACAGGAACGATCCTCTGATAAAATGAACGTTCATAAGACGTTGGCCGAACCATTCCCAGCAGGCGATGTCATTCTGTAAGTCCATCACCGAGAAACGAAACCATGCGCAGAACTGTATCGTCACGCTTTCCCTTCGCACTCTCGCTTTTCATTGGAATTGGCCTCGTCGTCGCCGCAGTATTTCTGGCGCAATTTCTACGCCTGGCTGCCTGTCCGCTTTGCATTTTGCAGCGCATGCTTTACCTCGCACTGTCCGGCGCCGCGATCCTGGGACTGCTGACCATCAGGAACCGTTTCTTGAATTCTCTGGCAGCACTGTTGATGGCCGTCTTCGCTGCCACCGGAGTATTCGTTGCCGGCTACCAGACATACCTGCAGCGATTCGCTCAGGACAGCCAATGCAGCGGGGCAATGGCCTGGTGGGAAGTGCTTGTCGATTGGGCTGGAGAAAAGATTCCCCTGCTTTTCCAGGCGAGCGGATTATGTTCCGACCCCGGCTGGAAATTCATCGGTCTGTCGATTGCCGAATGGTCGCTCGTGGCATTCTGTTTTCTCTGCGTTCTTGCCTTGGTCACGCTGTTCAAACGCCGCTGATAAAACAAAAAGGCCAGGAATCCTCCTGGCCTTTTTTGCTGCTTCGTATTCAAGTCGGATTATTCGGCGGCAACTTCGACCTGTTCCGGTTGATCAAGCAACTGCACCAGACACATCGGCGCGTTGTCGCCAACCCTGAAGCCCATCTTGAGAATGCGCAGATAGCCGCCATTACGCGCAGCATAGCGCGGACCGATCTCGGCGAAAAGCTTGACCACGTTGTCGCGATCGCGCAGACGGTCGAAGGCCAGGCGGCGATTGGCCAGACTCGGCTTCTTGCCCAGGGTGATCATGCGTTCGGCTACCCGGCGCAGTTCCTTGGCCTTGGGCAAGGTCGTCTTGATCGTCTCGTGGCGCAGCAGCGAGTTGGTCATGTTGCGCAGCATCGCCAAGCGATGCGACGAAGTTCGGTTGAGCTTTCTCAGTCCATTGCCGTGACGCATTTCAAACCTCTTTCAGTGTTTCAAATATACCCCCCGAGCTAGACTCAGGAGAGTTTTTCGAGTCCAACAGGCGGCCATCCATCGAGCTTCATGCCCAGGGTCAGGCCGCGCGAAGCAAGGACTTCCTTGATTTCGTTGAGCGACTTGCGGCCGAGATTGGGTGTCTTGAGGAGCTCAGTCTCGGTTCGCTGGATCAGATCGCCGATGTAGTAAATGTTCTCGGCCTTGAGACAGTTTGCCGAACGAACAGTCAGTTCGAGATCATCGACTGGACGCAGCAGGATCGGATCGACCATGGTCTGCTTCGGCGTCTCGATCGACATCGGCGTGCCCTCGAGATCCGCGAATACGGATAGCTGGTCCATCAGGATGCGCGCAGCGTAGCGAATCGCCTCTTCCGGATCAATGGCGCCGTTGGTCTCGATGTCGATGATCAACTTGTCAAGATCGGTGCGCTGTTCGACGCGGGCCGATTCGACCGCATAGCTGACACGGCGTACCGGGCTGAACGATGCGTCCAGCATGATGTGGCCGATGCCCTTGGTTTCCTTGTCGGATGGACGCAAGTTCGAAGGCACATAGCCGCGACCCATCTCGACCTTTATCTGCATGTCGAGCTTGCCGCCGGGAGCGATGTGCGCGATGACATGATCTGGGTTGATGATCTCGACATCGTGACTGATTTCGATATCAGCGGCAGTCACCACGCCCTCGCCCGTTTTCGTCAGGGTCAGCAAGGCTTCCGGGCGGTTGTGCAATTTCAGGACGACACCCTTGAGATTGAGCAGGATATCTACGATGTCCTCGCGAACCCCTTCGAGCGTCGAATATTCGTGGAGCACGCTCTCGATCACGGCCTCTGTCGGCGCGAAGCCTGGCATCGAGGACAATAGAATACGACGAAGTGCATTGCCCAAGGTGTGGCCATAGCCACGTTCGAACGGTTCCATGACGATGCGGGCATGGACCGGCGAGAGCGTTTGCACGTCAATAATGCGCGGTTTCAGAAGTGCGCTGCTTTGCATCTGCATTCCTTCAAATTGAAAGCGATCCTGCTACGGGAAAAATCCCATGCAGGACGCCTATTAGCGCGAGTAAAGTTCGACCACTAGACCTTCGTTGATCGTCGCCGGCAACTCACTACGCTGCGGATAGGCCTTGAACACGCCTTTGCCGGCCTTGGCATCGACTTCGATCCATTCAGGAAAGCCGCGCGATTCAGCCATTTCGATCGCAGCCTTGGTACGCAACTGGGCGCGTGCAGCATCAGTCATTTGCACCACGTCGCCAGGGCGTACGCTGTAGGATGGGATATTGACACGCTTGCCGTTCACCAGCACGCCATTGTGGCGCACCAGTTGCCGCGACTCGGCGCGCGAACCACCGAAGCCCATGCGATAGACTACCGTGTCGAGACGCCCTTCGAGCAGCTGCAGCAAGTTCTCGCCCGTCTGTCCCTTGCGACCTTCAGCCGTCGCAAATATCCTGCGGAACTGACGCTCGAGGATGCCGTATATACGGCGGATTTTCTGCTTCTCACGCAGCTGCGTACCATAGCCTGACAGACGCTGTCCGGATTTTTGGCCATGCTGGCCTGGTGCATAGGCGCGGCGATCGACTGAACACTTGTCCGTGAAGCACTTCTCTGCTTTCAGGAACAGTTTCTCGCCTTCGCGTCGGCACTGGCGGCACTTTGGGTCAAGATTGCGGGCCACGTTTTACTCCTTCAATTCAGTCAATAACGCCATTTACGTGGCGCTTAGATGCGACGGCGCTTGGGCGGCCGGCAACCATTATGGGGAATCGGCGTGATATCGGTGATGCTGGTGATTTTCATGCCGAGGGCATTGAGTGCGCGCACCGCCGATTCGCGACCGGGGCCGGGGCCCTTGATGCGGACCTCGAGGTTTTTCACGCCACACTCCAGTGCGCCTTTGCCAGCAGCCTCTGCGGCCACCTGCGCGGCGAAGGGTGTGCTCTTGCGCGAACCTTTGAAGCCGGCACCGCCCGAGGTCGCCCACGCCAAGGCATTTCCTTGACGATCGGTGATGGTAATGATGGTGTTGTTGAACGAGGCGTGTACGTGGGCTATGCCCTCAGCCACATTCTTCTTGACCTTCTTACGGACTTTGGTTGCAGTCTTAGCCATTATTCAGTTCCTTGGTCATTTCTTCGAGCCGGCGATGGCCTTGCGCGGACCCTTGCGGGTACGGGCGTTGGTGCGCGTGCGCTGGCCGCGCACCGGCAGGCCGCGACGATGGCGCATGCCACGGTAGCAGCCGAGGTCCATCAGCCGTTTGATGTTCATGGTCACCTCGCGGCGCAAGTCGCCCTCGATGGTGAATTTGCCGACCGCCTCGCGCAGCCGTTCCATTTCGGCGTCCGTCAGGTCCTTGACCTTGGCGTTTCGCTTGACACCTGCGGCATCACAAATTTTCTGCGCGCGAGGGCGCCCAACACCGAATATCGCGGTCAACGCGATTTCGGCATGCTGATGGTTCGGGATGTTTACCCCAGCGATGCGGGCCATATGATCACCTTAGCTCTCCCCAGTGAATTGGGGAACAGAATATTATAAAGAATTAAACGGACTGAATCAACCCTGACGCTGCTTGTGGCGGGGATCGGTACAGATCACCCTGACCACGCGCTTGCGCCGGATAACTTTACAGTGACGGCAAATGCATTTGACCGAAGCCAGTACTTTCATGATGCTTCTCCGAAATAATTGTTACTTGGCACGGAAGACGATACGACCCTTGGAGAGGTCGTAAGGTGTCAATTGAACCGTCACCTTGTCGCCCGGGAGGATACGAATATAATGCATGCGCATCTTGCCCGATATATGCCCAAGAACGATGTGGCCGTTCTCAAGCTTGACTCTAAAAGTCGCATTGGGAAGGTTCTCCATCACCTCTCCCTGCATTTCGATCATGTCTTCCTTTGCCATGGATCGCTTACCTTGAAGGGAAGCCGGCTCCCTTGAAGTTGGCCTTTTTCAGGAGTCCTTCGTACTGATGCGACATGATGTAGGCCTGGACCTGGGACATGAAATCCATGGTGACAACGACAATGATTAACAGCGATGTTCCACCGAAGTAGAAAGGCACGTTCCACTTCAGGATAAGGAACTCAGGTAGCAGACACACCATGGTGACATAGATTGCACCGACAAGCGTCAAACGCATAAGGATCTTGTCGATATAGCGAGAGGTCTGGTCACCCGGGCGTATGCCGGGAACAAAAGCACCGCTCTTCTTAAGGTTGTCGGCTGTCTCTTTCGAGTTGAAAACCAGGGCCGTGTAAAAGAAGCAAAAGAACACAATCGCCGTGGCGTAGAGCAGCACATAAATAGGTTGGCCCGGGGAAAGCGTCGAAGAGATATCCTTCAACCAGCCCATACCCTTGGAAGCGCCGAACCACCCCGCCACAGTCGCCGGAAAGAGAATGATGGATGAAGCGAATATCGGCGGAATCACGCCCGACATGTTGAGCTTCAGCGGCAGGTGCGAACTCTGCCCGCCATAGACTTTATTGCCGACCTGTCGTTTTGCGTAATTGACGAGAATCTTGCGCTGGCCACGCTCGACGAACACGACCAGGGCGGTCACCAGAACCACCAGGGCCATGACGAACAATGCCGACACTGGATGCATCGCACCGGTGCGCACCAGTTCGAACAGGCCACCCAGGGCATTGGGCAGGCCGGCGGCGATGCCAGCGAATATGATCATGGAAATGCCGTTTCCCAAACCGCGTTCGGTCACCTGCTCGCCCAGCCACATCAGGAACATCGTGCCGGTGAGCAGCGTCGTCACAGCGGTGAGGCGAAACAGCATGCCCGGATCGAGCACCAGACCAGGTTGCGATTCGAGTGCGATGGACATGCCCAAGCCCTGAAACAGCGCCAGGCCCACCGTGCCATAACGGGTGTATTGGGTGATCTTGCGCCGACCGGCCTCACCCTCCTTCTTCAACGCTTCGAGTTGCGGGGAGGCGATCGCCATCAATTGCATGATGATCGAGGAGGAGATGTAGGGCATGATGCCTAACGCGAAAATAGTGAATCGCGACAGCGCACCGCCAGAAAACAGATTGAAGACACCGAGAATGCCGCCTTGTTGCGACGAAAACAGCTCGGCCAGGCGGACCGGATCGATACCCGGCACGGGAATATGCGCACCAATCCGATAGACGAACAACGCGCCCAGGAGAAACCACAAGCGGCGCCATAGGTCGCCATACTTGCCAGTCTTGCCGAGAGTTGTCGTTGCCGGATTAGCCATTTAAATAATTCTTGTCTTAAGTCGCAGCAACTGCGGTTACGGTTACTTCAGCGACACTGCCGCCAACCGCTTCAATCGCCGCCCGGGCGCCCTTGGTGGCACCAACGCCGGTCAAGGTGATCTTGCGGGTAAGCTTGCCGGAAAGGATGACCTTGGCAGACAGTGCATCGCTTCGTACGATGCCGGCCTGCTTCAGGGACAGCAGATCTATCTCGCTGAGCGGAAGCTTCTCCAGTTCGGACAGACGCACCTCGACATTGCGGTAATGCGTCAATGAGACGAAGCCACGTTTCGGCAGGCGGCGCTGCAGCGGCATCTGGCCGCCTTCGAAGCCGACCTTGTGAAAGCCGCCAGCGCGGGACTTCTGGCCCTTGTGGCCACGCCCAGCCGTCTTGCCTAGGCCGCTGCCGATTCCGCGACCAACGCGCCTTTTGGTGTGCGTCGAACCCTCGGCGGGTTTCAAGTTATTCAGTCGCATCATCTTATCCTTCGCACTTCACAAGGTACGCGACCTTGTTGATCATGCCACGCACCGCCGGCGTATCTTCGAGTTGGGCACTGGAATTCAGGCGGCGCAGGCCGAGGCCGCGCACGGTGGCGCGGTGATCCTGTTTGGTACCGATGACGCTTTTTACCAGCGTCACCTTGAGCTTCTTCTCAGCCATCTTGCTTACTCCGAAATTTCCTGCACGCTCTTGCCGCGCTTGGCGGCAATTTCCGACGGCGTGCTCATGGAGAGCAGGCCATTCAATGTGGCGCGGACGACGTTATAAGGATTGGAAGAACCGATGATTTTAGCCACCACATCGGTGACGCCGGCCACTTCGAACACCGCACGCATCGGACCGCCGGCAATGATGCCGGTACCCGCTGCGGCTGGTTGCATCAACACCCTGGAGGCGCCGTGCTTGCCGATCACCGCATGCTGCAAGGTGCCGTCTTTCAGGCTGGAACGGGACATTTTGCGGCGCGCCTCTTCCATCGCCTTTTGCACGGCGACCGGCACTTCACGCGACTTGCCCTTGCCCATGCCGACGCTGCCATCTCCGTCGCCAACGACTGTCAATGCGGCGAAACCGAGAATCCGGCCGCCCTTGACCACCTTGGTGACGCGATTGATGGCGACCATTTTCTCGCGCATGCCGTCATCGCGCTGCTCGGTCGTCGTCTGCTGCTTTCTGTTTTGCGGTTTAGCCATTGCTCGCCTCGCTTAAAACTTGAGTCCGCCCGCTCGCGCCGCTTCCGCCAACGCTTTGACGCGACCGTGGTAATGGAAACCCGAGCGGTCGAATGTCACCTGCTCGATACCTTTGGCCTTCGCCCGTTCGGCAATAAGCTTGCCTACGAGTTCGGCAGCCTTGACGTTGCCGCCGTTGGGCACCTGCCCGCGAATCTCGCCTTCCGCCGTAGAGGCGGCAGCAAGAACCTGAGTGCCGCAGCTCGAGAAAACCTGCGCATAAATATGGCAGTTCGTGCGATACACGCAAAGACGTATCGCCTTGAGTTCGGCAATCTTGGCCCGGGTTTTGCGGGACCTGCGCAAACGCGCCTGCTTTTTTTCCATGATTTAAAGCCCTTACTTCTTCTTGGTTTCCTTGAGGGCCACCTTCTCATCAGCGTAGCGCACACCTTTGCCCTTATAGGGCTCGGGCGAACGATAGGCGCGGACTTCGGCGGCAACCTGGCCGACCTGCTGCTTGTCAATCCCCTTGATGAGGACCTCGGTCTGGGTCGGGGTCTCGACCTTGATCCCGTCCGGCATTTCATGCACAACCGGATGGGAGAAACCGAGCGACAGGTTAAGTTTGTTTCCCTGAGCCTGCGCACGATAGCCGACGCCAATCAGGGTAAGCTTCTTCTCGAAACCCTTGGTGACGCCCGCGACCATGTTGTTAAGCAGCGAACGCATCGTGCCGGACATGGCAGCGCCATTCACCGCGCCGGCAATCGCCTTGCACTGCAGATTGTCGCCATCCTGCTCGACGGAGACCGCCGGCAGCATGAACTGCTTGAGGGTTCCCAGCGGGCCCTTGATGCTGATTTCGCTTGCCCCGAGCGTCGCTTCGACGCCTTTCGGCAGCAGTACCGGATATTTTGCGACTCGTGACATATTCGTCCTCCTTACGCCACGATGCAAAGGACTTCGCCGCCAAGATTACTGGCGCGCGCCCTGCGATCTGTCATCACGCCCTTGGGCGTCGAAACGATGGCGACACCGAGGCCGTTCATCACCCGCGGCAAATCTCCGCAGCCTTTATAGACACGCAAACCGGGGCGACTGACGCGCTCAATGCGCTCAATCACGGGTTCGCCAGCATAGTACTTGAGGGCAATGTCAAGCTCGGGCTTACCAGAGTTCTCGCGTACGGCAAAATTGTCGATATAACCTTCGTCCTTGAGCACAGCGGCAATAGCCAACTTGAGCTTCGACGAGGGCATCAGAACGGCACCCTTTTGCGCCATTTGCGCATTGCGGATGCGGGTCAGCATATCGGCAATCGGATCGGTCATGCTCATAGAGATCTCCTTACCAGCTAGCCTTGGTCATGCCCGGCACTTCACCGCGCATGGCCACTTCACGCAGCTTGTTGCGGCACAGGCCGAACTTGCGGTACACGCCACGCGGCCGGCCGGTCAAAGCGCAGCGGTTGCGCTGGCGCGTCGGATTGGCATTGCGCGGCAGTTGCTGCAGCTTAAGACGAGCCGCCATGCGATCTTCTTCAGAAAGCTTGGCATTGTTGATGATGGCAAAGAGTTCGCTGCGCTTGGGGGCATATTTCGCCACCAGCTTAGCGCGCTTGGCTTCGCGATTGATAAGTGCAAGTTTCGCCATGACTCCCTCAGTTCTTGAAAGGGAATTTGAAAGCCGCTAGCAGCGCCTTCGCTTCCGCGTCGTTTTTCGCCGTCGTCGTGATGCTGATATTCATTCCCCGCAACACGTCGATCTTGTCGTACTCGACTTCGGGGAAAATGATCTGCTCTTTGACGCCAATGTTGTAGTTGCCCCGCCCGTCGAAACTCTTGCCAGACACGCCGCGGAAGTCGCGAATTCGCGGTATGGCAATCGAAATGAAGCGGTCGAGAAACTCGTACATGCGATTGCCGCGCAAGGTGACCATGCAACCGATCGGGTAACCCTCGCGGATCTTGAAGCCGGCGATGGCCTTTCTGGCCACAGTGACGACAGGCTTTTGACCGGCGATCTTGGTCATGTCGCCAACCGCATGCTCCATCACCTTCTTGTCACCCACCGCCTCGCCAACGCCCATATTGAGCGTGATTTTGGTGATGCGCGGCACTTCCATGACCGATTTGTAGCCAAACTTCTGCTGCAACTCAGGCATCACGGTTTCTTTATAAAATTCCTGCAAGCGCGCCATGATTTGTCCTTACGCGTCCACAACTTCGCCGTTGGCCTTGAACACACGAACCTTACGGCCATCGTCCAGGGTCTTGAAGCCAACGCGGTCGGCCTTCTGTGTGGCCGGGTTGTATAACGCTACGTTGGATATCTGAATCGGCATCTCTTTCTCGACGATACCGCCTTGCTCCCCCTTCATGGGGTTGGGCTTGACATGCTTCTTGACCCGATTCACACCTTCGACGAGCACACGATCCTCGTCGACGCGGCGCAGCACAGTGCCTCGCTTGCCCTTGTCCTTGCCCGTGATGACGATCACGCCATCACCTTTGCGCATCTTGTTCATGACCAATCCTCAGATTAACGTCTAGACGCCATCACAGCACTTCGGGCGCCAGCGAAACGATCTTCATGAAACGCTCATTGCGCAATTCACGCGTCACCGGCCCGAAAATGCGCGTGCCGATCGGCTCGAGCTTGTTGTTGAGCAGCACCGCGGCATTGCCATCGAACTTGACGAGAGAGCCGTCCGAACGACGCACACCCTTGGCGGTGCGAACCACAACCGCGCTGTACACTTCGCCTTTTTTGACGCGGCCACGGGGTGCCGCATCCTTGATGCTGACCTTGATGACGTCGCCTATACCGGCATAACGTCGCTTCGAGCCACCCAAAACCTTGATGCACATGACGGAGCGCGCACCGGTATTGTCGGCTACATTCAGAACTGTCTGCATTTGAATCATTTCATCTCTCCAACTTAATCCGCGCTTAGCATGGCTTCGCGATCAGTTTTGGAACCCGTACGGGTAGGCCGTCGGCGCACCAGCAACTGGGCGCCGGGGTGAAGCAAAGCACGCTACTATGAGGCTAATGGCAATGTTTGTCAATAGCCTTTTGCTATTAAATAGAGTTCGCCTTGACCAGCACGCTCTTCACGCGCCACGCCTTGGTCTTGGAGATCGGCGCACATTCCTCGATCAGCACCATGTCGCCTGTTTTTGCTTCTTCAGCATCGACATGGGCATGGTACTTCTGGGTACGCGTCAATATCTTGCCGATGACCGCATGCTTGACCTTGCGCTCAACCAAAACCGTAACCGTTTTCTGCATCTTGTCGCTGACGACGCGCCCGGTCAGGGTGCGATGCACTTTTTCTGTCGTCTGGTTCATTTGGCGTCGCCTCTTTCGCGCAGAATGGTTTTGACGCGCGCTATATCCTTGCGCACCTTGCCGATCTGGCTGTTGTTGGTGAGTTGCTGCGTCGCCACCTGCATGCGCATCGAGAACTGCGCCTTGCGCAAATCAAGCAGTTCCTGGTTCAACGCTGCGGTGTCCTTCGCTCTAAATTCTGTCGCTTTCATGATTACCCCACGTGACGCGTCACAAACGTCGTCTCGATAGGCAGCTTGGCAGCAGCCAGGCGGAACGCCTCGCGTGCCAGCGTCTCATCTACGCCGTCCATTTCATACAATACTTTGCCGGGTCTGATCTCGGCGACCCAGTATTCCGGGTTGCCCTTGCCATTGCCCATGCGCACTTCTGCCGGCTTCTTGGAAACAGGCTTATCCGGGAAGATGCGAATCCAGATCCGCCCACCGCGCTTGATATGCCGCGTCATGGCACGACGCGCCGCCTCGATCTGGCGAGCCGTGAGGCGCCCCCGGCCGACGGCCTTGAGGCCGAATTCGCCGAAGCTGACCTTGGCGCCGCGAGTCGCAACACCGGTGTTGCGGCCCTTCTGCTGTTTGCGATATTTGGTACGTGCAGGTTGCAGCATGCTTATGACTCCTTACCTTCCTTGTCCGCAGCATCCTCCGCCGGGGCGGCTGGCTTGCGCACGCGCTTGACCGGCGCCTTGGCTGCTGGTTCATCTTTAGCTGGCGCGGCTGCAGGAGCACCGGCAGCGGCTTCCGCCTTGATTGCGGGCTTGCGTTCAGTGCGCTTGACTGCCGGCTTGTTATCAACTGCATCGGCGCTGCGGGGCGAGGCTTTGCGGGCACGGCGCGCATCGTCGGCGCCCGCATCGGGAACAGCGGGAATGTCCTGCTTGGCAACCATGTCGCCCTTGAACACCCACACCTTGATACCGATCTTGCCGTAAGTCGTGGCGGCTTCGGAAGTCCCGTAGTCAATATCGGCGCGCAGCGTATGCAAGGGCACGCGGCCTTCGCGGTACCATTCACGACGCGCGATCTCGGCGCCATTGAGCCGCCCCGAACTCATGATCTTGATGCCTTGCGCGCC
>Ga0172380_10005902_pt1 | contig 14541 bp, 20 predicted proteins | sample Leawe162metaG_FD_119747 | JGI IMG/M metagenome (GOLD analysis project Ga0172380, IMG submission 119747) | Leachate microbial communities from a municipal landfill in Southern Ontario, Canada - Leachate well 162 metaG | ecosystem: Engineered > Solid waste > Landfill > Unclassified | place...
AAACTGTTTTCATGGTCAATTCCGGTCCAGTTTGACCCGGTTTGCCAGTTCCAGGCAGTCCATAAAAAGATATTCCCGGGTGAAGCAGACCTTACAGGAAATACGCTCCCGCAGGTATTGCGTGTCCAATGTGGCGTTAGCTAACCGCTCTAAGATTTTCTGAAACATTATTTACCCCTCCAGTCTTTGATATATAAGCCGATCATCAGAAGAAAAACTAAACATAAAAACCCGGTTAAAATCCATTCGATCATTCGTTCACTTCCCGGTTATGCTCCATCTGCTGGTTATAGTTTTCTGAGCATATATCCCGTTGAATCTCTTCCTGGGTCAAGCGAAAACTGGCCCGGCTGAGTTTCCGGTCTTCCAGTACTGCCAGCCAGTGTTCACAGGTGCCGTCCGGGTTGCAGGACTTAATATCCAGACCGCAGGTGCAATAGTCGCCATCTTCGGCGGGTATGTTCTCCGGGCAGTCCCGGTTACGGCAGTTGATTATCATAACTCTAATTTCTCCTTTTACCGGGCCGGGTGCCAGCCGGACTAAGACTGGCTACCCTTGCCACCTCAGTGAATAAAACCTAAACCTTCTTTACCGTATCACACTTTCCGGGCTTTGTCCCTAGCCTAAAGTATAGGTTTTTACACAAAAATAACCATTTTTGGCGATTTTAAGTTAATCCATTGACATTTTGTGTAAATAGTGCTATATGTGTGATTATGGCTGAGAAATTGGAAACGGTAAGATTCCCCGTTATGGTCTATGACTACCTGAAGGGCGAGCGAGACGCTTTTAACAAAACACGCAAGCAGGGGCAAAAACTTTCACTCGCTAACTTTGTTCGCTTGAAGTACGATGAGCTGAAAGGTTACCAGACCGCTTCTATGGCTCAACCGGTGTCAGTCGAGGAAAAACCATCCGAAACAAAAGAAACAAAACCGGCTGAAAGTCCGGCAGAAAATAAGGGGGTAGATACTATGGCAGATTGTCCAAATTGCACAGCAAGGGAAATCGAGATGCAACGGGTCAAGAACGAGGTTATCCCGGCCTTAAAAGCCGATTCAGAGAAAACAGTCAAGCAGCTCAATGACCAGATCGCGGACCTGAATAAAAAACTGGCTGAGAAACCGGCCCCGGTTACTGCCCACGATATCCCGGAAGACCTGGAAGCGGTTATTGAACACTGCGAATCCGGGAAATGTCCCGCTCATGCCCAACAGTGGGAAGTTTTAAAAAAGCGGATTGTTGACGCCAATGCGCCGACGATAGTCCAGCATACCCTGGAGAACCTACCGGATACCGTGGTAGAGTCCGAAGGTTTGAAGCGGGGTTTCATCCCCAAGAGAATAACAATACCGGTTAGAAGCCGGTAAAGAGGCGTTAAAATGGCAGACGAACAGAATACCAATTCCGGCCAGCAGCCGGAGCAATCCGAAGGAATAAAAAGAGTTCAGGCGTTAAAGTCCAAATGCGACGAATTGGGCTTTGACCTGAATTTATTTTTTGACATGATGGGCGGAGTCGCTCAGAACGCTGTTAAAAGCAGCCAACAGGAAATATCTCAACTAGTCGAAATGAAAGTCAAAACGCTGGGCGACAACCTGGCCGGACAAATAAAATCCAACAACGATGCGCTCAGGCTGGAACTTTCCCCACTGGTAGCCTTTGTCAAAGACATCCAGTCCCAAATGTCGGCGGTACAGCAGCCTGTAAATCAGCAGCAACCGGGTATGTCTATGGTTCCTGCCGGTGGCGATCTTCCTGCCGGTCCCGGTCTTATGCAGGGCGGCGGTATGGGTGGACCTGGCGGCATGATGCAGAACATTGCCGGAATAGTCCCTATTCTGAAAATGCTTGGCTTGGTACCGGGCGGCGGTGCAGAACAACCCGGAAATGGCGGACTTTCTCAAATGGCTACCTTGGCAAAGTCCTGGGGCGAGGTTATGCGAGCCATGATGGAGCCTGTTGTCGAAATGCAGACCACCATGCGCCAATCTCTTTTATCTGAAATGCAGACTTATTCCCGGACTGGCGGAACCCTACCTTGGGAAGCCGACGACCCGGCCCCGGCTCCTACGGCAAGGCTGACAAATTCGAGGCAGCAGCGACCCGCACAACGTCAAATTATCCTGAATCAAGAAATAGACGACAGTCCGTCCGATTACTCGAAAGAGGCGGCGGAATTAGCCAAGAGGTTTAAATTTGCCTAGGAAAAACTGGGCGTTGTTGGTCATGCGGTTGGAACTATCACCAAGGCAGCGGCGCATGATTCAGAAGGGAATAAACCCCTTCGAGTATTCCAGGGTAAAGAGTTATTCACCAATTAAGACCCGCAAGAAACTGATACGGGCAAAGAGGAAAACAGGCCATGCCGGAATCAAAAACAAAGGAATTTAAAAGCCCGTTCGCTATGTTACAATGGCAGTGGCGATCGATGATCGAGGAACTTGCAGAATTGCAGCGCCACGCTTCCGACCCGACCTGCCCCTGTACCCTGGCGGACTCCGGGGAATATTGCCTCCAAAAACACGCTCTCGGCCTTCATACCCTAGCCAAAGAAACCATAGCGATGGCGCCGGAACATACGGAAATGCTGGAACAACTGGCAGAGGAAGCCCTTGACCAGCATAACGCTCTTAACGAGCGAATCGTATGCAGTAAACCATCAGACGCTGAAAGAGACACGGTTGTCTGGTCAAGACAATGGCGTAAGAAGATTGAGCAGCTTTACTATCGCCAGGCGTGTAAGGTCAAGGCCGGCATGAAACAGGAACTATCCTGCACGCTGGAGCAATCCGCGGACTTAGAGCGGTCCATGGTTATACCCAAAGAGCAGATCGGCTTCGACTTCGACAAAATCGCCTGCAAGGGCCCGGTATGCAATATTGCCGTACCCCCAGCCAATGAACACCCATACGGACCGGGTATCGGCAAGCCGAAGTTTCCCCCGTTTCAGTATCAGGCTGAGGGAATAGCCTGGCTGAAGGGGCGGTCACACGCTTTACTGGCTGATGATATGGGCCTGGGTAAAACCAATCAGGCAATCTACTGGGTAGCAAATGACAACCTTTTTCCTGCTTTGGTTGTAGTACCTGCCGCCCTGCCGTATAACTGGCAGCGCGAAATATCTGAAATATGGTTACCTGGCGATACCACTCTTGTACTGGATGGTAAAAACAAACTTCCGGCCTGGCTCCCCCGCTGGGTGATTATGTCATACGGCCAGCTCCCCCGGTACCTGCCTCAACTGCGAAAGGCCGGGTTTAAATCCATACTGATTGACGAAGCGCACCTGGTGAAAAATTTAAAAGCGCAGCGGACACAAAACCTGCTCGATCTGGTGGCGGCTGAGAAACCGGAGCCGGGTGACCGGCCTATTCCTAACCGCCTGGCAGTAACCGGGACCCCCATGCTCAACCGGCCTATTGAGCTATTTGCTTTGCTCGTTTTCCTGGGCGTCAAAGCCCGGTCCGACTACAAAGAATTTCTTGACACCTATACTGAGAATAAAACAGTCATGGGCCGGACTATTTACACCGGCGCGAAGAATTTGGACGGCCTGAATAATTATCTTAAATCCTTTATGCTTCGCCGGATGAAAAAAGACGTCCTTATGCAGCTTCCGCCCAAAACTAACACGCCGATATTTGTGGCTATTACGAACAAAGCGGAATATCTGGAAGCTGAAAAAAGTTTCCTTGAATGGCTAAGAGAAAAGGCCGGGGATGAAGCTGCCGCCCGGGCCGCAAAGGCTGAGGTTATTACCAAAATGAACCACTTACGCCAGCTTGCCGCTATGGGCAAAGTCGGCGCGGTTTGCGACTGGCTGAAACCCTGCTTTATGGGTACAGGTAAGGTTATTTTATTTTCCAGCTTCCCCAAAGCCCTTGAGAACATCAAAGCCTGCAAGAACGATATGGGCGCCATTGTTTACGACGGCACAGTGGCTTCAATCGAACGTCAGAAGCTGGTAGACAATTTCCAAAAAGGGCAGAGCTGTTATTTTTACGGCACTATCGGCGCCGCCGGCGTGGGCATCACCTTAACCGCGGCTAACCGTGTGGCTTTCCTGGACCTGCCCTGGACACCCGGCGCCAAGGCTCAGGCTGAGGACCGCTCCTGGCGTATCGGCCAGAAGCTACCCGTTGAAGTCGTGAACTTTTTGGCACGCGGAACCATTGATGAACGTATGCTGGGTATTCTGGCCGACAAAGAGAAGGTTATCGCCCAGGCTATTGACGGTAAGACAAAAGAGGCTGCAGAAGGTGGCTCAATCGCTGATAGCCTTATGGACGCCTTTTTGAGCAATCCCGGCTTCAATCAGCGGGTAGAGCAGTATCAACCGGAAGTACAAGACCCGGACATTGACCAGGTAGAGATTGTTGAGGGTTTCAGGCAGGGAGTCACATACCCCAGGCACACTCCGGAAACCCTGATAATGCACGATCAGCTCGGGATAATCCCGCCTGAGTACGAAGCCTTCAAAGTCCAATTAACCTTAAAACGGGCGCCCGGATGGAGTATCGAAACCGCTCCAAATATAGACTCTCCCGCGAAAGTCCAGCAGTTTTTCAGGCTTATGCGGACGGCGGACCGGGAGTGGGTAATGGTGGTTTGCCTTGACACCCATTTAAAATTAATGGGTTTATTTGAAATGGCGATTGGTAATCAGGACTCAGCCATAGTCGACCCAATGGAAATTGCCAGAATAGCACTCCACACTGGGGCAACAAGCCTTATAATTGCTCACAACCATCCGTCCGGTGATCCTGAGCCGTCGAAAGAAGATCGTCTCGTTTATGAGCGGCTTAAAAAAGCATTGGAGCCGCTCAGTATCGCATTACCTGAATTTATGGTTGTCGGTCACAAAAACGATTATTCCTTTGCATCCGGATATAACCTGAAAGTAACAGAGGAGCAAATACCGGTCCGCCATGTAAGTCCGACAATGGTATCTGTGTGGCCACCCAGGGCGAGGGTACCGGTTGGCGCCGGGCAGGCCCGAATGATTCAAGAAAAAGAACCCTGGCAAATGACACTCAAGGAATACCGTGCAGAAGTCATGGCCGGAAAGCAGAATTTTAAAATACTCGGTAATAATAAAGACAATGCCAGCGATATTGTTCAGCGATTAAAGAACGCTCAACCTGAATATAAAGAAATGGAGCAAGGTATCTTTGACGATGCCACAAAAAGTAATTGGATAGCTGATCTGTTAATGGCCGTATTTGACAAGAAACCCGTACCGCACAGGGTATTGATTACATATCCGGATGCGTTAAAAGCCTCTAAAAGATTGGCCATGCCTGAGAAAAAAGAATCCGTCTCCGTCTCCGGCCACTGTACCGCCGCCGATACCTGTGCCTTTACCGTGAAGCGCAAGGGCAAAGAGAAGATCGTAACCAAAGAGGTCAAGCAGGCTGAGGTTAAGACCTGCAAAGTTGGAAGTGCCGCCGGAGTCCTGCCGGCCGCTAAGAATCTTTTGAGTACCGGTACTTGCACGCTCCACCAGGAGCCCACCGTCGCAATCTCCGGGAAATGCTCACTTGACGGCTGTAGCCTGTTTGTCAAAGGCTCCGTCGAAAAAAAAAGTACAACGGATGCTGCCGGCCTGAATGACGCTATCAATTCGGCTATTCAGCATTTCGCCACCCGCAAGGCGACGGCTGTAACTGCAAAGACTTTCGCTCCGGGAATATCCACAAACACCCGGTATGAATTTGAGTTCCAAATAAAAGACGCCTCAGACCTGATCGTCTCACATGACCCGGTTACTTTCGCTCCGAATCCCCGCTATGCCGCAAAGATTCAGCCGCGCCTGCGTGAACGCCTGGCCAATCAGCTCCAGGTAAAAAAGATCGCAAAAGGGCTGGACCCCGAAAAACTGCTGATGGACACAAAGGCCATTGACACCGGCTGCCCGATTATTGATGAAACTGGCCTGGTACTATGCGGAAATGGCCGCGTCCTGGCCCTGCAGATCGCAGAGCGGGAATACCCGGCCAACATCGTACTCTACAGAATGGCCTTGAAAGATATCGCCGGGCAGTACGGCCTTACAGTTCCAGACTCCATGAAAATGCCGGTCCTGGTCCGCCTGTTGCTTACACCCACAAATAAACAGGCCTTTGCTGAGGAATGTAACGCCCGGCCCACTATCGAAACATCCGCTATTGAAAAAGCCCGGACCGACGCGGACAAGATTACGCCGGCAATGCTCGGCTCCCTGGATGTACTGGAAGGTGAAGCCGTCGAGCACGCCTTGAAGTCGGAAAGAAATAAACCTTTCGTCTCCGCTTTCCTGTCCAAACTCCCGGAGAATGAACAGGCCTTATTGATCGATGCCAGGGGAGTCTTAAACTCCGATGGTGTCAGGCGCATGGGCATGGCTGTTTTTGTGGCGACCTTCAGGGGCGACATAGGCATTAAACTGGCTGAGAAATTCTTTGAATCGATTGACGACACCAATGTTAAAAACGCCTTCAACGGTATTATTCGAAGCCTGGCGCCCATGGCCCAGGCGGAGCACTTAGTAGCGACCGGCCAGCGGTACCCGGAGCTGGCTTTCGGTGAAGACCTGGCGAAAACAATAACCGTTTTCTCAAATCTGAAGGCTGCTGATATGCCGGTAGAAAAGTACCTTGCTCAATCTCAAATGCTTGAGCGCCAACTTACCCCCTTCCAGGAGCGCGTACTTATGACGCTGGACGAATACAGCCGGTCCGCTAAGAGGATAGGGAATATTTTAAATTACTACGCCCAGGCCGTGATAGACTCACCCCCGCCGGGCCAATCTTCACTCATGCCGATAGAGCCGCCGTCAAAGGAAAGGCTGTTCGCTCAGGCTGTCAAAAGAGTGCAGGATGAAGTAGAGGCGGAGCGGGAAAGCCGGAAGCGGGTGCCGGAAGCGATGATGGTACAGGTGCTTTTAGAGGCCAGTCCCAGTCCTGAAAAATTCCGGGCTATGGCCGATGCCATGCAGAAACAGATTGACGAAAAGCGGGACCCGGGTGTATCTCACCAGAACGTAACGGCACGCCGGTCCCATATTGCCGCTGGTATGGCTGCCGATGCTGACTATCTCGAAGAGACGCAAAAGGCTCTTCAGGGAATGGCTGATGCCATGGAAGCCGGGACCTTGCCGGATATCCTGAAAAAGATTAGCAACAAGGCCCAGGTTGAGCAAATTTTACACCATCATTATCAACTTCCCGAATTTCATAAGAGTTATTTAACTGACCTTAAAGAAATAGTCACAAAAGCGGCTATGTCACCGGAAAAACGTACCGGATTTTTAGACCTTCTGGATATCTTCAAGAACCGTACTGACAATATGGATACTTACCAAGTCGAATTGAGAAACAACGAAGAAATTAAAATGGTTGAGACGTTGGTTTACCTGGGAAAGCAAAGCTATAATAGTGGCAGTTTTAGTAGACTTTCCGAAGATATTAACGAAGGAAAGCGCCTCATTGAATTGGGTATAAATGATAAAGAAACCTTTGAACGAGCCAAAGCCGCTCTGAAAGCCTACGTCTCCGGACCATCCCCTGAAGTCCTGGCAAAGAAAAAGCTAAAAGAACTTGAAGCCAAGATCATCGGTGTTAAGATTCCCGGCTTCTTTCCTACCCCGCGAAAGTTGGCTGAGGAAATGGTTTACCGTGCCATGATCGAACCGGGTATGTCCGTTCTGGAGCCTTCCGCCGGTATCGGCAGTATTGCCGACGCCATTATTGCAAATTGCCCCACCTGCGGATTACAGCTCGTCGAATTGAGCAATTCACTGATAGATATTATGAAAGCCAAAAAATACAACGAAGACACGACGGCGATTATTCACATGGACTTTTTGGAATATTACAAGGATTCCAAGCCGGTAACTTTATTTGACCGTATCCTGATGAACCCGCCTTTTGAGCATGGCCAGGATGTGGACCACGTTAAGCACGCCTACGCTCTACTGAAGCCCGGCGGCCGGTTAATCGCCATTATGGGAGAGCATTGTTTCTTTGCATCAGAAAAGAAATGCAGCGACTTCCGGACCTGGCTGGATCAGGTGGGTGAAAGTGAAAAGCTACCGCCCGGGTCCTTCACTGGCAGCGAAGCCCTGGTGCAGACCGGTACCAATGCCCGGATAGTCACGATTGATAAGCCGGGGGTAATAAAAAATATCCCGGTCCAATATAAAATTGGTGATCTGGTTGAGTATCAGGGAGAGCAATGGGAGATTGGTTTTATTAATACGTCAACTTCCGGACACCCTGGCACTTACCGATTACAGAAAGGACCAACGGGAAAACAGGTGAACCGTGTTTATCCTGAAGATTTAAAATTGATTCAACCGAAGATCGCCGCTTTCCCTGAGACGCCCTGGCAGGAAAGGCAGACCCGGATTATCAAACCATTCGTGCCTTATACTACCACCCAGGGCAAGCTCTTCAGTTACGACATGATTAAAAAAATGCTGCATAAATGCAATCTGACCAATGAGCAGTTAGAGGCTGGACTTAATTGGCGCCCGCTGCGTAACCTGCTTGCTACGGTTATCGGCTGGAAAGGTGTTCGTGTCCAGCTCTGCCAGGCCGGGTTTGTGCCGGGCATCTACCAGGTCAACATTGATGGTCTTACTGAGAATAACGATCAAAAGATCATGGACTATGTGAAGAAAATCAAGTATATCAAACAGGTCCACACTTTGGTTGTTGGTCAGCGGGTCTTCGAGGTCGTGGTCCCGGAAAGTAGCCCGGATGATTTACTGTCATGGTCACCCCAGGATATTAAATCAGGCCGGAAAGAATCCGCAGAACAGGCCAAGATGTTCAAGGGGAAATGTCCGGTCTGCCTTCTCCAGCAATCGCCATCCTGTCCCGGTCTTGTCAAGTCTATTAAAGACGAGGCCCAGGCGGAAGAGGACTATGACCAGCTTGCTTTGAAAGCCTATCAGCTTGGAGATCATAAGCTGGAAAAGCTGTATGTCGATACGGCCGGCGATGAAACCCAACACAAAAGTGAGTTCATGGATGCGGCAAAGGCGAGAGGATGTAAGCACGAAGCGGTAAAAGTTAACGATGCTTCGATGCACTTCGACCCGCTGTTAACCGCTATATCTTGCCAGATAAACCCGGCTACCTGCTTCGCTCAGGGCGGTAAACCCTCAGAACTGCCGGTATGCTCGAGAGACCAGAAAAAAGACCGGGAAAGCTGTATACTGAAAATCAAGGAGACGTTGCCGGCCGGTTGTAATTCAAAGACCTGGAATAAACCGGGAAAGCCGGAAGGGTGTGTCAATCCATTTCGGGTTTGTAATTTATCAGTTGGTTGCCGAATCGGAAAGAAGGCTTAAACAATGTCTGAATTTATCTACCAATGCGCTACCTGTAAAAAGGAAATAGGCGGGGATACCGGAGAAGTGATTTATTGCGAGGGAACATTGGAATTTACACACGGTATGGGGAAATGCCAAGATTGTTACGCAAAGGATCATAAAGCCTGTGTGAAATGTAATACCTTTTTAATGGATGGTTACAAATACTGTCCATTTTGCGGAAATAAGATTTAGGAGAATAAAGACCATGATATTTGAACAGGATGCCATTGACGAGATTACCGCAAGACTGGAAGCCAAAATGAGAGAGATCGCCCGGGAAGAGATTAAACAGGTAGAGGACAGCCGCCCTGTGGTTGTCGAGAAAGAATCCAACAAGCGCAAATAATAGAGGCTACCATGATGAGCGAACGCACAAAACTCCGTTGCCGGTTAATGGAAGAACAGGCGAGAATGAACCAGAAGCTGCCCCGGGCTGCCTTTGAAAACGTACCCGGTGACTATGAAACCGCTTTCACTATTTGCGAGAAAGGCGGACAGGTATGCCGGGGTAATTCAGCATCCGGGACTCTTACCGCTGTATCCCTGAATGTTGGCTGTCCGGGTGACTGGAAACCCGTTGGTATTCATCATACCCATCCGACCGGAAACGCTAATCCGTCAGATGCGGATATAGCGGAAATGAAAAAGCTCAGGTTGCATAATATGTGTATCAGCGTACCATCCGGGCCCAATGCCGGTGATTTAAAATGTTACCGGGTAGACCGGGATGGCGTGAAAGAGGCTTAAACAGGGTTACTGCACACCCTGAAAGCATACCTCCTGTATTACGGCTCCGGCTTGACCCTCCGGGGCCGTAAAGGTATTTAAGAGGATTTAGTACAGACTAATACAACTAATAATTATGCAGGATAATTGCAAATCGAGGCTAATTTTATGGTCTGTCAAGTATTACACGCATTTTATGGAGATTTGTAAAGTGAGCCGTGAAGCCCTGATAGCTATAGTCAAAGCGACAACTGATAGCCCGACAGCCCTGGCCAAGCTCCTGCACGTTAGTCCGCAGCGAGCCGACCAGTTGTTACACCCGGAAAAACATAAAGCGCGGACTATGGTAAAACAGAATCTTAAACCGGACCGGTGCCAGATATGCCAGTCAAAAACCGGTGATCTGGAATTTCACCATCCGGACTATAACCACCCTGAATGGGGAATATGGGCTTGTATCGTGTGTCATAATCTGATAGGATGAAAGTATTAATCAGGAAGTATCAGGCTAGGCCAATTAGAGATCAACCTGCTACCCTGACGAGTCTGCCGCTAGACGAAACCGGGGGTAAGGAGCGGATCAAGCGAACCCCCACCATTTTGGAGGCGTTGCCGTGGCTGTCCAAAGCAGAATTGAAGTCTATTGCCAGTGCCAGAAGTGCAAAGAAACTTTCACGGTAGACGCCTCGTATAAACGGGGCGTTTTGCATTTAGCGCCTCAGCCTCACGTCCTGCAAGGCCAAGGCATGGTCACTCATCATCACTGCGGGGGAATTATCAGGGTAATAAATCAATAACCCCTGTTTTGAGGCAGGGGCTACGGTCTTTATTTAAAATACTTTTGCAGTTTGATAATTTCTTCTCTGATAATCTCCCTGATTCTGTCTTCATAAGGAATTTTATTTTCTTCTTTCACGAAATATAAAAGTACTTTGGCGTAATATTCAGGGTTAGTCCGATATGTTCTGACAAACATATCGTATTTAGCGATCATAGATCGCTCTTTCTCATTGAACGGCTTTGAATATTTAATAGCCTTTTCGATAGTTTTAGCCAACTCCTCCGGGTCTGTAACATTGCATAGTTCAAAAAACTTTACTGATATTGACATTATAACCTCCTATTATTTTAGTTCATGATTTTGTGACTCTAATTTTTCGATCTTTTGCTCTAGCATGAAAGTCCTTCCCACCGAATATAACGCATGTGAACCAAAAAGCGCAATAATCCAAGAATCTATAGGTTTAACGTTGTCAGAGAAGAAACAAAGAAATACTGCAAACACAAACCAAATGAAGCTCAATATATAATTAAACCATTTCACTTCTTCAACTCCTCGGCAGCAGCCTTCGCCAGTCTATCTCGGCACCAGCTTGTCATTGATCGCCGGTCTTTCTCAGCCGCCTGTTTAATAGCATCGTGTTCAGCATCTTCTAGTCGAAGTAATACGTTTTTAGGCACTTTTCAAAGCCTCCTTTTTGTAATATTCTCGCCACATCTTCATAACCTTTTTGATTCTACGGGACATCCGAGTCCCAAAGTAAAGGGGTTTATTTTTCTTAGGCATATTCAACCCTGCCTACCTCTTTCACGCAATAGCCTATATCTTTTATCCAAAGTATACCCTCTTTGTGCCCATCCTCGTAAAAGAAGTTTGACCACTGAATAGAGCAGCGGGTTGCGTCACTAATTAAGGTGATATCCGCTACTATCCCGGTTGTAGTACCGTCCGGTATGAAAATCTTTAACACCTCTTTTCTCCTCCTTTTTAATCCGTTCGTCTCCGGGAGCTGTCACCACCCGGACACCAGGGGATTAATCATCTTTAATTTTAACCGTTGTATCAATGGGTAATTTATCGCAATAATGATAACCAGCATATTTGTTAATCCAGTCAACAGTCTTTTGGTATGCATCACTTTCGTTTTCAGCCTCAACAATAATGGTCATGGGTAAACCCTCAGTCCAGTCTGGTATTTTAACACCGTATTTCATTCCTTCTCCTTCCGCCCGTTACAGTCCACGATGCCGGGACGATCTGACCGGTGGGACGTCCCACCGGGAGGACAACTTATTGATTAGCCTCGAAAAAACACCTTGCAAATCCGGGTGGTGTGACAGATCGTAGCTCTTTTGTACGATCTGATTTCCCACCCAGCCGCATTAACCAGCTACCCTCCGGGCTGACCTTGATCGGCTCTACAGGATGCTTCTCAGGTAAGTTAAACATCCCGTATATCTGTGTCTTTTTGGTATAAGCATCGCCATAATCACAGGGGTTGAACGTCAATGTTGGTTTCCCAATTTCGGGTAATAATTTTCGGATACGCCCTACCGGATTTTCTAAAGCCCAAAATACCAGTTTGTCCCCGTAGTAATCTTTGATCTCAAGGCAGGATTTAGCAGCCATTACAGCTATTAAAGTGCGCCCGTCAAGGTCTTTGTATTTCCAGTATTGAGCGCCTGACCCGGAGAAATGGGTACAGTCAACGGCCATCAGGATACCGTATACATTCCTTCGAGGCGGAATATAGCTCCTAACGTCATATTGAGGCCATGTTACCCGGCGCACATCGTAACCAGCTTGTATGTAAGGCTCAGACCATGCACCTGTACCAGCCATCAAGTCAAGTATGATTTTATGGGAGTTATCCATTTTATACCTTCCAGTTTTTGGCGTACTTTGCAAGAGCCTCGAAGCCTTTGCTATTTTTTACCAGATCAGCTTTAAGCTGTTTGTTCCAGTTGGTCATGTCGTTATAAATATTGAGTTCGACGGGGGTTTCCTGCACATCCTCAAACCGGGCTACTGTAGTAGGCTTTATGCTCATATTGGCTACAAGTTTTCCAGTTGCTTGAAATATGCCACGGTCTCCGTTATCCTCAACACAGATATGATTTGACCCATCTACCAGATATATTTTACCCTCTCTATTAGATTGTTTTTTAAGGGTTTTCATCGTTTCTTTCCTTCCCGGTCTATACCTCGGCCGGGAGAGGGCTGAGATTAGTCTTCGTCAGGTTTTAGTAATGGGCAATTTTCAGGCGGATAATCTCTATCACCCACTCCTAAATTACACATCGCCTGTCCTGCCTCGTCTACGTCAAAATATGGGCATTGGCGGCACTCGATAGTCATTAATCCCACAGCAAAGCCTCCTGATATTGTTTTTCCCATTCCGCTATCTTGGTATTAGCCTCATTAAGTCTTTTTATAGCTTCATCCGTATCCATGTGGAGATTACAATTCCGTAAACCTTCCATTAAAGCTGATCGCTGTCTGTAGATGGGTTCCATCTGCTGTCTATTCATTTCCTTTTTCCCCCGTTCTTTATCTCTCCCTTAAAATATATCACACTGTAAGCAGTTTGTATACTGGTCTAAAGTATAGGTTTTTAAACTTCTTCAGACTATTTCGAGATCAAACTATTGTACTTTTAAAAATTGTGTGCTTTTAATGAAAGTAATCTACATAACAATTTTATTATCTGCAAGCAAAATATTTATTGAGGAGGCTCCACGATGGCAAAACACTGCAAGTACGGAAAAAGAAAAGGTTCCAACCGCTGCCGCAAGACCCCTAAGTAGGTGAAATGAAATGACGCTGAAAGAGGGACAATGCAAAAAGCTCCCGAATGGAGCAAAAGTCTGCAAGAGAAACGGTAAGACCCGCTTCGAAAAGAAATAATTTTAAGGAGGCCATAAAGTGGCTAAAGGTAAAAAGTGTAAACGAGGGAGGACAAAGGCCGGGACCTGCCGCAAGAAATAAAGCGGCCAGGTATGACGCCTGAAATAATATGAACATTGTATTGGAAAGAGACGAAAAAGGAAACTACATTTTCGCTGAACCCAAACCGGAACCGGCGACCGCTGAAATGCATCAGCCGATTACCAAGGACACCCTGAAATCATACGGTTTGACCGAAGATCAGATAGCCGTCCTGGAGGGCATCAAGTCTGGGAAAGGCGATCAGACCGCTAACATGGAGATGTCGTTCGGCGGAATTGGTTCCGCTCTGGACAAGGCAACCGGTTTCCAAGTTATGGGTTTACCGCTGGGTGAAGCCGCAGTCGGTGGAGCTATTGCGCTGGTTCTTGACAGGTTAGTCCTGGGCAAGCTGCTGGCGAAATACAACAGCGGAACATGGGGGCCTTTCATTAACCTGGGCACAGCCTGGGTAATCAAAAAGTATGGTAGCAAAATCCTCGGAAGCAAAACCGCCGATGCGGCTGCCCTCATCCTGACCTACGAAGCTGTGGCTGACTGGGTCACCTTGGGCATTAACTCGGTTTGGCCTGCTACTCAAAAACAGACCTTTAATCAGCCGTCCGGTGGCGGTGGAGCCATGCGCCAGTTCGAGAGAGTCGCGGATGATTATTATGCCGCAGCGATGGGGAGGTAAGGTAGAAAATGAAAAAGATCACTAAACGGATTATTCAGTCATCTACC
>Ga0172380_10005903_pt1 | contig 14538 bp, 6 predicted proteins | sample Leawe162metaG_FD_119747 | JGI IMG/M metagenome (GOLD analysis project Ga0172380, IMG submission 119747) | Leachate microbial communities from a municipal landfill in Southern Ontario, Canada - Leachate well 162 metaG | ecosystem: Engineered > Solid waste > Landfill > Unclassified | place...
ACGTGCTGCAGGACGACGAGGCGGGTGATGGGCGAGGGCATGTCAGGTCACCGTGGCGGTCTGCGCGGCATCCACCACCAGGGTGGTACCCGAGATGAAGCTGGCGCGTTGCGAGGCGAGGAAGGCGACGGCGGCGGCGAACTCCTCGGGTCGGCCGAAGCGTCCGGCGGGGATGCGCGCGATCAGCTGCTGGCGCACCGCCTCCTCGGCGAGGCCCTGCTTCGCGGCGTTGGCGGCGACCAGCTCGGCGATGCGTTCGGTGCCGATGGTGCCGGGGGCGACGCAGTTCACCGTGATGCCCTCGGGCCCCAGCTCGCGCGCCAGGGTCTTGGCCCAGCCGGTGACGGCGGCGCGCAGGCTGTTCGAGAGCATCAGGTTGCTGATGACCTCGCGCACGCTGATCGAGGTGATGGCGATGAGCCGGCCGCCGCGCCGGCCTTCGCGGATCAGCGGCAGGAAGGCCTTGGCGCCGCGCACCGCGCCGAGCAGCAGCAGCTCGGCGGCGGCGCGGAAGGCCTCGTCGTCGAGGGTGTCGAAGGTGCCCGGCCGTGGCCCGCCGGAATTGAGCACGACAACGTCGCAGCGGCCGTACGTGGCGCGCACCGCTGCGGCGAAGGCGGCATGGGCGGCGGGATCGGCGACATCGACGGCGCAGGCCAGCACGCGGCGGCCGCTGGCGGCCCTGATGGCGGCGGCGGTGGCCTCGATGCGGCCGGCGTCGCGCGAGCAGATCGCCAGGTCGCAGCCCTCGGCGGCGAGGGCGGCGGCGCTGGCGCGGCCCAGCCCGCGGCTGGCGGCGTAGACCACGGCGATCGAGTCTCTGAGTCCCAAGTCCATGCAGTCTGGGAGGATAGGGCGTTGACTCCGGGGGCAACCCGCAGCGGGGCGGGATCCACCCGGTGCATCGCACGCTGTTCCGAGCTTGCCGACCCATGGCCGCAAGCGTATCCCTGGACGCATGAACATCCGCGAAGTCCTCCGCGCCATGGTCCAGCTCAAGTCCTCGGACCTGTTCCTCAAGGTCGGCGGCCCACCGCGGGTGCGCATCGACGGTGCGGTGCGCCAGCTCGGCAACACCAGCATGACCAAGGACGACATGCGCGATGCCTTCCTCGTCCTGGTCGAGGAGCACGCCAAGGAGGGCTTCAAGAAGGCGCACGAGGCGGACTGCTCGTTCGAGGACCCGGAGATCGGCCGCTTCCGCGTCAACGTCTTCATGCAGCGCGGCAATATCGGCTTCGTCCTGCGCCACGTGAAGAGCGACATCCCCGACTTCAAGACCCTCGGCCTGCCGCAGGAGCAGTTCGAGCGCATCGCCCTGCTCCGCCGCGGCCTCATCCTCGTCACCGGCATCACCGGTTCGGGCAAGTCGACGACCCTGGCCTCGATGATCCAGTACATGAACAAGACGGTGAACCGCCACATCGTCACGGTCGAGGATCCGATCGAATACAGCTACGTCGACGAGCGCTGCCTGATCAACCAGCGCGAGATCGGCATCGATACGCGCGATTTCAAGTCGGCGTTGAGGAACGCCATGCGCGAGGCGCCCGACGTCATCCTGGTCGGCGAGATGCGCGACGTCGAGACGGTCAACGCCGCCATCGACGCGGCCGAGACCGGCCACCTCGTGCTGTCGACGCTGCACACGATCAACGCGCAGCAGACCATGGAGCGCATCATCAACTTCTTCCCGCCGTACCAGCACGCGCTGGTGCGCATGCAGCTGTCGCTGGTCTTCCAGTCGGTGATCAGCCAGCGCCTGATCCCGAGGAAGGACGGCCCCGGCCGCGTGCCCGGCCTCGAACTGATGATCGCCACCCCGACGATCAAGCAGATGATCGAGGAGGGCCGCACGCCCGACCTCGGCACGGCCATCCGCGACAGCCAGCACTTCGGCTGCATGACCTTCAACCAGAGCCTGTTCAGCCTGTTCGAGCAGGGCGCCATCAGCCGCGAGGACGCCCTCGCCAACTCCGACAACCCGGAGGAGATGGAGATGATGTTCCGCGGCATCCAGCGCGGCAACAGCACCCAGCTGGCCACCGCCGTCGGCGGCAACAAGCGGCCCGAGAAGGGTTAGCCCAGCCCGGCGGCGCGGCGCAGGCGGTCGTTGATCGCCTCGCCCAGGCCCTTTTCCGGCACCAGTTCGGCGACGATCAGGCGCGGTCCGCGGGCATCGAGCCGGCGCAGCTTGGCGAAGAGCGTCGCAGCCGCTTCGGCGAGATCGCCCTGTGGCGAGAGGATTTCAGCTGTTGCGCCGACCGGCAGGTCAGCGCCGGTGAACGCCAGCAGCGCCGCGCTGGCCGGCCACGCCTCGCCTGGCGCGCGCAGGCGCAGCGGCGCGCGCGGCGCATAGTGGCTGGCGAGCATCCCCGGCGCCTCGGAGGGCAGTGCGGCGTCGCGCGCCGCGCGGTCGGCCAACGCCACCTCCTCGCCGAGGATCGCGGCGAGAGCCTCGCGGGTGAAACCGCCCGGACGCAGCACCACCGGCGATGGATCCGGACGCAGCACCGTGCTCTCGACGCCGACCCGGCAGGGCCCGCCATCGAGGATGCCGGCGGCCGCCTCGCCGAGCTGCTCGGCGACATGCGCGGCAGTGGTCGGCGAGATGCAACCGAAGCGGTTGGCGCTTGGCGCCGCCAGCGGGAGCCCGGCGGCACGGATCAGCTGCAGGGCCAGGGCGTGGTCGGGTATGCGCACCGCCACCGTGTCGAGGCCGGCGGTCACCGCGTCGGGCACGCAAGGCATACGCGGCAGCACCAGGGTCAGCGGCCCCGGCCACAGCGCCGCCAGGCGCATCGCCCGCGGGCTGAACAGGGCGACGTCCTGGGCCATGGCCAGATCGGCGCAGTGCACGATCAGCGGATCGAAGCGTGGCCGGCCCTTGGCTTCGAAGACGCGCAGCACGGCACGCTGGTCGAGCGCATTGGCCGCCAGCCCGTAGACCGTCTCGGTCGGCATGCCGACCAATTCGCCACGACGGATGGCCGCGGCGGCCTCGGCGACGTTCATGCGAACTGTCGCAATGCCCGCAGATCGGCTCCATTGAACACGCGGATGTCGGTTATCTGGTGCCGCACCATCGCCAGGCGTTCCAGGCCCATGCCGAAGGCGAATCCGCTCCAGCCGGCGAGCGTCGGCGAGCCGGCCGCCAGCACCTTGGGGTGGATCATGCCGCAGCCGAGCAGCTCCATCCAGCGCGCCAGGCGGCTGCCGGCCGGCTCCTTGGACAGGCGGATGTCGACCTCGAAGCCGGGCTCGACGAAGGGGAAGTAGCTCGGGCGCATGCGCACCTCGACGTCGTCGCGGCGCAGCACCGCCGCCAGCATGGTGCGGATGGCGCCGACCAGATGCGCGACGGTGATGCCGCGGTCGACGACGAAGCCCTCGACCTGGGTGAAGGTGACATCGTGGGTGGCGTCGATGGCGTCGTTGCGGAAGACGCGGCCGACCGCGACGCGGCGGAACGGCGGGACCAGGGTGCCGGCGCCGACCTCGGCATAGGTCCGCGATTGCACCGAGCTGGTCTGCGTCCGCAGGAGCTTCCTTTCGCTGCCGGCCGTCACCCAGAAGGTGTCCTGGTGGTCGCGCGCCGGGTGGTCGGCGGGGATGTTGAGGCGGCCGAAGTTGTGCTCGTCGAGCTCGACGTGCGGGCCGTCCGCGACCTCGTAGCCCATCGAGCTGAACACCGCCTCGACCTCGCGGGCCATGCGCGAAAGCGGGTGGATCGAGCCGGCCCGGCGCGGGCGTGGCGGCAGGGTGACGTCGATCGGCGCGTCGGATTCGACGGCGGCGACGCGATCCCTCGCCGATTCCCAAGCTGCACGCATCGCCTGCTTGGCGGCGTTGAAGGCCGGTCCGAGGACGCGCTTGTCCGGTCCAGGCGCGGCGGCGAACAGTGCCTGCAGCTCGGCCTCGACGCCGCTGCGTCCGAGGAAGCGGATGCGCGCCGCCTCGACCGCGTCCGGGGTCGCAGCAGCAGCGAAGACGGCCTCGGCCTCGGTGGCGGCGGCGGCGAAGCGGGCGGCGGGGTCATTCATGCGGCCGGGAGGCTAGGATGGGCGGGGACCAGGCAAGCGAGTCCCAGGCCTTCAACCAATGGCGATGGCCACCTGCCGCTCGCGACCGTCGTCGGTGAGCGGGACGCAGCGATCGGGCTGCTCGACGCCGTCGAGTCGCACCGTCAGGACGGTCTGGCCAGGCCCGGTACGGGTGAAGGTGAGGTGGTGGAAGGTGCGGCCATGGCGGTAGTGGAGGGTGAAGCCGCTCCAGTCCTGCGGCAGCAGCGGGTGCAGTTCCAGGCGATCGCCCCGGCGACACACACCGAGCAGTTCCTCGATCAGCAGGCGCAGGTACCAGCCGGCCGAGCCGGTGTACCAGGTCCAGCCGCCGCGGCCGGTGTGCGGGGCCACGCCGTACACATCGGCGGCCAGCACATATGGCTCGACCCGATACCGGGTGGCGCCGTCACCGCTGGCATGCCCGGTCGGATTGATCAGGCCGGCCAGCTCCCAGGCGGCGGCGGCGTCGCCCAGGCGGGCGAAGGCCATGGCCGTCCATACCGCAGCATGGGTGTACTGGCCGCCGTTTTCGCGTACACCAGGGACATAGCCCTTGATGTAGCCGGGTTCCAGGTCGCTGCTGTCGAATGGCGGGTCGAACAGGCGGATGAGCCGATGGTCCCGGTCGACCAGCAGCCGGTCGACCGCCTGCATGGCCTGGCGCGCCCGCGCCTCGGGTGCCGCGCCGCTGAGCACCGCCCAGCTCTGCGGCAGGGAGTCGATGCGGCATTCGGCAGACCCGGCGGAGCCCAGCCAACGTCCGTCGTCGGTGCTGGCACGGCGGTACCACTCCCCGTCCCAGGCCGCCGTTTCGACGCGCTCGCGCAGCGAGGTGGCGGCAGCGAGCCAGCGACTGACGCGGACGTGCTCGCCGCGCCTGCGGGCCAACGGCATGTAGGCATCGACCACACTGATGATGAAGAAGGCCAGCCAGACGCTTTCGCCGCGGCCCTGGGCACCGACCAGATTCATGCCGTCGTTCCAGTCGCCGCAGCCGATCAGGGGCAGGCCGTGTGGGCCAGTGCGGCCGATCGCGCGGTCGATCGCGCGGGCACCGTGCTCGTAGAGGGTGGCGCGTTCGTCGGTGACCTCCGGCAGGTCGTAGTAGGACTCTTCGTCGGCCTTGACCGGGCGGCCGTCGAGGAAAGGGACCGTTTCGTCGAGGACGCCGGTGTCGGCGACCATCGCGACATGCCGGGCTATGGCCAGAGGCAGCCACAGGTAGTCGTCGCTGAAGTGGGTCCGCACCCCGCGCCCGGACGGTGGATGCCACCAGTGCTGCACATCGCCCTCGCGGAACTGGTGGGCGGCGGCGCGCAGCAGATGCTCGCGCAGCAGCTCCGGTGCCGTGTGCGCCACCGCCATCGCGTCCTGGAGCTGGTCGCGGAAGCCGTATGCGCCGCCAGACTGGTAGAGCCCCGTGCGACCCCACAGCCGGCTGGATATGATCTGGTATTCCAGCCAGCCGTTGACCAGCGGGTCGATGAGGCGGTCGGGCGTCTCGACATGGACGGTGCCGAGGACGCGGTTCCAATGCTGCCACACCGCCTCCAGAGACGCACGCGCCCCAGCCGGCGAGCGGAAGCGCTGCAGCAGCCGCTGCACATCCTCCACATCGCGGCCGACGCCGAGCACGAACACCACTTCGCGCTCCTGCCCGGGCGGGATCTCGATCGTCGCGAGGATGGCGGCGCAGGGATCGAGTCCCGCCCCGGTACGGTTGGACAGTCGCACCCGCTTGAGCGCCGCTGGCGCGTCGATGCCGCCGCCGCGTCCGAGGAACTCGGCGCGATCGCCGGTAACCGTGCGCTCGCGCGCTGACGTGTCGACGAAGGCGAGGCGTGCCGGAAAGTCGGGGTTGAGCGGGTTCCGCGCCAGGATCGCGCCACTGCGCTCGTCGCGCTCGGTGACGACGTGCATCTGGGTACGGCTGCGCAGATCGCCCAGGACCCATTCCCAGAGGCCGGCCACCGCCAATCGGCGCGGCCGCTGGTCGTGGTTGCGTAGGCGTACCGAGATCAGCTTGACTGGCGCATCGATGGCGACGAATTGCCACACCTCGCTGGCGATCTGGTCCTCGTTGTGCTCGAAGACGCTGTAACCAAAGCCGTGGCGCACGATGTAGGTACCGGTGCGCGGCGTTGGGCCTGGCGTCGGCGACCAGTGGCGGCCGGTCTCTTCGTCGCGCAGCCACAGACCCTCGCCGGTGCGGTCGCCAACGGGATCGTTGTACCACGGGGTCAGGCGGAACTCGTGGCTGTTTTCCAACCAGGTGTAGCCACCGCCGCGCTCGGAGACGACGGTGCCGAAGTGCGGATTGGCGATGACGTTGACCCACGGCGCCGGCGGCAGGGTCCCCGCCGGCAGCACCATGACATACTCGCGGCCGTCCTGGGTGAAGCCGCCCCAGGCATTGCGGTGGATGAGGTCGTCACGGCGCAACTGCGGTGCGACGATCCGCTCCGGCGGGCTGCGGGTCGGTTGTATGGCGGGGATGCGCTCTTCCGGCCGTGGTTTGCGTTCGAGCTGTTCGGCGAAGGTGCCGCCTCCGCCATTTAGCACCACCCGCGCCATGGCCTGGAAGAGGACGCGATCCTCCTCGGGCATCTGGTCGCCACGGCGCACGTAGACACCGCCGCTGCGATCGACCAGGCTGCTCGCTGGTCCGCCGGCGAGCAGCCCCATCACCACATCGTGCAGCGCCTGGCGGTAGCCGGAGGCGTCCTCGAGCAGCACGACCAGATCGGTGATCAGGCCTCGGGCGCGCATCCAGCCGTGGAAGCGCACCGATTCCTGCACCAGGTCGAAATGCTGGAGGTCGGCGATGCGCAGCAGGATGATCGGCAGGTCGCCGGAGATGCCGTAGCCCCACAGGCCGCTCTGGCCCCGACGGTTGCGCGCCAGCAGCGAGGCCGGGGCGCGCCACTGCGGCGCCGGGTGGACCACTGCACCGGCGAGCTGGGCGTAGCGCTGCGCGTCTCGTTCGCCGACGCCGAGATGGCGCAGGGTCACCTGGCTGTGCGTCCAGGCCAGCTCGAAGACGCGGTCGCACAGTCGCGGGTCGGCATATTTCTGCGCTAGTGCCACGGCGCCCTCGCGGGTCTCGTGGACGCCGGTGACGACCTCCAGCACGACGGTGCCGTCGGGTGGGATCCGCACCGTGCGACGTACAGCCATCGCCGGATCGAGGACCGCTCCCTGGCCGCCGCCGAGCGGGCCGCCGGTGGTCAGGGCCGCCGGGTCGCCAGGATGCCGACCGCGACCGAGGAAGCCGGCCCGGTCGGTCTCGGCCGAAGGCGGCGTCGTTTCCGGCGCGGTTGTGGCGATGAGGTGCAGCAGCCAAGGCGGCCGCTCGCCCGGGCCGCGCGCGCGGCGTGTCGCCAGCACCGTTGCCCGGTCGGCGAGGATCTCGGTCTGCACGAAGAGGTTGCTGAAGGCGGGATGCGCCGCGTCGGCCGCCGCTGGCGCCAGCACCACCTCGGCGAAGCTGGTCACCTCGATCACGCGCTCGTCGCGCGAGAGGTTGCGCAGGGTGAGTCGGCGCACTTCGACGTCGTCCTCAGGCGATACGGCGATCTCGGTGTGGCACTCGAGATTCTCGGCGCGGCGACGAAATTCGCTGCGGGCCTGTGTGAAGATCGTTTCGTCGTGCTTTCCTGAGCGACGGAGCGGCTGGTGCGTCGCCGTCCACCAACGGCCGCGGTCGGTGTCGCGCAGGTAGATGAAGGTGCCGTAGGGCTCCAGCGATTGGTCCTCGCGCCAACGGGTGACGGCGAGGTCGCGCCAGCGGCTGTAGCCGCCGCCACCGACGCCGAGCATGACGTGATAGCGGCCATTGGAGAGGATGTTGATCTCCCCTTGCGCCGTCGGGTCGGTGATGACGCGCAGCGGCGCGCCGTCTTCGGCGCTGAGCCGGCCGGCGGCCTCCGCCTCGTTCGCATTGGGGCGGGTGGTCCGGACCAGACGCGGTGCGCGCTCGTGCAGCAGCAGTTCGACGGCGCGCAGCTCGGGATCGGCGCGGAAGCGCCGCTGCATAGGATCATTCGCCAGCACCATGAGCAGGCCGAGGAAGCCCATGCCCTGGTGGTGCACCATCCATTGCCGCACGACCGCCGAGTCATGTCGGTGCGGCAGCCGCGACGGGGTGTAGTCGATCGCCTCGTAGAAGCCGTAGGGTCCTTCGCGCCCCTCCGCCGTCAGACGCCGGAGGTTGGCCACGCCTTCGGGCACGGCCCACGGCAGGGCCATCAGGGTGGCGTAGGGAGCGATGACCAGGTCTTCCGCCAGACCGCGCTTGAGGCCGAGGCCGGGCACGCCGAAGGCGCGGTACTGGTAGGTGAGATGCTGGTCGGTGAGGTGGTAGCCAGACTCGGAGACGCCCCACGGTACGCCGCGCGCAGCTCCATAGGCGATCTGCCGGCGCACCACCGCCCGGCAGGTCTCGTCGAGCAGGGTCCCGCGATGGCTGGGCATGATCAGCGGCGGCATCAGGTATTCGAAGGCGGAGCCCGACCACGACACCAGCGCCGGCCGGCCACCGGCGTCGGCGAGCTGGCGCCCGAGGCGGAACCAATGCTCCTCGTCGAGCTGGCCACGGGCGATGGCGATGTAACTGGCCAGCCGCGCCTCGGAGGCGAGCAGATCGTAATGGCCGTTGTCGTTGCGTCGTTCGGCGACGTGGTAGCCGATGACGAACAGGTGCCGCTGGGGGTCGCAGAGGATCGCGAAGTCGGCCTCGGCGAGGTCGGCGAGGCGGGTGGCCAGGACGTCGGCCCGGCCGAGCAGCTCGCCGGCCCGGCGGCTGGCGGACTCGATCGCCTGCACCAGCGTCGGGGGGGCCTCGGCCAAGTCCGGCGCGTGGTCCTGGGCCAAGCGGGCGATGGCGCGCAGGGTGTGCGTCCCGGCCAGGGCTGGGGCCAGCGCGGTAGGCACCGGCCGTCCCAGCCAGGGCAGCAGTCCAGCCAGTTCGTCATGCAGGATCTGCGCCTGGTCGCGCAGCGCCACATACCACCAGGCCGCTTCGGCGTCCGCGCTGGTGACCTCGGCGGCCTTGGCGGCGGCGGTCGCCAGCTCGGCGATCATCGGGATGGCGGCCACCGGCTGGGCCACGGCGATGCGGGCGGCGAGTCCGCTCAGGTGCGCCGCATTGACCGGCAGGCCGGCACGGCGGGCGGCGTCCTCGGCCAGCTCGGCGGTGTCGAGCAGCCCCTCGGCAGCGACTGGTGTCCACAGCGGCCGGTCGGCCAGGGCGATGAGCCCACGACGCAGCACCAGCAAGTGTCCGACCAGATTGCCGCTGTCGACCGTGCTGATGTAGCGCGGCGGCAGCGGTTCAAGCGTGCTGGTGTCGTACCAGTTGAGGAAGTGCCCGCGGTGGCGCTCCAGGCGTTCGAGGGTGGTGACGGTGGCCTCGATGCGGGTGAGCAGGCGATCGTTGCCGTGGTAGCCGAGATCGTGCGCGCCGAGGTCGGCGAGCAGGGTGAGGCCGATGTTGGTGGGCGAGGTGCGGTGCGCGATGCGCAGGCTGGGCACCTCCTGGACGTTATCTGGCGGCAGATGGTGGTCATCTGGCCCGACGAAGGTCTCGAACCAGCGCCAGGTACGCCGTGCTACCAGGCGCAGCCAGCGGCGGTCGGCCTCGTTGAGGGCGGTACGATCTGTGCGCAACGGTCGGCTGACCCACCAGGAGAGCACCGGCGCCAGCGCCCACAGCCCCGGCAGCAGCAGGCCCCAGGGCGAAGCTCCCGACCACCACACCCCGGCGGCGGTGGCGGCGGCCAGCGTTGGGCACGACCACAGGCCGGCCAGGGCGCCCGACAGATCACGGGCGGCGGCGCGCTCGGCATCGGCGGCGGTCGTCCAGGCGAGCAGACGGCGTCGCGACCAAGCCAACCGCCACAGCGTACGCATGGTGGCGTCGAGTGCAGTTGCCGCCTCCAATGGCAGCCAGGCGAGCGTCAGCAGTGCCTCGGCCAGTCCGCTCCCGAGTGCGCGTGCTTGTGCCGCCAGCCAGGCCGCAACCGGCGCTTCGGCCGGCCGGGCAAGGCAGCCGGCGAGCGGCCCGATCAGCGATGGTACGGCGTGCAACACGGTCAGGGCCAGCAGCAGCGGCCAACCGCCCGGCCATGCCGCCGCTGCCGCCAGCAACACCACCCAGGCCGCCGGGGCCAGGGTGCGGCGCAGGTTGTCGAACAGCTTCCAGCGCCCCAGCGCGTCGATCGGGTTGGCACTGCGTCCGCTGACGGCCGGCGGCGCCGGCAGGATCCAGCGCGCCACCTGCCAGTCGCCGCGCATCCAGCGGTGGCGCCGGGTCATGTCGGCGAGGTGGCGCGCCGGCGTATCCTCGACCAGGATCGTCTCGGAGTCGAGCCCGGCGCGCAGATAGCAGCCTTCCAGCAGGTCGTGGCTGAGGATGCGGTTGTCGGGCAGCCGGTCGCGCAGCACCAGGTCGAAGGCGCGCAGATGGTAGATGCCCTTGCCGACGAAGCTGCCGGCGTCGAACAGGTCCTGGTACAGGTCGGAGACGGCGCGGGTGTAAGGGTCGATGCCGGGGTCGCCGGCTGCGAGGCGGGCGTACCACGAGCGGCCGGCTGAAGCCAGACCGACGGCGACGCGCGGTTGGAGGATGCCGTGCCCAGCGACGACGATCCGGCGCGCGGGATCGACCACCGGACGGTTGAGCGGGTGCGCCAGCGCCCCGACCAGGGCGGCGGCGGCGCCAGGCGGCAGGCCGGTGTCGGCATCGAGGACGAGCACATGCTCGACCGCGGCCAGGCGCGAGCGGTCGCCGACGATGCCGAGGAAGGCCGTGTCGTCGCCATCGATGAGCAGGCGATTGAGGTCCTCCAGCTTGCCGCGTTTGCGCTCGCGACCCATCCAGCATCCCTCGAACGAGTTCCACAGGCGTGGCCGGTGCAGCAGGAAGAAGCGGTCGCCGTCGCGACCGTAGGCCTCGTTGAGGGTGCGGATGCGCTCGCTGGCACGGGCCAAGGGCCCGTCATCACCGGGCGTACGCTCGCTCGCGGCGTCGCGCCAGTCCGACAGCAGTGCGAAGCGCAACTCGGAATCGCGGTTGGCGAGGTAGTGGACCTCCAGACGGTCGCAGAGCCGGTCGGCTTCGACGACCGATCCGAGCAGGCAGGGCACGGCGACGACGGTGCGGTGCTTCGCCGGGATGCCGTCGGTGAAGTCGAGCCGCGCCAGTCCGCGCGGCGCCAGCAGGGCGATGCCCAGGCGCTGCATCAGCGCCAATGCCGGACCGCTGGCGGCCAGGGCGGAGCAGGCCCCGACCAGCCACAGGACCGGAGCGGGCAGGCCGGCAGCCGCCAGCACCGCGCCGGTGGTGGCGAGGCCGGTGAGGGCCGCCGTGCCGCCGAGGTACCACGCCAGCGGCGCAGCGCGCAGCGTGCGTTCGGCCAGGGAGCGGATCGGTGGTGCGCCGAGCTGCCGCTCCAGGGCCGGCAGTCCGGCGTCGACCAGCCAGTAGCCTACATGACGGGCGCGGCCTTCGGCCCGTCCGGCGAGGGCGAGGACGGCCTCGGCGACGCTGCGCTCGCTGCGGCGGCCCAACCGGGACAGCCGCTCGGCGGCATGTCGGCAGCGGTCGCGGCTGGCGAAGTCCATCCCCGTCCAGGTGCCGGCCGGGTCGGCGGCCAGCACGGCATCGATGGCGCTGTGGCGTTCGACGAAGGCCCGCCAATCAAGCGCGTCGAGCATGCGCATGCTGCCGATCGAGGCGGCGATCGACACCTGGTCGGCGGCCTGATCGCGGCTTTCGCGATGCACGTACTGCTCGATCGAGGATCCCTGGGCTTGCAGACGGCTCTCCACCCACGACAGGGCGACGCCGACGGGGATGGCCTGTCCCTGCAGACGACGGACGAATTCGGCGACGAAGGCGGAACTCGGCTCGATCCCGGCACGGGCCAGCTCGGCCAGTTCCAAGACGAGATCCTGCGGCGCGAGCTCCACCTGGGCGATGATGCGCGTGGCCCAGGCGGTGGCCTCGGCTTGCGCCTGGCGAGCGCGGCGCAGGCGGCTGGCGACCCGACGCAGGTTCTCGATCAGGGCCAGACGCAGCATGATCGGCAGCGCCCACAGCTCGCCCAAGGTCAGCTCGGCGCCCTGCTGGTAGGCGGCGATGAAGGCGTCGAGCGCATCCTGGTCGACGCGACCGTCGACATGGATGATCAACTCCAGCGCCAACTGATGGATGCGCACCTCGCGCATGCCGGCGGCACCGGTCAGGCGCGGCAGTTCGCGGCTGTAGCCGCGCGGCAGGTGGCGATTGGCCAGGCGGATCTGCTCCTGGACCAGATAGTAGTTGTCGAGCAGCCACTCGGCTGCCGGCGGCAGTCGGCCCTCGGCGGCCACGGCAGCGGCCAGTTCGTCGTGGACCGCGGCGATGACGGTGGCGTTCTCGTCCAGGCGGGTGAGCAGGCGGTTGCGGCCGCCGCGAGGATCGATGCGGTGCTGCCCGGCGAGTTGGCGGGCGTGGCGTTCGAGGTGCTCGCGCGCGAAGAGATCCCCGACCAGCAGGTCCTCGACCGCGCCGTCCGACGGCTTGCGGGACCGGAACCAGCGACGGGGATCGGGCAACGACAGCACGGCTTCTCCTATCGGCGCACTGCGCACGAGGCTCGGATCCCGGTCAGCGGCCGGGGAACCATTGTCTTCAGGAAGGGCGCCAGGCGTCCTTCCAAGGGCGATGTCCAGCCCGGGACCTCTGATGCGGCATTCGTCCGGGACGATCCACAGGCTACCCACGTATCGACGGGCGTCACCCCCAATCCGTCACCAGCTCCGACGGCAGGTTCAGGTCGCGAGCCGTCGGGCGTCGGCGAGGGCGTCGGCGATGATCTCGCGCAGGGCCCGGGTCGGCACCCAGCCGGTGAGCTGGCGCAGGCGCGTGGTGTCGGGGACGCGGCGGCGCATGTCCTCGAAGCCGGCGGGGTAGGCGCTGCTGTAGGGGATCAGGGTGATGCTGCCGCTGCCGGCGGCGGCGCGCACGGCGTTGGCCAGGGTGCGCATCGACACCTCCTCGGTGCCGCCGACGTTGACCACCCGGCCGATGGCGGCGTCGCAGCCGGCCAGACTGATGATCGCGGGGACGGTGTCGGCGACATGCAGGAAGGTACGGGTCTGCTCGCCGTCGCCGTGCACCTCCAGGGTGCCGCCCGTGACCGCCGCCTGGCAGAAGCGCGGCAGGACCATGCCGTAGGCCGGCGATTGGCGCGGGCCGGTGATGTTGAAGAAGCGCATCACCGTCACGCCGAGGCCGCGCTCGCGGTACCAGGCCAGGGCGAGGAACTCGTCGAGCATCTTGGCGGCGGCGTAGCTCCAGCGGTGCAGGTTGGTCGAGCCGATCACCGCGTCGTCATCCTCGCGGAACGGCACCTTGTCCTGCTTGCCGTAGACCTCGGAGGTCGAGGCGATGAGCACGCGCCGGGCGCCGGCCTGCGCCGCCGCCCGCAGCACGACCTCGGTGCCGCGCACGTTGGTGACGATCGAGCCGACCTGCCGTTCGAGGATGCGCTTGACGCCGACCGCGGCGGCGAGGTGGATGACCAGCTCGGGCTTGAGCTGTGCGCAGCATTCGTCGACCGCCAGTTCGTCGCACACCGAGCCATGCACGATGGTCAGGCGTTCGTGCTTGGCGACGGCACGCAGGTTGTCGAGCGAACCGGTCGAGCAGTCGTCGATCACCGCCACGCGGTCACCGCGCGCGAGCAGCACCTCCACGAGGTGGGATCCTATGAATCCCGCTCCGCCGGTGACGAGGACGTTCACGCCGTCGGGGCTTCGTACAGCTCGCAGTCGACCACGAGGCTGCGGTAGCTCTTGGTCTGCTCATCGAGCAGCCGGTTCATCTCCGAGAGGACCAGTTCGACGACGTCCTCGCGCTTGACCACCACGGCGGTGGGCCGGCGGCTGCGTTCGAGGATGCGGTCGTCGCCGATGGCGACGCGCTCGGCCTTGGCGCCGATGGCCTTCAGCGCCTGGATCACCTCGACGCCCTCGGCGTCGGGCATGACCACGCCGTCGGCGCTCTCGGTGCCCTGGTTCATGCGCGTGGCGACCTGCGAGAGGTCGCTGAAGATCAGCTCGGGGATGACGCGCAGGCCGTCCTCCATGCAGGCGCACTGCATGCCGGCCAGTTCCTTGAGGCTCTCGGCCTCGGGCAGGTTGACGCCGCGCACCTCGCGCTGGCGGCCGATGAAGGCGATGCGCCGGCAGCCCTTCTTCACCAGGTAGCGGCCGGCGAGATAGCCGGCGCGGAAGCTGTTGGCGACGATCGAGCTGGCGTTGGAGCGGTTGGGCGAGCAACCGACCACCAGCATCGGGCGGCGCAGGTCGGCAAGCTGCTTGAGGTGCGGCTCGTGGGTCAGGCCGAGGCAGAGGAGCAGGCGGCCGGGTCGGCGGATGCGGTCGACGTCGGGGCCGTAGGGCGGATCCTGCGGGGTGATGTGGAAGC
>Ga0172380_10005904_pt1 | contig 14538 bp, 25 predicted proteins | sample Leawe162metaG_FD_119747 | JGI IMG/M metagenome (GOLD analysis project Ga0172380, IMG submission 119747) | Leachate microbial communities from a municipal landfill in Southern Ontario, Canada - Leachate well 162 metaG | ecosystem: Engineered > Solid waste > Landfill > Unclassified | place...
CGTTCTGGAGAGCGCGAAACAACCCTCGCCCTCCAGAAACCCAGCCGCCCAAGCGATATCGCAATCCGTCAGCACTGATCAGGCCTCATTACACAACACATCAACGATCAGCTTGTCGTCCGTGCGCGCGGCGCCGAAGGTCGCCATGGCATAGACTTCCCACGGCTCGCCACGCTTGCTCGTGAGCTTGTTGACCGAGGTCGTGAGGGTCTCGGCATAACGAAGCTCGATCGCGTCTTCGGTGAAGACCGGGACGCGGCGGTACGGGGTCGACGTGTTGTCGAGGTCCTCGTAGTGCGAGAAGTCGATGCCCAGGAACGACTTGAGCTGACCGTCCTCGAGCACCGGCTTGTCGCCGTAGTCGAGGTTGATGTACTGCGCCTCGTTCAACAGGTTCTTGTCCTGCATCGACGTGATCACGCACTTCAGCTTCTTCGAGCGTAGGTCGACCTTGTTGCGCAGGAAGATGCGGCGGGCTTCCTTCAGCTTGGCGACCGTGAGGCCGACGTTGCCGGCGGCGTCATGGTTGACGGCGACGCGCTGATTGGTCGTGTCGAAGGCGGCCGTCGATCCGGCGTTCTGACCCGAGGTCGTCGCGCGCCACATGGCGGCGTTGATCTCTTCGTCGATCGCCCGGCCGATTGCCCACATGGACGCCTGAACCCACTTTGACGCGGGGTCGGAAAGCATCTTGAGGGCTTCGAAGTGGTCGATCGTCTGCGAATAGTCGTAGGAGACCGGCTGCACCCAGAGCCGCGACGTGGTCGGGTTCTGGTAGACCTTGTCCTGCAGCGTGCCGGAAATGGCTTGCGCCGTGCCGGCTTCGATGCGATCGACGATCACGGCCTTGTCGAAGCCTGCCACACTGGGGCCGACCGTGACGAGGGATTGAAGCATCGAACCCTGCTGCTGCAAGGCGAGCTTCAGAGACGTCGCGTAGTTCAACGCGTAGAAGGTAGGGGTTGCCAATGCGGTCATGAGACCACGCTCCGATGTCTGAGGTGCGCGTCTCGGTCGCGCACGTCACCGTCGAAGAGCTGCTTGTCCGCTGTGCCTTGGGTCCTGAACGGCTTGTCCAGACGCGAGGCGGGTCAGTGCTTCAGGAACCGTCTTAAGTGGGGCCTGACTCGCGCGGGATGGCGTCAGGCAGAACGACCGTGTGCCGACCCCTTCGCTTGAAGTCGCCGCATAGATCGTCGCGGTCAACGTAGGGCCATTCCGCGGCAACACTATTTTCAGAGAGCGTGGGCGACCGCCGCTTGCAGTGTGCAGCTTCCGGCCGCCTGGGGCCTTTCCCAAGGTCGACGCGCGCCTTGCCTTCAGCGTCCCTAGACACATCCCAGAACACGCAGATGCCGCAGCGGTCCGGCCCAGCGCACGGCTCTTTTAGAAACACGTCGTCGGGGTCGCCGCACTTGGCGCAGTAGTACGTCGCCGCGCCCCAGTTCGTCATATCGTGCGACGGGTGAGCGTCTTCGGGTTTCCAGGACATGCGACCCCTATCCGTGCGCGAGGTTTTCGAGTTGCATCTTCCGCGCGACGTGCTTCTGATGGTTCGGGTCGCGCTTGTTGGTGAGAGCCTTGGCGATAGCCCCGTCCTGCATCATGGCCTGCAGTTCGGCGCGAGCGCCTTCCTTGGACATGCCGACGTTCTGGCCGTTGCTGAAGACAAACCCAGCCTCAACCGAGTGCTCGCCCATGATGAGCCCGAGCATGTGCACGGCGCGGGCGCCAATCACCTTCTCCATCCCCTTAACCTGATCGGCCGTGAGGCCGCCGAGCTTCTCGGAAAGCTTGCGCATCCCCCGGCCGGCCAGGTCCAGGTTGCCCTCGAACTTGTCGCCCCATTCGAGCTTGAGCGCTTCGAAGCCTTCATCGCTCGCTTTGAGGAAGGCTGCGTCTTGCGCCGCCTGTGCAGCTGCGGCCTGCGCCGACACCGAGGCGATCAGACCGGCGGCCTGCTTGTCGCTGACACCGAGCTTGTGAAATTCCGGCGCCCACTGCTTCACGACTTCAGGCGGCAGCGTCTTGCCCAACTCGCCGAAGGTGTACTTCTCCGGCGTCTCAGGAACGCCGAGCGCGGCGTGCAGCTTCTTCAACCCTTCAGCGTCGCCTTCCTTCGGCATCTCGAATGGGCGCGGCTGCGACAGCGCGCGCTGCGCTTCGACATAGCCCTTAGCCAGGCTCGGAAGATCCTTCACGGTCTTGCCCGTGATAAACTGCGCGGTCTCACCGTCGACACCGGGTAGCCATTCGATACCGGCGCTGGCGACCTGATTCGAACCCGAGGCCGCGGCCGACATGGCAGCGCTCGCTGCTGCAGCTGCCGCGCCACCATCACCACCACCGTTTGCGGCTACGGCCGCGCCTGCGTCAGTCGTCATTGAACACCTCGTTTCGTAGGTTCATCACTCGGCTGACCTGCTTCTCGATCGCCGCTTCGGACAGATCGAGATAGGCCAGGAAGCCGATAACAAATTCGCGCCTTACGGCGAGCACCATGGTCTGATCGTGATTGCCGGCCACGTACTGCACCCGACTGAAGAAGCCGGACTTCTTGAACATGTCCCGCAGGATCAAGGCGCCGTCAGCGTGCAGCTTGCCGTCCTCGCCCAACATGACGCGCTTCCATGCGCGCGAGAGGCGAATGGCAGCGTTCTCTCGCGGCTCGTCGCGCACAACCTCGGGCTCAGGCTCAGGAGCCTTCACCGGCACGTCCTCAACGCCGCGCGCACGCGGTCGCGACGACCGGCCCGGCGTTTCGTCGCGTGACCGCGAGCGATAGAGTTCGTCTGTGAAGCTCATGCGCCGTCAGAGTTCGTGCGCACTGACTCGCGCGCCACCTAGTCGTTCGCCGCTGTGTCACGTGCAACAGCGCTCACGTACCTCTTGCGATAGCGCCAGCTTGAGCAACGTCCTTGATCGCACCGGCAATCTGAGGGGCGGCCCCTATCATCTGCTGAGCTTGTTGCTGCTTAGCTCGCTGCTGCGCGTTCGCCGCGACCACGTCTTTGTCGTGGATGTACTTTGCAGGGACACCAAGCGACTTGCCCGTGCCGCGGAAGATGGACTCGAAATCCGGTAGTTCCAGAAGCTCAGGCTTGTGCTGCAGAAACGGCACCATCTGACCGAGCCAGGTATTCGTCGCGTTGACCTCTGCAAGCTCGAGCAGCCGCATCAGCGGAGAGTTGAAGCGCACCGTGTAGAGACCGCCGGCGCGCGCCAAGGCGCGCGGCATCGGCGGCAGCTTGCCTTGACGGTTCAGAATGTCGAGGTCGCGCTCTACCACCTGAGACAGGAAGCGCACGACCGCGCGACCGACGACAGGCACGGTCAGCTGCGCCTTCTCGTTCATGATGCCAAGCCACTCTGTGGCCGTCATCCGTTCGCGGTCTTGGAAGATCTGGAACACCGACGTTAACGCGGCATCCTTGATTTCTTGCTGGCGCTGCTTGAGGCGCTTTTCGCCCTTCTCAAGATCAGAGCCAGTGTAGAGCCCGGCGACGAGCGCCTTGCCGTCGCTCGTCATCCCGCCCCAATGGATATCACCCGCGCCTAGACTTGGCGTGTTGCCAGACGCGTCGTCGCCGTAGCCGAGGCTTCCGTCATCGTAGGCGAGCAACGGAGGATCGGCCGCCTTCTCGGTCTGGCGGTCCATCGACCGCACCATCTTGTTGACCTGGCGGATGGTCGGAAGAACGCGCGCCGCCCACCCGCGGCCATACCATTCGTCAGGCGACTTGGCGTAGCGATAGACCGGGGCCGGCCAGGAGGTGAACCCACCCTCGCGCAGGACCGTCTTGTCTTCGAATGCGATCTCAACCGACACCCATTTCATCCCGCGCGCATCAAGATACCCAGCCTGGCGGGACGGGTTCTTCATGATGACGTGGAGGAACTCGAACTTGGTGTTCGGCTTCTCGATCAGCGCGTCTTTGATCCGTTGAGGCAGCTTGTCGCCGTACTCGCCATAGGCGGCCTTAGCCGTCAGCTTGAAGCGGCGATCGAGACGGCACACGTCCATCTGCGCGTCGACATCGATGTAACATTCCGAGGTCGGCAAGCAGCGATAGCTTAACCCACCACCCGGCTTGTCGATGCTCAGGAGGGGCGCCGTACCCAACACGCCGCCGTGATGCCAGACGTCGAAGATCTGCTCTTGGAAATTCGATATGGCCCGCTCTGCCCGGTACACGTCCAGCACGTCGTCGAAATACTGCAGCACGTCGTCGCGCTCGTTAAGGCGCGGATCCATGGCGGCGAGGCCGTCCCACTTCTGACCCGTCGGTGTCGCAAGGCTGTCGATCGCCGAGGCGTGCCGCTCCGCTTCGGTCGGCGCGGTTGAATCGTATTGGCGACGCTGACGTTGTGTGCCTTGCACCACATCCTTCGATGTGAAGTTGGCGTGCTCAGGCAGAACGTACTCCGCCACCTCTTGATTGAGCGTGTCGAAGTTCGCTCGTTCAGCAACAAGCCCCTGGTGATCTTTGATGAGGTCGTCGATGGGGCCGCCCATCGGTTACGGACCGATGTCGGGACGGGTGAGGGTGGCGCGATAGTGACGCAAGATGCAGGTGTCGCCCGCCGTCTCCTTTTGGCCTGCAATCACAAACTCTGAAGCCGCCGTCGTGTCGATGGCGGCAGTCACACCAGCGATCGCGTTAGCGACACCGTAGCCCCCGGTCGTGCCGCCAATTGCAATCTGCGCATTGGTCGCCCCGGCATTCTGAATAATGCGGCTCTCGCGCAGATGCAGCGAGGTCGTTAGGACAATGCCGCTCAGAACCGTTCCGCCGACGCCCGCCCCCGACGCTCCAAAGTAGGTCCGCAGCGTCTTATCGTCAGCTGTACTGTTAACATCGAACGCGAAATCCACGTCCAATCGCCCGTGCGCACCGAGCACGTTAGCGGCAAGCGCAATAGTCGCCACGGCCGTATTCGCCGTGGTCGAGCCAATTGTAACGGCGGCGCCGCTCTGCCAGAAGCGTGGTCGAAACCGCCACACCGCCGCCCCTGCCGTCGAGACGATCAGGTCAAAGACGTTGCCCGTTGCGGTGTTGAGCCAAGACGTTTGACCCGCAACGTACCCATCCCCAGCATCGTCGTTAACCGTGGGATCAACAGCAGCCGTGACGCCGCGCATGAAGCCTGCGGTTAGCAGACCGGCCCGGGTGCTGAGGTCAAGAACCGCGCTCATCCGTGAATCGGCCCCGTCAGGGTCGAATACATCGCCGAGGTCGTGCCGCTCTCGACGAGCTTAACGAGTGTGCCTTGTTCGAACCAAAGCATCATCGAACCGGCCGCGCTCATCGTTGCGCCAGCCACATCGACGAACGACCCGTTAGCGTTCGATGCCTGAAGCTTGTAGCTGCCGCCGTTGAAGGTACCTTCGATCGACCACATGTAGCGGCCCTCGACCGGGACCATGTGCAAGCCCGAACTATCGGCCGATCCGTTTTCCAGAAGCTGAAGTTTCATCGCTGGCATGGGCTAAGCTCCGACTGGGGCAGCGACGCCCGCTGCATGTTTGCGCTTCTGCGCGGCGCTTCTAAGTTCAGTCCGCGTTGCGGTCGCCGGCAAACCGAGACGCTCACACGTCTTCAGGCGTCGCTTAGCGTCGTGCTTGCGGCCATATTCGAGACGACAAATCCGACAGCACCGCTCACCGTCGATCGATCGCAGGTACGTGTTCTCGGGAGTAAGTTCGTGGCCGTCCTTACACTTATTGAGCAACTTCTTGCGCAGATACGGCGAGGGCGGAACGGTTTTCCAAATGGCAAGAGCCCGCTCGATTTGCTCGCGGCGGCGCGGCGACATCAAAGTCCACAACGTCATCATCCACGCCGGTGCCTGCGGCCCCGTAACGTTGAGCAGCCATGCGGCCTGCGTATTGGAATTTTGCCGCGCCGGCTTCAACTTTATGTGCCCACCGATGACCTTCTGAAGCCGCTCCAAAGGCTGCTTTTGCACTTGCACGCACGTGATAATTGGATGGCCGCCATGGTTGCGCTTGTTCGTGCGACCGCTCACCCACAACCGCCCGCGCGGCGTGCACATGAACGACCCCTCTCCTTCGAGGAAGCCTGCCGCCCAATACAGCTCTTGCATGTCCAGCATCTCACGCACCCAGCAGTGCAGCTGAGCCGAGGTTTGCTTGCGACTGATCTCCGGCCGCGCCGCCAGCAGTTAACAGAGCCGCGCTACGCCCGCGCTTGCGGTACAGCGACGACAACCGGTCAGCCTCTTCCTGTGCCGCGTCACGGGTTGGGGTTTGAGGCTTTCCGATCTTTGGTTTTTCGGCGAGCAGTTGGGCGCCAGTGCCGGCCGCCGATATGCCCGCGCTCGCAAGCGATGCGATCTCAAGCGTGGTCAGACCAGCCGCGGGCGCCGCGCCACCAGCTAGCACGGCAGAGCCGAGCGAGCCTGCGGCCCCAACGCCTGCAGTGCCAGCACCCGTTGCGGCTGCCGTCGTCGCAGCCGTGCCGGCGGCGGCGGTGCCGCTCGTACCAAGCGCCGACCCAATTGCTGCAAAGAGAGAAGCACCACCGTCAGGCATGGAGAGACGATTAAGTGTCGCGTGACTCGCGCGGTATTTAGTCGTCGAGACCGCGGGCGCGTCCCATGCGGCGCGTTCTTTGAATTGTGCCGTCTGGCGCCAGCGGCCCCGAGCCGCGCAGGCCGAGCGCAAGATAGCGGAACGCATCGGCCGGGTGTGACGCCCAGTCGTGCACCGGTGTCGACTTGATGGTGCGGTTCTTTTCGTCGAAGTCGCAGCGATAGGCGCGCAGCGCTTCAAGGCCGGTCTCGCACCGATCGATGTCGAAGTAGCACGCCGGCAGCAGCGTGCGCACCGCGTTGATGCCGTCGTCGACGCTCTGTTGCGGGATGACGCGCAGGCGCCCGATCTCCAAGCGCTTCAGCGTCTCGGTTCTCGTCTTGCCGGTGCCGAGTTCGCGCGCCTCAGCATCATGCGGCAGAATGTGCTCCTGATACGCATAGGGCTTCGCCTTCAAGATCTTCGCGTAATGGTCGAGGCCCTCGCCGGCCGACTGATAGAAATCGACGATCCGAACCTCTGACCCGATGACCTGAGCGAACCAGATCGCCGTCGCGTCACCGATACCCAAGTCCCAGCCCGTGATGACCGGATAGCGTGAATCATACGGGGTGCGCCGCATCTGCCCGGCGCCCTCCATGCGGGCGAGAATCTTGCCGTAGTAGGCGCCACGGATCGCCGCGGCGAAGCTGCAGCCATACTCCTGCTCAAAGACGCGCTCGCCCTCGTCCTCGCCCCACATGGCAACAAGCTCGCGACGCTCACCGTCGAGCACGTCCTGACTGATGACGCCCGTGTCCTGGACCGTCAGCACTTCGGCGTACCACGCGTCGTCACTGCGCGCGTATTCGAGCATGCGCAGCGCATGGTTTCGACCGCGCGGCGTGAAGATAAAGAAGGCCCAGCCGCCGTTATCGGCGAGGATCGGGCGCAGGTAGTCCCAGGCGCGCGGGTCGGCGAGAGCCCACTCTGAGAAAACCACGCCAACGGGCGGCGAGCCGACCAGACTGTCGAACCGGTCAGACCCGACGAGCTGCCACGTCGACCCGTTCTTGAACCGGATGAACATGTCTTGGTCGCTCGTCTTAACGCGAAGCGCAGGCGGGAACGCCTCGTCGATGATCCGTCGCCCGGTGTTCGGGTTCACCGCGTTCCACACAGCCTTACGGGCCTGGCCGTACTCAGGGAGCATGTGCCAATAGGTGCCGATGCGCTGATGCGCCGCCACAGCGGTCCAGTTCAGACAGACAGCATCCTTGCCGGCGCGTCGATGCCAAACCGCCACGGCCCGCTTCCCACCCTCGACGAGGTAGGTCCACAGCTTGTCCTGATACGGCCGGCACGCCCAGTTGGCGGGCAGGCTGATGTCATTTCGTGGCTTTAGCACTCGACCTCGGATCGATGATGTTCACGGTGATCGGTGCGTTGCGATCGTTCTCACCGTCGCGGAACAGACCAAGGTGCTTGCCCAGGTTGACGAGCGCACTCTCTTTCGCATGGAACCGAATCTTGATCTCGCCATCCTTGCCCTGCGTCACCGAATGGATCGCGGCGGCGGTCGCGACATCAAGCTTGTCGCTGTCCGTGAGCGACACGACGCCATCCTTCCACGAGACAGCCTTGCGGATGTCGGCGAAGGCGAGGTGCCCTAGCTGCTGAATGACTTTGTCGCCGCTCACGCCGAGCTTCGCGGCGCGCTCCCTCATCGCCGCATCGATCGCAGCTTTGATGTTAAGCTTCGATAAGTTTTGCGAGCCGATGATGCGAGCGTTCTTCGCAGGGTACCCCGCTGCGATTGCTGCCGTTGTCGCATTCAAATCAACGAGATACGCGTCAACAAAAACGCGCTGCTTCGCTGTAAGTGGTGTTAAGCTCATCGCTTACATCTCTGCGCGCTATGACTCGCGCGTTACGACCGACGATCGCGCAGGCGAGTCGCCTCCACAGCACCAAGCTCCTGCCGTAAGGCAGCGTATGCCTCGCGACGTTTGGCAGCGCGAACCGGATTCCACGCGTCGCGAAACGCCCGCTGACACACCTTGCAGCGAAGCCTAAAACCATCAGGCCCATCCTTCGCCCTGGCCATGAACCCATCGCTGCCGGAAAGATCATGGCCTTTCCGGCAACGCTTCATCACCTTGACGGTCGCGTGAAGCGGCACACTTTTCCACGCAGAAATCGCCTTCTCAATCTGGGCGCGCCTCTTTGCCGACATGAGAGACCAAAGCGTCATCATCCACGCAGCCGCATCCTTTCCGCTCATCTCCCACCGCCATATCCATCTGCATGACCGACGGCCCTTTCGTTTCTCGTGTTCGAACCGCAGAGTTAGATTGCCGCCCATCAAGGCTTGCAATCGCAATAGCGGTTCGCGCTCGACCTGCGGCGCGCTGATCTGGCAGCTGTTCCGCTTAGCATTTGGCGTGAACGACCCCTCCCCCTCAAGAAACCCAGCAGCCCAATACAATTCGTGCATGTCCAGCATGCTACGCCGCCGCCAGCTCGCCGCGGAACTGGCGCTGCCATGACGAACCATCAAGGCGAGGCGTCCGACGCCCAAGAACCTGACCCGTTTCCACGATCGTGATCGTGCGCCAGTTACGGCCGCGCACTACCGTCACCAAGCCGCGGCGCTCTAACTCGGCGATAATGACGGCACCGTGCTCGCACTTGGGCCACTTGATCCCGAGCGTTCTGTCTGCGCTTTGGTATCGCTGCGTTCCGAGCTTGAGGGCGATGAGCGCGATCTGCTTGTTTGTAGGGGCCGCCCGGCCGCGCTCTGCGCATCGGCGCAGCAGCTTCATAGTCGCGTCGAGACGCTCCTGTGTGACCGCTACACCGCTTCGGCAGGCCCTCGCTGAAATCACAATCGACCCGACAGCGTCAACCGTCGACCATGTCACCGTAACGCTTGATCGTTGAACCGTGAGGCGATAGCCGAGAGACGCGCCGCGCCGTGACGCCTCCCGGCGCAGCATCTCCTCAGCGACGAGGAGGTATTGACCGAACTCGTCCCAGCCCTTTGGGACGGACAGGTAAGGCATGGCGTGTTCGATCCTCATTTGCGCAACCTCGTCAGGTCATACTCAAGATCGCTCACCCGCCGGCCGAGGTGGAGAACCCTCCACGTCAGCGCACAGGTGAAGATCAGCCAGGAAAGGATGGCCAGCTCGATCATTCAGCAGCCGACGCCATCGAAACGACGTTGTCGGTGCGGGTGGGTGTGACGGTCGACCCGCCGCCGAGCGCGGAAAGGTAGAGGTCAATCAACGTGTCCCGCTCATCGCGCTCGCCGCTCTCCATCTTCCGAAGGCGCACCACTTCGCGCATGATCTTCGTGTCAAAGCCGTGGCCTTTGGCTTCGGCATAGATTTCGCGGATGTCGCCCGCGAGCGCGGACTTCTCTTCTTCCACCCGCTCGATGCGCTCAACGAGCGACTTGAGCTGGTCCTTTGCGAAATTGGTCATTGGCTGTCCTGTTGGTTGGGGGTGGGTGCCGGGCGATAGATGCCCTGGCGCTTGGTTAGTTCGATGAGGGCGGGTGAGAGCCCGCCGTCGCTGGCGGGGCGCGGCTCACGCTCAGGCGCGACGTAGTTGCCGTTGAAAGCGGCCGGATACTGTTTGCGCATCTGAAGGCAGAAAGCGGCGCGATACGCGATCTCTTCGGCCTGGGTGCGACCGTCGCGAGCGAAGTCGCGCGGGGCCATGTCGTCAGCCGCGGCCGAGTACACGCGCTCAGGCACGGGCGCCGACGCCCGGAGCGCATCGAACACCTCGGCGATGGTCGGCCAGAATTTGCATGTGCGAATGCACACACCGATCGCTTCGTGCAACTGCGCCGGTCGATGGTAGGCAAAAGCCTCGCACCACTCGCGCAGCAACAGGCCGAGCTGCGCCTCGTCCGACACCCGCGCATCGCCGTAGACCGCGGTGAGCCGGACGAACAATTTCGCGATGTCAGCTTGCGACGATAACGGTGCCAGAACCGAGTCCGTCGTCGTCGCCGGCAAGCGCCCCGGCCGCGATGCTGGCAAGGTTTCGGAGTGTATCTCCGACAGACGTTCGATTGCGTGTGACATTGGAAACTCCACCTCGTTCGCTCAGGGCAAATTTGAAAAATTGAGCCTGCCACTCGGTTTCGGTCCGGGGCTGGTTTCGTTGGGCACCGAAGTGCAATTCGAACTTTTTGGCGACGAGACCGAGGTCGACGGGCGGCATGCTCGCCATGCGCCGCTGCGCCTCGGCGGTGCGCAGCCACCGGTCGGGAACGACCCGGTCTTCCGGCCAATAATCCCTGGAAAGCAGGGATTTTCCTGAGTGAGGCGCGCGGTCTCGCGCGCTCTCAACAAACCCAACTTCTGGGTTTGTTGTAGTTTTTCTTAAGGGGGTTCTAGGGGGAAATTCTTTTTGCGGCGTTTCGGAAACGCCGTTTGAAACGTCATTGGAACGCGATTGTAACGCCGTATGTAACGTTACAATGGGCGTTTCAAACGCGCTCCCATTCTCATTATCGAGCGGTGCGACCGGTTTCGCTCTCAGCTTCGCGACGCGAGACGACGACGTCTTGTGTTCGCGCACCCAGCCAGCCGCCAGGATGTACTTGCCGCCGGCCGTTCGCGACAGGTAGCCCGCCTTGAAAAGCTCCACCATCATCGCTGCAGCCTTCGGCATCGGCTTACCTATCGCCAAGCCCAGGTGCTTGGCAGGCCCCAGGTTGCCGTCAGGGTAGCGCAGCGCCCAAAGAAAGTAGGCTGCCTTGAGGTCATCCTTCAGGCACACGAAGCCTGGCTCGCTCGAAAGCTCGCTGTTGACCTCTACCCAAATTGGTCCCGGCGTTCTTGCCATAGGTTAGACGGTCCTCACGAGGTCATAGGTGCCGTCGACCATGCGGTAGACGCGCCCGTCCCGGCCACGCTTGCGCAGCCAGTTGCGGCCGTCATTGGCGCGGCCGCCAGACATGCCGCACCTGCGATCGCCTACCTCAAGCTCAGACCAGACTGAGGTCCACTCGCCCCATACGGGCCTTCGCTCGCGCTCACGGGTCGTCGGCTCTCGTGTGAAGCGGGCCTGAGGATCGCCCATTAAATAGGCCGTGATATCTGCCTTCATGTCTCGTGCCTTGGTTGTCGCTGTCTGCCAAGACCCCACGCATATTTTTTGTTTTTTGCTTCACTGAATGAGTCGCCCGCCGCCGGTCACTGCGCATGGGGGACACGCAGGAGGAAAGACACAGCGGCGGGCCTATGCGTCCGGCACTGACTGGGGCTTGTGGGGCCTGGACGCAGTTGGGGTTCATGACGCCTCCACGGGGAAGGCGCCGAGGTATTCTTTGATCGCGTAGCCGCAATCGGTGACGTTCGCGCAGATTGACTTAAGCGCAAATTCCTCGGCGATCTCTTTTGAGGGGTGGACCATCAGGCCCCAATATTCGTCACCGCGCTTGTGACGCCGACCGCCCGCGTAGGTCTCTCGGATGTTGGTGACCGCGCGCCACCGGTTGCGCCAGCGCTTCGACGGCGCGGTCAGCTTCTCGACCTTCGGCCGCTCGATCGTGCGCGTCGTCATCAGCGCGCCTCTACGTTGTAAAAAGCTTTGAGAAGACGGCTCGTCATCAGGTCAACGTCAGCGCGCCACGTCCACTCGATTTCAGCAACGCGTTGACCGTTTTCGAAATAGACCCTGGTCGCCTTAACCTCGCCGATGTCGTGGCCGTTCAGCTTGAACTCGAACACCACGTCGTGCTCGATCCCTGAGACGATCACCTGACGATCCTTCAGGTCAGCAACGTCAGCGCAGGCCTGCGTGCGGCGCTGCTGCTTCCAAGCTTTGTTCTTCGCCGCCCCCCGGAGGTTCATTAGCCTTGAGCCTCCGCTCGCTGTGCCGCCTTGGTGGCGCGGTCGAGACCCCAGCGGCAGGACTGACTGCACGTCATCGGTCGACCAGCCGAGCGCTTCTTCGCCTGCGCGAACTTGCCGGGCTGACACTTGAACGTCTGACGACAGGCCGGGCAGACCAGATCGATCAGCCGGTGGCCGCTGATGTTTGTGTTGAACTCGTACCGGCCGGCGGTCATGTCAGAACCACGCCAGGTAGACGCCCGCGCTCGAGACGCAGACGGCAGCGACGAGGAGAGCCTTGAGCGTGCTGCTAAGCGCGAACGGCTCAGGGTCGGCGGCGCTGTCGAACCCAGTCATCCGGCGCAAGCCGAAGACGAACCGCTGACCCCACGTCGACTTGATCGGCGGCGATACCAGCGCTCGAGCATCGGCATCGAACTGGCGGGCGTGGATCCGCTCGCGCCGCTCGATGAGATGATCGGCCCCGACGCCAGTCAGGAGGGTCGGCGTCGGGGCCTCTTCGATAGGCGCAGCTACCATCGCGACAGGGGAATTTGTGGAGCTCGCCTTCGAAGCTTCGTCGCGGATCGGATCGAACCGCGGTTTTGGTGCGCGCGCCACCTTCGGCGCAGCAGGTTTCGCCTTGCGCTTGCGGCGCTTCTTCGGCGCGACTGGAATCGTCTCCATCACCGGGACGGGGCCAAGGCCTTCAGCACTACCGTTCGCCAGTGGGGCGGGGTTGAGTTCGTCAATCATTTGGCACCTCTTGAAACGTCGCTGTTAATCTTAATTAACCAGTTCGTTAAATTAGAGACGAAGCGTTGCACTTGACGTGCAGCGCGTAGTTATTCGGCGGCAGTTGCGAAGGTGTGCGCGCGGCGGCGCTGCTTGATGGCCTTGGCCCGCTTCTTTGCGTCCTTGCTGGACCCGTAGGGCGTGCGCGGCTTAGGGCCGACGAGTGCGGGGTCGATGACCAGCCCGTTCGTATGCGCGATGCGGGCCGCATCGAGGCGCACCCAGAGCGGAAGATCGTTTGCGACCTTCCAATTCGAGAGCGCTTTCTTCCCGACTTTGAGCGCTTCCGCGGCTGCATCGGTGCCACCGAGCGCGTCAATAAGCTGTGCGACGGTTCTGATCATGCCGCGCACTATCCAGAAAATCTGGTGCTTGGTCAAGTCCATTTTCTGGGAACTGACACACCCTGGCAGTTTCGCTAGAGTCCCAGCGCCATGGAAGACGATCGGTCACCCAAAAGCATCGGCATGCGCCTTAAGGCGATCAGGCTCGCGAACAAGTTCGAGGAGCAGAGGCCGTTCGCCGACACCATCGGCGCGAAATACAGCGCTTACAGTTCTTGGGAGACGGGAGTGCAGAGGCCAGGGTTAACCGCTGCCTTCCGGCTAATCGACAAGTACGGCATCACGCTGGACTTTCTTTACCGGGGACACTTGTGGACCCTTCACGAAGACGTTAAGGGGCCTATCGTTTTGAAGCTTCGGGAGCTTCGAAAGACGAACATCTGATCTAGGTTTTGGGCAGATCGCATCAAAACCGGCGACCGTTCCCGGCATCATCTTATCAATCGCCGCTAGCAGTTCCGCCCCAGGGGCGCCGAGGTCGATTCGGTGCGCGCGCGCATACGAAATAAGCCCTAACGCGGCAGCAACTACGGGCAATGCCGACTTGCTCATGCCGTCTCCTTAACCAATCCGTCAGACTAGTTCCATGCCGCCAATTTAGGCAACCCACTTTTTGGGGGAATTGAAAATATCCATTTTTTCTGGTTTTCGCTCTTGCTAATCCATATTTTCTGGATTACCTTATTTGGGTAGACAGGCATCCGGCGCGGGGCCGGGTAGCGGAGGGCAAGAGAATGGCAGTCGCAGAAAGCGGGATGGACGAGCTTAAGGCCTTGGTTTCCAAGGCTGTAGGCCGGGCAGAATTGAAGGCGCGCAAGCGCGAGAACCTGTCGCTGCGCACGACGGTTCAAATCCTCGACGGCGGCGGCGTAAAGCTGACCCAAATCACCGGGATAGCTTCTCAAGGCATCGTCACCCTGACCAAGGGTCAGGCCATCGAGTTGATGGAGAGGATAGCTGCTGACGTGCTGACGCATCAGGTGCGCGCGTCGTGAGCGATCAAATC
>Ga0172380_10005906_pt1 | contig 14535 bp, 17 predicted proteins | sample Leawe162metaG_FD_119747 | JGI IMG/M metagenome (GOLD analysis project Ga0172380, IMG submission 119747) | Leachate microbial communities from a municipal landfill in Southern Ontario, Canada - Leachate well 162 metaG | ecosystem: Engineered > Solid waste > Landfill > Unclassified | place...
CCTTATCCGGCTTTTTTGCGTTCAAAATTTAAGGAAATTTCATGGCAGTTAGTCACACACAATTCGCAGAAGTCGCGGCTTTAATTCATCAAATGTCTGCGGCTCAAACAGAGAACCTTCTCAACGGCATCTACGTCAAGAGAAGTGCTTTCACCAACCTTCTTAAGTCTGACCCAGCAGACATTCAGAAAGTCCTAGACTATATGGGGGCGGGCAAACATGACGAGAGACCTTTCATGGAAATTGTGCGAGAGTACATTTCTTACAAGGTTGGGGGGAAGGGAAGAAAGAACCCTCCAGTGCCTATGGGTTCTCAACAAGAAGAACTTCAAGCTGCAATGCTTAAGATACAAAATCTTAAGTCAAAGCTGGAGCTTCTTAAGCTTATGGAGGAGACAACAAAGCTTAGGCAAGCAAATAAGCAAAGCAGCGATCAATATATAAACTTGGATGTCCTGATGCCCCTGCTTTCTCTAGCCCACGGCAACATTGCAAATCAAATCCGAGCGGCGGTGATGTTTTTCCCAGACTTTCTCCCTCATGCAAACGATTGTTTGGAAGAACTTATAAAGATTGGAAGGCAGATTTCCTATGAAAGTAAGATGGAGGCCGAGCGATATTTGAAGGAATTTGAAACTTCGGAAGCAGAGATGAACGAGATAATGGAAGACTTAAATAGTACATTTGCAGAGATAGAAGAAGCTCAGGAAGCAATGATTGACCCAGCCCTTAACACCTTTGGAGAAGGAGAACTTTTATGAAAACTTCTATTTTAACTTCGTTTAAAGTTAGACGAATCTTTACTTTTAGTGAAACACGAGAAGCCGGAACTTATAAACCTTGTATCCATGAAGGACGCAGAACGGCTATAGTAATTTGTCCTTTATGTCAAAGTAAGTTAGTCTTAAATCCACATTTAGTTGGGGCTGATGGTGAGGTAAGTCCAAGTGTTGTATGTAGACCTCCTTGCGCCTTTCATGAATTTATAATCCTTGTAGGTTGGGAATCTCTTAACTTGGTAAAAGGAAAAGACAATGAATCTTGAATTGAGTAGTGCGAAGAAACTTCTTGGAGAGGTCTTTCTTGGAGTTTATAAGAAGCTCTCAACCCTTGAGAGTATAAAGTGGGCAAGCGAACATGTTCGGTTGAGTATGGACGTTTCCACAGTCAAGACGGGGAAGTTTGATGCTCTCGTATTTCCGAGCTTGGAGTACGTCTATAACTGTTTGGACAATCCATACATTCCAATTATATATTGTATAAAGTCTGCAAGGTTTGGTTGGACGACAGCGACCTTGATTTGGATTTGCAAGACAATTAAAGAATGGCCTAGGAACATTCTCTTCTGCTTTGGTACAATTGACGCAGCTAGGAAGTTCGACAAAGATCAGTGGAGACCTTTCATCAGTGGGATACCAAGTTTTACCGCAATCATTAACATTGGTTTAAGTGCGTCGAAGATTCCCTGGAATCACATCACATACTTTGGCGGCTTCATGCGCTACATCTCCACGCGCATCATAACCAACATTAAAAGTACAAATGCTCCAATCATCATTCTGGAAGAGCCTGATAACCATGTTGCAGAGGTTAATGCAGAGGGCGATCTTCTTGGCATCATCTTGGAGAGGATGAAGAACGTACCAATTGTTTTGAGGAAGTTTATAGTTGGGGGAACTCCAACCATTGAAGGCTTAAGCCGGATTGGAAAGCTTATGGCGACTTCCAATGACATGGTCTTCAAAGCAGAATGCCACCATTGCTTCTCGCTCATTCCAATGGACTACACTTTCTTTCAGAACTTTCGTTGGGGTTTCTGGAAAGATGGGCGCGAGCATAAGCAGTTTGGAAAGTTCGACCCAGTAACGGTGCAGTGGGTTTGTCCAGAGTGCAAGGGAGAGTGGAGTTTCGATGAAAAGAATAAGAACATCCTTGCAGGCAAAGCTTACGGCTTCGTCGATCATACAGGAACTTTTTCCAAAGGCTGGCATCCAATGAATCCAGAGATCACGGAAATCTTTGGCTTTCGAGGAAGCGAATGTATGTCTCCCTTGAAGGAAAGCAACTTTGTGGAAATGAGCAAGAAGATTCTTGCCGCAATGTATGCGCTGGAGAAAGGGAATGAAGGTTTGATGGTTACAGTTTTCAATAACATGTATGGCTGGCCTTACAGGACTGCAAAGCTATCAATCACCGAGGAGATTTTGCAGAACTTCTACAGTACCTATGAAGCGGGAGTTGCTCCTTATGAAGCTCTTATCCCTTATCTTTCAATCGACGTACAAAGAGATCGCTTGGCTTTTGTCATCAATGTAATTGGAAGAGGCAACAATGTCTACACTGTGGATTGGTTTGAAATCTGGGGAGAAGTCGGCTCTTTCGACAGCTTTCTTTGGTTGGAAGCTTGGGAAGTTATAAAGAAGGGAGTTAAACACATAAGCGGGCTTACTTTGAACTATAACGGCGTGGCTATAGATTGTCAAGACGGTATAACAGCAGAGTATGTTTACAACTTCTGTGCATTTGTAAAAGAGAAAGGTTTCCAACCAATCTACGCAGTGCGAGGAGTAAACATGCTCCGTTTTTCAAATGATCCTATCTTTGCAGTGCCGAATCAAGCTACAAGTTTCTCTTTCAAAACAAAGGAGAAAACTATCGCAGAAAGCTATGGCATCATTCCTTATCAAATGGGAACTCATGCTTGTCAGAGTAAGGTTTTACAATATCTTGAGAATAGGACAAAGAAAGACCTAAGTGGAGAAGCAAAGAAAACTGAAGTTCTTCACTTCACACACTTTGAGAGAGAGGATTTCCTCAATCAAATGACAGGTTGTATTCTTGTCCCTTTCACAAGCAGGGGAGTTTCTTCTTTCAAGTGGGAGTTGCCTTCTGGAAGAAGAATGGAAGCTCTGGCTTGCGTGAAGATGAACTTCTGGTTAGCTACAAAGGATGGTATATTTAATTACTCGGAGCAAGATTGGGATAGGTTGGACAAAGGTTTGAGATAAGGTAAAAAAATTAATTTGACAGGGGGAAATTTTAGATTATTGACGGCTTGAATTAAAAAGTTAATGTGCGCATCATATATATAAGGTATAATAAACCCTACTAACAAATCACTTTAAGGTATAGCCTCTTTTAATCATGTCAAGTTTAGCTAAAATTAAAAGCTTTATTCTTGCTAATTGGGAGTTCAGGGAAACCCCTGTTCCACATCCTAGAAAGGAATGTTTGCTTGTTGGCTATGGATCGGAAACTTTAAATCCAGCGATGACTTTGACTAAAGAAGAAGCTTCCTCTTTACTTGAGGCTCAAATCATCCAGTTCTTAGAAAAGGAACTTCAAGAAGACTTTTTAGCTTACGCTGAAATAAGCAATACTCTGGAAGTTCTTTTCTCTATTCGCCTTTACTTTGGAAAAGAACTTTTTTACAAAAGCCAAGTATTTTTCTACCTATCTAACTGTGTTCGTTTTAAAAAGGCAGTAGATATTTTCTTACCTTTCTTGAAAGTTGAGTTGACAAAAGTTGCCTATAAGTTGGAAAATAAAATTTACTCTGCGAGTTGGGCGAAGCTTAGAGAAAGAGAAAGAGATTATTTGAAAGCCTTTGGAGAGATCAATGCCTAGTCTTGCAGAACTTAGAGCGCAGCTTGTCATTATAGAGCAGCAAATTTCCTACGTTCTAAATAACAGTCATCTTGCCAGTATTGAAGTTCAAACTCAATACGGAAAGACTGTGGTCAAACATGGAGACTCAACAAAGACAATGGAGCTTCTTTCTGCTTGGAAAAGGTCAACCCTTGCTGAGATTGCAAGCTTGGAAGAAACAGACTCCAGTCCAGTAGACTTCTCCAAAGCTTCAATGGCCGTTCCTCTAGTATTCACAGGGAGAAGATGATGAATCCTTTAGACTACTTAAGTGGAATCTTTCAGTCCAAAGCTTTTGTTGCGGCTTCGAGAGAGTTCAAACAACAGCACAGAAAAGTTATAACTTCTGATCTTGAAGATGCTGTTACAAGAGAACTTGCTTTCATTCGCAGCCGCGCCAGACATCTATATTGGAATGATGTTATTGTTCAAAACGCAGTCAAAAGTTTCGCCACAAACATTGGGATTCTTGATTCTTCTTTCCAAGATGAGGAAGGCCAGGAGATTCCCTTTTGGGCTGAGGCTTGGAAAGTATTCAAAGACAAAGTTCCTTATGATGGATATGGGAACTTCGACTCAATGCAGACAATGGCTTCAAGATGTGTTGCGGTTGAGGGAGAGTTCTTTGCAAGAAGAGTGGCTTCAACAGAGAATGAGTTTGTTCCTTTTGAGTTGGAAGCAATTCCCTCATCAAACGTGCCATTGACTTTCACACATCTGCCAGACATGGTTATAAATGGGATAGCTTTTGCCAATGGTAAGGCGCAAGAATACCTTGTTCTCCCTTATCAGAAAGATCAAAAAGCTGTTTTCAAAGCTCTCGAAAAGTATCCATATGGCTACAATGTTTATCCAAAGGAAAAGATGGTTCATCTTTGGGAGAAAACCTTCCCAGACATGAAGAGAGGTCTTCCTCTCATGACTCCAATATGTATTGATGCTTGGAACAGGCAGGACTTGCAGCAAAGTGTCCTTACCCAAAGTATAAACTCTGCAAGCTTTGCTTACGCTTTGAAGAAAGAGCCAAGCTCTCTTGGGGGCATCAAGCAAAATCCCCTCACGAATGTGGGTAAGGGCGTTCGCAAAGATACGGAGTTCGTTGGTGAGAATGGCAAGCTTGAAACTGAGAAGGAAGTAAACTTCTATGAGACTGATGGGGGAAGCGTCATCCACGGAGCTGGCGAGATTACATTGCTCCAGTCACAAGGGGTTAAGGAAGGTATCAACGATATGCTTTCTTCCATTCAACAACAAATTGCAACCTGTTTGTATAGTATAAGCTTTCAAGTTGACGGGGATTGCACAAAGTTCAACTACTCAAGCATGAGAGCTGGTCTTATCTCTATTGATGGAAAGGTTCGCTTGTTCCGAAGCACAATCACTGAGCCTCAGTTCTTCAATCAAGTTCGTGATTGGTGGGTTGAAAGTATGCTTGTTTTGCACCCAGAACAAGTTCGACCTAAGTGTGTAACAAGGTATCCAAGGAATGCGATAGCAAACTTTCTTGAACTTATGAGAGCTTATGAGGTTGCTTTAAACGAGCACATAATGCCGATCTCTCAAGTTTATGATGAACTTGATGTTGACCCAAACGAGTTCAATTCTCCTATTCAAAAGAAATGGGAAGAACTGCAAGCAAAACTTAACACTGCTGTTTCCGCTCCCGTAAATACAAACACAAACTAGAAAGGATTAACATGGACAAGCCTGATCTTCTTGAAAATCTTTATGCTTATGGGTGGATTATTTCTTGGTCTTCTTGCGGAGGGATTGCCTCCTACATAGGAAAGATTAAGCAAGGAAAATGTAGATTCTCAATAACAGAATTGGCTGGAGAAATCTTCATTAGCGGCTTTGTTGGGATGTTGACTTACTTCTTCTGCCATTCCGCTGGAATTAATGAACTTCTTACGTCGGCTTTTGTTGGTATCTCCGGTCACATGGGTAGCAGGGCTATTTTTCTATTTGAAACTTTACTTAGTAAGAAAATAGAAAAAATGCTCTCTGTAGATTTGGATAGAGAAGAAGCTAAGGCAGAAGACGAAGTTAGAGCCGAAGTTAAAAAAGAGACCTTATCTAAACCACAATTAGACTAAATATCTACAAGCAATATCTTTAAACCTTAAACGAGAAATCTAATGGCTAGACTTAGTACATTTGGAATTGAAGGTGACCTTTCCTCCTGCTCATACAGTAGAGTAAGTTCTGCCGTTTCCTACCTACTTGAGCAAAAGAAAACCTTTGCTCAAGCTTTGGAAAGAGGAGATACGATCTATTCTTGGGACATGCCTCCAGAGCTTGTAGTTGTTAAGATAAACTCTGACGGTGGTGATGTTTCTGGGCTTTACACTGCGGCGGCAAGCCTTAAAGAGCTTAACAAAGAAATTCCAGTAATCACGATTGTAACTGGAAGTTGTTGCAGCGCAGCTTACATGCTTGTGGTCGGAAGTTCAAAGATTATAGCTTTACCGGCAACGCAACTTGGAAGTTTGGCTGTAGCTTCTGGCTTCTCAGACAATAGAGAGGCTTTGAAGAAAGAAGGCATCCTGAGTTACTTCTACGCAACGCACAAGAAGAAGCAAACAGGCTTTTCTGGGCAGGAGTATACTCCAGCGGAGATTGAAACACTTTTGAAGACTTCATCAGATCAATACTTTGAAATCTTAAACAAATTTATGGAGTCTTGCAGAGCTGGAATCTCTAATGAAATAAAAGCTCTCGATGGGGCTTCATTCATCGTAAACGGGGAAGAAGAAACTCTTCTCTATGACTTAACCGCTTCTTCCTTGGAGGAAGTTTTAAAAACCCTTGGGGAAACCGATATGCAAACACTAAGCCAAATGTTTAACATTGGCAATGGCGGAAGCTCAAATCCAGCAACCACCAACGCTCAATCCCAGAAACAAGCTCCGGCTGTTGTCTTAACTCCAGAACAAACCGCGCAAGCTCAAGAGATTGCAAGAGTTGCCTCTGGCTTCTTTCAACAAAACTTAGCTCAAGCAGGCTTTGTGGAAGGCTTGGCAACAGCTTTGAAAGCAAGTAAAGCTTTCTCTGGCGAAGCAGCAGCACAAGCTCCAGCTTTGGAGGACATTAAATCTACTAAAACAGAAGCCTCAGCCTTGGCGACTGCCGAAGAACTCTTTACCATTGGGCAAGGTTTGAAAGCTACGGCTGAACAAATCACTTTGGTTGGCTCTTGGGGTTTGAACAAAGAACAAGCCTCAAAAGCTATGCAAGGTTTGGTTGCGGCGGCTGACAGAAGCACCGTTAATGAGCAACAAGGTTCTCCTTTCTCAAACAAAGACGCAATGGCTGGGGACGATCAAAAAGATGGTGTTATGGCCAAACTTTCCGCTATGCTGTTTCCGCAAAAAACTCAGTAAGCTAAGAGCAAAAGCGAAACGGCACTAAACTTAAACTTTACTCTTAGGAGTTAGAAATGAACACAGCACTAAAATGGAATCAAAAACCAAAACCAACCAGCGAGATTGCTGGAGGTTTTCGTTTGGACATGAACAACCCCATTGGAATTATATGTGGGCAACATGAACTCTTGCCGATTGAAGCCGACCATAAGCTTAAAGCCGGAACTCTCTTAACTCGCTCTGGTGCAGTCCTCGTTCCACACTCAGGTTTCTGTGAGAGCAATGTCTTGACCTTTGACACTGACGCTCTGACGGCTACCGCAACTAAGGTTGTGCAGTTGGTTATCGCAGGTATTACTTTAAGCTCAGTTGATGAAATCTTGAACCTTTCCTCAATCTTGACTTTCTTTGCGGCGGCAACTCCTGGCGCGACGGCAGCAAGTATCTTGACGGCAAGTGGTTTGACTGGAACTGTTACAGCGAGCGGAACTTTCGACAACTGGCACACGCTGGTTGATACTGCAAACAAGAGCTTGATGTTTGTAAGTTCTCGTCTTGGCGTTAATGAGTCAACTTTGACCTTTACCTTGGCTGACACAGCAAGTTCTCCAGTTGATCTGTCGAGCCATGCTGCTATTGTAAACACAGCTTTAAGCAGTGCTGTTGTGCATGGAATTTTGGCGACTGACGCAGACACAACTGGAGCTATCAAGTCTGTTCCAGTTTACACTGAGGCTGAGTTCTATGCTGACTTTCCAGCTTTGTTTGTTGAACCAGATTCAGAAGATTTTATGGTCAATGGGGAACTTCCAGATATGGCTGCTATGGGCTTGTACAACTTTGAAGCTTTGTCCTCAGCGTTTTTGGGAACAAGATTTGAATGTTATAACTCCCTTAGCTCTTTGGTTTCTTAAGCTTTGGCTCAAGCTTGAACTACTTTTAACTTACTTTGGAGAATCCAAATGGCTTTACCTCTTATCGGCCAGATTAACCAAGCAGCCTTATTCACCTTGGCTGCTTTGTGTAATCGGGAATACACTAACCCAGAGAATCCTTCTCTGGACTTTTTAATTAAAGATGTTCTAACAGACAGAGGGTACACAGATCAAAACCCTTTACCCATTAAGCAGAATGTCTTAACCATGCCAGTTGCCGCTCCTCGCGTCAGCCCGCGCGGAAAAGTTCCTATGATTGATGGCAAAGGTCAAGTGTTGTCTTTCGTCAAACCTTTCCCTTTGAAAATCCCTCTGCATGATGTTACGATGGATGAGTATGAACGTATGAAGCTTACCAGCACCATCTTCGGGCAAGCTATGGGTCAAGTTGATGCGGAAACTCAAGCGGCGCAAGCTTGGCAAGCTCGTATGCAGTTTGGCAAGCAAGCTTTGAACAATGCGTTTGAAGTAAGTGCAATGAACTTGATTGAAACGGCAAGCATTGTTGTTTCGGAAGAAGGTGCGCTGGAAGAAGTTCAAACCTTTGACCGGAAGGCTATTACAGCGACAGCAAACCTTGGCACTGATGACACACCTTTCGTAGACTTTACGGCCTCTGGCATGACTGGTTTGCGTTGGGTTCAATCTGATGGAACAACCATCAACGCAAGTGCTGAACCTTTTAAAGATGTTCAAGCAATGATTGCGACAAGCAAACGCTATGGCGCAGGTGGAGTTAAGCACTTTGTAATGGATACTAAGTCCTACGAAGCTTATGTCACAGACTTTGAAACAAACTACAAAGACTCTGCGGTCACAACTCTGCAAACAATAGGCGGCAATGCCTTGATGGATGTTCCAGATTACTTGAAACGCCTAGGCTGGTCAAGAATTGGTTATGTCCATGATCGCTCAAATGCCTGGGCTTTGATTCCAGTCTACGCTGGAACTTCTGTCAAGTACAGAAACTGGTTTGATGCTGGCACTGATCTGGACTTTGTTCCAGACTACCCACACTGCTTTCCAATTTGCTCTGTTCCAACAATTGCCCGTCAGTTCACTTGGGTACAACTTGAACGTGTACGCAACATGCAAGTAATGTTTCCAGTGAACATATATGAAGAAAGTGAAAGTGGGGCGCGGGAAGGGTCAATCATGTTCCGTGGTTTCTTATATCCGAACGTTTCTCCAAATGCATTGATTTTTTATCGTACAGGTTAGACTTTAAAGAACTTCCAAAAGGGTGAGGTGTGGTGCGTTTTTAAGGGGGAGTAATCCTCCCCCTCTTTTTATTAAAAGTTATGGCTTCAATAAATATACGAAATCTTGCTGGAATATCTATGGCCTATGAAGCTCGAAAGACTTCTTTGCGAGAAACTTTTAATAAAAATCTTCATTCCTTAGTGGAAGATTGGCAAAAAACATCATCTAATACTTTCGTCAACTCGTCTGGTTTGCGAGGTTTTCAGCAGATAACTAAGGTTACTGACCTTAGTAGGAAATCTGGTGGGACTAGAGGTACAATAAGGGCAAAGATTGAACTTGAAGTACGTTCTGTACCTTTGACAGATTTCTTCGTTGAACAGCAAAGAGTTTCAGTTGGAAGTGTTATTAACGAAGCTTCTGTTAAGAGAGGAAAGTATAAAGAAAAACCTGCAAAAACTTCGACTATGGTATCCACTAGAGCAAAGATTCTAAAGGCAGGCAAGGCAAAACTGGTTGTTGTTAAAGGCAAGAAGAAAACTTTAAGCAGAGCGGAAGGCTTAAAAGGATTTATGTATTCTCCAACAAATCGCGCGAATGCTAAAGCTTCAACGCCTCTTGGGGTTTATGTAAGGTTGCAAGCAAAGACTTGGGATAAAGGAAAAAGACTGCCAACCTATAAAATTTACGCTCCTCCTCTGGCTATGCTTATGCTTTCCAGAAGAGTTCTTTCCAGAATCAAATTTGAACAGCGTATAAGAAGACTGTATAATGATTAATATGAAAACTCTTTTTAAGAACCCAAACATAGGAAAAGAAATTTTCCTTTCTCTTGAAGCTATTGAAGCTGGAGAACCTTTGACTTGGGGAATGGCTGATTACTTTGAAGAAACGGAGTCTGAGACAAAAGTCGATTCTTTCTATTTGACTCTGGCAGAAGAAGACTTTTCTTTATTCTATGAAGGCCAAACTTTGATAGTTTTGCAAGACAAGCTTCAACTTTTGTATGCTAATCTTATTGTGAACAAGGTGGAGAGAACTCCACCACAAGTCCATATTCCATGTTCTTTTGTTTCTTGGCTTAAATTATGAATTTAGAGGATTTCTTCAAAGAACTTTGTGCTCAACTTAATTGGCTTTATCTTGAGCCAAGGCCAGACCTTAAGCAAGACCTTGAAGCTTTAAAAAATACTGGAAAACTTATAGTCTTGACTATGACCCCAGATATTCTTTATATAGCTAAGGATTCTGTCTTAGATTCTCAAACCCCAAAAACTTATATAAATGAGGTGGCTGAAGGGGATACTAGATACATGATCGCCAAGCTTCTCATTGGCGGAAAAAGAGATACCTTCTCTGAGTATCAAATACTATCTTCCCTCTCCGATTACCTCCAAGAAGTTTACTTTAATGGAGTAACCAGATTAAGAATTGGGGATGTCCTCCAGAGCTTAGATAAAGATTCAATTCTTTATAGAGTAGATGTAACTTTGCAATTAAACAACCGTTTTCAATGAGGAAATAAAAATGAGATTCATATCTGACCTTAAACAAGAGCAACTGTCCCCACAACCTGAAGTCAAGGTTCTTCCAGATCCTGTGCTACAGCCCGAAAACGTAAATGAAGAAGAGCCTTCCTTCGAGGAAGAATAAACTTTTTCCTTTTTACTTTACCTTCCTTTCTAGGAGAACTTAATGAAAACCAGTCAAATTTTAAATTCAGCAACTTTGCTTCGTGTAGCCCTAGAGACTACCGAAGGAGTCCCAGTTGTATTAAGCAATCAACCTTACCTTCCTTTATCAGGAGTTACTGAAACTTCAGACAACCCTATTACCTTAGACCCTATCGCAACTAGCCCTACCGAGCGAGCTTTTGTAAGTTACCAAACAGATAGTGGGCGCGGAGCTACAGCAAAAGGTTATCTTTTCTCAGCCTTGAACTTTATCGGTAGGCAGATTACAGGAAACATGGCTAGTGCCTACATCACGAATGCTGGTGGTGCGACTAATATAGCTCTCACCAGTGGAGCAACTTTCATCTTAGCTGGGGTAACAGCCACAGCAAAAGTTACCGCTTCGGTAACAATGGCAAACTTTATCGAGTCTTTCTATGCTTATTGGGTAGATGGAACAGCCAGCTCTACAAACTTTGATTTCGTTGGTACTTTGGACGTAAACTTTGATTTGTTTGTAGGTTATCCAGCAGGAAGTCCGGCCTATATGTTTTTTGTAGCAAAAGACCCTCTGTATGTGGGAAGTGCTCCAACCTTGACTGGAACGACTACCGTAACCTTTGACAGAAGCGCGACAACTGGCTCTGGAAACCAAATTAATGTTCCAGAACTGTATCCAGTTTTTGTTGCGGCTGGCATGGCTCCAACTTTTGTCCTAACTCTAGGTTTACCAGACACAATAGATGCTTTGTTTGATGCTGCCTTTGCTTTCCACGCCGATCAAAATACTGAAAGAGATGCGGCGTTGGCTTTGACTAACACAATGCAGAATCTCATTACAGCTCTAAGAAGGCTGCCTATTGGTACAGAAGGATTGGCAGCTTTAACAGACTTAGCTGCTTTGGTACTTGCCTCTGAACAAAATCTTATCGCCAGTTATCATAGTTCTGGCTCTATATACAAAAACTTAGTTTTTGGGAAGCAAAAGTTTAGTTCTTATTTAGCTCAAGGTAAATACCTTGAAGCCACCGAAGCGGTAAAAACTTATGCTGGGGCTAGTGATGGGCTTGGTTATGTAGAACTTATTACGGTTCTACGAAATGGTAAAAGTCTTACAATAAACGGTAGAACTTTTACGAACACTACCGGAGTAACTATGACTTCCGCGCAGGTTGCGGATAAATTTAGAACAAACACAGACTTGACTGGGACTATTACGACTACTTATAGTTTTGGTACTCGTTTAGATACTGACCAAATCTCAGTTACTAAAACTGGAAGTCAGGCAAGTTGGGAAATTACTTGGAGTTCTACACAAACAGACTTCAAATTAACCATAGTTCCTCCGTTGGTTACTGTATATGAAACTTCCGCAGCAAGAGCAGCCATAGTAGTGGCCTTAGCGGCTTTAACCAACTCTAATCCAGTAGCTAAAGCTGCTTTTGAAGCCCTTCAAGCAGAGTTGGAAAGTGTTTGGGGTAATTTGTCAGCAAGAATGGTTACAAGAGATACTTTATATACACGAATCGCAGCAACTGGAGCTTTATTGGATGATTTGGCGGCTTTGGCGATTGACGCTACTTTCTTACCAAATAAACTTACTCCTGTTTATGATAGAATGATTGTATCCGATACTGGTATAGGCGATCTTTCTAGGTTAAGTGGGGAGCTTGTGCAGTTTAATGAGCGTGGTACTATTAAGAAAGTTACTGCTTTCATTAGGGCCTTAGTCACTACTCTGGACTTGAGCATAAAGGCTAATGAGCCTCCACAACTAAACTTTACTTTCGCTGGAAATCCAGGAGATGTTTCTGTTGCTGAAGGAAATGTTATCGGTTTTACCTCAGCTCGCTTAAAGACCATGCCTCAAATGAGTGGCGATAATGTTACTTTCTGCTCTCTGGTTTTAGAGGATGCTTCTTTTGTTAATCAAAATATTCTGCTTCAAGAGTTTTCTCTGCCGAATATGGCTGGCATAAAAGCTGATCGTGAAGTTTTAGCGACAGAAGCACATCATAAAGTTTCTACAGAGTCTGTAGGAAGAAAAGCTACTTTCATAGTTATTGATGGAGATACCACTGATACAGATGGCGGACTTTCGTTGGATTACAAAACTTTGCTGAATCAACCAGTAAAATTTAAACTTCAATGTGGTAATCTACAAGGTTTAAAGTATATCGTAGATTTGAGAGGGGTTTTGACAAATGAAAGTCCAAGCTCTTCTCAAGCAAATTCTGCGGAAAGAACACTTGAAGTAACCGTTAAAAGCTTCACTTTGACTTTACTGTAAAACCTTAACGTAAAAAGGACGGAGGGAGGGAGTAAAAACTCCCTCCAATTTTATGTACTATAAGCACAAAGAAATAGAGCTTTTATCTTTTGAGGAAAAAGAAGGTTACAAAACCATTGTAGGTTTTTGGGCTTTAAGTTTAGAAAAAAAGCTTTCTTGTAAGCAAGAAATCGAAGCTCTTTTTGGACTATCCTTTAGAAAAGACTTGGAGCGACTTGAGAATCTGTTACTTGAAAACATCAGCTTTATCCATTTGTTTCATGATGGGTTGCTTTTTCAAGTGCAAGATAGTAAACTAGCGATGTATGTAAAGCAAGCTTTGGTTTTTGAAGAAATGCTAAAAAAATGGTATTTTTTCCTTTGTCAAGAAAAGAAACCTGAAAGTTTAGCTTATGCAAACTTATTAAATTATCTAAGCTTTCTTAAGGAGGAAAAAAAGAAGGCTCTTGTTTTAAAGAAAGAAGATAAAAAGATGGAAGCTTTGGTAGAATTTGAAGCTTCAGAAACAGAACAGCAGAAATTTGAACGATTACTTCTGGAAGAACTTAAAAGTAAAGCCTCTTCTGAATTAAAAGAAGAAGAAGAAATGTCTCTTGTAGAGACCTATGCTTTAAAAGATTTTTCTTCCTATTACTGGGAAACTTATAGAAAAGAAGAAGGCAAATTTCCTTTATTTGAAAGCGCGGAAGATTTATTTGAGGTAAATAAAATCTTACTCGGCTTCTCAACTTTCGAGGGAAATCCGCCTTCTGATTTGGTACTTACTTTTTGGAAGACTTACTATAAAGATAAAGATTTGAAGGCATACCTTCAAGAAACCCTAACCATTCAACAAAAATTAAGGAGTCTTTATGACTAAGAAAGTAATTCCCTTCTTGACGCAACCAAAACTTTTACCTCTTATTATAATTGGTAAAGCTGGGGATACGGATTTCACCTTCACGGTGGAAATTGAAAACTGGGAGTATACAAAAAAGAAACTCAAGGATAAAGAGTTTCAAGCTATCTATAAGCAGATCGAAAAAGCGATTCTTGCTTGGCAAGGCAAACTTGAAAGCCTTGAAGCAATCAGTGAGCAGTCAGTTCAAGACCTTTTAGATTCTTTTGACGATGAAGACCTAAAAGCCAAGTTGAAAACCTTTTTCTTGCAGAACATTCAAGGGATCGGCGGTTTGGACATCAAGTTGAAAGATGAGGAAACTCAAGAAATAGTTGATACAATTACTTCGTTAACAAAAGAGCATGAGTATTTTGCGTTAATATTCGATTCTCTTTGGGCAAAGGACTACAACGTGACCGCATTGTGCCAACGTTTTAAGACGTTTTTTGCCCCAAACCAAGCTTAATTTTTACCTTCTGTCTTTAAGGAATTGCGATGGCTGCTCAAAAAGTTGAATTTGAACTTCTAGTAACGACAACTA
>Ga0172380_10005907_pt1 | contig 14534 bp, 8 predicted proteins | sample Leawe162metaG_FD_119747 | JGI IMG/M metagenome (GOLD analysis project Ga0172380, IMG submission 119747) | Leachate microbial communities from a municipal landfill in Southern Ontario, Canada - Leachate well 162 metaG | ecosystem: Engineered > Solid waste > Landfill > Unclassified | place...
ACTTTCACCTTGATAATTCCGGAGCGTATCTATGAAAAGGTTCTTGTAGTCGAGGATAACCCGGACAACCTGCGGCTCATCACGTATGCGCTGCATCGCTCCGGCTATGAAGTAATTTCCGCGGAAAACGGGTGCACGGGTGTAGAACTGGCCATTTCCGAGCGCCCGAACCTGGCCTTCATTATCATGGACATCAACCTGCCCGATATTGACGGCCTGGAAGCCACCAGGCGCATCCGCAAGAGCGGGGCGAACGGATCCATTCCGATCATTGCCATCACCTCCTATGCCATGGCCGGGGACATGGACACGGTACTGGCAGCCGGATGCTCCGGCTATTTTGAAAAGCCGATCGACCCGTTGACCATCATGGACAAGATTCACTCCCTGCTCGGCTGGAGCGGGAGCGAGGAACATCGGTGAACATCCTGATCGTAGAAGACAGTGTCAGCGCCAGGAAACTGCTGCGCATCACATTCGAGCACTTCGGCGGTACGGTCTTCGAGGCGCAGGACGGGGAGGAAGGGCTTGCGTTGGCTGCGCGCCATAAGCCGGATATCATCATATCGGACGCGCTTATGCCGCGCATGGACGGATTCCAGCTGCTGCGGGCGCTCAAAGCCGATCCCGGGCTGAGATCAATCCCTTTCATTTTCTACTCATCCACCTACACCGGCGACAAGGAGTCGGAACTGGCCCTTTCACTCGGAGCGGAGGCCTTTGTTCCCAAACCGACTGAACCCGCCGAGCTCTGGGAAAAGACCTGCGCCATCATGAAGGAATGGGAAGCACGTCAGGGAAGACCGGCCCACCCGGCAATAGATGAAAGTGATGAGCAGTACCTGCGCGAATACAGCCGGATTGTGGCGAGCAAGCTGGAAGAAAAGGTCCATGAGCTGGAAGAGGCGCTCTTCCTGAGGATCAAGGCCGAAGACGAACTGCGGCGCCTGAACACGGAACTGGAGGTCAGGGTTGCCCAGGAGGTTGAGAAAAATCGCGAAAAAGACCACATTATGGCGCATCAGGGCCGTCTCGCGGCCATGGGAGAGATGCTCAGCAATATTTCCCATCAATGGCGGCAACCACTGAACAATGTTTCGCTTATTGTGCAAAATCTTCAGATGGAATTTGTGAGCGGCGTGCTCAATGCGGATTCATGCCGCGGCTACGTGGCAGAGTGCATGAAAGCACTGACGTATATGTCCCGCACAATCGACAATTTCCGGGCATTTTATCATCCCGATCAGGTTCGCCAATTGTTTGCGCTACGTCCGGCGATTGCGGACACGATTTCGCTGGTCAGGGATGAGCTGGAGTCCCATGGCATCGTCGTTGAGACCGAGAATGGGCATGACTCATACATAAACGGGTATAAGAATGAATTCTCGCAGGTGCTCCTGAACCTCATCGTCAATGCAAAAGAAGCGCTGCTGTTACGGCAACCGGCGACGCCAACCGTGAAGATCGTCTCTTCTCAAAAAGGAGAATCGGCACTGGTAACGGTCACGGACAATGGAGGAGGCATTCCTCCGGAGCTCATGGACAAGATTTTCGACCCGTACTTTACCACCAAGTTCATGTCCCAGGGAACAGGAGTAGGGCTGTATATGTCCAAGATGATCATTGAGAAACATATGGGCGGAAGGATCTCGGCTGCCAACAATGCGGGCGGTGCGGAAGTAACCATCGAGCTCCCGCTTGAGCATGAACGTCCTGTGGCACTGTGAGGAACCATGGAACTCTCTTTCGAACAGGGCAAGGTGCAGCAATGAACGTGTTAATCGTCGAAGATACCGCCAGCTCCAGGAAACTTTTGCGGATCACCCTGGAGCACTACGGATGCACGGTTTTTGAGGCGCAGGACGGGCTGGAAGGGCTCGATCTGGCCACTCAACATAAGCCGGACATTATCATTTCGGATGCGCTTATGCCCAGAATGGACGGATTTCAGCTGCTTCGGGCGCTCAAGGTCGATCCTGCGCTCAAATCGATTCCATTTATTTTCTACTCTTCCACCTACACCGGCGAGAAGGAAGCGGAATTGGCGCGCACGCTCGGAGCGGACGCCTTTGTCGCCAAGCCGACCGAACCGGAAGAACTCTGGAAAATGACCTGTACGATCATGAGCGAGTGGGAAGCACGGCAAAAAGAGCACAATCACCCGTCGATAGACGAGGGTGACGAGCAGTACCTGCGCGAATACAGCAGAATTGTGGCTACCAAGCTGGAAGAAAAGGTGCAGGAACTGGAGGAATCGCTGGCACTGCGCAATCAGGCCGAAGACGAGTTGCGCACCCTCAATGCGGAACTGACCAGAGAGATCGCCGAACGCAGGCGAGCGGAAAGCGCCCTCAGGGAACAGGAGCAGGAACTGGGCACGATCTTCGAGAATGCGCCATTTATGATGCTGCTGCTTGATGGCGATCTGAAGATTCGCAGGGTGAACGGACTGGCATGCTCATTTGCCGACTCATCAGTCCGCGACATGCTTGGCCTGCGAAGCGGCGATGCCCTGCACTGCATCCATTCCCTTGACAACGCCGAGGGATGCGGTTTCGGTCCCTATTGCAACAACTGCGTCATTCGGAAAACCGTTGCCAACACGCTTGAAACGGGACGGAGCCACCATCAGGTGGAAGTGAGTTCGCATCTTTCGGTTCAAGGAAAAGAGCTGACGATCCCGTTTCTCCTTTCCACTACTAAAGTAACCGTTGGACGCCAGGCAATGGTCCTGCTCAGCCTTCAGGACATCAGCGAATACAAGAAACTTGAATCACAGCTGCTCCATGCGCAAAAGATGGAATCGATCGGCACCCTGGCCGGCGGCATTGCCCACGATTTCAACAACATCCTGACGGCGGTCTTCGGTTACGGCGATATTGCCCTCATGTCAATGGCTGACGACGATCCCCAACGCCAAAATATCGACAGCATGCTGCAAGCGGCTCACCGGGCAGCGACCCTGGCAAAAGACCTTCTTCTTTTCAGCAGGAAGCAGGTCAGCGACATGAAAACTGAGGACCTTAACGAAGTTGTCCGCTCCGTGGATAAATTCCTGCTGCGCGTCATCGGCGAGGATATTGCCTGCACGATCACCCTGGACGACGGAGTGATGCCGGTCTTTGCCGATGCACACCGGCTTGATCAGGTCCTGATGAATCTTGCCACCAATGCACGGGACGCCATGCCCAATGGCGGCTTCCTGCGAATCGCAACCGAACGGATGAAGCTTGACGAAGCGTTCATCATGGCCCTCGGCTACGGAAAACCCGGCATGTATGCTGTTATGACCGTTGCGGATAGCGGCATCGGCATGGACGACGTAACCCGGCGACAAATCTTCGACCCATTTTTTACGACCAAGGATATCGGCAAGGGAACGGGACTCGGCCTGGCGGTCGTCTACGGCATTATCATGCAGCATGACGGGTACATCACGGTAGACAGTGAACAGGGTATTGGCACGACATTCCGCATCTATCTGCCGTTAACAGAATATCCGAAAAAGGAACAAAGGGAGGAACCTCCCCCAAAAACATCGGGCTGGGGGTCTGAAACGATCCTTCTGGCGGAGGACGACGAAACCGTTCGCACCATGGCCCTGTCACTGCTTCAGAGTTTCGGCTATCAGGTCATCGATGCGGTTGACGGCGAGGATGCAGTGCAAAAGTTCCATGAGAACCGGGATCGCATCCAGCTTCTTCTGTTCGACGTCATCATGCCGAACAAAAACGGAATAGCGGCCTACGACGAAATCAGGGAGATCGCTCCCGGCATGAAGGTCATTTTTGCGAGCGGCTATGCAACCGATTCCGTTCGCCAGATAGCACTTGCCGACGATAACGTCTTGTTGCTCTCCAAACCGTATTTGTCAATAAACCTGCTGGCGCTGGTGCGGCGTGCCCTGGACGCGAGTCGCAGCTAGTGCCATGTAACACTTGAACCAATGTATAACAATCCCCTCCCGCAAGGGAAGGGGGGACTTCCCGAACTTATAAGTGTCCCAAGGGCCTGATACCTTCCACGAACGCGTTACCTCGCACAGCTCCGAACTGTTTTTCACTGCAGGCTCACCCTTTTCCGAAAATTTACCGGAGTTGTGGTATTATTAGGAAAACACGCTTGAGAAGTTGTTGCCAGTTGGTTCAAACTGCCTGGACGCAACACGATTATGGAGAATACCGACTATGAAGCTGAAGATTTTACTAGCAATACTGGCTGCCGGGGCAGTGATCGCGCTTGGCTGGGCACTTCCCGCAACAGCGACGGCTGAAACAGTCATAACAATCGGGGGGACCGGCAGCGCACTGGGGACCATGAAACAGATTGTCAAGGAATATGAAAACAGCCATCCGGGGATCAGAATCCGCATACTGCCGAGCCTTGGCAGTACTGCCGGGATCAAAGCCGTTCTGGGGGGAGGTATTGACCTGGCGCTGGCCAGTCGTCCGTTGACGCCGAGTGAACGGCAGCTGGGGGCGGTGCAGGTGGTGTATGCCAAGTCCCCGTTCGTTTTCATAACCAACCTCAGGGTCACCAAAAAGGATATATCCACGCGGGAACTCGAAAACATTTACCACAACCCAACGGCACGCTGGGCCGATGGCAGCCGCATCAGGCTGATCCTGCGGCCGGAAAAGGATATCGATACGACACTGATTCGCCATCTCTCCCCGGCTATGGATAAGGCAGTGACAGCAGCCCACGCGCGCTCCGGAATGATCCTGGCGGTAACTGACCAGGAATCCACCGACGCGCTCGCCAGGACGCCGGGAGCGCTGGGGAGCGCAACTTTGTGCGAAATAATCAGTGAGAACCGACCGGTAAACGTCCTCTCCTTCAACGGTGTGAAACCGGGCAGCAAGACCATGGCCGACAACTCCTATCCTCTGGTGAAGTCGTTCTACCTGGTAACTACGCCAAAAACACCGCCCGAGGCCCGACAATTCGCCGAGTTCGTCCGTTCTCCGGTAGCCGGCAGAATCCTGACGAAGACCGGGAGCATGGTAGTAAAAGAGGAAACGAATGGTGACGTACAATAAACATAAGATAACCAGTACGACCAGCTGGATCGCCGGACTCGTAGCCGTTGCCGTGGCGCTGCTCCTCCCGCTTGGTTACTTTACCGTTTCCTATCAGTATCTGGCGGGGAGCCTTGAGGCCGAGGCGGAAATGACCAGCAGCCTGGTAACCGGACTCATCAACTCCAATCCGGAATTGTGGCAGTACGAGCAGATTCGCCTGGAAGATCTGCTGGCAGAGCGGATGCGGGACAACCACAGGGAAACGAGGCGCATCCTTGACCGTCAAAACAGGGTGATTGCCGAGAGTGTCACGCCGATGAAGCCTCCCCTGTTAACGCGCCGATTTGACCTGAGGGATGCGGGAGTTCCGGTCGGCACACTCGATATATGTACGTCCCTGTTCCCGCTCCTGCTCCATTCAGGCTTCGTGGCGCTGCTCGGCCTCACCTGTGGCGCTGTCATATTCGTTACCCTGCGCGTCCTGCCGCTGCGGGCCGTGAACCAGGCAGAGAAATCCCTGCATGAAAACGAACGAGAGTTGACGATCAAGGTGGCGGAATTGGAAGACGCCCTCACCAAGGTGAAGCAACTCGAGGGTATTATCCCTATCTGCATGTACTGCAAGAAGATACGGGACGACAAGGAAAGCTGGCAACAGCTTGAGGGGTACATAAGCGAACATTCCGAGGCGCACTTCAGCCATGGCATCTGCCCGGAATGTTACGAAAAAGTTACCAGTGATTACCTGAAGGAACTTGAAGAGAAGAAACATCCGTAAAGTCCCCCCTCCCTTGCCTAGAGGCACCTACTTCTGGTGACGGGAGGGGGTTAGGGGGTGGGTGAAGCAGCAACTTTGGGTATTCCATAGCAACCTCCCCCCCACCCTAACCCTCCCCCGCAAGGGGGGAGGGGATTGTTTTTATGCGTTGATTTAAGTGTTCCACGGTACTAGTTATGCGCCAGCTTTTGCGCCTCTTTCGCGTTGGCCTGAAACAGGTTGGCAGTTTCGAACACCAGATTGAGCGTACCGCGATACCCCACCCACACCTTCTGATGCGACCCAAGACGATCGAAGACCGGCAGACCGGCCCGCAAATGAGCGCCAATCTTAAGCTTTGCCGCAGCCTGGCGGCCGTTCGAGTTGGCTACCAGCAGATCTGCACCGATGGCCGCTTCTTCAAGGTCTTCCAGATCACCCACAAAAACATTCCCGCACGGCAGGCCATCAAGTCCCCTGGTCCGGGTTGCCGACAGTGCCGCCTGGATTTCGCACCCCATGCCGGCCAGAAACCGGGTCAGAGTTTTGAGGTTGTCCGACTCCAGTGCCAATGCCACCTTTTTGGTGCCGAACTGGTAATGGCTGTCCACCATGGCATCCATCAGGCGACTGCGCCAGCGGCGATGCTTTTCCGGGATCGCACGCCCGCTGATTGCGGCAAGCACCTCCATGAAACGATCAGTCTCGGCCAGGCCGGTAAGCGACGTGAAACCATAAGCCGGAATGCCGAATTTCTCCTTCAGCTTGAGAGCAGCCTTGGCGAGCGAATCACCGACATATAACGTCGCAACGCTGCGCCCTCCCTTTCTGATATCTTCAATCGAAATCCCACCGGTGGAAAGCGGCGATACCACCTCGTCGATATGACCATCCATGGCGTTGGAAATATCCGGAATCGTCAGTACCGTCAGGCCGAACGACTCAACCAGCTCTTTCAGTTCCTCCACATCCGCCGGGGTAAGGTGTGCACCGGGAAGCAGGTTCACCTGCGTTGGAATAGTCCATGCTCCCTCACCCTCCCCCTGCCCCCCTCCCATGAAGGGAGGGGGGAGGATTTCACCCCCTCTCCCCTGGTGGGAGAGGGATGGGGAGAGGGGAGCCGGGAGGGTATCGAGAATAGCTTCCACCGCCGCCGCATAGCCCTCCTGCATCGAGCCGCAATAATCCGGTGTGGATGCCCAGATTATCGGGACCGAATCGTGTTCGGGATGTTCTTCCCGAAACTGTTTTATGGCACTCCCCACATCATCACCCATGGTCTCGGTTAAACCGGTCGTCATGACCCCCACTACCTCGGGATGAAACTTCTCGATCACCCGCCCGATGCCCTTCTTCAGATTTTCCCATCCGCCAAAAATTGCACTGTCTTCGCTCATTGCGGTAGCATTAAGGGCAATGGACTCCTTGTAATGCCTTGAAAGCTGCAACCGGATAAACGTTGAACACCCCTGGGCGCCGTGCAGCAGACCGAGCATGTTGTCGATCCCAAGATAGGCCATGGTGGCTCCCAGAGCCGGCGAGTTCTTTTGCGGATTAACCGTGGCGCACTTCGATGGCACTTTGACCTTTGAGGACGAGATATCTTCGGCCAGAAACGTCTCGGCATGGTTCAACGCGGTTGCAACATAATCTTCCGTAGGGGCGTGGTCCGTGACCCGCCCGTTTTTTTCCCACGGAGCAGGAGCGTTCAGGGTCGGCCAGATCGGATTATTGACGGTCATATCCAGCTGCCGGGAAAAGGTCACCATCCCCTCATACCCTGCATAGGGATGGGAACGGCCGTGATTGATATCCAGAAACGGTGTCCTGGTCTTCAACGCCAGGAATTTTGTCTTGCCACCGGCCACGATCAGGTCAGGCATCTTTTCCCGCATGACCGCCAGCAGGCCGGCTGTCGAGGTATCCTCGATAATCTGGGCATCCTTGTGCATCAGCCCTTTCATGCGGTAGAAATCCTCCAGGGTCGAATTCTGCGTACCGGCCGCAAGGACCTCGACCCCCAGCTCGCTCAAAGAGTTGACCATCGACCAGGTCTTGACTCCCCCGGTGAACAGTACCGCGGTCTTTCCCGCGAGTCGCTTGCGGTAAGGAGCAATGGCTGCGCGACATTTGGCCTCTTCCTCTTCAATCAGCCGTTCCACCCGGTCCTGCATGACCCGCTTTTCCAGACCGTTAACGATATTATCCAGTTCGCGGGCGATATCGCGCAGCGCTTTGGCGGTATCGGTCATGCCGTAGAACGATTCCTCCAGGTATGGCATGCCGTAGGTTTTCTGCATCTTCCTGGCCAGGTTGGTCAGCGACTTGGAGCAGATGATGATATTGAGCCTGGCCCGGTGGGCATAGCGCAACTCCTCGAATTTTGCATCACCGCTGAAGCAGGAAAGAACCTGTATCCCCAACCGGTCAAAGAGCGGCAGCATCCCCCACAGGTCACCGGCGATGTTGTATTCTCCGATCAGGTTGATCGGGTATTCGCCAAGGACCGGCGGCTCGGTCGTGCCGATGACATACTTGAACAGGATTTCACCGGCCAGCCTGTTGCCGATGTTCTTGTCCCCGATGAAACCGGGAGTGTTGACCGGGATGACCGGGATTGCGACTTTTTCTGACGCAGCGGCACAGACCGCCTCCACATCGTCGCCGGTCATGGCGGTCACGCAGGTGGCATAGACGAAGATTGCCCTGGCCTGCTCCTTGTACCGTTCGGCCAGATCGAGGATCGCCTTGTAGAGTTTTTTTTCACCGCCGAAAATGACGTCGTTCTCCAGCATCTCGGTAGTAAAGCCGCGCCGGTAGAGTTGGGAATCGCTGGAGCGGGCGCCGCGGTTGTCCCAGGAATTGCCTGCACAGCCGATCGGGCCATGCACCAGGTGAATCGCATCGGTGATCGGCATCAACACGACCCGTGCGCCGTCATACGCGCAGGAACGCTCGGTCCCCTCGCCCGGTTCGGATTTCTTGCAGAACTTGGGAGCCCCCTTGTCGTGGGTTTCGCAGTTGTCGGTATCGTACCAGTCGGGCTTTGCCATAATGTACCTCTCCACGCAAAAAGGCGCCTCATTTACGTGAAATGATCGGCGCCTTTGCCATAGTAGTGTGTTCACAAACGGTTATATCAGCATACTAGCATTCGGCGTGCCAACACCCGCTTCGCCCTTATCCCTCAGTTTACATTATGGTTTTCCTTCCATGAATCCAGAGCCGGGGCAATCATTGCCTATAAAACAGGCAAAACCGACCGTACCCGCAGCGCAACCGCACAATCAGCGCGGTACCGGCTGCAGGCACGATCTGATGGTGCTCAGTAATTCCAGAGGCCTGACCGGTTTCTGCAGGAAAATGACGTCGAGGGACTCAATGCCGGCCCGGTTTATGATTTCGTCGGTGTAGCCGCTGGTCATGATGACCGGAAGAGCCGACTGCTGTCTCCTGATCTGCTCCACCACTTCGCGGCCGTTCATCCGCGGCAGGATCACATCGACAATCGCTATCCGTATCTCACCGCGATGCGCATTAAAGAGCTCGATGGCTTCCACCCCGTCCGCGGCCGCGATGATCGTGTAGCCATACCTGCCCAATACATCGCACAGCAGCTTCATCACATCACTGTCGTCCTCTACCACAAGCACGGTTTCCGTCCCGTGATGATCGATCGACTTCGCGGTCCCGGCCGGAGCATTAGGTGCCTCTCCGGCATACAGCGGCAGATAGACACGGAACTCCGTACCGGTACCAGGTGCGGTCATGACCGAGATGCTGCCGCTATGTTTGGTTACGATGCTCTGGACAATCGAGAGTCCCAGCCCGGTCCCTTTTCCCTTCTTCTTGGTCGTAAAGAACGGCTCGAAGATATGCGTGAGCGTTTCGGAGTCAATGCCCCCTCCGTTGTCGCCGACTGCCAGGCAGGCATAGTTCCCCGGCAGTATAACCGTCGTCCCTTCCACCTCTGTTGTTCGGCGCTGCACCGGCATCGTCGAAATGGTGATTGTACCGCCCGGTCCGATGGCATCCCGGGCATTGACCACCAGGTTAATCAGCACCTGCTCGATCTGCACCCGATCCACGAAGATAGGAAGCTGCTCGTCGCAGAGGGTGATCGTCAGGGTAATATCCTCCCGGATCAGACGCCCCAGGCTCTTGCGGATTTCGGCGAGGATCCGGTTCAGGTCATTATACTGCATCTGCAGTTCATGCTTGCCGCTGAAAGCGAGCAGGCTGCGCGTCATATCGGCGGCACGATTGACCGAAGCGTTGATTTCCCGGGCGATATGCTGGTTCTCGTCATCGTCGGGAAGAGTCATCTTGAGCAGGTCGGCATAACCGTTGATGACGGTGAGCACGTTGTTGAAGTCGTGGGCAATACCGCCGGCCAGAACTCCAACCGATTCCATTTTCTGGGACTGGAATAGCTGCGCTTCCAGTGAAATACGTTCGGTAATATCCTCCAGCGTTTCTATGGCCGCGATGATCCGGCCGTCACGGTCGCAGATCGGAGCGGCGGAAAACACCAGCCGGCATCTGCGGCTGTCAAAGATAAAATCCCCCTCGGCATGCAGCCCGTCTGGAATCAGCCGGGAATGGGAAAGGCGGGGATATAGTGCCTCTGCCTGTTCGAATTCCCCGTTCAGCACGAAATCCGCCAGACACGGCCGGGCTGCCGGATAAAATGCGCACCACTGCTGGCTGGAGCCGGCCACCTCCCGCGACTTGACACCGGTCAACTCCTCCAGGGCCCGGTTCCAGATCAGCACCTGATGATCGGAATTGACGACAAAGGTTGGCGTTGTCGAATTCAAGATCAGATTTTCGGCAAAATCCATCTTGTCACGCAACTCCTGTTCCGCTACCAGACGGCCGGTAATATCAATAACAATCGAGTGCAGCAGGGTTTTGCCCTTGAAAACGACCGGGTTGCTGAATACTTCCACATCGCATGTCGTTCCGTCGGCCAGCCGGTGGCATGCCGTGAACTGCCGTTTCATGCCGTCCCGCACAGCGATGATGCACCTCGCCAGATCATCCGGCGGAGACGTGTTGATGTCGGCGATCTTCAGCGTCAACAGGAATTCGCTCGGATACCCGTAAAAGGAGCAGGCCGCCGGATTGGCATCAATAATTGCACCGTTCTCAGGGTCAACGATCAGCATTACCGCACCGCTCTGCTGAAACTGCTGACGGTAGCGCTCCTCGCTTTCGCTCAATTCCCGGGCATCGCGCTCTATTCTTCGCAAGGCAAGCCATAAGCCACCCAGGCCCAGCAGCCAGAGAAGAATAATGATCCCGCTGTGCCGGGCGCTGCTGCGGTTAATGGTTTCCGCGAGATCATCCACCCGGATGGAAACGCTGATACCGCCACGGATATCCCCTTCATGATACCCCTGGACGGCGTGGCACTTCAGACAGTGTTTTTCGGTCTTAAGCGCGCTCATGAAGCGAAACAGCTGCTTTCCATTCTCCATCTGAAATTCGCTGAATTCCTGCTTCCCTTTTTCAATGATTCCCAGAGCCTTCTTTTCCCAGTTGTCAGGGGCGTTCTCCGGACGGATCGGTTTCAGGCTGGTGATATGCCCCTGGGGCGCGCCCGAATGTTCCCTGGAGATTTCGTACAGCTGGCGGTTCATATAGGCAGGGTTGATCAAGGTAAGATGCCTGCCGGACGGCGTGGCAATATCGCGCTCCGGCACGTCAAGATACGGATTCGGCGGCGTTTCCGGGGTCACCGGCACATATACGCCGCCATGCCTGGCGGCCCAGCGGCGAAAGGCAACATCCTTCTCGTAGGTGGCGCGTGCACTGCTCAAGGCATTGGAGAGTAAAAAAGATTCCCGGTCATCAAGCTCTCCGATAAGAACAATTGCCGCGGCAGTTGTCCAGACGACTGCCGCAATAACGAAAAGGGGAATAAAAGGGATGGCGCGTCTCTGTGACGGGGTATTTGAATCTGTCATTATTCCGGTTTCGCCTCCTGAACAGCCATGATTGCTTCTCTGAGCACGCTCAACCGGTACGGCTTCTGGATGAACCCGGCCAGACCTTTGCCCGCAAATTTTTGCGTAACCTCCTGCTCGTTAAAACCGCTGGACATGATCACCTTGACATCCGGCCTGATCTGTCGAAGCTCCCTGAAGCACTGTTCGCCATCCATATGCGGCATGGTCAGGTCAAGGATGACAAGGTTGATATCGGGAGAGGACTTGAACAGCTCTGCCGCCTTCCATCCGTCGTCCGCAGTGACGACGGAAAAGCCGAGCTCTTCCAGCATTTCTGTCCCGATATCACGCACCTCCTTCTCATCGTCAACCAACAGGACACAGCCGGCACCGCGTAGCGTGACGGCGCGACCGGGGTTGGCGGACGGGACGACCGTGCGGGCGCCGGCAGGAAGCAGGATCTTGAAAGAGGTCCCCTTGCCCGGTTCACTGTAGACCTTGATGGAGCCCTTGTGTCCGCGCACGATTCCGAGCACCGCAGCCATGCCGAGGCCCCTGCCGGTGAATTTGGTGGTAAAGAACGGGTCGAACAGCCTGGACAGCGTCTCCTTGTCCATACCACAGCCGGTATCCGCTATTTCCAGGTACACATACCGCCCTTCATGCAGCTCGTCATCCTGCCACACGTCTTTCAGGTAACCGCGGCTGCACTCCATGGAGCCGGTGGTGATCGATATCACACCGCTTTTATCGCCGATTGCTTCCGAAGCATTGATCACCAGGTTCATGACGACCTGGTGCATCTGGGTAGCATCGGCTTCCACCGGAGGAAGCTCCGCCATCAGGTTGAGCCGCAGGACGGCTTTTTTGGATATCGAGACCTCCAGCATATGCAGCATCTCTTCCATCAGCCGGTTCAGATCGATAGCTTCGACCACGAACCGTCCTTTGCCGGAGTATGCCAGCATCTGCTTGGCTAGATCGGCGGCCCGTGCCGCCGATTGCTCGATCCTGTGCAGGTTTTCGACAGCGGGAGACTCCTTGTTGATCCGCATCAGGGCCAGGTCGGCGTTGCCGATGATGGCCATCAGGATATTGTTGAAATCATGGGCGATACCACCCGCCAGCACACCCAGGCTCTCCAGTTTCTGGGCGTGGAACAGCTGGCGTTCCAGCATGTCGCGCGCAGCCTCGGCCCGCTTGCGCTCGGTAACATCGCGGTGAATTGCAAAAACCATCCGGTGCCCGGCAAGCTCGATCGTTTTCAGGAAGACCAGCATGGAACGGCTCTCGCCGGACGCGGTGACATGAGCAGCTTCAAAGTTTACAGTCCCCTCACGGCGCATAATTTCCATCATAGCGGGAATATCGGTGGTGCCCTGCGGGCCTTCAAGATCTGCGACCGTGAGCGCGGCAAATTCCTCGCGGGAATAGCCAAGCATTGAGTGGGCGGCCGGATTAAACTGCAGCGGCGCAAGTTCCGGTACACTCCAGAGCACGATCCCATCCGGAGACTGCTCAAACAGGGTGCGGTAAAGGGTCTCGGAATCCTGCAGGCGCCGATGGGATTCGGCCAGCCGGGAATAGTTCGAGACTTCGTTGTCCAGCATCAGGCCGGCATAGACGAAAAAAGGTGCCAGATCGTCATAGATGCTCTGGTCGGTAAGCTGCATCCCGTCCATGCAGATAGCACCTATTTTCCGCTCTCGCGACAGCAGGGGAAAGATCCAGTTTTCCATTGGGATAGGGCCATCCGCTCCCGGACAGGGGACGGACATGCCGGGACTGCTGACTTTCCGGGGCTTTCCATGCGCAAGAACTGGGGCAATATCAGGGTGGTCGGACTCCTGGAACTCATGGCTGGCTCCGTAGACATCCCGAAGCTGCCAGGCATCATCCAGGCGGAAAATGATCGAAATATTGGCCGCTCCGATAGTCTGCATCAGAATATCGAGGATGTGCTGTACCGTATTGTCAAGTCCGGCCACCGAACTGAGGCTTATCAGCAGCCGGTTTATCAGTTCAAGCCGCGACTTGCTCCTGGCCAGTTCGGACAGGCGCTTTTCCAGCTCATCCGGTGTCGCGGGTGCGTTTAGCGTACCGCTATTCATGGTGCTCCTTCGCTCGTTCAATAGTGGCCGCAAGGTTTGCTTCAAGATGATCGAGTTCCACATCCCTCCAGCGCAGCTCCAGAGATGTCATGGCGCTGATGGCTTCTGCTTCGGCACTGAACTCGCCTGAACAGGGGGTGCGGATCGCCAGCAGGTAATTGTGGGCACTGCGGAAAATGCTGCGCATGATCTCCGGGTCGCCCGGCATGACAGCGCCGACGATCTCCTTCCAGTGGAGCGCCCAGTCTTCAAACAGAAAGAAGGCGCCGTTCTCCAGCTCCCGGCAGAAAATCTCATGCCCCAGACAGATATCAACACAGTTCTGTCCCGGCGTTCTGATGACCCCGGCCGCTCCCAGAATCTGATCCATGCGGGGGTGACAGGCGCCGTAGAACACTATCGACGGCTGGCCGGAATAATGCCGGAGACACTGTTCCAGGGCACTCTGCAGCCGGGCAAAATCAACGTGCAGCCCGGACGGGAGAAATGCCGGCCGGCTCTGCCAGCCGTTCTTTGCAATCAGAAAACGAATTTCCTTCTCCAGGATGCCACAGCCGATGATGACCGGGGAGGCGGTCACAGCCGGTTTCCCGCGTATGAACCATGCCGTATGGCGGCATCCACCAGCGCCCTGATGTTCTCATCGGGGATACTGAAGGGCATCAGCAGGGTGCCGAAAATGAAGCCC
>Ga0172380_10005908_pt1 | contig 14533 bp, 10 predicted proteins | sample Leawe162metaG_FD_119747 | JGI IMG/M metagenome (GOLD analysis project Ga0172380, IMG submission 119747) | Leachate microbial communities from a municipal landfill in Southern Ontario, Canada - Leachate well 162 metaG | ecosystem: Engineered > Solid waste > Landfill > Unclassified | place...
AAGAAAACATACAGGTTATGGCATGAATAAATTAACACCAAGAGAGAAAATTATTAAAGCTATGTTTCAACAGCTTGGAAACACCCAGATAAAAAAGGTAACATTAACCCTGCAACCTTACAAAAATTGACAAAACATACTTTTTCATTTATTATATTATTACTTAAAGTAAGCCAGATGGTTACCCCGCTTGCGGGGAGGAAAGTCCGGGCACCTGAGAGCAACACGCTCGTGAAAGACGCTAAGTAATCTTGAAAAGGACTCTCAGCGTCCCAAATGAGCGGGCCGTGAGGTTCGAGAATAGCGCAACAGAAAATAAACCGCCGAAGTTATGCTCGCATAACTGGTAAGGTTGAAATCGTGTCCTGACATAAAAACAGGACTTCGACATCGCAAGATCGTCGGAGCGGTAAGAGCGCACGCGTTCGTATGGCAACATGCGTCTGTGGCAAGCCTCGTGTGGTGCAAGTGAAGTGGACCAAATATGCCAAATCCCTGCTCGGGACGGCTTCCGCGGTCTTCACGCTTAGATAGATGCCATTTAAACAGAACTCGGCTTATGGCTTGCTTTAAGTAAAGAAACATCAGTTTTTTATAACTGGTGTTTTTTATTACACATATTTTCTCAATCTGAGACAAGCAATTCATACCTCTCGCCCCCTGAGGTAGTTATGACAGAGCGATAAATTGATATAAAGTAATTGGCTCCGGCAGCTCGGGGTACTTTTCTATAGAGAGGAACTTTCACTATGGATACCACACCCGCTGCCATCGAGCAGCAACAGTCCCCTTTGACAAGGGAAGAACAGGCTCGACTGGATGAAGCCATTGCAAATAGGGAAAGCATATCAAATGCGCTTGCTGACTGGATCAGAAATGAAGTCGGTGCCGATAACGCGAGGATAGAATGCTTCCTTGCACGTCATCGGATCAAGATTAACGGTATGACAGAGCGCACGATCAGAGACGCAATAAAGGTAGCCCTCACAGGAAGACTTAGCAATGGGATGGCCATCTGCCCTCAGGCAGTCATCTGGCATCTCTGCAAAGCCGCCAAACATGATTTTCCAGAGATCCTCTGGACATCACTGGAAAACGAACTGAACGGGTCGATAAAAGTTGTCTCGGTATCCACAGCCGGTGTACAAATTCAAGACGTCGATCCCGACGCACGTTTTACTCCTATGCAGTTTGGACGAGAAGTCGAACGTCGGTTGAAAGCCGACAAACGCACTCGATCCGATCTCGCTGCAGAAATAGCTGCTATGGGAATTCAACGTCCAGTGGCGACCCTCGTCGGCGATATCACGAACCTTATCAAGGCAAGTCAAAACTTAGGCGGCGGTTCCATGAAATGCAAATTGGAAGTTGCCCGTGCAATCTGCACTATCTGTTTGATTCCCGCGCAAAAAATTCCTATCGAGTATTTGGAAGAGGAACAACGGCGCCAGAAGGGCTGTGCACTGCGTAGCAGAGATCATACAAGTCGTATCCAAAGCACTAGTAGAAGTGGTTCGAGAAGCGCACATACACCTCCAGACAAGGCGACTACATCTCCTCTACCGTTGCCACCAGCTTCTTCGCCCTCACTGCAGCCTTCATCTCCGCCACTGTTGCCACCAGCTTCTTCGCAAGGGACTTCCTCGTCTACGACGGCCAACGGAACTATCCCACCAGCCAATCAACGTCAGCCGAAGCGCCGGTCCAGGAAGGCGCCAAAGCCACCTGTAAAGAATTACGTCGCTATCGTCGGCCAGCTTTCCAGACTCACTCCCTTACGATTTGGCATCGATATGGAATTACAGCGCAAAAAAGCCGAGATGACACAGGTCGAGCTGGCGGAATGTTTACAGACTGCTGGTCTGTTTGATCAAAATCGAGATACTAGATCAATTGTCCAAGCGATCAAAGACATTGAGAATGCCTCGATTATAACCAGCACCATCAAGACATCTTTGGCAGATATCGTTGTCTTTTGTGACCATTTTGGGCTCGAATACGCACTGATCCCCGAAAAATATCTCCATCTTGATCCCGATCTGGCCGCCCAACTGGCGATCAAAGAAAAGGAAGCCCTGAGCGCTCGGCTGAAAGAGATGTCTTTCGATCTTGATGCTGCCCCCGATCCCAACGCCGATGAATACACAGATTTTGGCTACTACCTCCTCGAGGAAGGCGAGAGCCAAAAACTACACCCGCTCTCAGTTTGCTCCAAAGCAAGAGTGCGACCGGATCTAATCGATCTTCTGATTCTGGGAAGACCGTGCACCTTAGAAGAGGGTCGGAAGCTGCTCGAAACCCTCGGAAGCGGTCTGGAGAATCTACCCCGTCCCCTATTGCGAGAACTTTTGAGAATACGACAGTCGTCAGGCGTCCTGCCTGAGTCGCAAAAACCGGCGCCAGCATCAGAAACGAACGAGCTACGGAAAGAAAACGCCAGATTAAACAATCTGCTGCAAACTGCCGAACAGCACAACAGTCGTATCGCCGCCGAAAATGCTCGGGCGCTCAAATTGATCATCGGTCACAAGGAGGAAATTGACCGTCTGATGAAGCAATGTGGCGAACAGGCTCTTGATCTCAAGAAGATGGGCAAAAATGCTACAGACGAACAGGCGAAAGTACATAGTTTAATCGACATGTTCCGTCGAAATCAGAATGCGATCACTGCCGCTTTCAGTGGAAGAGTTAGCAATGAAAAACTCTCAAGCTATGTCGATAAGCTAATCTCAGCCCTAAATATCGCCGCACGGGGTTTCATCCCCAACTATCTCACCCCTGAAGAACTCGCCGCACGTGAAACGCTCGAAGCTGCCGGTGAATAGATCACCCAATCTTAGCAATTGCTACCATAACATCACCCCCACGGCAGCCGGACCCCCTCCGGCCGCCGTGTTTTTTTATATTAAAATAGCTCCCGCCAACTTGCCAAAACGCTGAATTTATGTTAAAACCAATCATACGGAGGGAAGTACCATGTCAAAATTCCACGACATAAGCGTGGTAGCAAAATACTCGCTCTTTCTGCGCAAGCTAGGTTTCTCCGATAATTGCACGCCTGATGAACTCGATATCACTGGCTTGAGTATCCCCGAGAACCTACTTCTTGCATTCTTTCAGAATCGGATGGGTGAATTATCCGATGAAGAGATCGTTTCTTTCTATGAGCTTTTTGGAGCGATGAACTGCATTCGCGTTACGAAGATGAGCGTAAAAATCGCTCAATTCATGATGCTCGCAGGTGTAATTCCCGAAAACACGCGCTCGATTGTTGAATTCGGCGGCGGGCCTGGAGTTTTGGCAAATTTTATCCGCAAAGAGATCGGCTGCAAGATCAGTGTTCTCGATGCCTGCATGTCATATCTTCACTACTGCCAAATGCTTTCTCTGCAACTACAAATCGAGGTGCCGACTATCCATTCGCTCGGGGATGAAACACCCTTGGAGAGCAGTGCCTACGACCTCGCATTCGCCATTGATATGATCGATTGTAGCAGCCGCTGGGAGCAAATCATCAGGGAAATGGCACGCGTCGCACGAAACGTAGCCGTCATCTACACCCCCTATTCGAGGTTCCGCTACCTTGACCCGAGGAAAGTCAGGGATGAGTTCGGAGCCAACGGATTAGTTATTACTCATGACGAGGTCTTCAATCCGTCGCATTTAGTCGGCGGAGACGATACCGAGTCCATATGGTTTATGATTACCGGCGCCCGCCGGTAAAGAATGACCATCATTCAACGGCAGCCGGACCCCCTCCGGCCGCCGTGTTTTTTATTTATAGAGTTGAGAATTTAGCTTAAAAGTGATATTATTTTCCGAGTAATAGATATTTTAAATATTCCGAGATCGTCTAATGGTCCGACTCGCCCCTTGGGCGGGCAGTACAATATTTTAAACATATTTTTATTCCGAGATCGTCTAATGGCAGGACAGCGGCCTTTGAAGCCGTGAATCATGGTTCGAATCCATGTCTCGGAACCAAAAGAAATAGATCAGCTTGTCTGGTCTTTTTCTTTTGGTTGATGATGGATTCGAACTGGGAAGGGGTCGGGAAACGGTAGTTTCCCGTAGAGGAAAACACTAAAAACCGTGGGTTTTTAGAAGCGAGTCAGCCGAGCGCTCGAGATCCCATGTCTCGGAACCATAATAAAAACACCAAGAAATTGGTGTTTTTATTATGGTTCCGTTGAATTTTGGATATTAAGGTATTTGAATTCTTTTACAAATAATGAGCTTGTCCCAGAATTCCCAAATAGCAATTTAATAAAAAGAGACATCAAGAGCTAGTTCGGGTATACTAGTTAATTTTCAAGCTAATTTAATAACCTAAAAGAGGATCAAGATGTCTCGACATAGTCAGTTTATTGTGGTATCATTTTGTGTCCTAGTTGGACAAAGGAGGATTGGCATGGAACAAGTACCTCGAAAAAAAGCAACGACTGTCTGCAAGTTCGGTCAAGGTGAGTTAACTTGCGCGTACCTGATCGCGGGGAGTGTCTTCGAATGTGCCAAAGACACTTCACAGGAGATAGCGATCGAAGAAAGGCTGAAGGCTGGAACAAATGTAGCAAAGGGCTACAACTGCTCCAAGGGACGCGGCAGTTGCGTCATGGTTTGTGTCAACAAAGATGTCTCCTGTGACACCTGCCATGATCACAGCAACATCGTGTGCAACTCGGATAAGCTTACCGAGGGCGTTCCGTTGTGTGGTGACCGGTGCTCGCGCGAGAGAGGACCGTGTCCGGCAGGGCAGTATGCCAGCATACTCGCATTCTTCAATGCGATTACGAGGCCGTCAGGCGCTACCGCAAAAAAATGAACATAAACCAAGTGAGGGCAAGGATGGGGATCATCCGGCAAGAGATTTTGTCTCTTGCTTGCCCCTTTTATCTCAAAGTTTGAGCTATGAGGTGGCGAGACTAATCTATATCTTTATTTCGTAAACGTACGGAAACTGGCAAAATGTTCGGAGGAAATTGCAAGGCTATTGACTCAATTGACTACTTTAATCAGCCACCCCAGTTTCCCAGGGCGGCTGGTGCGTTGGTCTATTTGTCGATCAGACTGCTTTGCGAATGCAATCAGCGCCGATGTCGGCGCGGTAGTCGAAACCGCCTTCTACTTCGATTTGTTTGGCGATTTCGTAAGCGATGGCGATTGCTTGCTCGAAGCTGTCGGCTAAGACGGTGACGTATAGCACCCGTCCGCCATTAGTGACGAGATTGCCATCGTCGTCAATCGCTGTCCCTCCGTGGATGATGGTGACGTTTTTCGGCAGATTTTCGGGAAGTATAATTTTTTTACCCTTTGCATACTTCCCTGGGTAGCCTGGACTGGTCAGGGCTACAGTCAGCGCTTTTTTCCTTCTCCACCGTATTTTCACCTCACTGAGGCGGCCTTCGACGGCGGCATCAAGAAGTTCGAGAAGATCGCTGATCAGAAGAGCGAGAATGACTTCGGTCTCCGGGTCGCCGAAACGTACGTTGTACTCGAGGACCTTCGGCCCATCTTTAGTAATCATGAGCCCTACAAACAGGACTCCGGTAAAGTTGCCGAGTTCCTTGAGAATTGGTTTGACAGTTTTCTCAAGGTACTCCTCGATCTGGGCGGCCGTGACTTTCGGATGGGGTGCGGCGTTACCCTTCCCACCGGTGTTCTCGCCGGTATCTCCCTCGCGCACACGCTTGTAATCCTTGCCCGGTTTAAGGGCAATGGCATCCTGGCCGGAACAGATGGCGAGCAAGGATACTTCATAGCCTTCAAGATATTCTTCGATGATGACGGCATAGCCGGCCTCTTTGAATTCCTTGTCAACAAGGACACGTTCCACAGCATCGAGGGCTTCGGCACGGTTGGCACACATCAGCGCACCTTTGCCGAGCGCAGCTCCCGGAGCTTTGACCGCCCAAGGTTTGTCTTCCGGTTGCTCATTAAGCCAAGCCACCGCTGTGTCATAATCGTCGAATACCTGATACGCGGCCGTTGGGACGCCAGTTCTCACCATTAAGTCCTTGACAAAGTCCTTTTCGCCCTCTATCCTGGCACATTCAGCGTTTGGCCCGAAAATGCGCAATCCTTCATTTTGGAAGGCGTCGACGATACCAGCGATAAGCGGGTCCTCGGGACCGACTATTGTGAGGTAGATATTCTTCGCCTTGGCGAACGCAACCAGTCCCTCAATGTCCGTGGCTGCGATAGCGACGTTTTCAACGCCGCGCAAGCGAGCCGTGCCACCGTTTCCGGGGGCACAATAAATTCTTCCGATGCGGTGGCTATGGTTGCGCATACAATCGAGTAATATTTTTAGTATGATTGCATACTCACGTCCGCCGCTACCAACTACGAGAAGGTTCAACTCGCCTGGGACATTTCTGAAGAATCTTGACAACTTCATTCTCCTTCTTTGGCCTGTTGGCCGAAACTAATTCGCACTATAGAGAGAAAGTATGAAAAAGTAAACAATCGCATAAGTACAAAGAGAGCTTGCTCGTCCTCATGTTTACAAATATCTTACGAGTTCTTCCACTAGTCTGTCTTCACGAAAATATGGCTCGATTCAATAGAATTGAGAAGGTTTATATATAAGGAAAGAGCTTACAGCGACTTGGCTAGTATGATAATAAGAAAAATACCGACAGCATTTAACAAGAATGTAACCAAGAGAAAATGCCAATTTTTAATCCTCGATAAGCCCATGAGCCCAATTCCTAGCTCATCGGGTAGCGGCGAAGCGATGATAAGGGCGCCAAACAAGGGGACCATCCATGCAAAAAAGGGACTTCTAAATAATTTTTCCAGAAAGGTACCACCACTTTTTTTAACAATCGGAGTCAGCTCCTCGAATACTTTGTCCTTCAAAAAACGGAAAATCAGATAATCACCAATTACAGCACCCAACCCGGCGGTAATCGCTACCAAAAACGGATCGAGCGTTTTTGCAGTATCGAAAATGATAGCTGAAGCAGGCGCTACCGTAAACATCGATACAAAAAATATTCCGCTAATGAAGCTGCCGAGATAGCCCAGGCTACCGATGCTTCTTATGAACGTTTGCACTTCGGGAGATTTTAGAAAATAAAAGAAGAAGAATAAACTAATTAGTAATAATGTTGTGTTTTTGTAAGGCCAATTTTTCCAAACAACTCTTTGCATAATTTTTCAAATAATTAATGATCTTTTTCAAGTTACTTCTGGCCCGAATGCCACAGCAACCTGAATATCTGCCTATCTATACTAAGAGCTCAGGGCTGTTCGGTGTATTTCCTCCAGGTCGGTCTCCGTTTTGTTCCAGATATCGAGATTGAACTCTCCCAGATATTTGTCGACTTCCCAGCCTCTGTATACATCACCGGTTCCATCAATTTCCAAAACATCGGCCCGATAGAGAGAAAGCAACATCTTCTTCGACCTCTCATCCTTGAAAAGATTATCAAAGCTAGCTTTGGCTTTTTCTGCTCCTGACATATCATTGGATTGCAAACTTTGCAGAATCTTACCGGGAAGTTCATCATATTGGATCAAAGCCAAGATATCCTGCTTCTCACTGACAGATAAGCCTCGAACCTTATCCAAATATCCGATCGCAATTGTTGGATTTTCGAACCACTGTCCTGCTTGTTGCTGGTCTGTTTTCCCGATGTCATGCAATCTGGCAGCGATAGTAACCAACTCTATATCGCGCGCCGATAAGCCATATCGCTCAGCAAAGACACGGGCCGTTTCCGTTACTCGAACGAGATGCTCAGCTAAGTTAAATTTGTGAAGAGTGCTTTTTTGCTCAATCTTTAAATCATCCAGATATAGTGTTTGGTCAACAGTTTTATCGATCATCTGCTGGAATATTTCGCTCGAACTTTTACTCGGATCGATAGATTCCATCGTTGCAGTCTGCGTAAAGCTAGAAGGGTCATATGGCTTTTGGTCATCTTGCCGTTCATCAAACTCCTCTTCCGTGAATACCAATCTGCCCTCAGCATCGTATACGGGTATATAAAACTCATTATCGGCGATCTGATTTTTGACCTGATCCAGCGCTTCTGGGTTCATACAGATGATAGATTTAATTTCTGTCGACGGCATGCCTCCGAGCATGACATAATGCAGATTCCCGACAATCCCCGCAAATTCATCTTTCCCTGAAAGATAAGATCGATCGCTGCGGTCGAAGATAACGATCAAACCGGTTCCATCTTTTGCATATGATCTGACTCCGGTCTTTTTGTTGAAGTCTTCCATGCTCTGTATCGTACCCCTATCGAGTTTCCAAAAATCAAAGTGAAAAGGATATCTGTCGACGCTTGAATGTTCGCCGATAGATTCTCCCGGCAATCCCCCGTTCTCCAAGATCATCGGTAGTGTGTTCACTCCGGTTCCATGGGCAGCAGACGGACCATTCAACCGGAAGGTATCAGGAACGTCAAGACAATTTCTATCATGGGCCGCACTTTTTTCAGACAAATCTTGAGATAAGCCGATGGATCTGCTGATATGATAATGATAGATCATTTTCTTATATATCGGTAAGAAACGGTTGAAGGGAATACCATTTTGTTGAAAATCAGTTAATTCATCATCAGATAAGGCCTCACCTTCAATCAAATAACTGCGTAGACGTCTCGGCTCTGTCTGGGTCAGATCGATCTCCCGGAAATTGAAATCCTTGGTGATATTGAAATCATCGACTTTGTAAGAGATTGAAGGATCAAACACAATCTTTGGCAACACATTGACTCGATAATTGCTTTCTGATTTCATCAGATCCTCCCCTATTTTTGTATCCGTGAAGAGGAATAATTGTTTCCAATAAGGAATCTTAGCAGAAAAAATAGCTTGAATCTCCCTGGCCTTGTTTGAAACATTCCCGTTTTCGAAGACTTTGCCAATGACCGGCCCACGCATATTATACAATTGACCGCCGGGAGCCAGAAGATTGTTGAAAAGCTGCGGAAAGTCCTCGAGCAGTTTCATGACATCGTTCACTTTTTCAGGCTGCCTACCAAGAAATCGCAAACAGGATTGATTGGCGAATATATCTTTTTGCTCATCTGGTCTCTCACCGACAAATTTGGAAAAGGCTCGAAGGCTCTCTCTAAACTTCGCTGTGCAATCATCGCTAATCTGCATGGCTTTTTCGCGGTCTTCTGCAAGTAACGGATCAGTCAGTCTTCCGTACGTCAGGAGAGATTTGCTGATGGCTGACATCGTTTCATCATCGATTGACCATTCGCTGCCTTGCTCCATAGCAATTCTCTCCAAGACATAGCCGATATTTTCTTCACTACTAAGCCAGACTACTATCGGCTGGATGTTGGCAAGATCGATATCTTTTTCACCATAACCATTTCTAGGAGTGTAAGCAAAATTAGGCGTGAATTTCTGAATTAGCTTCATCTGGAAGATAAAATTATCGGTGTTTTCTGCCAGCATCGAATATGATTTTAGTTCATTATAGTGTATCTCTAGCATCAAATTGTTCTGTGCGGATCGCTCAAATAAATCCCTGGTTTCCTTTGGATTCTTAAGTTCATTTATCCCATTCCATGGATGTTCGCCATAGAATCGATGACGGTGATTTAATTCGACCGCTAGCAGAAGTCTTTCATTATCATCCCCCAATTTAGCTAGCGTCTCTAACTTTGTATTACCTGGGTAAAGTTCCTCTCCATTGTTTCCAATGATCCTTATCAATGACCGGAAAGCTTTTATGACATCAACCTGATCAAATCCCTCAGGCGCGAACTCCTCTAACAGACTTGTGATTTCGCTGTTATCGGACTGTGCAGCCAGAAAAGCCGCCCGGAAAATAATATCAGTTGCTTTCTTATCAACCTCATGTTTTGAATCAGGCGAAAGTTCTTTATAACTAGATAGAACTTGGAATAAAAGATTGTCGTCCCGCAGAGACCTCTCTGCTGCTTTTTGGGCCAACCTTGCCTGTATTCCTGCACCAAAGTCTTCCTTTGGTGAGCTTGATAGATAGGATGATAAGTCCTGCCATGTACTCTGATCCAAGGCACCGTCCTTGTAATACTCCAATATAGGATCAAGAATTTTAACCATTTTGAAATTAGACTTCACTTTGAGTTCTTGCAAAGATAGTCTGATGGATAAATTTTGTATTTTATTATAGAAAGGATTGGCTCGAGCGTGGCCACCGTTCTCAGTAGGCGGCAAAATATTTTGCTGGTATGCATCCGGGTTGTCTTTCATTAGAGATACGAGCTCTCTCAATAATGCGGCAGTTTCCTCCGGCAGTTCGCCGGCTTGATCCTCTGATAAGCCATCGAATTCTTCAATATAAGTATTTATTGTAGGGGTAAGTGAGCCAGGATTCTCCTCTCTATTATCCATTTTTCGACGCAAAAACTGTAATATTGCGATAGGAAGACCATACGGACTCCTCATTTCAAGTAGTTTCTTAGCACTGTCAACTGTGTCTTCGGCATAAAAGTCCCGCCCATTTACGCCAAGATACGTACTCTCGTTCATATCAAATACAGATCTGATAGCTTTTTGAAGTTCGGGGTGGGAATCAGCAAGCGCTCTCAGAGTTGCCGGCGAAATCTTACGGAAAAAAGCGCTTAATTCTTGAAGCTTCATACGCGCTTGTTCAGCTTTCCCGCTCATCGATTTAGAGCCATTTCTAATCTCTTCTCTGGGGTGAGTTGGGATCTTCCAAAGAATGCCCTCAGTATTTACAAACCGAAGGAAGTAATCTGACTGAACCTTACTTGCATTACTGTCGCCGTCATCTATTTCCGACCGCAAATTAATATAGCGCTCCATAATCACAACAAGCGGCTGTAGCATCTCCGGTCTTGTTGCATTGGATTCAGGATCAGGCAAATTTGCAAGTAAGTCCGAGTCATCAAAAATCTCCGGATCAACCGCCTCCAGCGTTTTCTCTCTCTGACTCTCAAAAACCGCAAACAGCCGTTGACCGGCCGCTGATATGATTTTTGCAAACCGGTCCACCGGTTTTAGCGGGTTTTCTTCCTTGAAATTGTCGTCATAGAGTTTTTGTCCTTGCTCGAGTATCAAAATTTTACGCTTGGTCTCGGCTAACAGACTAGATAAATCACGGGATTTTTCTCGTAAGGGCTCTGTAACCATACCTGCAGCTACTTTGGCAAACAGTCCTTTACCAGAAGATGCAAATCTGGCAGCGCCTGGTAATCTGGCAAACTGCTGAGCGGCCTTAGTTTCTTTTTCCTTTAATTCGCTCAGTCTCTCTTCGAAATCGACAAAATCACCATGTCTTAGATAGTCTGGGTCATCTGAAGAATAATAATTAATATTTGTCTCTTTGCAAACCGCATTTTTGTATCTCTTATCGATCTCTTTCGCGGTCTCAAGACCTATATATACTTCTGAAAGTTTTTGGACCGCCTGTAAAGCCTTCTCCTGAAAGTTCCTGACCATCGCCGCAATTTCAACTTCTGTAGCTGTATTATCTGCGAGTGTCTCTCCGACTATCCGTTCCATTTCATCCATCAACCCCTCAGCCACAACCAAAGCCGCTTCACCTGACTCTCTATATTCCTCTCTCAGAGTGAAGAGATTATTCCGTAAAGTGGTGGCGTCTGTTTCTCGAACAGTTTCTCGGCCAGAGGGATCAAGACCAGCTGATTCATTCGCGATTTGGGCTGGCAACTCCAGCTTTCCTTTAAATACATCGGTAAGAGATACCAGGCATTCATAAGCGGCCGGAATTGACTCAAAAGCTGCTTTGGCAGTCTTTCTCTCACGTAAATCGGGGGAGTCTTCAGCGGGAGGTTTTACTGTCTCCACAACAGATAGATCTCCTGGCGCCGGCGGATCACCTACCCCAGACACTTCGGGGTTCTCTTTATGATGTTTTCCTGGTACCTCGACCATATATCAGACCAAATTAATAATAAGTCTATTCTATCAAATTAATTGCCAGAGCTGAACAGTAATGCCATTCTTGTTGAATAAATAAGCGTTTTCTGTTATCATCCCGCCAAAGAGCAATTCAGTGCTCATTCGTACCTCCGGAGGTGAATGATGTCCGGTATAACAAAAAACATGCATGGAGGAGGCAGCACACTCAAACCCGAAACCGTCAGCGAAGGACAAACTACCGCTCTTCGATTCCGTTTGCCACAAATGAAGGTAAAAGATGGAGTAAATACGAGGACCAGGAAATCATGGCTTTCGACCGTCCAACTGATCGTGATCTGGCAAAGAGACTCGGTCGTTCGATGCAGGCTATTCAGGGCCGGAGAGCAAGACTTTTGAAACTTCAGGCAGGCCGCGAGGCCAATGTGTCCGCACCCCCGCGGTGAAAGGGGAATTGGAAGGAGATCATTGTGTTAAATGGTTTTTCTGATCGTTTAAGAGGTGTCTTTACCGCCCTACCGACGCCTTTAAACGATAATGGGAGGATTGATCTGGTCACGATGACCCGTTTGCTCGAATTCCAGCGTCATCAAAAGATTGATGGTATTGTTCCCGCCGGGACAACCGCTGGCGTTCTGGAAGAGTACGAACAGATGGGGATCATCGGCTTCGTCCTTCGATACGGACAATCCCACGGATTGCACGTCCTACCAGGCCTTGGGAGCAATTCCACGCGGCACTCCATCAAACTCACCGAATTCGCCGTCAGCCTGGGTGCCAAAGCCGGACTCTACGTTGATCCGTATTATTACTGCCCGAATTCTGTTCAGCTTCGCATGGACTACTACAGCCCGCTGGCTCAGACCTTTCCAGGGTTTGGGATCGTCCCCTACGTCATCCCTGGCAGGACAGGAGGCACCGGTCTGGAGCCGAGGGACTTAAGCATTCTCGCGAACAGCCACCCCAATATCATCGGGGTGAAGTACGCCGCCAGCAGCCATGAACGTGCCGCCAAGATGCGAAGCCTCTGTCCTACCCTTCGGCTGATGAGCGGCGATGATGACCAGACTTTGCCGCTGATGCGGGACTCTTCAACAACCTTCGACGGCGCCATTTCCGTGATGAGTAACGTCATCCCGCTGGCTATCGGAAAGATGATCCGCCGTCAAAGGTCCGGGAAAGCCGTAGAGGCTGCCAAGATCTCGCAGCAGATCGCCCCGCTGCTTGGCATCGTCTCGGTTAGATCGGGGACATGTGATGATTACGACTTCCCCGGGCACAAGAAGGAGCTGCTCTGGCGTAACCCGTTACCACTCCTGACCATGATGGCCGGCCTCGGGATGATTCCTTTCTCGATCCGCCAGCCCCTCGGCAAGATGCCCCTCGATGCCGTCCTGATCGTACGGTCGGCACTACGTCAAGTCTGGACCGACGCCCAATGGGCGCTGGATCCCATCGCTGATTGCTTCGGCGTCAATGTCGAAGAACGCATTGAGGATGACCAGATTTGGCAAAGCCTCGCCCGTGCATGCTGATGCCAATTCATGTAAGCCGCAAGCCCTCGGAGACAATCCCGTGTCTCCCTGGGCTTTTTTATTTTAGAAAAAAGGCCCCAGCTGCACTATGCAGTTGGGGGCATCGAATCTTGCTAAAACTAGGCAGGATCTGTTGATCACGGATGAACCGAATCGGGCCAGAGAGCTTCGATGTAGAGACCATCAATCTGCAAATCGTCCGATATCAGATACCCATTGGCATTATACCGGACGAATTGATCGCCTTGCCAGTAAATCCGGTTCTCGGCGTTCAAAATGTCCCAGTGATTGTACTCAGCGTCGCATTCACCATCACCGTCAAAGTCATTGAAGAGGAGAATACCATACTGAAGGTTTTCTTGTGGATTTGGTGGCAAAGGCAGATTGATCTTTACAGTCTGCCATCCTCCACTGATCCGGGGCAATCTTTTCAGCGTACTCTCCTCATACTTCTCCGATCCATAGCCGTCATGGATCCAGATCAGTGTTGGCCGGGCTGAAGCCGAGTTGTATTTGACTTCGACTGTTACGAAAGGACCGCTCGGATTGTCGAGATCATTCGCGCCCCCTCCGCCGCCACATCCGGCGAAGAGGAGTGCTGCCATCAAGGCAGTCAGGAGAGAGAACCATTTGAGCATCTAAAAACCTCCAAAACATTTGATTCCGGCCGATCATATCGGCTGCAACTATTCAAAGTTTTTTCTGCCTGCGAGCAGGGAGGCCACGAGCAACCAATTTGCTTGTGTTATGAATAATATACTACTTTTTCATAAGTAATTAAAATAGCCGGTTGCCTCTCATAAAAGCTATCTTGTGGCCATTTGAAACTCTGATCAGGAATTTTTTCTGTGATTCCAAAAACCCTATCAAACGTATTTATTCTTCGAATGGTGCTCTTAAAAATGAGAAGTCTGTCGCTGCACTAATAAGTGACCAAAGTTCTCGCCGTTCATTCTCGAACAATAAGAAACAGGGAAAAAGTAAGGTTTTTGGAATCACGATTTTTTCGGCGTTCACTTTTCAAGACCTTGGAAACACTTAGGCAGTTTGTAGAGCTGGAAATTGGGCTAGTTTCTGTGCTGGTGTCATGAAGTTGATGCCCATGTGAAGTCTCTGGTTGTTGTAATGAATCA
>Ga0172380_10005909_pt1 | contig 14533 bp, 16 predicted proteins | sample Leawe162metaG_FD_119747 | JGI IMG/M metagenome (GOLD analysis project Ga0172380, IMG submission 119747) | Leachate microbial communities from a municipal landfill in Southern Ontario, Canada - Leachate well 162 metaG | ecosystem: Engineered > Solid waste > Landfill > Unclassified | place...
ACTGATGCCCGCCTGGGCGACCTTCAGCGCACTGACTCCTATTCCATACACTCCTGAACCCATCTATCTATCTCCTGACGTCCCGTCGCTAGGGCTATCGGCAAGTTGCAACAAAACTTTAGGCTTTTGTACTGATACGGCCGATCACCTGTGCCAGCTTGTCGGCATAGTGCGGATCGGTGGCATAGCCGGCCCGTTGCAGGGATTGGGCGAATTGCATCGCATCCTGCTCCCCTTGCACCCCCGCATAGCGCGGGTTATCGCTCAATAATCTGGCGTAATCCTGAAATCCATCGGCGTAGGAATCATAGGCACGGAAGCGTTCCACCTGTTTGGCGGCGACACCGTCGTGATATTCGGTGGTGGTGACTTCTGCCACCTTCCCGTGCCAACCCTTGCCCGCCTTGATGCCGAACAGGTTATGGCTGGGGCTGCCGTCCGCCTGCCTGATCTCGTGCTTACCCCAGCCGCTCTCCAGCGCTGCCTGCCCCAACATCAACTGGGCCGGGATACCGGTCATACGGCTGGCCTGCTCGGCATGCGGTAACATCCGATCCACAAAAGATTGACGATCATTGCCGTATTGGGCAGCAGAGGCGCCGCGCGGAACGGTGATTGGTGCATGCGGATCGAGTTGACGCACCATCAGATCGGCCAAACCCACCCCGCGTTTGGACATTTCCTGTGCCAGTTGCTGATCGAGCATGCCGGTGAACATTTTGGTCTGTTCGCTATCCAGCATGCCGTCCTGCGGAGTCGCCTCGCGCATGCTTTTCAGCATCATGTTGAGGAACACCATCTCGAACTGTTGCGCCACCGTTTTGAGTGCCTGATCGGGTGCCTGCCGCGCCTGATAGCGCAGCTTGTCCAGCGCCTGACTATCGGCGGCAAGAGAAGTGGAAAATGTCGGAGAAGCGCTCACGGCCTGACGACTTCCAGAAGTTGATTTTGCCGGATGAAGCACAACGAGCGAGCACGCGATACCGCGATTCGCCCGCAAGATGAGTCTATGCAGGGCATCAGATGATTTCCAGTTCCGCGCGCAACGCACCGGCTGCCTGCATCGCCTGCAGGATAGCCAGCAGATCCTGCGGGGTGGCACCGATGGCATTCAGCGACTTAACCACCTCACCCAGCGACACCCCGCGCTTCAGGTGCAGCAAATTACCCGGCTCCGCCTTGATCTCGACGCTGGCGTTACTCACCGCCGCCGTCTGGCCGCCCGCCAGTGGATTGGGTTGACTGACTGCATTGTCGGCGCTGATCACCACGGTCAGATTACCGTGTGCCACGGCGCAATCGGCCAGCATCACATGCTGGTTCATCACTACCGAACCGGTACGTGCATTGATGATGACTCTCGCCCCGCCCGCCGCCGCATCCACTGCCAGATTCTCGATACGCGACAAAAACTGCACACGCTCATTGCCCGGTGGCGCAATGACCTGCACCGTGCGTGCATCGAGCGCGCTGGCGATGTGGTTATCGGGAGAAACGTCGCGGTTGATGGTATTGGCCATGCGCGCGGCGGTGGTGAAATCGGCGGTGTTGAGTTGCAGATAGATGGAATCACCCTGCCCCAGCGCAGTCGGCACCGCGCGTTCCACAGTCGCCCCGCTCGGGATGCGCCCCACACTCAAATGGTTGATCACAGTCTTGCTGCCGCCCGCCGCCGCACCCGCACCGCTCACCAGCAGACTGCCCTGTGCCATCGCATACACCTGACCGTCCGCACCTTTCAGCGGTGTCATCAACAGCGTGCCACCGCGCAGACTCTTGGCATTGCCAATCGAGGAAACCGTGATGTCTATCGTCTGGCCGGGGCGCACAAATGGCGGCAGCGATGCCGTCACCGTCACCGCTGCCACGTTCTTCAATTGCAGGCTGGTACCGGGCGGCAGCGTCACCCCCATTTGCGCCAGCATGGTCACCGTGCTCTGCACGGTGAACGGGGTCTGCGTGGTCTGGTCGCCGCTGCCGTCCAGGCCAACCACCAAACCGTAACCGAGCAATTGATTCTCGCGCACGCCCTGCACGCTGGCGAGATCCTTGATGCGTTCGGCGGCGGCACTTGTGACCATCAAGCCGAGCAACAGGGCAAGTGTGAATCGGTCTATGAATCTCATGGCAATCTCCTAGAACGGCAGCACGCTGGTGAAGATATGGGCAAACATGCTGGTCACGTCTGCCGTGTCCAGGCTGGTTGTACCTTTGTATTCCAGATGCACATCGGCCACCTTGGTCGACAGTACGCTGTTGTTGCCGTCGATATCCGGTGGAAATACCACCCCGGAAAAACGCACATATTCATTGGAGTGGCGAATGTTGATCTGCTTCTCGCCCGCCACGCGCAGATTGCCGTTGGACAACACCTCGATCACTGTCGCCGTCAGCGTGCCGCTGAAGGTATTGGCACCGGAAGCATCGCTCTTGCTGGCAGACTTCACGCTACTGCTACCGGACAAGCCGCCGGTAATCGCCGGTGTGGTGATGCCCAGACTGCCGCTGTTTTCCAGGGTCGTGCCGGATTTCCCGGTGGCCGAAGTCACTTCGGCGATGGCAATGGTGAGCAGATCGCCGACCCGGCGCGCGCGCCGATCCTCGAACAGCGGCCGGTCGTTTATCCCCGCCTGAAAGATCGCACCGTTGGCGGGTGGCACGGCGGCAGCGGGTGGCGGCGGCGGAGCGGTCAGCGGTGTGCGGATATTGCTGGCGGGCACGCAGGCGACCAGCTGAAAACCGGCCACCAACAAGATAACGGTGCGAATCATGATGTGCCTCACTAAATCTGCGAAAGTTTTTGCAGCATCTGGTCGGAAGTGGTGATCGATTTCGAGTTGATCTCGTAGGCGCGCTGGGTCTGGATCATGTTCACCAGCTCTTCCACCACGTTGACGTTGGAAGTCTCGACATAGCTCTGATTGATGCTGCCGGTACCGTTGGTCCCCGGCACGTTGGTGTTGGGCGCCCCGCTGGCTGCCGTTTCCAGATGCAGGTTCTGCCCCATGCTTTCCAGCCCGGCCGGATTGATAAAGGTCGCCAGCTGGATGCTGCCCACCTGCACCGGCGCGGTCACTCCCGGCTGGGTGACCGACACCACCCCATCGAGGCCGACGGTGACCGAGAGTGCGTTGGCCGGCAGAGTGATCGCCGGTTGCACCGTATAACCGTTGGCGGTCACCAGTTGTCCCTGGCTGTCGCTCTGGAACGAACCGTCGCGGGTGTAGGCAGTGCTGCCGTCCGGCAGCAATATCTGGAAGAACCCGTTGCCCTGGATCGCCATGTCAAGCTGGTTACCCGTCTGCTGCAGATTGCCTTGGGTGTGGATGCGCTCTGTGGCGATGGGGCGCACCCCGGTGCCGATCTGCAAACCGGAAGGAATCTGGGTCTGCTGCGACGACTGCGCACCGGGTTGGCGCAGGTTCTGGTACAGCAGATCCTCAAACACGGCGCGCGAACGCTTGAAACCGGTGGTACTGACATTGGCCAGATTGTTGGAGATGACATCCATCTGTGTCTGTTGCGCTTCCAGGCCCGTTTTGGCAATCCAGAGTGAACGAATCATGATGAGCTTCCTTTATGAAAATCAGCCGTTGATGTTGAGCAGGCTGCTGGCGTGGCGTGCGTTCTCGTCCGCGTTTTGCAGCAGTTTCATCTGCATATCGAACTGGCGGGCCAGCGCGATCATGCTGACCATGGCATCGACCGTGTTGACATTGCTGCTTTCCAGACTGCCGGACACGACGGTGACGCCGGCGTCCGCCTCGGCCGGACTGCCGTCGCGAGTACGGAACAATCCGTCTTCGCCGCGCACCAGTTGGTCTTCCGCCGGATTGGTCAGTTTGATGCGCCCGACCACGACCACCCCCGCTTTCTGCGTGGTGCTGGGCACGGTGGAAATCGTGCCATCCTTGGCAATGGTTATTTCAGTGTCCTCGGGAATGGTAAGCGGCCCGGCATCACCCAGCACATTCAAACCGTTGCGGGTCTGCAGAATGCCGTTGGGCTGAACCTGCAAACTGCCGTTGCGGGTATAAGCCTCATTGCCGTTGGCATCCTGTACCGCGATCCAGCCGCGGCTGTCCAGCGCGACATCCAGTTCGCGCCCGGTCTGCTGGATCACACCGGGCCTGAAGTCGCTGCCCGGTGTGGAATCAACCACAAAAGTACGCGTGGGCAAGCCCGCTCCCTGCAGGGGCACGCTGCGAAAAGCATCGACGCTGGCGCGAAATCCCGGCGTATTGACGTTGGCCAAATTGTTCGACACCGACGCTTGCCGATGCAGCGTCTGCGTCGCACCTGTCATTGCGGTGTAGATCAATCTGTCCATTTCGTTCCCCTTACCCCAATCCCGTTAACGCAGATTCACGATGGTTTGCATCACCTGGTCCTGGGTCTTCACCGACTGCGCATTGGCCTGATAAACCCGCTGCGCGGTGATCATGTTCACCAGCTCCGCAGTCAGATCGACATTGGAATCCTCCACAGCGGAGGTCTGCAGCGTACCCAGACTGGCCGAACCGGGCACACCGGTAAGCGGCGTACCGGAGGCCGCGGTCTCTCCCCAACTGTTACCCCCCAGTTGTTGCAGTCCCTGCGCATTGTTGAAGTTCGATATCACCACCTGCCCCAGCGTTTTGGTTTGCCCGTTGGAGTAGCGCCCCGAAATGATCCCGTCGGCGCCGGTACCGAATCCGGTCATACGCCCAGACGTGAACCCATCCTGACTCAATGTATTAACACCGAAGATGCCGCCAAATTGCGAGGTTCCTGCAAAATCGAATTGCAGCGTCTGTGTAGCGGCACTGGCCGGATTGGTCACGGTCAGCGCGATGCCGACAGCACCCGGTGTGCCGGCAGCAGAAGTGGTGAAAGTGTTCGCCCCGGTAATTGCAGTGATGGTTGTTCCCGCCGGGAAACCGCCACCGGTGACCGCAGCACCGACCGACAGACCGCTGGTGGTGTTCACCGTCGCCGTCGTACCCAACACATCCAGCGACGATCCAGCCAGCGAGATACCAGAAGGTGTGGGATTGAATGCCGCCGAGGTGACCGGCGAAGTCGGAAAGGCCAGCGTACCGTTGTTGTTGAAGGTCATCGTGGTCAGCGCGGTACCGGCGGCTGGCGTCAGATTTCCATCGACGGTCAGATAGCTTTCCCAACTGTTGGCAGCGGTCTTGGCGAAATAGAGTGAGGCGACATGACTGGTGCCAAGGCTGTCATATGTAACCACCGAGGTCGAATTGTTAAAGGTGGCCGAATTGTTCGGATCAAATGCGGGTGCCGCCGGGATGATGGCGGAACGCGCATCAAGATTCAGGCCAGCAGTTATCGTCCCGGTCTGGCGCGGTAACAAGTCGGCCGATGATATCTGCAATTCTGCCGGTGAAGTTGCGACGATCTGCCCCAGCACGTTCGGCAGGAAGCCAGTCAGACGAGCTCCTTGACTGCTCACGATGAAACCGTCCTTGTCCATCTGGAACTGGCCGTTGCGCGTGTATGAAATGACGCCGTTGTCGGCCATACGGAAGAAACCGTTGCCGGATATCGCCATATCCAGCGAATTGTTGCTGGAGGTGATGTTGCCCTGGCTGAATTGCTGTGCGACCGCGGACACCCTGACACCGATCCCGGCCTGTGTGCCCGATGTACCGGAGAGTGAGTTGGCGTACACATCGGCGAACTGTGCCTGTGACATTTTGAAGCCGACGGTATTGGCATTGGCTACGTTGTTACCAATCACATCCAGATTCTTGCCCGCGGCGAAAAGACCGGAAAGTCCTTGCTGGAAACCCATGACATTCTCCTTATAGAATTTGTTTGATGGCAGTCAGGCTGACATCACCCTTGCTGCCGACATTTACGGTGACACCGCTCTGCGATTGCGCCACGCTGTTGACCAGACCATATTCCAGAGTCACTGCGTCACGCTTGCTGCCCCCCAGTTCAGACACTGCCTGCAGGGTGTAGCCACCGTCCGGCGCAATCGCCCCGCTGTCGGTCATACCATCCCAATTCACTTCGACGATGCCGCTGTCCTGCGCACCCAGTTGCAGCGTACGCACGGTGCGCCCGGATGCGTCATTGATGCTGACGGTGAGTTTGTCCGCCGGTTGCGCCAGCTCCACTGCCGCAAACGCCTTGCCACTACCGAGCACGATGCCGTCACCCGTAATCAGCACCGGGTGTCCGATCATTGAGACCGCCTGCAGCGATTGTGACGCCAGCATGCTGTTGCCCAAAGCCTGCACGGTCGCATTCAAGTTATCGATACCGGTCACAGTTGACAGTTGCGCCATCTGCGAAGTGACCTCCGCGTTATCCATCGGATTGAGCGGATCCTGATTCTTCATCTGCGTGACCAGCAGCTTCAGGAAACGATCCTCCGTCTCTTTGATCTGAGATTGTTCACTCGCAGGTGCAGCAAATACGCCAGCCGTGTTCTGAACCGAGTTAACCATTATTCGTCCCCTTATTGTCCGATGGTGAGCGTTTTCAACAGCAATGATTTGGAGGTGTTGAGCACATCCACGTTGTTCTGGTACGAGCGCGAGGCCGAGATCATGTTCACCATCTCTTCCACCGGATTGACGTTGGGCATGGTCACATAACCCTGTTCGTTCGCCATCGGGTGAGCGGGGTCGTACAACACGCGCATCGGTGATGCATCTTCCACTACCGCACTGACCTTGACCCCCTGTCCGATCTGGCCCGGCACCGGTGTGGTCTCAAAGATGACTTGCTTCGCCTTGTACGGCTGGCCGTCCGGCCCGGTGGTGCTTTCCGCATTGGCCAGATTGCTCGCCACTACGTTCAGACGCTGGGATTGCGCGGCCATGGCTGAACCGGCGACGTTGAAAATATTAAATAGCGACATACTTATTCCTCCTTACTCTCTCCGCAATCCTCTCTGGTTTGCGGAGAGGATGCGAACGTGAAAAACAATCCCCGAACCTAACCTTGCAACGCGGCCAGCACATCCCTGGCCTTATCCGAGATGAAACGTACGCTGGCTTCGTAACGCAGCGCGTTGTCGGCAAACTGCGCCCGCTCCGTGTCCATCTCCACCGTGTTGCCATCGGCGCTGGGCTGCGCGGGGATACGGTATTGCACCGGTGCGCCCATTACTGTTTCACCGGCATCACCCTGCAGATGGGCGGCAGCGGTGCCCGCCAGCGACAACTGCGCTCCCTCCCCTTGCAACGCGCCCTGCAGCGCACTGGAAAAATTGATGTCGCGCGCCTTGTAATTGGGCGTATCGGCATTGGCGATGTTCGAGGCCAGCAACTCCTGCCGTGCCGCGCGCAGATTCAATGCCGTTTGATGAAACTGGAACAGCTCATCTATCCTGCCGCTCATTTGAGACTCCCGCCAGATGGTTTCTTGATATCTCTCATCCTAGACTCGCCGCTGTCCAGCCTATCCACCGATTAACGGTGAAAAACCGCTGCATTTCCCACCTTCGGTCTCGCCCGCACGCGAGACAATGCCCGCCATGAAACGCACGGCTTGCCTGGTATTGTCTTTATGTCTGTGGAGCAGCATGGTTACGGCTGCACCACGCCAGGATCACGCCGCGATCCGGGCAGTGGCTTACGCCTACGCCCAGGAACAAACCCGCATGCTGGCGGGTGAGGTCAGCATCAAGATCGGCGCCATCGACCCGCGATTGATGCTGGATTCCTGTTCCACTCTGAACGCGTATCTGCCGGCCGGGGCAAAGCTGCAAGGCAACACCAGCATCGGTGTGCGCTGCACTGCAGCAAAGGGATGGACAATCATGGTTCCGGCAAGAATAAGCGTAACAGTCAATCTACTGGTGACCAGCAGGCCGCTGGCACAGGGCAGCACCTTGAGTGCAGGAGATTTCACCCTGCAACGCGGTGAAATGGACCGCCCAAACCTGCTCATTTCCCCCCGACAGGCGATCGGCCAGATAGTTAAATATGCATTGGGCGCCGGTCAGATCTTGCGTGCAGACATGCTGCGCGCACCCAACGTGATCCGGCAGGGGCAAACCGTCACACTGGCCTTGCCGGGCAATGGCTTCCTTGTGAGCAGTGAGGGGCACGCACTCAACAATGCAGGCGCGGGTGCAGACGTGCGCATTCGGCTGGCCACGGGGCAAGTTGTTTTGGCGCGCGCGACCACAAGCGGCAGCGCCGAACTGGTGCGATAGGCGGACAGCCCGCACGAATCAAAGCAACAGATCGATAACTCTGCTAAAGTTTTTGCCAGGCAGGTCGATAAGGTAAGCAATCGAACCCATGAGATGGAGCACAGCATGAAGATCAACCAAACAGGCAAACCATTACCCACCAACACCACGGGCGAATCGACCGCACGCAATCCGGCAGTCAAATCCGGCGGGCAACCAGGCAACGCCACCGTCACCCCGGACAGCACCAGCGTCCAACTTGGTGCGACCGGCGCCCAGTTGCGCGAGCTGGAAAGCAGCATCGCCAGTGCATCCGTAGTGGATAGTCAGAAGGTGTCAGAGATCAAACAGGCGATCAGCGAAGGGCGTTTTCAAGTCAATACGGAAGTGGTTGCCGAACGTCTGATCAACACCGTGCAAGATATGATTACCGCGAGCGCACGTTGAGCCTCTCCCCCAAAGACATCCTGCAAACCATAGAGACTGAACGCGACGCCCTGCGCTCGTTTGTTGCGCTGCTCGAACGGGAACAGCAGATTCTGCTGGCACCCGATACCGCCCCCCTGCTTGAGCTGGTCAGCGAAAAGACACGTATGGCGGAAACACTTTCGACCAGCTCCAAACAACGCCAACAACACTTTCCTGCCGAACCCTCCGCCATCGAACCCTGGCTGGGGAAAAATGCACCGGTCGCAATCAGTGCCTGGCATGATTTACTTCGCCTCGCCGCACACGCCAGCCAACTGAACCAGAGTAATGGCGGATTGATCCAGGTCAGATTGCGCTACAACCAGCAAGCCCTGCACGCACTGATCAGTGCCTCGCAACAAGCTGCCGGTATCTATGGCCCGAATGGACAACCCAGCATGGTCGGTAGCGGACGCACGCTCGGCAGCGGTTAAACTCAAAGTTCGGTGTACTTTTTCGCACTTCCCCTCGCTTTTGCCACCGGATACTTCAGCGCATTCTTTGCGATCTTGTCGAGCACAATCTGCTTCACATCCAACTTGTAGTGCTCGGCCAGCAGCATGGCGAACGCCAGCACATCCGCCAGTTCTTCCTTCACCTTTTCCATGTCGGCTTCAGCGTGTGCTTTCCACAGAAAACACTCCAACAACTCGCCCGCCTCGATCGACAACGCCGCAGCAAGGTCTTTAGGGTTGTGGAACTGCGCCCAATCCCGCTCATCGCGGAAATGGGTCAGGGCGTCGGAGATCTCCTTGATATCGTTCATTCGTTGTATCCCACTAGTATTCAAATTCCTCAAACTATTCCTTTGGCCAGTACGCGGTGGCGATTCCCTCACCCAGATCGGCCTCGATCAGACGGCGACGCACCTCGCACAGGCGGTTGATCAACGCCGGCTCATGGCGGGTATAGGCCTCGGCATCGGGAGTGCGATTCACCACCACACCAAGCAACTCGGTAATCGCATTGCCGATCGAGTTCTGGCTGATGGTCACGATCAGATTGCCCGCATCGTTGCGGTAGATGATCTGCTTGAACGCGGGCTGCCAGCGAATGGCATTAGCGTATTTCGCATCGACGATGCAATGGTCGCGCACTTTCTTGGCCGTCTTCATGAAGTCATTGTTGAACAGCAGCACGCCTTCCACCTGTTCGGGAAAATACACGTCCGGCAGGATGGGCGCATTGCGCGTGGATACCTGGGAAAAGAAAGTACGGTAGAAATCGATGAAGCCTTTCAGCACCTCATCGTATTCTTTCCAGAAATGCACATCCTTGAGCGCCTCTACTCCGCCCTGTATCTCCCAGCTGGGCAAGCCCTGCGGATAGCCGGTCAGCCCAAGACGACTATCGGCATCATGCGCCGGCTTGAGGATATTCAGCTTTAGTGCATGGTTAAAAAACTCGCGGTACACCTCGCGCATGTAGGATTGAAACAGACTGTTCTGCCCGCCATCGGTGAGATTGGGATTGGCCGGATCGGCCGGTTTCGCCGCACGCAACGTCGCCATCGGAAAGACAACGAAGTGGTTGTGCAACATCCGGATGCTGGGCACCCCCGGCGAAGTCAGCGGCCAGGTCGCATCCAGACTCGCCTCGCCCGCCAGAATCAGCGCCTCACGCGGATCGGGATACTGCTCCAGCATGTAGGCGATGATGATCTGGTTCATCCGGTTCCACACCTGCTTCACGCTCTCCGTCACTTGGGTGCGCCGCACCGGGCGCCCAAGCGGATTGAGGATGGTCTGGGAGGTGTTGTAGATGATGGAGCAATCGAACTCGGTGCTATGCCCCAGCGCCTTGCGGTACAGCAGCAGATTTTCAGCATTCATCAGCAAACCGTTATTGTTCACCAGATCGTTCAGGTTCTCCGTACTGTTGAAGAACTCATTGTGTTTCATCCCCTCCGGCACTTCCAGCGGAATGGGACGGAACGGAGTGACGATCTCGCGCGGGCCGACAATAGACATGGTGTTTTCTTTGTAAAATGAAAGCAGGGGGAATTCTATCCCGCCTGAACGGGAACAGGCAGCACTCTTTTTAGCTGTGCTGCTGTAGTCCGACCTATTCAGTCATGCATTTTTTCTTGTAACTGATGGCGGAAAATAAAGCCTGTCGGTGTGTTCAGTTTCTGCCTTCATTCTTATGCAACACACTAGAAACTGCGTAAGCAGAAGGGGGCATTCGCGCGCCCACGCCAGTACTATATAGCGCATATACTGGCAGGGAAATCACGGGGCATAAATGAATCATACGGTTATCGAAAATATGCATTCCACACTATCAAACCGACAGCCACCGGCAAGCCGGCGTCTGCTGCTCATGTCAAACGTTATGCATCCAATAGAAGAATATGGCCGTTGAAATCATCCATGTTTCTACTCCCGATGAAATCGCCGACGTTGAACGTTTGGCGCAGGAAATTTGGCCACAACACTTCACACCAATAATTAGCGCATCACAAGTGGCGTACATGCTCGGGAAATTTCAAAGTGCTGAAGCCATCTTGTCCCAGATTAATAGTGGTTGTGAGTACTATTTGGTAACGGTCGACAATGAGACGGTTGGATACGCAGGATTAGTTCCTGACATCGACGCCAAGAGAATGATGTTGAGTAAAATCTACGTAAAGAAATCGGCGCGTGGTAAAGGCGTGGGCAAGTCGATTCTTGATTTTGTTGAACGAAAATGCAAGCTGGAGGAATTTAGCACCTTATGGTTGACGGTGAATCGTTTCAATAATGGCCCAATCTCATGGTATGAAAATCGTGGTTTTGTCACTATTAGTGAAGTAAAAAAAGATATCGGAGGCGGTTTTGTTATGGATGATTATGTCATGGAGAGAAAAATAAAAATTGAAAATGCATAACCAGACACTCGTTCTGACGTTCACTTCGCTGCGCTGCATTCACGCCGCACAGCGTGGTCAGATATCTGATCACGCTTCTTGAACAGCAACACCCTCGCCCGGAAGCAGAGTCTCAAGATCTTTTAGGCGATTGATCGATAACTCGGTAAGTGTATGTCCGGATGACAACATCAAAGTGCCGTCTTTAAGATAGACATCCTCTGTCAGCACCATTCCCGGACACAGCCTTCGTAGCGCAAGATGGCGCCCCTTCGGCTTCCTGTTTCTTGCCTTGTGATTATCCAGTCTGGTGTCTGAATTTGACGACCTTCGATCATCCTGGGCTGGCAAGCACTTCAGCTCGGTCTTGACCGCCTCATAGGCTACTGGCGAGTGAAGATGCAGGCACTCAGACATGGCCTGGGTGAGTTTTTCTGCCACCACGGCAGGGATGATTGGCTTGACCAGAAAACCGTTAATATCCAGCGCCAGAGCGGTTCCAAGAATTTCCGTCTGCGAAAACGAGGTCAGCACCACGATTCGAGTTTCCGGCTTGGCGTACGTTTCACCTGCGCGGATCATCTGGGCAAGTTTCAGACCATTCATCTCGGGCATACAGACATCAGTGATAATCAGATCGAACTCATTTTCCGCGAGCAGTTTAATGGCTGATGCAGCGCTGTCCACGTCAACGGTATTTATGTACCCGAGATCATGCAAAACTCGAAGGATGATCTTGCGCGTGAAGCTGTCATCCTCAACAACAAGGATATTGGTCTCGTTATTTCTCTGAACATCTTCGGAAACAGTGGATGACATCAAATTGGTGAACTTGTGTTTATAGTTCGCGACAAAATCACTGAACGCCTTTTCATCCATCGGTTTGGCAATGAAGTAGCCCTGCACCGTATCGCAGCCAACGACTCTCAAAGCATCCCAATCCTGCTGCGTTTCCACACCTTCTGCCACACTCTTGACCTGTAGCTTATGCGCCATGTCGATGCTCGACTCGACCACGATGCGCAAAGTCTTGTTGTCGGCGAAGTCCTTCACGAAAGACTGGTCAATCTTCAATTCGCTGAATGCGATGCGCGTAAGCTGCTGCAGGCTGGAAGAGCCGGTACCATAGTCGTCGATGGAAAGTGCGAAGCCACTCATGCACAAGCGTGCCAGATTTTCCAATGCGGGTGCCACCTTGGTCATGGCTGCGGATTCGGTGATCTCCAGTACGATGTATTGCGGGCTCACTCCGGCTTCGCACACGGCGCGAGTGACCTTGTCCGCCAAGGCAGTATCGTCCAGAGAGGCCAGCGACAGGTTGACCGAGACAGTAAGCAGGTGACCTTCGTCATGGAGAGAACGAACCGCCGCTGCGGATTTCCTGAGGATGCAAAAAGTCAGGTCATCGATGTTTTCGGCCTGTTCAAGCTGAGGAATGAATGCATAAGGACCGATTACACCATGATCCGGATGTATCCAGCGTGCCAGCGCCTCAGCCCCGACCAGCCGTCCTGTTTTCATGTCTACTTTGGGCTGAAAGAACGGCTCGAATTGATCGGCACGGATCGCATGCAATATCTCATCGAGCGTAAAACGCTTCACGGCATCTTCCTGTACTTTGGGGAGCGAGTCTCTATGCTTTAAAAGGTGCTCCTTGAGCTTTGCCAGCAGAACAGGTTTCTCGATCACACCCAGCAACCGGATGCCATACATCTGGGCCATTCTGCCAACCGAAGTGAGCAGCTTGCTGTCCAGTCCACTGATAAGAATGGCAGCGATGTCCAGGTGCACTTCATTCAAATGCCGAAGGAACTCCATGCCATCCATTTCAGGCATGTTCAAGTCGCAAAGCGCCAGGTCAATCGGTCTTGAATCTGCTGCACGAATGATGTCGAGTGCCTGCTTGCCATTAGCAGCACTGAGGATCGAGGTGATGCCCAGTGAGTTCAGCATGGTGATGATGATATCGCGCTGGAAGTCGTCATCTTCTACCAGCAAGATATTCAAATTTGCAATCCTCATCATCTCTCATCCTTTGCTCTTGCAGCAGCAAGGAATATCTCCAATTGGTCGAGCGCTTCGTCCAGAGCCGCCTTGCCATTGCCTGCTTTGGTCATATCGCCACTCCGTGCGGCATGCTCGATGGCTTCACAGGCTTTTGCCAGATGTGTTGCACCTACCATTCGGCTGGAGCCCTTCATGCGATGTGTTGTATCTTCTAAATTGACCAGCTCACCCTGCTTAAACATTTCCGACAGCCTTGCGTGGTCGGCACGAATGTGCGTCAGAAAATCTTGTAACAATCTGGCTTGCGCAGCGCGGTCTGCTATGACCATGTCCAGCACTGCATAATCGATCGGCCCGCCATCTTCTTGCACTAAAGGTGCGGATGATTCCCCATCAATCTCGGAGAGGGACAGCCACTTTGCCAATATACTTTTGATCTGTGCCAGATTGGCGGGCTTGACCAGCAGTTCATCCATGCCTGCTGCTTGGCAGCGTCCCGCTTCTTCGACAAGTGCATTGGCCGTCCAGGCGATGATCGGCGTACTGGGTCGTGACTCCCTGGCTTCGATCTTGCGTATCTCCCGAGAGAGCGCATAACCATCCATCTCCGGCATGTGGCAGTCGGTGATGACCAGCGCAAAGCGCCCCTCTCTCCACATTGACAGTGCGACCTTCCCGTTCTCTGCGGTTTCGGCACGCAAACCGAGCAGTCTGATCTGGCGCGCCAGCAGATCGCGATTGATCGGATGGTCATCCACCGCCAGCACCAGCGGAGCATCTGTGCCGTTGGTAAGCAGGGGTTTGACTTCACGTTGCTGCACTTCCAGATGCATGCTTCGCACTGTCTCACCCGGCACACCGGAAACAGGCAGAGTCAGTGTGATGCTGAAAACTGAACCTTGCCCATGTTCACTTTGCAATTCAACCTGTCCGTCCAGCAACTCCGCCAAACGCCGGCAGATCGCAAGGCCCAGGCCGGTTCCGCCATACATGCGGGCGGTATCCGCACTCGCCTGGCTGTAATGCTGAAACAGGCGTTCCTGAACTTCAGC